>Ga0102930_1000186_pt1 | contig 20564 bp, 25 predicted proteins | sample SalPon1_B_H2O_MG_FD_84514 | JGI IMG/M metagenome (GOLD analysis project Ga0102930, IMG submission 84514) | Salt pond water microbial communities from South San Francisco under conditions of wetland restoration - Salt Pond MetaG R1_B_H2O_MG | ecosystem: Environmental > Aquatic > Non-marine Saline... | reverse complement strand
CGGTTCTCTGTTTTCTCTAGATGAGACAGCAACCGGTACCAGTCGCGCTCTACCCGCGAGATCACCAGCTTGGCCTTGGCTCGCGAGACCGGATCAATGGGCATAAGCGGTGGGTGCGGAAAGCGCTCGTCGAGGTATTCGCAGATCACCCGAGGGTCATACAGCGCCAGATCCCGATCCACTAATGTCGGCGTTTCGGCATACGGGTTGAGGTCGGCCAGGTCTTCCGGCTGCGGACCATCTGGCGCAATCTCGACGACCTCAACCGCAATCCCTTTTTCCGCAAGGACAAGACGCACGCGATGGCTATCAGCGCTGACAGGATCGCTATACAAGCCGATGGTTGAGCGCTGACTCAGCACCACCGGCTCGGTGACGGATTCGACCGGCTGACGACTCAGTGGATGTCCCTCCAATATTCCCGCTTCATGAGATACGCCAGACCCGTAAAGATCACCAGGAAGCCGATGACCCACATCCCGATCTGCTGGCGCTTGGCGCGGATCGGCTCGGCCAGGAAAGCCATGTAATTCGTGATGTCGCGGGTAGCCTGATGATACTCCGACTCGCTCAGCGGGCCGCGCTGACTGTCAGGCACCGAAATGCCGGCTGTTTGGAGCTCGCCGCCAACCTCTTCGTACTGCGCCTCCGGCACGCCCTGTAACCGCCAAAGCACATGGGGCATGGACGAGTTTTCGAGCAGCGTATTGTTCCACCCGATGCTCGCATCCGGGTCGCGATAGAAGCTGTTCAGATAAGTATAGACCCAGTCTGCACCGCGTGATCGCGCCGTAAGGGAAAGATCTGGCGGTTCGGCGCCAAACCAGTCCGACGCCTCCGACCCTCGCATGGCGATGTTCATCTTGTCACCGGGGGTATAACTGCCATACACCAGCGAGGCCTCAACGGTCTCCATCGGCACACCAAGGCCTTCAGGCAGCGCGTTCCAGCGGACGTACTCAGCCGAGTGACATCCCATGCAGTTGTTCGCAAACAGTTTTGCACCGCGCTGTAGCGAGCTCTGGTCGGACACGTCAACTTTGGCGTCCATCAGGTCGCCGCCACCACCCGCCGCTAAAGACACGCCGGAGAAAAACCCCAGAATAAGACCAAGCGCAATGTTTCTCATCAATCGGTGACCCTCTCAGGAACCGGCTTGGTTCGCTCGAACCCGAACGCCGTATAGGCAAACAGGAAGGCAAAGAAGCCGAAGTACACCACCGTCCAGATTTGCGCCCAGGCGGTCACAGTCAGCCCAAGAATCAAATCAGACGGCGCCTGCAGACCCAGGTAGCTTAGCGCCACGAAGGCGGCCGCAAACAAGCCAAGCGCCACCTTGTGGCCCAGGCCTCGGTAGCGCACCGATCGCACCCGACCGCGGTCAATCCACGGCAACAAGAACAGCAGGAAGATCGCCGAGCCCATCGCCAGCACACCACCGAACTTGTCGGGAATGGCTCGCAGAATCGAGTAGAACGCGGTGAAGTACCACACCGGAGCAATGTGCTCGGGTGTCTGTAGCGGATTGGCCGGCTCAAAATTAGGCGGCTCGAGGAACATGCCTCCCATCTCCGGGGCAAAGAACACCACCGCGGAGAAGAAGATTAAAAAGACGCCGAGCCCGAAGGTGTCTTTCACCGTGTAGTACGGGTGGAATGGAATGCCATCCTTGGGCTTGCCAGACTTGTCCTTGTGCTCCTTGATGTTGACTCCATCCGGGTTATTCGAACCCACTTCATGCAGTGCAAGAATGTGGAAGACCACCAGACCAACAAGCGCCAGTGGCAGCGCGACCACATGCAGCGCAAAGAACCGGTTCAGCGTGACCCCAGAGATATTAAAGTCACCTCGAATCCAGAGCGCAAGCTGCTCGCCAACGCCAGGGATTGCCCCGAACAGCGAGATAATGACCTGAGCCCCCCAGTAGGACATCTGCCCCCAGGGAAGCAGGTAACCCATGAACGCCTCAGCCATGAGCATCAGGTAGATGATCATGCCGAAGATCCAGATCAGCTCCCGCGGCTTCTGATAGGAGCCGTACAGGAGTGCCCGGAACATGTGGAGGTACACCACCACAAAGAATGCTGAGGCCCCAGTGGAATGCATGTAGCGAATGAGCCAGCCCCACTCCACGTCGCGCATGATGTACTCGACGGACGCAAAAGCGCCATCCGCGGAGGGGTTGTAGTTCATGGTAAGCCAGATGCCCGTCAGCAGCTGGTTGACCAAAACGAACAAGGCCAGCGAGCCAAAGTAGTACCAGATGTTGAAATTTTTGGGCGCGTAGTACTCGGCGATGTGCTCGTTCCACATCTTGGTGAGTGGGAATCGGGCATCCACCCAGCCCAGCAACCCGCCCTCGGCTTTCGGTGTTGCGTCGCTCATCAGGCCGCCTCCTCGTCGTCTTCACCCACCACTAGGAGACCGTTTTCAGCCACGCGATGCGGAGGGACTACCAGATTGGTTGGCGCAGGCACACCGGCATACACACGCCCGGCGAGATCAAACTTCGAACCATGGCAGGGGCAAAAGAATCCCCCTTTCCAATCGGCATCCAGAGAGCCTGCCTTGGGCATATAAGAGGGAATGCATCCGAGATGCGTGCAGATCGGGACAACCACAAGAAATTCAGGGTCAATCGATCGATGCGTGTTCTGTGCATAGGTCGGCTGCTGCGAGGCAACGGCAGAATCAGGATCAGCCAAGGACGCTTCCAGCGTTGGAAGCGCCTCCAGCGCCGCCTCGGACCGACGGATCACCCATACTGGCTGGCCACGCCAGCTGATGTTCATGCGCTGCCCCGGCTCGAGGGTGCTTGTGTCCACTTCCACGGGTGCGCCAGCCGCACGGGTGGTGGCACTGGGATTCCAGTAGGCCAGGAACGGAACAGCGGTGTAGGCCGCGCCTACGCCACCCACAACGGCGACCGCGCCGGTCAGAAAACGGCGGCGGCTGTTACTAGCGCCTTCCTGAGACATCGATTTTGTTCCTGTGCATGGGTGATAGATCCGGCACTGTTAAACCGACATAGTTCGGCCATGTTTGGGTGATTAGAATCCCCCATGACGCCTTTTCCGTCAAGGTCTGGTGGCCAGAGTCCGCTGTCCAGTGGAGCCTGCCATCAAGCGGGATTCGGATCATCGATGAACCGATGTTCCAGACTAAAATGCTCGGCCAGATGCGCCCCAAGTGCCTGCACGCCGCCACGCTCGGTTGCATGGTGGCCAGCCGCGAAATAATGGACGCCCTGTTCGCGGGCCTCATGCGTCGTTGGCTCGGAAATCTCCCCACTGAAATACGCATCGACACCCAGTGCCGCCGCCTCTGCGACGAACCGCTGACCGCCACCACTGCACCACGCCACACGGCGAATCTGCGTAGGCCCACCAGCAATATGCATGGGCACCCGATCAAGTTTCGCCTCCAGTGTGGTGGCAAACTGCTCAGCCTGCAGTGGCGTACCTAACCGTCCGTACCACAGCAACCCGGGCACCCCCGCCACTGCGACCTGCCCTTCGGGCTCGATATCCAGCAGCCGCGCCAGGCAGGCGTTATTGCCGAAGACGGGGTGAACATCCAGTGGCAGGTGATAGGCCAACAGGTTGACGCCGTGATCCATCAGCAAGCGGATCCGCTGAGCCTTCATCCCCACAATCGGCGCAGGCTCCCCTTTCCAGAAATAGCCATGATGAACCAGCACGCCATCGGCCTTGGCCTCGATTGCCGACTCAAGAAAACGCTGCGACGCGGTTACGCCGGTCACGAGCCGATGGATCTCGGCCCGCCCCTCAACCTGTAGGCCATTCGGGCAGTAATCGACCTGGCCTGGTGTATCCAGGAGATCGTTGAGGTAATCCACCAACGTTGATCGGTGTAACATGGTCGCTCCAACTCACAATAACAACCCGAGTATAAAAGATGAGGTTTCGACGCATCACCCGGTTTGTTCTGAGCTACGTCCTGGTGGGGCTGGTCGTGGCTGGGGCGGTGGCCTGGCTCGCACCCGATCTGCTCGAGCAGGGCCGACCTGTCGTCCGCATTGATCAGCCCACCGATGTCGACCCGCGCATTGATGCAGCCCGGGAGCGCCCTGCCTCCTATGCCGATGCCGTGGGCGAGGCAACCCCGTCCGTCGTCAATATCTACACCAGTACCCAGACCACGGATCCACGTAACGCGTTTTTCGATGACCCCCTGTTCGATCCGCTTTTTGAGAATCCGACGGGCGAGGTGGATCCGGATCTCGAGACCTCCCTCGGGTCTGGCGTCCTCGTTAGCGATGCCGGACACATACTGACCAGCAATCATGTCATCGAAGGGGCCCAGCGCATTCGCGTCTTGCTCTCGGATGGCCGCACCGCCATGGCCACCGTTGTGGGCACCGACCCAGAATCCGACCTCGCCGTGCTGCAGATCGACTTGCCGGAATTGCCGCACGTCACTCTGGCGGCCTCCAATCGCCATCGGGTCGGCGATATCGTGCTGGCCATCGGCAATCCCTTCGGCGTCGGACAGACAGTGACTCAGGGAATTATCAGCGCGTTGGGTCGCAGCGAGCTTGGACTTGCCACCTTCGAGAATTTCATCCAGACCGATGCCGCCATCAATCCAGGCAACTCAGGCGGCGCCCTGATCAATGCCGATGGCGAAATCATTGGCATTAACACTGCCATATTCAGTCAGTCCGGCACAGCGACTGGCATCGGATTCGCAATTCCGGCGGAGCTCGCCCGAGAGGTGCTCACGGGGATCATTGAAAACGGCCGCGTCATTCGCGGCTGGATTGGTGTGCAAATTCAGCCCGCGCGTGCGGTGATGCCCGGCGTGAGAATCGTTAATGTCCTACGCGGTGGCCCGGCCGACCAGGCCGGCCTGGAAGCGGGCGATGTCATCACCCATCTCGAGTCACAACCGGTCCGTGGCGTCCGTGCCCTGCTGAATGACGTCAGTGACCGCGCACCCGGCGATAGCGTCAGCCTGCAGGGACAGCGCGAAGGGGAAGAACAGTCCTGGCAACTTCAGATTGCCGAGCGGCCATCCAATCTTCAGCAACAGCGCCCGCAGAGCCCGCCGCTGCGATAACCCGCCGGCCTGAAGCGACCAGGCTACTCGTCTGAGCTTTCCAGCCGATACTCGGCCGAGCGGGCGTGCGCGGTGAGCCCTTCCACATGGGCGAGCCGTGCGGCGATGGCGCCCAGGGTTTTTGCGCCCGCAGGCGAGCACTGCACCAGGCTGGTCGACTTGCAGAAGTCGTAGACGCCGAGCGGCGAGGCAAATCGCGCCGTCCTTGACGTCGGAAGCACATGACTGGGCCCGGCACAGTAATCACCAATCGCCTCGGGGGTGTAGCGCCCCAGGAAAATGGCCCCGGCATGATCAATGGCCGAAGCCAGTCGCTCTGGCTCCACCACGGACAGTTCGAGGTGCTCTGGCGCAATTCGATTGGCGACTTCAGCCGCCTCTCCCAGATCCCTGACGCAAATCAGCGCGCCGCGCCGAGCCAATGAGGGCCGGATAATCTCAGAGCGACTCATCTCGGGCAGCAACCGCTCCATGGCCGCCTGCACTTCATCGAGATAGCGGGCTTCAGGGCAAATGAGTAATGCGCGCGCGTCCTCGTCATGCTCCGCCTGGGAGAAGAGATCCATTGCCGTCCACTCGGGATCTGTCTGGCCATCACAAATCACCAGAATCTCCGAAGGCCCCGCCACCATATCGATGCCGACGTGACCGAAAACACGGCGCTTGGCCTCGGCCACGTAGGCGTTACCCGGCCCGACGATCTTGTCTACGGCGGGCACAGTCTCCGTGCCATAAGCCAAGGCCCCCACCGCCTGGGCACCGCCAAGCAAAAAGAGCCGGTCCACCCCAGCCACTGCGGCCGCCGCCAGTACCATGGGGGCGATTTCTCCATCCGGCGCCGGCGCCACCATGATGACCTCCCGGACACCGGCCACACGGGCTGGAATGGCGTTCATCAGCACCGATGACGGGTAGGCGGCCTTGCCGCCCGGTACATACACCCCGACCCGCTCCAATGGCCGTATCCGTTGGCCGAGCTTTGTGCCGTCGGATTCCGTCGACTCCCAGCTCTCCTGGCGCTGATGTTGGTGATAGGACTCGACCCGGGCCGCAGCCGTCTCCAGGGCCTCCCGATCCTCGGGGCCCAACGCCTCAAGCGCGGCCTGCCAACGTGCTGGTGGCACTTCAAGCTCAGCGGCCTGTTCCACACCAAAACCATCCAGATCGCGGGTGTAATCCACCAAAGCTCGGTCCCCGTCGTGGCGGACCCGCGCCAGAATGGCATCAACCGCAGCCTCGACGGCATGGGTGGCACCGTCGTCCCAATCCGTTAACGCGGCGAGGCGTGCCTCGAAATCGGGCTGCGTGGTGCTCAAGCGCTGAATGTCTAACATGCTCTTACCTGCCAGCGTTTCGATCTACCGACACTGCGATTTTACTCAGCATGGGCTTGATCAACCGGTGTTTCAGCTTCATGGACCCTTTATTGACCACAAGCCGGGCGCTGATATCCGCAATGGACTCCAGCGGCGCAAGCCCGTTTGCCCGCAGCGTGTTCCCCGTGTCGACGAGATCGACAATCGCGTCTGATAAGCCGACCAATGGCGCCAGCTCCATCGAGCCGTACAGCTTAATGAGGTCAACTTGCCGCCCTTGGGCCGCAAAATGGCGGCGTGTCACGTTCACAAATTTCGTGGCAACCCGAATTCGGCGGCCTGCCAGATCGGCGTCAGGTCGACCGGCCACCATGAGGCGGCAGCGGGCGATCCCAAGATCAATGGGCTCATAAAGCCCGTGCCCACCCTGCTCCAGTAAGACATCCTTGCCAGCGACACCCAAATCGGCGCCACCGTACGCCACATACGTCGGCACGTCGGTAGCCCGGACAATAATCAGGCGAACGCTGGGGTCGGTTGTCGGTAGAACGAGATGGCGACTCGACGCTGGGTCCTCCAGCGGCTCAATACCGAGCGGCTTTAACAGCGGCATCGTCTGCTCAAGGATTCGGCCCTTCGACAAGGCAACGGTCAACGTCTCAGCCATGGGCACGCAACGCTTCCCCCGGCACCCGACGGATATCCGCGCCGAGCTGGGCCAGCTTTTCCTCGATACATTCATAACCGCGGTCGATGTGGTAGATCCGATCGACCTGGGTGACCCCCTTGCCCACCAGACCCGCCAAAACCAGACTGGCTGACGCTCTGAGGTCCGTTGCCATCACCGGCGCACCCGTCAAATGCGGGACACCATTGCTGATGGCCATATGCCCCTCCAGACGGACATCAGCGCCCATGCGCTGAATCTCGAGTACGTGCATGAAACGGTTCTCGAAGACCGTTTCTGTCACCGTCCCCACGCCCTCGGCAATGGCATTCAGCGCACACATCTGCGCTTGCATGTCAGTGGGGAACGCCGGATACGGCGCCGTGCGCACATTAATGGCCTGCGGTCGCCGGCCCGTCATATCCAGCGAAATCCAATCATCCCCGGCTTCAACCTCAGCACCGGCCTCACGCAATTTTCCGATGACCGAATCCAGCAGATGCGGCGCGGTGCTCTTCACCCGCACCCAGCCCGACGTCATGGCCGCGGCAACCAGAAACGTCCCCGTCTCGATGCGGTCTGGGAGCACGCTATATTCGGTCCCCTGCAACCGCTCAACCCCCTCGATGGTGATCGTGTCGGTGCCCGCACCCCGAACCTTGGCACCCATTGCATTGAGGAAATCCGCCAAGTCGACCACTTCCGGCTCGCGCGCTGCGTTTTCAATGACCGTCACACCCTCAGCAAGACAGCCCGCCATCATCAGGTTTTCGGTGCCCGTCACGGTGACAAGGTCCATGACCAGGCGCGCGCCCTTTAGACGCGAGCAGCGGGCTTTGATGTAGCCGTTCTCTACGCTGATCTCCGCGCCCAGCGCCCGCAGGCCATCCACATGCAGGTTGACCGGTCGCGTACCAATGGCACAGCCACCGGGCAACGACACATCCGCTTCCCCATACCGTGCGAGCAGCGGCCCCAGCACCAGAATGGAGGCGCGCATGGTTTTCACTAATTCGTAAGGTGCGTGCTGATTCTCGATGGGGCGGGGATCGATCTCGACGCGCATCCGCTCATCCACGGTCAAACGCACCCCCATCCGGCCGAGCAACTCCATGGTGGTGGTGATGTCGTGCAGGTCGGGGATATTGCCAATAATCGACGGGCCGTCACCCAGCAAAGTGGCGGCCATAATCGGCAATGCTGCGTTTTTCGCACCCGAGATACGGACCTCGCCCTGAAGCCGCTGGCCTCCGCGTATCAAAAGATGTTCCACCGGCTTAGTCCTGCTCTGCGGCGGCTTGCGCCGGGGTCAGGGTCCGCATCGAAATCGCGTGCAACACGTCACTATCGATATGGGCCTGCAACAAATCGTAGACCAGTCGATGCCGGCGCAGGAGGGGGAGGTCTTCGAACTCCGCCGAGACGATCCGCGCCTGAAAGTGGCGGCCGTCCCCGACAACCTCGACATCGGCGTCCGTGAGCCCTGCCTGGAGCAGTGCCCGAATAGCCTCAGGTTCCATCATGCGTCTGCCTTCCCCAACTCACTGTTCTCCACTCTCAATAGTTTAGCAACCCCGCCAATGCCCGCGAGCCTCACCAAGCGCTGCGGTGGGTTGGTGATCGTTAACGTGCCACCCGCCGCCTCGAGGCGCAGACGCCACTCCAGTATCAGGGCCACACCCGCGCTATCCACAGCACCCAGGTCACTCAAATCAACCTGGTAGGCCTCAGCGCCAACTGGCAGCGACTCGAGCAACCGAGTGACGTCGGCAAAGCGCAAATCACCCGCCAGGGCAAGCCCATCCGGTGCTTCGCCACGCAGCAGCGGCGCCGGGTTATTCGTCGTCATCACCCTCACTCTGGTTATAGATGAACTGCCCGACAATGTCCTCAAGCACCAGCGCCGAGCGCGTGATCATGAGCTCGTCGCCCTCGGCAAGGGCATTGGGCATCCCGCCAGGGTCGAGTGAGACATACTGCTCGCCCAGCAACCCGGAGGTCTGAATACTCGCAGCCGAATCACTCGGCAAGTCATCGTATTGCGCGTTAATGGTCATCTCCACCCGCGCCTCCAACCGATTCTGGTCCAATGAGATCGCGCTGACACGGCCAATCTGAACGCCACCCAGGTTCACGGGTGCGCGCTCACGCAGCCCACCCACGTTCTGAAAATGACCGATGACCGTATAACCCTCAGCGCGCTGGAAAACATTGAGATTGCTGACCTGCATCGCCAGTACAAACAACGCAACCAGCCCAGCCGCCACAAAGGCGCCCACTCCCAGCTCAACCCGACGTGAATTATCCACCAGGCGCTCCTCCGTCAATCAAACATCAGTGCGGTGAGCACAAAATCCAGACCCAGAACGACCAGCGAGGTCGTCACCACGGTTCCGGTCGTTGCCCGACTCACTCCATGAGAGGTCGGTACACAATCGTATCCATTGAACACCGCGATCCATCCGGCGACCAAGCCAAATAGTACGCTCTTAATCAGCCCGTTCAGCACGTCGTCGCCGAAGCTGACCTGGGCCTGCATCTGCGACCAGAACGATCCCCCATCCACACCCAGCATCGCCGTCGACACAAAATAGGCGCCAAAAATACCGAGCATCGTAAAAATGCCCGCTAGCAGCGGCAGCGAGATCAGCGCCGCGATCAGCCGAGGCGCAATGATGCGGCGCTCCGGATCGACTGCCATCATCTCCATGCCAGCCAGTTGTTCTGTCGCTTTCATTAGCCCGATTTCTGCCGTCAGCGCCGACCCAGCGCGACCGGCAAAGAGCAGCGCCGTGACCACCGGCCCGAGCTCTCGCGTCAGTGATAGGGCCACCAGCACACCCAACGACTGCTCAGCGCCGAAATCGACCAGGGTGTAGTACCCCTGCAACGCGAGCACCATCCCGACAAACAAACCAGAGACGACGATGATGACCAGTGTCAGTACACCCACCGAGTGCAGCTGCTGAATTAACAGCCGTGGCCGGCGTGCCAACTCGCCCAGGCCCAGTAAAACCCGCAGGAGAAACAGAACCGAGCGGCCGAGAGCGCCCAACATGGCCAGTGTCGAGGCGCCGAGTGATTGCAACGCGCTAATCATTGGTCGCGCCCAGTCCGCAGGTCATCCGCCATGGAATCAGCAGGATAGTGAAACGGAACGGGCCCATCAGGCAATGCGTTGAGAAACTGGCTAACCCACTCGGAATGACTCGCCCGCAGCTCGGCTGGCGTACCCGCCTCGACAATTTGCCCCTCTGACAGAACAAAGGCTCGGTCAGCGATGCTCAGCGCCTCCTCCACATCGTGCGAGACCACCACACTGGTCAGGCCCAGGGCATCATTCAACTCGCGGATGAGCTTCATCAGGGCGCCCATGGAAATGGGATCCTGGCCGGCAAACGGTTCGTCGTAGAGAATCATCTCAGGGTCCAGGGCCAGTGCCCTCGCCAGCGAGACCCGCCGGGCCATACCACCGGACAACTCGGCGGGATAAAGATCGCGCGCACCGCGTAAGCCGACGGCTTCGAGTTTCATAAGCACGACATGTCGAATCAGGGCTTCAGGGAGATCTGTGTGCTCCCGCAACGGGAAGGCAACATTGTCAAAGCAGGTAAGATCCGTGAATAACGCCCCGCTCTGAAACAAAACACCCATTCGACGGCGCAGGCGATAAAGCGCTCGCCTTGAGAGACTGCCGACCGCTTCGCCATCAACGTTGACCTGACCGGCCTGGGCGCGCAGCTGCCCCCCGATCAGTCGCAGCAGCGTGGTTTTCCCGGTCCCGCTAGGGCCCATGATCGCGACCACTTCCCCTCGGCGTACCGTGACATCCACCCCGTCGAAAAGCCGGCGTGTTCCCCGGCTAAAGACCAGGCCACGGATGTCGATCAAAACGTCCGGGCGCGAGCTGGCAGTGCGATCTGTCATGGGTTCTGGGGGCGCTATTGCGACTGATGGGCTGTGGAGTCGCGAGTATCCGCCAAGGCATGAAACCGGTCAAATGCGGTATCGTGTTGGTTGATTAGCGGCTCACCGGACTGACCCGATGGACATCCTCATTCTGCTGGCGGCCCTCGCGGTCGGGTTTGCCGCACTGGCCTGGAGTGCCGACCTGTTCGTCGCCGGCGCGTCGAGCGCAGCGGCCCGGCTAGGCGTGTCCGCGCTGGTGATCGGACTGACGGTGATTGGTATCGGTACCTCACTCCCAGAGATGCTCGTCTCGGCAATTGCGGCAATCGAAGGGACACCCGCCATTGCGCTCGGCAATGCCATTGGCTCGAATATCGCCAACGTGGGCCTCATCCTCGGTATGACGGCGCTCGCGACGCCGTTTGCCATCCACGATGGCATCCTGCGCCGCGAGTTTCCGGTATTGATGCTCGTCGTACTGGCGACCGGCGTTTTGCTGATCGACGCCGAAATCTCGCGCCTCGATGGTGTTCTGCTGCTGGCGGGGGTGATCGCCGTGATCCTCTGGCTCGCCTGGGAAGCCCGTCAGGACAACGCCCATGCCGAAGTGCTTCAACAGGAGATCGGTCAGGCACCAGCGCAAACAATGACGCGCATCCGGACGTTGGTCGCAATCAGCCTCGGGCTGCTCGTCCTGCTCGCGAGCTCGCGATTACTGGTTTGGAGCGCCTCCGAGCTGGCACGACTGATTGGCGTTAGCGATCTGGTGATTGGCCTAAGCGTCGTGGCCGTCGGCACCAGTCTGCCGGAGCTAGCAGCCGCGACCGCCAGTGTCCGCCGCAACGAACCCGGGCTAGTCATCGGTAATATCCTGGGCTCCAACATCTTCAATCTCCTGGCCGTCCTGGGCATCGCCGGGACGCTGGCGCCGTTTACGGCCGATGGCCCCAGTTTGCTACGCGATTACGGCATCATGGGTTTATTCATGCTGGCCATCGTGCCGGTCAGCCTCGGGCTGGGGCGGCGAGGCCAAGCAGGCCGGCTGGAAGGCGGTATGCTGTTACTCGGCTTTATCGCCTATCAGGTAATGCTGTTCATTGTGGGGCGCTAAGGGAAGACACCCAAACCATGAAAGACACTGATTTTTGTCGCCTTGGACGCGCTGTCCTTGAGACCGAGGCCGCCGCCATCACAGCCCTCCTCCCCCGAGTGGCTGAAGACTTCGCGACGGCGTGCCGTCTGCTTCTCGACTGCCAGGCGCGGGTTGTCGTTATCGGCATGGGAAAATCCGGCCATGTTGGTGGCAAGCTCGCCGCCACCCTGGCGAGCACGGGCACTCCCGCCTTTTTTGTACATCCAGGCGAAGCCAGTCATGGCGACCTGGGCATGATCACGTCAGGCGATGTCGTCATTGCGTTGTCCAATTCCGGGGAGACCGACGAAATCAACCAGCTCCTTCCCCTGATCAAACGCCTGGGTAACGAACTGGTCGCGATGACCGGCAACCCCGACTCCACCCTGGCTCAAGCCGCGAGTGTGCATCTCAATGTGGCGGTGGACCGAGAAGCCTGCCCCCTTGGGTTAGCGCCTACGGCAAGCACCACAGCGAGCCTTGCGATGGGCGATGCGCTTGCCGTCGCGCTCCTGGACGCCCGCGGCTTTACCAACGAAGATTTCGCCCGCTCCCACCCAGGCGGTCGGCTCGGCCGACGGCTCCTGCTGCGCATCGCCGACCTCATGCACGCAGACAATGAGACGCCGTGGGTCTCACCGGATACGCCGTTGGCCGGCGCACTGCTTGAAATGACCCGAAAGGGGCTGGGCATGACGGCCGTGTGTAATGACGAACGTCAGGTCATTGGCATTTTCACTGACGGTGACCTCCGCCGGGCGCTGGACGAGGGCGTCGACGTTCATGAAACGCCCATTGAAGCGGTAATGACCGCCAACCCACGGCGCGCGGCGTCAGATCAACTCGCCGCCGAGGCATTGGCCCTCATGGAACGTCACAGCATCAACGCACTGCTCGTCACCGACGCCCAGGGACATCTGACCGGCGCACTGAACATGCACGACCTGCTGCGTGCCGGGGTCATGTGATATGCCCACACGTTGGGGATTCAATGCACTCATCGGTCTGCTCGTCATTCTGACTGGGCTCCTGGCCTGGCGTGGCATGACACCCGAGCCAGCCCGCGATGCGTCCCCAGCCCGCCTCGACCCCGAGATCACAGCCCACGCGCAGGGAGTGAATTTGACGGCAACGGACGAGACCGGCGCCCTCTCCTACCGATTAAACGCCCTCAGCGCCCGTTACTACCAGCAACCGGATCTCTGGCAACTTGAGGCGCCCCGGTGGCGACTCACCCAGGACGAAGGGGCACCATGGCTGGGGCAGGCCAATCGCGGCCGCGTCTGGGGCGACGCAACCCGTGCCGACCTGCGGGGTGATGTGGTCCTGAGACGCGAGGAAAACTCCGGCACAACGCGCCTCGAGACCACATTAATGCACCTCGAGATACCGGAGCGGTATGCTCACACCGATCAAGCGGTGACGCTGATCGGTCCAGACTTTCAGGTCAATGCCATGGGCGCGCGGGCCTGGCTTGATGAGGAACGAATCAAACTGCTGAACGACGCAAGGGGCCAACATGACGCCATTGACGAGTAGGGCACCCCTGAAACAACGCCACCCGCTGGCCGCATGCTTGGGCGTGTGCCTACTGCTGGTGATGCTCTGGAGCCCGGTCCATGGGCAGTCTCAGGAAAGCGATGCCATCGAACTCAGCGCGGAATCCGCCGATGTCCGTGATGCGGAGGGCATCAGTGTTTACCGGGGTGACGTGGTGCTGACCCGCGGCAACCGGCGCATCACCGGCGAGCTCATGCGGGTGTACACCGATGAACAGCGCGAACTTGAGCGTATTGAGGTGGAAGGCACACCCGCCACCTTCCGTGAGGCAGTGCCTGACGCCTCACCCCGCCGCGCCGAGGCACCGCGCATGGAGTACTTTGCCAGCGGCCCCGAGCGGATCATCCTGACCGGCGGTGGGCGCTTGTGGCAGGCGGATAATACGGTGACGGGCTCAGTCATTACGCACTACCTGACGGATGCCCGCACAGTCGCTGAAAGCGATGAGGACAACGATGCGCGGGTCAACGTGACGGTCTACCAAACGGATGATGAGAACCCGTGAGCGTCAGCGAGCTGAGGGCAACGGCGCTTTCCAAGCACTACCGGGGGCGTACCGTCGTCGATGACGTGTCGCTAGGCCTCAAAAGCGGCGAAATCGTCGGCCTGCTTGGGCCAAACGGAGCCGGGAAAACCACCAGTTTTTATATGGTGGTGGGGCTCGTCTCCGCCGATGCGGGCCAGATTCAGCTGGACGGGGAGGACATCACCCGAGCCCCTATGCACACCCGCGCCCAGCTCGGCATTGGCTATTTGCCGCAGGAGGCCTCGGTGTTCCGGCGCATGTCCGTGCTCGACAACCTGCTGGCGGTGCTCGAAACCCGCAACGACCTGGACCGGGACGCACGCAACGACCGGGCCCATGCACTGCTGGAGGAGTTCGGGATCGATCATCTGCGCGATCAGAACGGTGTAAGCCTATCCGGTGGTGAACGGCGGCGGGTCGAGATTGCCCGGGCGCTTGCCGCTGAGCCGCGCTTTATTCTTCTGGATGAGCCCTTCGCGGGCGTCGACCCGATTTCCGTTGGTGAGATTAAGTCGATCGTCCGTCACCTGGCCGAACGACAAATCGGCGTACTCATCACCGATCACAACGTGCGCGAGACGTTGGGTCTCGTCGATCGAGCCAGCATCCTCAATGCCGGCCGCGTCATCGTGGAAGGCGATGCGCAGACGGTCCTGAATGACCCCCAGGTGCGCGCTGTTTACCTCGGTGAGGACTTCCGCCTGTAGCCGCAAAGGCCCAGCGTACTGGCCGTATCGGTACCCCGAGCGTTAGTCTGATTGTTCAAGGAGATCGACATACGCCAATGAAGCAGACCCTGCAGATCCGGCTTGGCCAGCAACTCGCGATGACCCCACAGCTGCAGCAAGCCATTCGGCTGCTGCAGCTGCCGGCGGCTGAACTCAATCTCGAGATTCGCGAGGCGCTGGAATCCAATCTGATGCTCGAGACCGAGGAAGAGGCCGAGCCAGATTTACTGTCAGGCGATGCGGAAGACCGGCCAGATACCGGGCTACATGAGCCCTCTGAGGCTACCCTGGGGAGCGATGCACCGGACGCTACCCGCCTTGGTGAGGCGATCCCCATCGATGAGCGCTGGGAGGACTACACCAGCCCATCGAGCTCAGCGGGTGCCGATCGCGACCGCGGCGTTGATCCGCTGGAGAATCGGGCCAGCCCCGACGCCTCCCTGCAGGACCATTTGCTCTGGCAGCTTGAGCTATCCGGGTTGAGCGAACGTGACCGACGCATCGGGACCGTCATCATTGATGCGATCGCCGATAACGGCTATCTCACTGAAACGCCTGAGGATCTGCTCGCCGCCCTGCCCGACGAGCTCGCGGCCGAAGCCGACGACATCCAGGCGGTGCTCACGTTTATCCAGCATCTCGACCCCGTTGGCGTCGGCGCCCAGGACGCTCGGGACGCCCTCGCCATTCAGCTCGCTGCCCTGCCCGACGACACGCCTCACCGAACCGCAGCCCTCGCCCTGATTAACGATCATCTGGAGCAACTCGGCCAAGGGCCAGGCCAGCACCCCGGCCTGCGACGTCAGCTTGGCATCGATCAGCCCGATCTGGAGGCGGCGATTGCCCTCATTCAAACGCTGGATCCCCATCCTGGCTCTGGATTTGGTGACACCCGCACCGAGTACATCGTCCCTGACTGCATCGTCCGGCGCGTGAACGGGGGCTGGGAAGTCGAGGTTAATCCAGACGCGTCCCCACGGCTGCGGGTGAATGACTACTACGCCAGTCTGGTTCGGCGTGGCGGTACCGGTGCCGAAAACCACTTGATGCGCCAGCACCTGCAAGAAGCACGGTGGCTGATCAAAAGCCTGCGCTCGCGCAACGAAACGCTGCAGAAAGTGGCCGAGTGCATCGTCGAGCGCCAACAGGGCTTTTTGGAACACGGCGAAGAGGCGATGCAGCCGCTGGTGCTACGGGAAGTGGCCGAAGCAATCGATATGCATGAGTCCACGGTCTCTCGAATCACGACACAGAAGTACATGCGCACGCCTCAAGGCACCCATGAGTTCAAGTATTTCTTCTCAAGCCATGTCCAGACCATGGATGGGGGGGAATGCTCGGCCACCGCCATTCGCGCCCGCATTCGGCGTCTGGTGGCTGCGGAGACACCCGCACGGCCCTTGAGTGATTCACGCTTGGCCGAGATCCTCGGGGACGAGGGTATCAACGTGGCACGCCGGACCGTCGCGAAGTATCGTGAGGTGATGGGTATCGCCTCTTCCACCGACCGCAAACGACTGGGTTAATCGCCCTGAAAGGAGACCAACATGAAGATTGATGTCACCGGTCATCATGTCGAAATTACCGACTCACTGCGGGATTACGTCAATGAGAAATTCCAGCGCCTTGAGCGGCATTTCGACAATGTGGTGGATGCGCACGTTATCCTCACCGTTGAGAAGAAAAATCAGCGCGCTGAGGCCACTCTGGCCGTCAGTGGCGCACGCCTTTTCGCAGAGGCCGACCATGAGGAGATGTACGCGGCGATCGACCTGCTAATCGACAAGCTGGATCGCCAGGTGGTCAAGCACAAGGAAAAGCGCAGCGACCATCACCGAGGAGAAGGTCGACCCGGCCCCGAACTGGATTCCTGAGCGTATGGAACTTGCCGGACTATTAACGCTTGAGCGAAGTCGCTGCGGAGTCTCCGCTACCAGCAAAAAGCGCGCGCTTGAGTATCTCAGCGACGTGTTGATGCACGAGGCGGGCGAGGAGGCCGTCCGGGCCGTCTTCGAAGGGCTGACCTTGCGCGAACGGCTGGGCAGCACGGGCCTCGGCCGCGGTGTGGGACTGCCCCACAGTCGTAGCGGCGAGATTGATCAACCCCGAGCGGCCATTATCCGGCTTGATCACCCGATTGAATTCGACGCCGTCGACCGTGAGCCCGTCGACCTCTTGTTCGCCCTGCTGGTCCCCGAACATAGCAATGACGAGCATCTACGCATTCTCTCGCGGCTCGCTGAAATGTTCCGGGACGATGCCTTGTGCCAACAGCTTCGCGCCTGCCGCGGCGATGAAGACCTCTTCAGCGCCGTGGCAGGCTGGCAGTCGGATAACACGCCCTCATGAAACGGATCGCCGCCACCCTCGTCCAGGTGCACGGTCACGGTGTACTCCTGCGGGGGCCGGCTGGCAGCGGTAAAAGTGACACGGCGCTTGCGCTCATCCACGCCGGGCATGTCCTCATCAGCGATGATGGCGTTGACCTGCACCCCGGCTCGGCAAGCCTCATTGGATCCGCGCCAACCACCGGCTACGGATGCCTTTACTTGCGCAACATCGGGCTGATTGACGTCAGGGCAACGCTCGGTCCACAGGCCGTCCGGCCCCGCTGCGCAATCCAACTGCTCGTCGATCTGGCGGATGAGCGGCAACCGACCGCGCTTGAGGGCCAATGGGCTACCCGTCACCTGGCCGGTATAGCCCTTCCACGCCTGGCGCTTGCACCCAACCGGCCCCTGTACGCGTTGATCCCCGCCGACGTCCACCATCTCCAGGCAATCGAACAGGCCGACGCATGCGGCTGATCATTGTTAGTGGCCTGTCCGGCTCCGGAAAAAGTGTCGCCCTCGCAACGCTCGAGGACTTTGGCTTTAACTGCATCGACAATCTGCCGGTGGCGCTGCTCGAATCCTTGGGTCGGCATATTGCCGACAGCGCCGATGGGCCGATGCATGCCGTCGGCATTGATGCGCGAAACCGACCCGCCGAGCTCGCCCGCTTTCCAGCGATTCTCGAGAGCCTGGAGGGCATCGGACTTTCTGCCGAGATCGTCTTCCTGGATGCCGATGATGACACCCTGCTCAAGCGCTTCTCCGAGACCCGTCGCCGGCATCCACTCAGTGGACCCGATGTACCGCTGGCAGAGGCCATCCGTGGCGAGCGCTCGCTGCTCATGCCGCTCCAGGAGCGTGCCGATCTCACCGTCGACACGACGCACACCACGCTTCATGAGTTGCGGGATATCGTCCGGGGTCGCCTCACCGAGGCGCGCCAGGGCCTCTCGATCCAACTGGAGTCATTTGGCTACAAACATGGCACGCCAACGGACGCTGACTTCGTCTTTGACAGCCGCTGCCTGCCCAATCCGCACTGGGAGCCCGAGCTTCGACCGCTCACGGGTCAGGATGAACCTGTCGCCCGCTATCTCGGCACAACCCCCACGGTCAACCGCTACTTCGATAGCCTTGCCGGCTTTCTGGAAGACTGGCTACCGGTATTTGAGGCTGAAAACCGAATCTACCTGACCGTCGCGGTCGGTTGCACCGGCGGGCAACACCGCTCCGTGTACCTGATCGAGCGTCTTGCAGCGCACCTGCGATCGCGGCAATGTGCCGTCAACATCCGCCATCGGGAGCTGCCGTGAAACCCAGCCTACTGCTGATGACTCATGCCGGTGTGGGTGGCGTACTGCGTCGGACGGCTGAGGACATTATCGGCCAGTGCCCCATGCCGATCGCAGAGCTCGCCCCCGAGCCCGACGAACCCGTCGCAACACTGCGGGGACGAGCAGAAGCCGCCCTGACCGGGCTCGATGCGGGTGATGGTGTGCTGATTCTCACCGATGCCTACGGCGCCACTCCCAGCAATATGGCGGTCGCCCTCGGGGATCTATATGGGTACCCCGTGATTGCTGGATTGAACCTCCCCATGCTGTTGCGTGTGATGAACTATCCGAATCTCCCGCTCGAGCGTCTGGTCGACAAAGCCCTGTCCGCCGCCCGGGATGGTATTCTCATGGCCGCATGGCGCTCAGATGTGGTTGGTCAACGCCATGGCTGAGCACCTCCCGCGCCAGGAGACAGGACTGGAGATCATCAACCAGTTGGGCCTTCACGCTCGCGCCGCGGCCCGTTTCGTTGAGGTCGCCAGCCGGTTTGAAGCGGACATCGAGGTCTTCCATGCGGAGCACCAGGCCAATGGCAAGAGCATTATGAGTCTGATGATGCTCGCCGCCGGCCGCGGGAGCTGCCTCAAGGTGACGGCGACGGGTGACGACGCCAATGCGGCCCTGCAGGCGCTTGCCGAACTGGTGGGCGACCGATTTGGCGAGGCGGAATGACTCACACCCCGGAGACAGGCCCATGGCCGAGGAACTTGAGCAAAAACAAGGCAGGGTAGCGGATACGGTCTCGAGCCTGTTGCAGGGCGGGACCGTGCCGGAGGCCCAGCAAATGCTCAATGCCCTGCACCCGGCCGAAATCGCCCATCTTCTGGAATCCTTCCCGGCCGCTGAGCGCAAGCTGCTCTGGGAACTCGTCGACGAAGACAACGGTGGCGAGGTCCTCCTACAGGTCAATGATGAGGTTCGCGGCGGCCTGATCCAGGAGATGGATGAGGACGAGTTGCTGGCGGCTACCTCCGGCATGGACATGGACGACCTTGCCGACTTCATTCAGGACCTGCCAAAGACGCTGACGGGCGAAATCCTGCGCTCGATGGACAATCAGAACCGTCAGCGCCTCGAGACGGTGCTCGCGTTCCCCGAGGACAGCGCGGGCGGATTGATGAACACCGACACGGTAACCGTGCGCCCCGATGTCAGCCTGGATGTTGTGCTGCGCTACCTGAGAATGCGCGGGGCAATGCCCGAGCTGACCGATCATCTGTTCGTTGTCAGTCGCTTTGATCATTTCCTCGGTGTGCTGCGGGTGAGCGATCTGCTCACCCGCGATCCGTCCGGGCAGGTGGACGATCTCCTCGACACGCAAGCCGTCGCCATCGCCGCCGACACCCCCGCCCGTGAAGTTGCCAAGATGTTCGAGGATCGCGATCTGATCTCAGCCCCGGTCCTGGACGAGCGGGGGCGACTGATCGGGCGTATCACCATCGATGATGTCGTCGATGTGATTCGTGAAGAAGCGGAGCGCTCGATACTGAGCATGGCCGGCCTGGGCGATGAAGAGGACATGTTCGCGCCGGTTTGGTCGAGTACCCGTCGGCGTGCGTTGTGGCTCGGCGTCAACCTGATCACCGCACTGCTCGCCGCCTATGTCATCGGCTTGTTCGAGGCCACGATCCAAGAGGTGGTCGCCCTGGCGGTCCTCATGCCCGTTGTTGCCAGCATGGGGGGGATTGCCGGGACACAAACACTCACCCTCGTCATCCGCGCCATGGCTCTGGGTCAGGTTGCCTCCCGCAACAGCCGGGCGCTGCTATTCAAGGAACTGGGTGTGGGGGTGCTGAATGGCCTGTTCTGGGCGGGTGCCCTGGCTGGCATTGCCATCCTTTGGTTCGGCCGCCCCGCCATCGGCGCCATCATTGCCGCCGCGATGGTGATCAACCTGGTGGTGGCGGCCCTCTCCGGGGTGGGCGTGCCTCTATTGCTCAAACGCCTCGGCATCGACCCAGCACTCGCCGGCGG
>Ga0102930_1000185_pt1 | contig 20604 bp, 19 predicted proteins | sample SalPon1_B_H2O_MG_FD_84514 | JGI IMG/M metagenome (GOLD analysis project Ga0102930, IMG submission 84514) | Salt pond water microbial communities from South San Francisco under conditions of wetland restoration - Salt Pond MetaG R1_B_H2O_MG | ecosystem: Environmental > Aquatic > Non-marine Saline... | reverse complement strand
CTTGCCATCTCACAGAAGAGACCCAAATGCCAAAGGGAAACAAAAAACAAGACCACGGCGCAATTCCTCATAGATATTGACGATGAACACAAGGACGCAGAACAATTTTACGGGTTGTATCAACCTGATGGAGCAAAAAGGAGCATGTACTATATTGCCTTAGGCACGAAGCTCAAAAAAGCGCAAAGCGATAAAAGTAAACCAATACCGTTCCGGCCGCTTTCATCACAAACGCTCATAAAGAGATCATCTGGAGACACTTTGATAGGAACTATAAAAATCGACCCTCTGTTAAAGCCATCTTAAAAGCAATAAAAAATGCCTAATATACAAGTTGTTCAACCGGAAGAAGCTACGGGCGAACTCAGGGAGGCCTATTACGACCTTGAAAGATCGCGCGGACAGATCGCCGAGGTCCACAAGATACAAAGCTTACGACCGAAAAGCATCGTTAAACACATGGAGCTTTATATGGAGATCATGTTCGCCAGGTCCGATTTGAGCAGAGCACAGCGTGAGATGATAGCCGTTGTGGTATCGGCTGAAAACAATTGTGCATATTGCGTTCATCATCATGGAAGTGCGTTGAACAAGTACTGGAGAAATGATGAATATGTTCACCAACTATCTGATGATCATTCAGTACTAAAGCTATCAGAGGTTGATCAACAGCTCTGTGAATTGGCTGTCGCGCTTACTGCGGACCCTTCATCGAGTAAATGTCAAAACATCAATAGAAGATTAAAGAAATCTGGACTTTCTGATCCGGCTTTTCTGGATGCGACCCTTGTCATCGCCTACTTTAATTTTGTGAACAGGATCGTGCTTAATCATCAGGTTGAATTAGAAGAAGATAAGGGAGAAAATTATAAATATTGATATAATGGGATCAACACGAGATGGATTTGCTTTAGTACTTTGCTGGCCGGAAAAGAAATGTTTGCGTACTTACGCATGGTATGATCATTTGATGAAATTAGCAGGTGTAATGAAAGACGACCGCTATGCCGTGGGTCATTCTGCTGTTGTTTTGGTCAATGCTAATGGCGATTGTTATTATTTTGATTTTGGACGATATGGAACCCCTATCGATCATGGCCGAGTGCAAGATGATAGGTCCGATCCTTTTTTAAGCATTGATGTTAAAGCGGATATTAAACAAGGCAGTATCACTAATACCGATGCCATTCTGGTGCATATAAAGCAGATAGAAGAAACGGAATGCGACGGGAAATTGATGGCCGCCATACTGCCCGTTGATTTTGAGGTGGCTTACTCACAGGCTAAACATCTTAAGAATAAAGGTTTAGTGCCTTACGGACCGTTTATTTTGAAAGGTACGAACTGTTCAAGGTTCGTTAGAAACTTAATAATAAACGGCCAATTATCGCCTATTCAAAAAATCAAGCTAAAACATCCTTATATGACCACACCTTCACCGCTTTATCTGGTGAAGACCATAGGTGTTGACGTTGTGGCAACATCAACTGAAACAGAAACTGTAACCTTAGACCTGGAATACGCTTAGTTGTTCATTATGTCTTCAATTTCTTCAATATCAATAGGAATGTCTCTCATCAGGTTTTGAGGTTCACCTTTTTCCTGTACAACGACATCATCTTCAAGGCGGATCCCGAATCCTTCATTCGGAAGATAAATAGCAGGTTCTACCGTAAATACCTGATTAGCCTCTATCGGCTCGTGTAACAGGCCATAATCATGTGTATCCAACCCGATGTTATGGGAAGTCCCATGCATGAAATACCTTTTATAGGCCGGCCAGTCAGGATCTTGATACTTAACATCAGCTTTGTCTAATAAACCTAAGTTCAGCAGTTCATCGGTCATCAGATCGCCTACTTCCTCGTGATAGGATTTCCAGTATGCGCCCGGCACCAGTAATTTTGTCGCCTTGTCCTTAACGCGTTTTACAGCATTGTAGATCACTTTTTGTCTGTCAGTGAACCTTCCGTTCACAGGTACTACGCGAGACATGTCACTGGCATAATTGGCATATTAAGCTCCAACATCTAAAAGGATAAGTTCATCTTCCTTACATTGGTTCTTATTTTCAATATAATGAAGTACAGTGGCGTTCCTCCCGCTAGCGACAATAGGTGTGTAGGCAAAACCACGAGATCTGTTGCTAAGGAATTCATGCATGAACTCTGCTTCGATCTCGTACTCCATGACATCAGGTCTTACAAATTCGAGGACCCTTTTAAATCCTTTTTCAGTAATCCTGCAAGCGTGCTGCATAACCTCTTGCTCTTCGGGCTCTTTTACACTGCGAAGATACTGTAAAATAGGATTGGACTTGGCGACCTTATGTGCTGGATAATTTTCTTTGACCCATTTATTGAAACGGTCTTCGCGGGTTTGCGTTTCATGGGCGGCACGGTAATGTTCATTGGTGTTGATATAAATGGTATCCGCCTGAGCCATGAGTCCGTGGAATACCGTCTCAAAATCCTTTAGCCAGTAAACGGTTTTGACGCCGCTGGTCTTGTAAGCTGTGCTTTTATTCAATTTCTCACCTTCCCAAACTGCGATGTGTTCATTGGTTTCTCTGACAAATAGGACCTCTCTGTGTTTTTTGTCCGCAGCGTCCGGGAATAATACAAGTATGCTTTCTTCCTGGTCTACACCGCTTAAATAATACAGATTCCTATCCTGTTCGAATGGCATTGTACTGTCAGCACCGATGGGATAAATATCATTAGCATTGAAAACGGCCAGGCTTTTGGGTTGCATTCTTTTCATGAACTTTTCACGGTTCTTAGTGAAAAGCGATGATGATACAGGTTGATATCGCATAAGATGTTTTTTTACAAATGTAGGTATTATCAAGAGAAAAATATCCGATCTCGATCTTAGACCATCGATGGGATCGAACAGGAGCAAAACTGCTTTTAAAACTATTCTAAATTAGTATTAAATGCGTTTACATTCTTGTTGATGAAGCTTTTCTAAACTAAATTTGTGTAAAATTTAAAGATAGATGGCAAAATTATTATCATCATCGATAGCGCGTAAAGTTTCTATGGCGTTGTCCGGCTTATTTTTAATTGTATTCCTCACACAACATTTCACAATAAATATTACCTCGGTGATCAGTCCAGAAACCTTTAATGAATGGTCGCATTTCATGGGTACCAATATTCTAGTGCAAGCAGTACTTCAACCTATATTGATATTTGGTGTAGTATTCCATTTCGTTATGGGTTTTATTTTAGAATATCAAAATAGAAAAGCGAGAAGCGTGAAATATGCGAAATTCAGTGGTGGATCAAATTCTCCCTGGACATCCAGAAATATGATCTACTCCGGATTAGCGGTTTTACTCTTCTTAGGACTTCATTTTTATGATTTCTGGGTTCCTGAAATGAATACCAAATATATTGAAGGTAACATGTCTGGAACTGTACCCGGTATTGATGGTTTAAGATATCACCATGAAACTGTTGAGAAGTTCGCACATCAACCAGTAAGAGTAGGAATTTATGTGTTAGCGTTCGTTTTGCTCATGCTGCACTTGCTTCACGGATTTGCTTCTTCTTTTCAAACGGTAGGATTTAACAATAAATATTCAAAAGCATTAAATGGATTTACAAAGGCATTTTCCATTGTAATCCCGTTGGGCTTTGCGTTCATCGCATTGTACCACTATTTTTCAACTTTATAAATAAATAATGATGGCAGAATTAGACGCGAAAATACCAGAAGGACCGATAAGTGAAAAATGGACCAGACACAAGAATGAGATCAATCTTGTCAATCCCATTAACAAAAGGAACATTGATGTAATAGTCATAGGAACAGGTCTGGCAGGTGCAAGTGCATCAGCTACAATGGCTGAGCTCGGTTATAATGTTAAAACATTCTGTTACCAGGATTCACCCAGGAGAGCACACTCCATAGCGGCCCAAGGAGGTATCAACGCCTCTAAGAACTATCAGGGCGATGGCGATTCTGATTATAGATTGTTCTACGACACAGTAAAAGGTGGCGATTACCGATCACGAGAAGCCAATGTTTACCGTCTGGCGGAAGTATCAGGAAATATTATTGATCAGTGCGTGGCTCAAGGTGTTCCTTTCGCACGAGAATATGGTGGACTTTTAGATAATCGTTCTTTTGGCGGCGTTTTGGTTTCCAGAACATTCTACGCTAAAGGTCAAACCGGTCAGCAATTACTGTTAGGAGCCTATTCAGCGATGAACAGACAGATCAATCGTGGGAAGATCAAGCCTTACAACAGACACGAAATGATGGATGTTGTATTAAAAGATGGTAAAGCCCGCGGCGTTATCGCACGAAACCTCGTGACCGGCGAACTTGAAAGACATGCAGCACACGCTGTAGTTCTGGCTTCAGGTGGATACGGTAATGTGTTCTATCTTTCCACCAATGCGATGGGAAGCAATGTTACAGCCGCCTGGCGAGCCCATAAAAAAGGGGCATATTTTGCAAATCCATGTTTTACCCAAATACACCCAACTTGTATTCCTGTTTCGGGTGAACTTCAATCTAAGCTGACCTTGATGTCAGAATCCTTAAGAAACGATGGTAGAATCTGGGTGCCAAGAAAGAAAGAAGATGCAGAAGCTATTCGTAATGGTAAATTAAAACCAACAGAGCTTTCTGAGGAAGATAGAGATTATTATTTGGAAAGAAGATATCCTGCTTTTGGCAATCTTGTTCCAAGAGATGTTGCATCAAGGGCTGCTAAGGAGCGATGTGATGCTGGACATGGCGTCAATAAGACCGGACAGGCTGTTTATCTGGATTTTACCAGCGCGATTGAGCGTTACGGTAAAGAAAAAGCATTCAGCTTAGGATTGAATAACCCTGATAAAGATAAAATCACAGAACTAGGAAAGGAAGCGGTTTCCGCCAAGTATGGCAACTTATTTGACATCTACGAGAAAATCGTGGATGAAAACCCTTATGAAACCCCGATGATGATCTATCCGGCCGTTCATTATACGATGGGTGGACTTTGGGTAGATTATAATTTGATGACCACTATTCAGGGTTGCTACGCCATAGGAGAAGCGAACTTCTCCGACCATGGAGCTAATCGTTTAGGTGCATCTGCCCTGATGCAAGGTTTAGCCGATGGTTATTTCGTTCTACCTTATACCATAGGGGATTACTTATCCAATGATATTAAGACCGGACCTATATCAGCTGATAGTGAGGAATTTGATGAAGCAGAGCAAGGTGTAAAAGAACAGCTTGATAAATTCCTAAGCATCAAAGGAAACCAACCGGTCGATTATTTCCATAAGAAATTAGGGAAGATCATGTGGGATAAATGCGGGATGTCTAGAAATGAAGAAGGTCTTAAAGAAGCCATAAATGAAATACAGGCGCTCAAAGATGAATTTTGGAGCAACGTAAATGTTCCCGGAAGTTCAGAGACCAAGAACTCAGAGCTTGAAAAGGCAGCTCGAGTGGCTGATTTTCTCGAACTAGGAGAACTGTTCGCCAAAGACGGGCTGGAAAGAAATGAATCCTGTGGCGGACACTTCAGAGAAGAATATCAAACTGAAGAAGGTGAAGCCTTAAGAGACGATGAGAATTATAGATATGTGGCCGCCTGGGAATATACCGGTGAGCCAAGTAAAGCGAAGCTGCACAAGGAACAGCTGATCTATGAAAACATAGAACTTAAAACAAGAAGTTACAAATAAGGATAAACGAATATGGAGTTAGATTTAAAAATTTGGAGACAGAAGAATCAACATACAAAAGGTTATTTTGAAGATCATCATCTTAGCGGTGTTGAAAAAGATATGTCATTCCTCGAGATGTTAGATGTTTTGAATGACCAACTTGTAAAAAAAGGAATTGAACCGGTAGAATTCGACCTTGATTGCCGTGAAGGTATCTGCGGCTCATGCTCACTACAAATAAATGGAGAACCACACGGACCTATGCGAGGTACAACGACTTGTCAGTTGCACATGCGTAAGTTTGATGACGGCGACACCATCGTTATCGAGCCTTTTAGAGCAAATGCATTCCCGGTGATCAAAGACCTGGTCGTAGATCGTTCTTCCTTTGATAGAATTCAGCAAGCTGGTGGCTATATATCCGTAGGTACATCAGGGAATACCCAGGATGCGAATGCAACACCTGTTGAGAAAGAGAATGCGGACATGTCGTTCGCAGCGGCAACTTGCATAGGTTGTGGAGCTTGTGTGGCTGCTTGTAAGAATGCGAGCGCAATGCTGTTCACTTCTGCTAAGGTTTCACAATTTTCACTATTACCTCAAGGTGAAGTAGAAGCTACTGAGCGCGTTCAGAACATGGTTCGACAAATGGATGAAGAAGGATTTGGTAACTGTACGAATACCGGAGCTTGCGAAATAGAATGTCCTAAGGGAATTTCTTTAGAGAACATCGCACGGATGAACAGGGAATATCTTTCTGCTAGTTTAAAAGGATAGATCAAGCAAATATATCCTTTACTACCGTATAAGACCTTGGAATTCTAAAATCTGGAATCATTTTGCGGTAGTAAATCATCAGTATGTTCAAAATTCCCAACTTTTCCTTTTTTTCTATTTTAAATTGATGGGATGTTGTTATATCTATTCCCTGATGCAAAATTTGCTCAAGCCTTTTAATGTTCTTAGGGTCAAATTTAAGTTGGGTATCAAAAGTATCTTTCTCAATGTTCTCATTCAAATGATATAGTTCAGGATAAATACCTAAGTATCGTGAAAAGCCTACTAAAAAAGCAATGTGGAAATTTTGGGTGCTTTCATGGGTGTCGAGCCAATAGATCGCATTTTCCAAATAGCTGAACATGTTTTCATTGACCTCTTCCTCCTGGATAGCATTTTCAACGATCTCAGTCAACAAAAAGACGATACTGGATTTCCTGATATCTTGATGAATATGGGTTAGGGGTAAATCTATATTAATCTCTTTAAAGTAAAGTAAATTCTTGTTTTCCCTGTACTGAAAGGTAGCCCACAATATATTAAAAGGGAGAAAGTAGCTCATTCCCGTTTTCTTTTTACCGGACCTTCTGGCACCTTTCACCAGGAACGAAAGCTTCCCCAGTTCCTTTGAGAAACATTTTATGATGACATCAGCATCCGCATATTTTATGGTAGATAAGATGATTATCTTAGAACGAGTATACATTATCGTATGACCATTATCTTTTCCACTTTAGTTTCCACCTGATCTGCTCCGGTTACCAGCACGAGGTAAACACCAGATGAAACTTTATGTTTCCCAAATGCTCTGGTATCCCATTGAACACTCCCACCGCTTGACTCTTCTTCAAAGACCAGATTACCTGTAATATCGGTAATTTTCACATTGGCATTATCGGTTAGTCCTTCTATGGTCACTTGACCGTTAAAATCAGGCTTTACCGGATTAGGGAATATCTTAATTTCAGACAGATCATCTTCAGCGTTCGTAACCCGCGTTTGAAAAGATACCAGTCCTTTTGTAGTAGCAAAGAAAACATTGCCATTTTCACCATTAATACCTAAACTAATCACCTGATCACTAGGCAATGGAGAATTATCCCTGGTAAACCTGATCAGCGTTTCCTGACCATTTGGGCTAACCTGGAAGACCCCGGACGATGATGTGGCGATCCATTTGTTATTAGCTCCATCTACTTGTATGTCTGTAATAGTCTGTTCGAATAATAGTTCTTGAGGTGTTCCGTTATCATCAAAGATGATCGGTGAGATATTAAGCCTTGCTTCCGGGTCGAATACCGCTGATGGGTTAAAGAAAACCCGCAAACCCCGGTTAGTACCAATCCACAGATTTCCGTTATTATCAAAGCTTAATGCGGTAATATTAGGGTTTGATGCAAATACTTCCGGGAAATCAACTCCAGTGTCAGCTGAGGTCGCCGCTTCGCTTTGCTCTGTTTCAGGATCATAAGCAATGATGCCTTCCCTGATGGTGGAGAAATAAAGATCGCCTGACGGACTTGCTACAACTTTAGCAATTGCTGTCCCTAAAGGATTGTTTAGACCATCAGAGGTATCATATACCTGGAAATCACCTTCTCTGTTCAAGCTTTTTAAAGGGTTTTCGGTCAGAGAATTTGTAAAGAAAAGTTGATCATCCACAAAAACAGATGATCCGATTCTGTTATCATCAGAATTGCTGACTACACCGCTAATAACAGAATTATTAGCGTTATAATTTTGTACTAGTGTATCATTCTCTATGACCAGTATACCATCAAAATAGCTGCTTATATAAACTCTATTCCTATCTTGCGGGTCAATGGTAATGTGCGATAGCTCCGCGAGGTTATCAATTTCTTCAACCCTTTGGTTTATCCATTTCCCATTTTTGAAATGACTTATACCACGTCTGTTCAACGGATAAGGATTATAAAATATAGAATATTCTCCGTAGACGGCCCATATTTCATTATTGGCAACAGCAATATTGAACATCCGGTTTTGTAAAGGGCCATTCGGACTTAGGAAATCGAGCTCATTTGATGCGTTCATCTTGATAAGACCAAGCGAGCCATCTCCCAGGAAAAGATTATTTTCTGGACCGATATAAGCGGTTTTAAGGTTCGTGTTTTCATCTTCGAAACCGGTGAATAACAGGTTGCTTTGTCCATTTGTATCAAAATTTGCCACGCGTTCTTTCCCAACGATAAGAAGTGAATCGCCATTTGACTTCATTTCCCTGACATTAAAATTGAACTGGTCTACAAAATTAATGCTAGGTCCATCAGTGACCCTTACAAGCACATTGTTCAATTGCATGGCGAAAACATCATTGTTCACGTTCGCTATATACTTGAAGTTGAGCGAACTGATGGATTGCCATTCATTAAAATCGATAAGATTCGGGTTGTCCAGACTGGCAAATTTAATACCATTACCTATAGTGGCCGCATATATGATATTTTCACTGATGGTGATCTGGTTGACGATGACCTCTTGGCCTGCATCACCTATAAAGAAAGTGTCACCAAATTCGAGGTTTTCAAGGTCATAGGTGACGATGCCAAAATCTGTAGCGATATATGCTCTATTATCCTTTATCAAAAATTGGTTGATCCGTTTTTGATCCGGTGCTATGTTCTGATTATCCAGGATATCTACCACGAACTTTACTTCATTCGTTATTCTGTTATAGATTTGTATCAATCCGTTCTGATAGCCTAATAATATGATGTTCCTGTCCTGTACTGACCTTAAAGAACTTATTTCATCACCGGAAAGTCCTTGAACGGTCGAAAACTTCTTAACCGCTTCAGTACTCACATCATAACTAAAAAACGAATTCTCAGCTCCGACGATCAGTTCATTATCACCTTCTTCTATCTGTTGGACATTAAAGTAGGAAAAGTAGCCTTTCCAACTAAGGGTGTCATTTTGGCCATAACTAAAGAAGACCAAGGTAAACATTGTAATAGAGAAACAGCGTTTCATTAAGTTTTTAGAATATAAACTTTACAAATTAAACATTTATTACCTGAAGTATGAACTATTCAGTGATTTACTTGTTTTATTCACGGATTCAAAAATATGTTCGTTCAATTCTTCTCAACTGATGATCAAGTTCCAACATCGAAGGGAATAATGATAAAAGATGTTCAGAAAAAAGGTGACCTATAGAAATTTGAACAGACATCTAAATATTATCTTATCATTATGAGGTTCATCTTTATCATATTAATGAACATTCCTGACTTTACTACTGCTATTTAATTATATGGTCTTATATTAGCCATAGTTATTTTATTGTTATCATTTAAGCAGAAAAATGAACCCATAAGGGACTTTATTCGTGTCGGGTGAAAATAATTTTTTGATAAGTGTTTTGTTTTTATACATTTACAAACAGCATATGTTTAAAGTTATGAAAACCAATCTATCTAAATTAACTTTTATATTTTTCATATTGATAACTTTTCATTCGAATGGTCAAGAACTTTTCAATGAACTAAGTATAGGTGTTGGACCAGTCTCTTTCAGAGGGGATTACGGTGAGAATCAAGATAATGAGACCAATCTTGGGAATACAGGTTTTTGGCTTTCTCTTACTCATTTTCTAAATTTCGCGTATGGTCGTAATTCTGGTTCGTACTTTGCTGAACATTTTAAGCTACGTACTCAATTGTTATATCAAAATACTTCACTCGAACATTTTGGAAGCTATGCGGACGGTCAAGGTGATGACGCTTTAAAATTAAGAGCGATGACAGGAGAGGTCAGTTCTTTTGAAATAGGTACAGGACTTCAGTGGTTCTACATAGAGATAAGAGAATATGAAAGAAGTGTCAACACCTTATCTCCATATGCAGGCTTGGGCATAGGTGCCATATTTTCAAGCCCTTCCCACGAGACCTCTTTACCTGACAACCTAGGCTCAACTACTAACACTTTTCCTACATTCTTACCAAATCCCGCATCCGGTGTGGAAAATCCGATAGGTAACGATTCTGAAATCGCTTTTGCCGTTAACTTTCAGGTGGGTACACTTTACAGGTTAGATGAAAGAAATGATATTTTCTTAAAAGCGAGATAGCATTTCTACTCTTCTGATTTCGTTGATGGATTATCCCCGATAGGAGGTCAAAACAAAAGCAATGATTGGAGCTTCTGGTTAGGTGTTGGCTACGTCTATTATTTTAATTAAAAACTGAGCGGTCTTCCCTTACTTTTCAACAAAAAATTATCTTTATATCCCGATAATCATTTGATACGGGATATTGTTCATAAAAAAGTAAATATTCAGAAGCTTTTAAGATACTCTTTGAGGGTATATCTGAGGCTATATTGATAGTTGAGAGTAAACTGAGGATATTAGATATGAACGCTTCAGCGGAAAAAAAACTTTTTCAATACAAGTATGAAGAGCTCTTAGAATATTCAATTAACAAATTGATTCCTGAAAGGTTCCATCATGCGCACCACCGTTATGCCCACGCGCTCATAGAAAAAGGAGAGAAGCGACAAATGGGCTCAGACAGAGAGATTTCCGGTGTTAAGAAAAATGGTGAGGAATTTCCTCTAGAGGCAGGACTCAACCCTTTTACTTTAAACGGTGAGGTTTTTAATATGGTGCTTATCACCGATATTACGATTAGAAAGGAGAGAGAAGTAGAGATAAAAAAGGCTTAACAGGTCATTAGATGAAAAGGTAAAGGAAAGGACCGCAGAGCTCGAGGCTATAGCAGAGAAGTTAGAACGGTCCAATTCACAACTTCAAAGTGAGATAAAAAAAGAAAACAAGCCGAAAATAAGATAAAGGATGCTCTGACCAAAGAGAATGAGCTCAATGAACTAAAATCCAGGTTCCTTTCACTGGTCTCCCACGAGTTCAAGACCCCGCTTAGTGGGATGCTCAGCTCCTCAACCCTTGCTAGTAAATACACTAAAACCTCTTAACAAGATAAAAGGCAGAAACATTTACAGACCATTAAGAACAAGGCACACTATCTAACCGGTATTTTGAACGATTTCTTATCTTTATAACGCATAGAGTCCGGAAATGTGAATTACAAGTTTGAGGAGTTCAGCCTGCAGTGCCTTGTCAATGAAGTGGTCTATAACGCGAACATCACCTTAAAATCCAATCAGAACCTGGACTATACTGGTAATTTTAACGATATAATACTTTATCAGGATAATGGAGTGCTTGAGCTAGCTTTATCCAACCTTTTGGGAAACGTGATCAAATATTCAAAAGAAGATGCACTTATCAAGTTCGTCATAGATAGCAATAAAAGCAATGTGTTCTTTGAGGTGCACGATGAAGGTTTAGGTATCCCTCAGGAAGATCAAAAACACATTTTTGACCGATATTTTAGGGCGGAGAACGTAGCCAATCAGCAGTGAACGGGAATAGGTTTGAACATCACCAGGACTCACATCAAAAATCTAGGAGGAGATATCTCTTTCCTGAGTAAAGAAGGGTCAGGAACCATTTTTATATTTCAATACCAAAAGAACATGACTAAGAAAATATCATTAATTGAGGATGATGAAACAGTAAGGGAGAACACCGCTGAAATATTAGAACTATCTAATTATCAGGTGAATGTCGCTGTAAATGGTAAAAAAGGAGTGGAAGCTGCAAGGTCAGTAGTTCCTGATATTTTTGTATGCGATATTATGATGCCAGAGATGGACGGATATGAAGTGCTTAATGAGCTTTCCCATGACCTGAAAACCTCAGGTATACCCTTCATATTCCTTTCCGCTAAAACAGACCATAAAGACGTAAGAAAAGGAATGAACCTGGGAGCTGATGATTATCTGACCAAACCCTTTGAAGAAGAAGAACTTATTACGGCTATAGAAAGCAGGATCGCCAAGACAGAGATATTAGAGAAGTCCAAGCCCCGTCGATGATTATTCCATCAAAAAACCTAAGGAAAGAGTTGTATCAATACCCTGAACTTGAAGTAAATGAAAAAGACTATGTTTATGAACAAGGAAACCAAACTGAAGCGCTTTACCTTGTAGAAAAGGGAGTTATAAAGACCTGTATGATCGATAAGAACGGTAAGGAACTCATCACCAACTTATGTAAGTCTGATGATATTTTTTGGAGATCTATCACTTAGCGGTAAGAAGGACCAAAAAGAATATGCCATTGCCTTAGAGAACAGCCTGGTCCACAGGATACCCAAACCAGAATTGGAAAACATTATCAGGAAACATCCTAACGTACTCAAGGACTTAATGCACATACTTGACGAACACCTTTCTGAAACAAAAGATCAGTTGTTAGAAATGGCCTATAGCAGTGTTTAGAAGAAAACGGCTCAAACGATCCTACTTTTTTCGGAAAGACTGAAGAAGAACAAACTAAGACAGATAAGGATCAGTAGAGCAGACCTTGCTGCAGTAGCTGGTATTGCATCGGAAAGCCTTATCAGGACCCTGTCAAAGTTCAAGGAGAAAGGCATCATAGAAATAGAAGGTAGAAATATTAAGATCATTGATTTTGAAGCACTTAATGAAATCGAATAAATGATTTCAAATATGATTTTTGTCATTTAATCCAAGCAATATTGCCACTACATTTGTAACTTATCACCTTCAGTTATGAATGTACTATTGCTAACGGATTTTTCTTCGGGTGCCAGGCACGCCCACAAGTACGCCTTGAACCCGTTCGCAGGTAAGAAGGTGAACTTTTTTTTGTTGCATCCAGATGATAGTGCCGAAAGTCCCATTGAAGGGATGAAGCTGGACAAAGATGAACAACTGGCCAATGAGGTTAAGACTTATGATTATCTTTTTCCAGAACATACTGAGCTCACAACGATAAACACATCCAGAAGTCTTATAGATTCCATAAGACCTATGATGAAAGTACAAACGATAGATCTGGTCGTAATGGGTGCCAGTGGTAACTCAAAACAATTCACTCAAGAACTGGGTAATAATATAACAAGTACGGCTGTAAAGATTTAATGTCCTGTGCTCATCGTTTTTCAGGAAAGCATTATCAAGAACCCTCTGAACGTGGCATTTCCTGTGGACTATACAGATAAATTACAAGTAAAGTGCGTTGAAAGATTAAAGGCTTTGCCTACCAGCCACAAGTTTGTCATTGAAGTTTTGGAAATAAATCCTCAAAGCCCGGCATCCTCGCTTACTAAAAACTCCAAAAACATTTTAGACAAAGGCTTAGAACAATTGAACTTTATCTATAAAAAGGACATTGACCTAAATATAAAGGAACTTGAAACATCGAACAAAAAAGAATTCGACATGATATCTTTCTGCGCGAAGAATTTAAGTGTTTATAATAAGGTCTTCAGCCAGCTTAAGAATATGGAAAAACCATTGACAAAGCAGCCACCTTTATATATACTACACGCCTGATTCTCCTATCTTAAAGGCAACAACTGGTATTTTTGCTTGATTGACAAGGTCTTCACTTAAACTTCCATTGATGAACCTACTAATTCCTTTCCTGCCATGCGTGCCTATGCAAATGACATCAAATTCAGCATCTTCTGCATACTTCACGATACCGTCTTCCATATTTAGCTGATTTCTTATCGTAAAAGGTATATCATCTAAAGTGGCACCAACTTGATCATAGAAAACTTCTCTTCTCTTTTCAATTTCTTCAGAGGTCTTGAATTTTTTTGCAGTATTCACGAAAACAATCTCCATTGATGCTTTGAAATTGTTGGCGAACCTTTTCGCTTCAAGAAATGAGCTCGCTGTCTCTGTTGCGAGGTTCGTGGCATACAGCACCTTGTTCACCATGAAAATATCAAATTTCTTTTTTATTACCAGAACCGGAATATCGGAATGCCTCACCACCTTCTCTGTGTTAGAGCCTATGAACAGTTCTTTAGCTCCTTTTGAGCCACTTGAACCCATGACGATCAGGTCACAACCATGTTTTTTGCTTATCTCCATAATGCCATCAAATGCTTCGTGAAACTCAACGGTCTCATGCACTTTAATATCCTTAAGGAATTCTTTCTTCATGATAGCGTTAAACTTTTGATGGGCTAGTTTCATGAAGAAAATGGCTTCAGGAAGGTCATTTGAACTGGTATCATTATCAGCTGGGTTTATTAATTCCAATGGTAGTTCCAGCATGTGCAGCAAATATATCTCACAATTGTGTTCGCGAGCGATCTGTGCTGCGACTTCAAGGGCGTTTTCAGCTTGCTCAGAGAAATCTGTGGGGACTAAGATGTTTTTCATAATAAATGATTTATTAAATTTTAAAATTAAGAAAAAAAAATGACGGGTTAAAGATCTTTTCGAGTTCATTTTTTATTTTATATTTGCATTACTATTATGAGGGGACATTGTCCCCTCTTTTTATAGGCTAAAATAATATATGAATGGATCTTAATGAGTTTAAAGATCTTACGAGTAAAGTACTGATCGACCATAATGACCTTTTCATCTTAGAACAAAACATCTCAGCTGAAAATGACATAAAGGTCGTCATAGACGGTGATAGACCTGTCAATATAGAAGACTGCAGGAAAGTAAACAAAGCATTAGAAAAAAAACTTGAGGAAATACAGGTAAATGCTTCTGTGCAAGTGACCTCACCAGGAGTAGATGAACCTTTAAAGTTAAAGCGACAATTCTGTAAGAACATCGGCCGAAAATTAGAGGTCATGACCAAGGATTTTAAGCTAAAAGCAAACCTAGAAGCAGTAGATGAACATAGCATCGTTTTAACCTGGAAAGCAAGGGAGAAGAAAGAGAAAGGAAAGGGAAAGATCACGAAAGAAAAAAGACAAACTATCGCTTTTGAAGATATAGAAAAAGCTATTGTTATGATTAATTTTAATAAAAAATAAGTATGAAGAACATCGAATTGATCGAGTCCTTTTCAGAGTTTAAGGATGATAAGTTCATAGATAGGATAACACTAATGGGCATACTGGAAGAAGTACTTAGAAGTGCTCTTAAGAAGAAGTACGGAGATAATGATAACTTTGATGTGATCATCAACCCGGATAAGGGTGATCTTGAGATCTGGCGGAACAGAACAGTCGTTGAAAACGGTGAGGTAGAAAATCCTAACCTGGAGATAGCCTTAGATCAGGCGAGAGAGATAGAACCTGACTTTGAAGTAGGAGAGGACGTTTCAGAAGAGGTGAAGCTCAGCGACCTGGGTAGAAGGTCTATCTTATCGCTCAGACAGAACCTCATCAGTAAGATCAAAGAACATGACAATACCAACACTTTTAAGTATTTTGAAGATCTGAAAGGGGAAATATACACAGCAGAAGTACATCACGTAAGACTTAATGTGGTCATTCTACTAGATGATGATGGAAATGAGCTTGTGATACCTAAAGACCATCAAATACCTAATGATTTTTACCGTAAAGGAGATAGTGTCAGAGGTGTGATTGAGATCGTAGAACTAAGAGGGAACAAACCCTATATCGTATTGTCCAGGACATCACCAGAGTTCTTGAAAAAGCTCTTTGAGCAGGAGATCCCTGAAGTTTTTGATGGTTTGATCAACGTCCAGGATGCGGTAAGAGTTCCCGGAGAAAAAGCAAAAGTAGCTGTTGATACTTATGATGACAGGATAGATCCAGTAGGAGCTTGTGTTGGGATGAAGGGTTCCCGCATACACGGTATCGTACGAGAACTGGGCAACGAGAACATTGATGTGATCAATTATACCACAAATCCACATTTGTATATCTCAAGAGCTTTAAGTCCCGCGAAGATCGGAGATATAAAATTTGACGAAGAGAACAAAAGAGCTGAAGTGTCTATCAAACCGGATGAGGTTTCCAAGGCTATAGGCCGTGGCGGTCATAATATTAGACTAGCTGGAAAACTCTGCGGTTACGAGCTGGATGTTTACAGGGAAGGACTTTCAGATGAGGATGTTGAACTCTCTGAATTCTCAGATGAAATAGAAGACTGGGTGATCAATGAATTCCAGAAAATTGGTTTAGATACCGCTAAAAGCGTATTAGAGCTCCCTAGAGAAGACCTCATTAGAAGAACGGACCTGGAAGAAGAGACAATAGATAATATTCTTAGTATATTAAAAGAAGAATTTGAAGATTAGTGCTTAATCGCTGATCTTTTGTATATTTTTGAAGAAGAATTTGAATAAGTATATGGCAGAAGTTAAAAAGATAAGACTGAACAGGGTTTTAAAAGAGTTCAATATATCATTGGACAGGGCTGTGGAGCATCTTAACGAAAAAGGTTATGATATAGAAGCACGTCCTACTACAAAGATTTCACAGGAAGTCTATGAAGTCTTATCTGACCAGTTTGAAACAGATAAATAAAAGAAAGTAGCTTCTAAGGAGATCAGCGAGGAAAAGAAAAAGGAAAAAGAAAAGATCAAGCTCCAGAAAGAAAAGGAGCTCCAGAAAAAAGAAGAGCTTAGGAAACAACAAGAACTCCAGAAAGCTAAAGAACAAGAAGAGGCTAAAAAGCGAAAAGCCGAAGAAGAAAGGGCACAAGAACAACAGGGAAAACAGGACAAGGAAACAAAACAAGCCCCCGAAGAAAAAAAGAAAGAGGATTCATCTAAAACTGCTTTTAAAGGTCCTAAGACCGTCGGGAAGATCGAACTGGATGATAAGACCAAAGCTAAAGCGCATAAAAAAGGAAAAGAGGAAAAAGATAAAACGTCTACTTCTGCTGAAGATAATAAGCAGAAAACCACGACACAACAAAAAAATAAGGGCAACGAAAGGGCAACGGAAAAAGATGAAGGTCAAGAACAAGCGCCAAAAGAAACAAAACACTCCACACAATATGAAAAGCTTAAAGGTCCTAACTTCACTGGCGAAAAGATAGATCTGGGCAGGTACGATGAAGAAAAGAAAAAGAAAGAAAAAGAAAAAAAGGAGCGACAAGAGAAAAAAGATCGACCTAAGAGAAGAAGGCGTAAGCGAATAAGCAAAGAAGCTCCAGGCAAAAAAAGACCACCAAGGAAAGGTAAGACAAAGCCTAAAAAGGCAACTCCTAATGAAGACCTTACTGAAGAACAAATACAAAAACAGGTAAGAGAGACCCTAGAGAAACTTGAAGGCAAAAGTTCGAAGAAGAAAGGGGCTAGATACAGGAAAGATAAGAGAGAACAACACAAACAGAAAACACAAGACGAACTAGAACAACAAGAAAAGGAAAGTAAGGTCCTTAAGGTGACTGAATTCGTGACCGTTAGCGAAGTAGCCAGTTTAATGGACGTTTCCCCCAATGAGGTTATCTCGGCTTGTATGTCTTTAGGTATGATGGTGACCATGAACCAGCGTCTTGATGCTGAAACCCTTAGTCTTGTAGTCGAAGAGTTCGGATATGAGGTTGATATTGTTACTGAGACAGAAGATGAAGTCGTGGAAGAAGAACCAGATGACCCGGAAGACCTGGAGCCACGCTCGCCTATCGTAACGGTCATGGGCCATGTCGACCACGGAAAGACCTCTTTGCTTGATTACATAAGAAAGGAAAATGTTATTGCAGGAGAAAGTGGCGGCATTACCCAGCATATAGCAGCTTATGCGGTAGAACTGGAAGACGATCAAAAAATTGCATTCCTGGATACGCCAGGACACGAAGCATTTACCGCCATGAGAGCACGTGGTGCTCAAGTGACCGATATAGCGATCATCGTAATAGCCGCTGACGATGATGTAAAACCACAAACTAAAGAAGCCATCTCTCATGCTCAAGCAGCTGGTGTGCCAATAGTTTTTGCTATAAATAAGATAGATCTGCCAAATTCAAACGTTGAGAAAGTAAAGCAAACCCTGGCAGGAATGGACATGCTGGTAGAAGACTTTGGCGGTAAGATCCAGTCACAAGATATTTCAGCGAAGAAAGGTGATGGAATTAACGACCTTCTTGAAAAAGTGCTTCTTGAATCTGAAATACTTGATCTCAAAGCAAATCCTAATAAGAAAGCATCAGGAACGGTAGTGGAAGCTTATCTTGATAAAGGTAGAGGATACGTTTCTACCATGTTAGTGCAGGGAGGAACTTTGAAAGTTGGTGACTTTTTGCTCGCAGGAACGACTTGTGGTAAAGTGAAAGCACTTCATGACGAGCGTGGAAATGATATCAATAATGTAAGGCCATCCACACCGGTTTCTGTGTTAGGGCTTGATGGTGCTCCGCAGGCAGGAGATCACTTTAAGGTAATGGAAGATGAGCGTGAAGCTAAAGAAATAGCTACTAAAAGAGCTCAACTTCAGCGAGAGCAAAGTGTAAGAACACAAAAACACATCACTCTGGATGAAATAGGTAGAAGAATAGCCTTAGGCGAGTTCAAAGAACTCAACATCATTCTCAAAGCTGATGTAGATGGCTCTGTAGAAGCATTATCTGATAGTTTACAAAAATTATCGACTGAAGAGATACAGGTGAACATCATCCATAAAGGAGTAGGAGCTATAACAGAAAGCGATGTGCTCTTAGCTTCCGCTTCTGACGCCGTCATCATAGGATTCAATGTAAGACCTGCCGGTGGTGCCAGACAACTATCAGACAAAGAAGAAATTGACATCAGGACGTACTCGGTCATCTATGATGCTATCAATGACATTAGGGATGCCATGGAAGGCATGCTTTCCCCTGAAGTAAAAGAAGAGGTTACAGGTACGGCTGAAGTTAGAGAAACCTTTAAGATATCTAAAGTTGGAACCATTGCTGGATGTATGATCACCTCGGGTGTGGTCTATAGAAATTCTAAGGTTAGAATGATCAGGGATGGCATCGTTATAAAAGACGCTACACTGTCAACACTTAAACGTTTTAAAGATGACGTCAAAGAAGTGAAGAAAGGTTATGAATGCGGTATTCAGATCAAAAACTTCAATGATATTAAAGAAAATGATATTATTGAAGCTTATCAGGAAGTAGAAGTGAAAAAGAAATTGAAATAATATCAACTTTAATTACCTTTATTCATTGATCTATTAAAACATTGATGGCAAAATTTTGATGCTTGCTATCTTTTACAAAAGATTTCATTTCACTTGTAACATTTGAAAAAAATAAGTGTCTAACATCTGTAAAATATCGATGATAAAACTAAATTTATTTTTTATGGATAATTATTTAAAGATCTTTTCAGCCTTAATTATTTTAACGTTAACTACCGCTTGTAGCAATAATAACCAAAAGAAGTCCTCAGTTGAAGCTTTGGACCTGGCGAACATGGATACAACGGTAAAGCCGCAAAACGACTTTTATCAGTATGTGAACGGATCATGGGTCGACAAAGCTGAAATACCCGATGACAGAACACGCTGGGGCGGATTCATGATACTTCGCAAAAAAACGGATGATGACGTTTTAGAGATATTGAAAAAAGCAGAGCAATCCGGTAAATATATGGACAGTACGGACCAGGGTAAAGCACTATTGGTCTATAATTCCATAATGGATACAGTTTCCCGGGATGAAAAAGGATTAAAACCTTTACAAGAAAGTCTAGCTAAAATAGAAGCTATTTCATCAGTAGCGGACTTGCAAGAACTATTAGCTGAAAACCCTACTGAAATAGACAGTCCTTTTTTTGGTCTTTCCGTTTTTTCAGACCCTGACAATAGTGATATGAACATTTCCTATATTGGAACGAGCGGTTTGGGATTGCCTGAAAGGGATTATTATCTCAATGATGATAAGGACTCAAAAGAGACCCGGAAAGAGTACGTGGAATACATTACGGAAATGCTACAATATATAGATATTGAGGTAAGTAAAGCCAGAGAACAGGCAAAAAGGATCCTCGAACTAGAGACAAGATTAGCTAAACCCAGGTTAAGTAAAGAAGAAAGAAGAGATTTCAGGAACTTCAATAACAGATACGCACTAGAGGATGTCCAAAATGAGATAGGCAGTATCAACTGGAAAGAATACATGAACAGTCTGGGCGTTCAGGAACTACCGGATACAGTATTGATCACCCAACCAAAGTATTTCAAAGAACTTGACGATATGTTAAGGGAAAACAATGTTGAAGATTGGAAAATGTTGATGCGCTGGCATACATTAAATAATGCAGCCGGTCAATTGACCACCAGGCTTAATAAGGAGAAATGGGAGTTCTACAGTAAATATCTTCGTGGAGCCAAGGAACAAAGGCCACTAG
>Ga0102930_1000184_pt1 | contig 20649 bp, 13 predicted proteins | sample SalPon1_B_H2O_MG_FD_84514 | JGI IMG/M metagenome (GOLD analysis project Ga0102930, IMG submission 84514) | Salt pond water microbial communities from South San Francisco under conditions of wetland restoration - Salt Pond MetaG R1_B_H2O_MG | ecosystem: Environmental > Aquatic > Non-marine Saline... | reverse complement strand
ATTATCATTTCTTCCAATGCCTGGTTTGAAACTGTAATTTTTTATCTGCGTTTTTGCCATTTTTTATAATCCGAATGCAATTGAAAAAGCTATGTCTCTAGTATCTACGTATTGTTTGTTGGTTATATCTACATTATTTATTGGAGATTGATTTACGCTAGCAGTTGTAAATGCTCCGGCTGCTGGCAAAGATTCTCCAATGCTGGTATTGTTTATCGTGCTAGATGTAATATTTGTGTTTATCACCGGCACAGTTGACCCGTTGCTTGTTATTGCGCCTATCTGCGACGAATCCTCTTCAAAAAAGACAATATCTCCATTTGCTGTGATATTAATTCCAGCTGATGAAATTAGATCGCCTGTTTGTACTGTTTGAGAAAACACAGTGTCTGACACAGTGATAGACTGTGAAACTCCTATGCCACCGGACACAACTAAAGCGCCGGTATTGATACTTGTGCTAGGCTCGTCTCCTGTGATAGATATTTCAGAAAAAATACCAACTGGATTTATAATCGATATTGTACCAAATTCTACACCTTGACTATTAGTGTAATATAAAACATCTTCGTCATAATCAGCAGGAATAGTGATGGTATAAAATCCTGAAGACTTTCCTTGCGCAGCAGCGCCGCTGTCACCAGAACTATGTCTAAGTCCAGTAGTAAATATAGTTTCTTGATCTTCTCTAAAAAATGATATAGACGTAAATTCTAAATCAATTCCTAATCTTAACGATTGTGTTTTTGCAATCGAAAATTCTGAAAAACCTGCAGATTCGTTATCTATAATTAGTTCGCCGCCCGGTACATCAGTAATTTCAAAATCAAAAATTTCATTATCCTGCTCATCAGCAAGAGATATGCTATTGGCTGTGAGATTGCCCTCAGAATCAACACTAAAATTAGGACTTGCAAATCCAAAATCAGATCTAAATTCACTACCGGTGACTTTCTTCATAGTTTAACTGTCTCTTATCTAGTATTTATGCTGTTCTGAGATTCAAAATATTTGACAGTTTTTATAATTTTGGCATTTTTAAATTTATTGTTGGCGGGATTAACTATGATATCTACGTATGAATTATTTACAAACGCATCTATATTAATAAGAGTATTAGTAGTACTGCACCGTGAATAGACTTTTAATTGAGCTTGCTCTATTCCTGCTACTACAAGACACTTTACAATTTCTCGATTTGCAGTGTCAAAGTCTATGCTAATAATGTATTCGGCAGCAGTAAAATCACCTATGTGCCATCTATCTAATAGCGTGTTTGCAGCACATAGAACAAAAGGTCCGGAATATGAAAACCCTGTATTATTTTTTAGAAGCAGGGTATTTTTTAGGCCTTCAGTAAAAAATTTTTTAAAATCTATCATAAATATAACCGCCGAATGTGTTATATTTATCGATCATCGTGATTATTTTTTACTGTAACAATTTTTCCTAATAAAGGAAGATAAAGGTATTCGATTTCACTGTTATATAATGTCCTAACCGCGTCGTCCAGTGTTTCTACTAGAGGTTCCCCACCAAGATTAAAACTGGTATTGAACAGTATAGGTATACCTGTTTTTTGCTTAAAGGCGGATATCAACGAATAATAATTTGCATTTTGCTCTGCATTTACTGTTTGTATTCTACAGGTACCATCTATGTGAATAATAGAAGGAATTTTGTCTTCTATATTTGGTTGACAGTTTACAGCATACATCATAGACGGCGACGATGTCATTCCTCTTAGATCAAACCATTCATGAGCATCTTCTTCTAAAATCGAACCTGCAAAAGGTCTAAAATATTCTCTGTGTTTTACTGCGTTTACAAAATCTTTTCCATCTTTGTATGTAGGATCAAACAGTATTGTTCTATTGCCTAGTGCTCTCGGCCCATTTTCTGATCTTCCCTGAAACATTGCCACAATATTCTTTTTAGTCAAAAGGTCAACCACCATATGGTTATCACAGTCTAATACTTCGCCTTGATACTTTTCCGCTACCTTGTTAACCGTATCTAGATCAACTTCTTGCTCCGGTCCTAGATAGAGATTGTCCGTGCGTTCGAAACTAGGAGTTTTTGGCTCTAGTTGTTTGTACATCATTAATGCAGCGCCCAGTGCAGTGCCAGCATCATTAGAAATTGGTTCCACATACAGAGATATTTCTTCGTCTTTTAATTCGTCTAGATAGTAGTAATTTGCAACACAGTTTAAACCATATCCACCACTTAATACTACGTTTTTGTTTCCGGTTAGTTTGACTGCTCTCCTAATAAGATCGGCAACTTGTTTCTGAGTTTCGGTCTGTACTGCATAAGCAAGATCTCGTCTGTTATCGAGTAGAGTAAGGTCTTGAGAATCCTCGTTGTCTAGTTCGGAGAAAAACGGAGAAGATATTTGTGCGCCATTTGGGTATGTAGGAATAACAATATTTCTATTAGATAGCGGGTATTTGCCTGAATGATCAAACAAGGGCGGTATTTTGTTATTTAATTTTCCGTAGGGAAATAACCCCATGGTTTTTCCAGCTTCGATGCTAGACCATCCGCAATATTCTGTAACTGCTTCGTAGATTTTGGTTATTCCTGCTCTTTCTGAAACTACAATGTCATACTCTTCACCGTCGGCTTCTGCTGAAATTACCACATTGGACGACGGTCCTCTTACTCCTATGTGTTTAAATTTCGGAGTAAATTTATGAGGATATGCACAGTCAAACACAGTTTCTGTTTCCCAACCTATAGTCTGTTCTGTTCCTACCTGTAGGGGAATGAATGTTCCTGCGCCGTCTACTATAACTGCGGTTGCACTTTCGAAGCCTGATCGATAAAATGCACAGGCAGCATGGAGTTTGTGATGTTCGTTGCTAAGATCAATTACCTGCGGATGATTGTAAACATCAGCAGTTCTGTCAATCAATCCCAATTTTCGAGCAAGTCCTGTATAAACATCATCTCCGGTAAAATCTACTTTTCCTGCAGTCTCTGCTAGAGGTTGTGTATGCGCTATTACTAGATAGTCTATTTTATCCGTATTTTCTAGTATCTTTATCATTGCAGCATACGGACCGCCGTCGTATTTGTGTCTGCTTAATCTTTCTTCTTCAATAGAAAAAACAACTTCTCCATCCTTTAACAGACATACGCTTGAGTTATGACCTCGACTAATTCCTGCAATATAACCGGTATTCATTTTAATCTGTTTCATCCTTTGGTTTTCTTAACACTCTATCAATAACATAATCTTGAATTTCATTTGTCATTGCCATGATGTTTTCGTTCTGTCTAGAAGTACACTCGTCTGGCATTATTCTTATAGGATCGTATATTCTATCGTTCATGCCAAGATCGACAAGTTCGAAGTATTCGCAGTCAGGATAAGAAACATTAATAGGGTATGTAGATCCTATTACTAACGTTGCGTCTGTTTCTGCTACATAGGCAAAATGCTGTCCTACACTATCACAACCAAGAAAGTGGTCTGCAAATTTTATTATAGATAACCATTGTCTAAGAGACACATTTTCAGGCATAGCAACTTCGTCTTTAAATTTGTCTTTAGAAAAATCGAATTGCATTTCTGCCATTATTATCACAGCATAGTCGTTTTTCTGTAATTTTCTTATTAGATCTTTTACGTCCTTATACTCTATACTTCTTCCTGAACTATCAATAAAACTGTTATCAATATACTGCATACCTCTGCCAAACGGCTGTAGCACTATAGTTTTCTTTTTCCCTAGCTTTTCTTTTACATCGAAATTTACCTTGCGGCCGGCAATAAGTTCTTCTTTGGATAAGTTAACCTGAGGCCTAGGAAGATCTCTTACGCCTTTGTTATTAATTTCAATGTCGAATGCCTGTGCAATACTGCATTTTTGATTGTAATATTCCCATACTCGATAAGGTTCTGTTGTGACAATTTCTCTATCTTTGATTTTTTCTTCGAACAGATTTTTATGCCATGCATCATATGCTCTTTTATCGAGTATAGGATGTCCCTTAAAGGCGTCTGTTCCGCCTTCACATACTATGATAAAATCATCGTTTGGATTTTCATCTGCGTACAGTTCTAGGCTTGGTATCGAACTTATCATTCTTCCATATCCACCATTCACAAAAAAAGCTTTCGATCTCATTAGCAATCCTCTAACTTAGCTATTGCTTTACTTATTGAGAAAAATCGAAAGCTTTTCTATTCTTGGCAGTTTATAAACTATACTATAGGAAAACTAGGAAAAGGAATTTTCCAAGGATCTACTCCAGCATAGTTTGTATCAAAATTCACATACCAATCTTTAAATGCCTGTACTTTAGCAATATCATCCTCTGAATAATCAGCAGCATTTGCTAATACTTCGTCTGCTTCTGCAATTCTTTCTGCAAACGACTGCTTTAGTTCGTCTACAGAGTCAATTGCAGGTTCTAGATATCTTGGTCCGGTGAACGTTTTAGTTGATGCATCATAGTAGAGATCAAGATTTTTAAAAGTTGGATTTATAATTCCGTCTTTTTCGTAAGAATAATCCCACACTTCGCCCGTTGGCAGTGTTTCTTCGTAGTCAGCAACTTCTTCTGTGGTATAGTCGTGATTCATATACGCTGCTTCGAAAAGATTATTTTCAGCATCTAACACATGTAAACTGTGATCTCTTGGAGTAGGGTGACTATCCCAGTCAATGTCACTTTCTCGTGCATACTGAGCTTCTACACCTGCTACCTGTCCAGAATCGTTGTGAACAGAAATAACCAAGATTTTTGCACCAGTGTAGGTACATTCAACTGTTTTATTAAGATCAGTAGTAGTCTTAAAAGGTTCGTCTGGTAGTGTAATTGTAAAGTTTTTATTCATTTTTCTAGTTCCTTTTGAATCTTATTTTTATTGCGCCGTGACCGCCATACTGGCCGTTATCTCTCACACTGGAACAGGGCGACGATCCTGGTGCAGGTATCCCTGGTGGAACCATAGGCTGACATCCGGTGCCTTCTCTACAACCGCAATAAATGCCGCTATCCCAGCAGAAGTCTTGATCGCTTACATAGCTTCTTGTTGTGCTCATGCCCATAAGAGCATTCTTAAATCCACTCCATGCCTGTCCTGATCGGTTGCAGCAACAATCCATAAAATATGTAACATACGACACTTCTTCTGAGAATATTCCTGGCGGTATAGCTACTATGGGTTTATGATATCTCCAGCACTCTGAGTTACAGTGTCCAAAGAACATACAGCTGATTTGTCCAGGATAACATTTGTCAAGGTTAATGCCGTCTACATTTAGGTCTGGCACGAAACTGTAACTTGAAGAAATGTTACAGATTATACCGCAACCTGAACCTCCGATTCGGGTTCCGCAGAAATTACAGCTCAGGAAGCAACAGTACATACTGCCGCCAGATCGACACCTCGAAAAGCCGCTTCTTCCGCCTTCAGCGCATATACAACCTACGCCTTCCACGCAAATTTCAGTCGGGTTGCTGCAGCCTCTAAAACACAAGGAACTTGCATTGCCGCAGCTATGGCCTACACAACCACATAAAAACTGTCCTTGTTCAATAGAAATTACCTGTGTTTTTGCATATGCTCCGGTGTTACCAGGCAGCCCCATGCCGCAGCAACACATTCTGCTGGAAGATCCCGCTGCACCCCACATTTCAATAACTATTTCGCCATCTGCAGGTGCTAACCAACAAAAATCACAAACTTCTTGAAGTGAACCGTTTCCTGCATACAGATACACCTCGCCTTGTGCAAGGTTTGTTTCTGCTACAGAAGCTAGCGACTTGTTTCCTAGAAGGCTGCTTAAACTTGCCATACTCTTATCCTTTTAGTCTCTTATAAATCTTATTCTTACAGCGCCCATGCCGCCGCGCAAGCCGTGATCTCTCGAACCGTCGCAAGAGTTGCCGCCGATGCCAGGCACACCGTATGGCAACATTGGGTACGTTCCCCAACTTTGATAACACTGACAGGCTCTTCCGCTGCCCCAAGAGAAATATCTATATCCTGCTGTTGTTGCGTTAGGATTTCCCACATTTAGGAGAGACCATAATCCTCCTGCTCTATCCGGAGCGCTTCGACTTACTACACTACAAGCACAGTCACCAGGCTGATACATAAGGAATGTACCTTCTTGTGAAACCACGTTCGGGGCAGTGGCAACATAATGGATATGTCTTCTTTCGCAACAGGGGTTGCAGGTTCTAAAATGCGTGCAACTGATTCGTGAATCTATCAATACATCTGCATCTGTGCCATATGCAAACCCGTGTCCGTTAAAACGAGCATTGCATATCATTCCGCAGTCGTCATTTCCTATCACAGTGCCTGGGAAACTATGGTTGGATACATAGCAACAGAAAGGAGATGTGCCTGTTGAACAAAAAGAATATCCTCCTGCACCTCCTTCTACGCAGATACAGGAACAATCTCCAGATCCGTGTCTAATCTGGATGCAGGATGCTTCTGAGCAGCCTCTAAAACAGTTAGAGTCTGCATTACAGCAAGAGTGTCCTGTAAAACCACAGATGTAACAGCCGCTAGGCATACATACTGTCTGTTTTGCATACGCACCGGGGTTTCCTGGAATGCCGGGACCGCAGCAGCATTGCAGAGCTCCGCTTCCGCTTGCGCCCCATATCTCAATCACTGCTGTGCCTGTAGCAGGCGCAATCCAACAGAAACAGCTATCTGCGGTGTATCCGCTTGCTGTAAAGGTATAAATCTCACCTTGTTCGAGGTTGGTTTCTTCTACGAATGACCCTAATCTGTCACCGAGTAATTGTGATAAACTTGCCATATAATTAATCCTGTCCCGATATAAATGTTATTCTTACTAGTCCTTGTCCACCGCGCATTCCATTACTGCGGATACTGCTGCAACTAGTGCCTGATACTCCAGGAAATCCCGGCGGCAAATAAGTGCGACATGAGTCCCACTCGTAGCAACCGCAAAATCGAGCGCCGGTCCAGCAGAATGCGGGCTGCATACCAGCGGAAGGATTACGCGATATAGTCGACAAAGCAAGGCCATAATTTGCTTGTAATGATCCTGCTACTCGAGCATACGGATTATCCATTTCAGATCTTACAGAAACTTGACTGCCTTGTGTGCTATGCACGGCTGGTGGTAGTTGCATATGCGTTGTATTGTCACAATGGCAGCATGGATTACAATGTCCGAATGTTTTACAGCTTATACCACCTGAGATATTTTCTTCGCCGCCATAAGCACAGGCAATGCAACTGCTGTTCTGATTTCGAAAATTACACACGGTAGCGCAATATGTGCTGAATGTTCTGCAAGGAAATCCGTTTGCACCGAAACAGCATTTTGCCGGCGTGCCGGTAGAACAATAAGTACAGCCGCCGTGACCTGATTCTACACAGAAACAGTTGCAACCGTCTGCATGACATACAAGTACGGCACTTGCACTTCCCTTGCTGGGATTAGTGTCTCTTCCACTTCTAGAACACCCAGTGCAGCCACATATATAACTGTTCGAGTTTACCTGCACTGTTCTCTTGCTGTACGCTCCAGGATTGCCAGGAATACTGACACTGCAACAGCATTCTACAGAACCAGTACCGCCTGGCCCCCATACTTCAATTATGGCAGTTCCGTCACCGGGTGACTCCCAGCAAAACGAATGTGTGTCATCGTTCATTGGACTGCCCGTGTGGTTCCAAATCGAACCTTTTACGAGATTGGTCTCGTCAGTTTCAACCTGCAGCTTGTTTTGTAAAATTTGCGCTAGTGAGGCCATATTCTTTCCTTTTATGAGCTAGTAATAACCCAACCGTAGTTTGCACCTGTGTATAAAAGTGTAATAATAGCACCGTTAACATCAATTACTAGGTCATCGGCATCGCCGTTTATTAGAGAACCGTTTCTGCCCACTGTAATATTATTACTGTTAGCGCCGCCAGCAGCATCTATAATCTGCAGAGTATCATTAATAAGCAAAGACGAATTAGCAGGCAGTGTAATAGTAAAAGCACCACCTGTTGAATCAGCAATGATTCGATCATTTACTTCTGCGTTGTAGGCACTTGAAATTTCGCGTAAAACTGTTGACGCTGTGCCTGTTGTTGATATGTATCTTCCCATGGTATTAATTCCTTAACTAATGTATTTATTAATTTGTTGGTGTTTCGATACCAAATGCCATTGCGCTAACATTAGGCGAAGAAGATCTAACTACTATGTTTTCGCCGTCGCCCATAACAATGCCTGTGCGTTCTAAAACACCTTTTGGTAATAGTTCTGCATCAAATTCTATGTATTCTGCTAGAGTAGGCGTTTCAGTTGCTGAGACTGCGATACGCACAGCAATTGCTGCATTTCCTCTGTTACAAATTGATACACTCACTGCTGAGAACGTGTCTGCTGGACACGTATACAGCGTAGTTTCTGTTGCTGCAGCAAGGTCTGCAGTTCCCAATCTTCCTGTTGCCATTTTTTATAATCTCCGTTATTGTGATAAAAAGTAGTTTAATGCTACCGGAACGCCGTCGATTCCTTCCTCAAAATCCATCTTAGTAAGGACTCTGATTTCGTTGCCTGCTGTGTTGTCTATTTGATTAGCAAGTATCTGTACTTCACCTGCTGTAATACTGTTTACATTTAGCGTAGCAGCACCGCCACCAATCTGAGACGTTATAAATGTTCTAATTGCTTTCTGTGTAGGCACAATACTGTCACTGTCTGCACTGAACGTTCCGTCTGTGCTAAATTCAGTAATTGATACTCCTGTGTCACCTAGACCTAATTCGCCTAGAGATAGCTCTTGCAGCCCACTTAGATTAAATGCATCTGCGTTAAGTGTAGCAACACCAGTTGCCTGTTCTACCGAAAATAGATCGCCTACTCTAAAGTTACCGTCTTGGTCGGTAGATGTATAGAATACTCTACCGCCGTCGTTCTCTATAGTTTCTGACTCTGGGTCTGGTTCGTACTCAGGTTCGTTAGGATAATTTGTTTCTTCCTTGTTTCCGGTTCCGATTTCAAGGAAATCGTGTCCTGTTAATCTTACCTGACTGTATCTTATTCTCAGTTCGAACGTTTCGTTGTGTGCCGGCGCCTCAGAAATTGTAATATCTGGACTTACCTGTAGCTGTGCTGAGAACGGTGCTTCTTCTCCACTCGGTCCTGTACCGGTTAGCTGTCGTACAACAACCAATTTAAATATCTGTCCAGGAAGGCTTGCTAGTTCAAGATTAGAGCCCGGAAGAGGAATATCGCTTAGATTATCCGCTCTTAGGAATTGTCCTGGCTGGAATCTGTCAGCAAACCCTTCACCTGTGACTTCTATCTGTACACTTTCAAACGCTTGTCCTCTGTCTACCCAAGTAGGCTGTGCTAAAACGCCACTGCCTATTCTTGCTTCTACAGGAACATCAACCGTATTATTTGGATCTACTACGGTTACGTTTGGAGCAATAGTATATCCCGAACCCGGATCCCATATATTAATCTGAACAATTCTTTCATCGTCGACTCGTGTTCTTGCTTTTGCTGCTTCAGCATAACCGCCGCCGGCAGGCGTATCTATTACTACTCTCGGTTCAATTGTATATTCTGTAGTTCCATCTAGCACTGTTTCTACGGCACTTAAGCCTGGAAGCAAGTTCCATCCTGGACTATACAAAAACATAGTGCCTGTCTCGGCTGATAGGCTAACAGGATTGCCTGCTTGATCTGTAATAGTTATAGTAGTAGTATCTACCACGGCATCTACTAGATAAGTAGTATCTTCTTCCAGTCCTCCGAATTCTATTCCTGTAAATTTAATTTCAGTTCCAGAAGCCAGCTCAGAAGTGTCTGCAACTGTGATATTGTCCGAACCGTCTACTTCTGTGGTTTCAATTAATCCTACTGCTGAATCTCCAACTTCTACTATTTTAGTACCGCTGTTGTATTCTGCCACTACACCGTATTGGCCTGAGCCTCTTCCAGCGCTTAGGAATATTGCCATGCCTGGGAGTTGCGAACTTAATGCTGTTTCCGTATTAGACAGAGTAATACTAGTTTCGTCGCCTCCTTGAGCTACGTTGACGCTAGTAAAGTATCCGTCACCTCCGAAGTCACCTTCGCTGTCGCCGGTAACGTCAGTGTTAAGCATTCTTACTTCAAATACTGCGTTATTGGCAATTTGCACAGCGTCTATTTCTGCTCCAAATCCGTCTCCGGCGATAGCAAACTCAGTTGCTGGGCCTATTGTGCCGACTTCAAGAGTAAATCCTGTTCCTGTGCCGCCGATTTCAGAAGCATCTACAGTGATTGTATCACCAATGCTAAATCCGGTGCCACCTGAATCAATATTCTCCACAGTTACTATACCAGTTTCTGTAACATTTACTGTGAATTCCTGTCCCGATCCTGTTGTTGAGCTACCTAATACTTCTGTGTAGAATCCGTCGGTTCTATCTGTGTCGATAGCACCAGATACAATAGACACTGACTGAATTGCAGTTACAGTATCACTATAATTAATACCCGCATTTAGATATTCGATCGATAGAATGGCACTGCCGTCTGTAATTACTCTGTCTATAATTGCGTCGAAACTTCTGTTATCTACAGTACCTGTTACCGGCACCTCTGTTACATCTACGCCCTCGGCAACAGTTCCAAATGTTCCGTATGAAGAGTTGCCATTTGTTGCTCTAATCTTGCCGCCGGCTTCTGCTAGGTATCCTATGTATCCATAATACGAGAACACACTTACAAGCTCTGTTCTGCCAAGGTTAGTACACCAAACTCCGATACCGTCTGATAACACTTGAGTAAAGTCATTTGCTACGATAGAATCGTTGCCGCCGTTATGCAAATCACCGTCAATTTTGGCGCCAATGCAGGCTGTTCCAAATGTAGTAACGTTCTGTACATATGGAGAACGCGTGGTTATCCAGACTCTTTCGTCAGCGGGTCCCCAACCCGGATCCAGTGACACAAATGCTCCTGCAGTAGGACGTCTTGTTCCAAATGCATTTTCAGCGCTTAATTCGCCTTCTAGAGCTGCTACTGTGCAATTTCTTAACCCTGTAGCATTTCTAACATAGAACATGTCTTCCAGTTTACTTCCGTTTACTGCATTTACAAAATATCTAGCAGCCATTAGAGACTTGTAATTTCCTTGATATATCAAGTCGTATTGAACTGCGTCTATGTATCTATCTAGATCTCTTCGTAGAACATCTTCATTGAAAACGTATGCAGGATAGTTATTTTCTACAAATGCTACAACTTCGGATATAAGGAATTGTCTATTTTTTTCAATTGCTTCAACCGAGTATGTGTACACAGTATCTGTTCTTGCGGTATTTGTGCCTGTCATTTGAGGCTGACTACCAGATCCGTTTATGTTTGAATCAATGAAATCGTAGATTTCTTGTATCAGCTCGGCTGCTTCTGTAGCGGTGCTGGAATCTCCTATTACATTTCCGGTAGGAATATAAGATACTTCGTTGCCAGGTGCACTGTTTATAGATTGTGATCCTGTAATTACATTTACTATTCCAGTTTGTAACCTTTCAATCGCTGCTAGATTTTCGTCAACTTCAGAAACAGAAAACACAGAGCCAGCCGCTTCGATGCGGCTAGAACGCAATTCATCACCTGCTACTGCACAAGATTCAGGAACATTAATAGGCAAAACTTCTTCAAATTTTCCTGTCTTAACTGATATCGTAGTGTTAGGAACAAATCTACTAGGAATTCCGCTCGAAGTTTGAGCAGTAAGCGCATTAGTAATAATATCTATAAGACTGGAGATCACTGCCTGTCCTGCCTCTGCTTCATCTTTGTTATATAACTGAGAATCGCGTATTTGTCCGAATCCGTCTTCCTCTATAGTATTATTAACAATTTCAGGAACTGTCGTAGACAATACACTATCTGTTAGCGTATCAAGATAGTTAAGAACGTCAACAAGCTGTTCATACTCGTCTGCTGCAGCAGTAGTTAAATTGCCGCTGCTATCAAAATAACTCAGCGCATTGATTCTTGTTTCTACATTACCTCCATGAGATACGTCATGAATCAGAGATTCAATTATACTGCCAAGATTCTCTCTCGACAGTGTTTCATTATCGTTGGAAAAGCCGTCCCAAATAGATCCAGCTTCTGCAGTTGCAATTTCGGCTGCAACATAATCAACTAGTTCTTCCTGCATCCAAGCCTTGTTTATTTTAAGTAGCTGGGTAGCATTAGGTTTGAGCGCGCCTTTATCTATTTGCTCTGCTGCATATCGTATAGTGCTCCACGGCTGATCAATTGTAGCTCCATACGTAGGCGCTGCTTGATCTTTACCTGTTACTTTCTCTACGTAAAATATATTTTCAATTGCGCCAAGGAATGCCCATTCCGGTGCAGTTGAATCTGTGTTTACTCTTAGTACCTGACCCGGATCGCCTATTGTCAATGCTGCAGGACCTGCACCGCCATAAAAAACAAGATCGCCTTCTTCTTCTAACGCTGCTTCTTCTGAGCCACCTGCTAGGAGATTCCAAAACTCTCCCTCAGAGTCTTGGTCTGGGCGATTTTGCTCTGTATCTTCGTCTGCTGTGTGTGCTTTCACACAAATGTAGGAATTCGCTCCTAGTCTTACAGCATCGCCTAGATCATAAAACTCGTCGTTGGTCCAGTCGCCTTTCCATTCTATTCCTGGATTTAGCTGTTGCCAGTAATCTGTATTTGGCGGACGTTGTATGTCTTCGTGGTCTTGAATACAGAGATATGTGTAACCTCCAAGACGCACTACATCGCCAACTTGATAATCTTCTCCTGCGCTGTCTTCACCAAGTGCTCCGTATTCTCCTTTGAAACGGAAGCCGGTAATGAAGACACTCCAGTCAGTTTCGTTTTCGGTTGGTTTACTGTCTAGATTGTTAGTAAGAGCAACATATACAAAACCACCGTAACTGGCAAGATCACCTGGTTGGTATCTGCGAAAAGGGCTCCAGGTATCTTCGAATTCTAAACCTTCTACAAATTGCGACCAATTTGATTCGTCTTGTACAAAATTTGTTTGACTTGTATGATGTGCTACGCAGATCCATAGGCCGCTGCCGTATTTTACTACGTCATTTACTTTGTATCTTATTCCAGGTGCCCAATTTTGTTTAAATTCAATGCCTTTGTGAAAATAATCCCATTTTGATTGATCGGCTTCTAATCCTAAAGCAACAGTGTCGGCTGAATTATGACCTTCATTTGCTACATAAATCTGTCCGCCGTAACGTACAATATCATTCAGCTTGTATCTGACCTCTGGCTGCCATTCTTGTTTCCAGTCAAATCCTTTAGAAAATATATCCCATTTGTCTATATCTTGTTCTAGACCTAAAAAGTCAGGCTCTTCAAATGTAGCGGATATATGAGACACTGTGCAAAGATAAACGGTGGCTCCGTATAGAACTAAATCGTTTACGTTATACGCTTCTTCTGCAGACCAGTCGCCTTTATAGTCAAATCCTTCCGCATAAAGATCCCACTTGGATTCAGGACCAGGTAAGCCAGTTGTTTCGTCGATATCTTGATCTTGTTCTAGACCAAGCTCTACAGACGCATCGGCACTGGTGTGTTCTGTGTTTGCAATATATAGATATCCGCCATATTTGACAACGTCGTTCACTTTATATTCTGTGTTACTTGTCCAGTCACCTTTCCATTCCTGTCCTTCTGTAATTGTGTTCCAAAAGGCTGTCAGGTCAGTTGCAAAACTGTCCGAGCTTGTATGTCCTGTAAGACAGATATAACTATTACCACCGTGCCTTACAATATCGTCTTTGTAATAAACAGTGCTGGGCGTCCAGCTGTCTTTCCAAATAAATCTAATTCTACCAAGCTTAAACTCAGCCATGAAATGCTCCAAATGTTCCTGTAATCATATTTATCAAATCATCATTCTTCAGGTGATTCGAAATTGTGTGCATTTGCAAAATATTGCAATGCTAGATATGTGCCGTCTATTCCTCCCAACAAATTCATTTTGGTTTTTGATAGTATCGGAAATCCTGATGTTGTATTCATTGTGTTGGTGCCAATTTCTACCTGTCCTGCTATCAACACATTAACTTGCGCATTTGCGCTACCTCCCGATATCCTGCTTTCAAGAAACGCCTTAATAGCTGCTTCTGTAGGCACAATATTATCACTATTTGCTGCAAATGTAGGGTCTTTAGAAAATTCTCTAATTATAACCGCAGTACCGCCTACCTGTATACCGCCTAGCGATAATTCGTCTAGTCCGCCTAGATCAAACTGCGAAGCGCTTATAGTTACAATACCTGTGCTTTGATCAACTGTAAACAATTCGCCTACCCTAAAGTTACCGTCTTGGTCTGTTGAAGTGTAGAATACTCTGCCACCCCCATTCGAAACTGTTTCGTTAAACGGTTTTCTTGAATTTTCAGAAGTTTCACCTTCGAGGTACAACTCAGGATATCTAGTAGACCCTTCGTTTCCTGTGCCTATGTCAAGGAAGTCGTGTCCTGTCAATCTAATTTGGCTATATCTTTCTCGTAAAGAAAGTGATGTGCCGTGCTCGGGAGATTCAAATAAATTAATTCCGGGGAATATATCTATAGTAGCCTGAAATGAGCCGGCTGCTCCAGTAATATCGTTTACCCTAGTAACACTGTATCTTCGATCGTCAATTCCTGTTATATCTAGATTTGCGCCTGGACCGGGTATCTCGGTGAGATTGTCTACTACCAAGCTTAGGCCAGTTTGGAATATTTCAGCAAATCCGTCGCCTGTAATCTCCGCAGATGCGTTTACGTATCCTTCACCTCGATTTGTCATTTCGGGCTGCGGGAGAACACCATCATTAACAATCACTTCGTATAGTACATCTATAGTAGCAATATTATCTAACACTGTAAGATTAGGCACAGTGTTGTAGTTGCTTCCTGGATCATAGATTTCAAAATCTTCTATCCTTGCATTGTCAAGGGTAACTCTGATAATTGGCTCAGCACCAGTTTGGACTTGACCCCAAGAGTTTCCTGTAGATTCTGTAATAATCCAAGTCCCGTCATGATACGCTGATCCTCTATACACACCTAGTTGGGGTAGGGTATATTGAACACTGTCGTCATTAAACGTTCTCCAGATTGCGCCATCTTGAGATTTTGCTACCTGTGCAGTATCTCCAGTTGCAATGAACACGCCGTCGCCGTATGAAACAAAACTAAATGCTGTTTCTATAGTCTCTTCATACCAATCTATTCCGTTAAAACTTCTTGCAAATCTAGTAGTACCAATGCCTGAATCAGTAGCAAGTGCTATAAATCTATTGTTTCCGTACGCAATTTGCGAATAGAGAAGATCTGTAGATAAAACAGTTTCAGATACGTCCCAGTTTGTCAAGTCTTGAGAATAAAGCACATCGCCGGAGTCATCAATTATTATAAACTTACCGTTTCCGTAACCTGCTGATATAAAATTACGGCCACTATAATCTAGTACCGTGGTATTTCCAATATCGGTAAAGGTTTGACCGCTATCAGTACTAACAACAATATTCATAGAAGAAATTACTAAAATATTATCGCCGCTGTCGGATGCAATATCTATCCAAGTTTCGTCTCTAGTTAAATCTGTAGCTGCAAAAGTCGGTCCGATATATACGTCTTGTCCTGATTGTGGTAACAAAAAGTACTTGCCTGAGGCATAGGTTATTCCGACGGCAGGAACATCTGCAACGCTTTCAGGTGCGCTCCAGTTGCTACCGTCAGAACTAGTAGACACAAACAGTGCGCTACCATCTGCGGTGCCTGTTGCTGCCAACCACTCGCTACCGTAAATAATGTGTTCCCAGCCAGAACCGTTAGGCACTGCGTTTATCGACGAAGTAGAAAACGGAGGCGGATCAATTATAGGTCTCGGCTCAATTCTATATCGTGTTGTTTCGTCTAGTTTTGGTTCTATAGGCCAGCCAGGTTGAAAATGATCCCAGCCAAGACCGCCGTCGCTTTCTCTACTTACAGTAATTTCTTTTGACTCGGTGTCATAGTTTACTATCTCGGCATATTGTCCAACGCCGAGGCCGCTTTCTATCACAATTCTCTGTGAAACATATTCAGCCGGATCACCGCTATCCGCAGTTGCCAGTTTGATTTTGGTTTTATCCCCACCTTGAGCATTGTTAACTATATTAGTGTAATTTAAACCTCCTTCGGGGCTGGAATCTTCCGGAGCAATTATTCGCACATTAGATATAGCGTTATCTCTAAATTCTACAAAATTTCCTTCTGCAAAGGATCCTGTTCCTCCGAATGTAATATCTGCTGACGTGTAATCTTGGCCTGCATGGCTGTAACCAATTGCAAGAATTTCCTGTTTATCGGTACCAAAGGTAAAAGCATCACTAAATTGCGCTTCGTTTTGTCTATTGTCGATACTAGCAGTTTTTACTGTTTCTATTTCGTCGAAACCTTCTGCTACTGATCCAAATTCGCCATAAGAGTTGTTTCCGTTAGTGCCTCTAAGGATACCGCCGTTTGTTGCAAGATAGCCGATATGACAGAAATAGGTAAACACAGAAACCAACTCTGATCTTCCTCTATTATCTGCCCAGTACCCAATGCCATCTGATAAAACTTGAGTAAAGTCGTTTGCTACTATAGACCTGTTGCCTCCGTTATGAAGAGCACCGTCAATTTTCATTCCTATACATGCTTCACCTTGAGTGCTTACGTTTTGCACGTAACAGGATTTTGTTTTAATCCATACAGACTCGTCGTCTGGTCCTTGGCCGGGATCCAGTGAAACATAAGCACCAGCAGTCGGTCTGCGAGTGAAAAACTCATTACGTTCTCCTAGTGTTCCTTTTAGACCTTGCAGACTCATATTTCTTATGCCTGAGCCGTTTCTTACATAAAACATATCGCTCTGTTCAAATCCTGCTGCAGGTCTAACGGTGGTGCTTCTTAGTTCGTCGCCTACTAGTGCAACATCACTGGGAACACGTATAGGTAATTGCTCCTCGTATAACCCAGTTTTAATAAAGATAGTAGCAGGTGTTCTATTATCAACATCTGCTAAAATAAAATCTGTAGCAAATTTTATAGTTCTAAAAGCAGCATCTTGAGTTGTTCCAAAAGTGTCTCCGTCTGTGCCTTGTGTACTCACATAGAAGATATTGTCGATATCCCCGTAATTCAACCAGGCCGGCGAATTGCCTGAAACTTTAAGAACATTTCCTGGAAGACCAATGTCTAATTTTACATTACCCTTATTTCTTAATCTGACAAGGCTATTTACGCTAGTATCGTTAAATTCCTCGAAAGTGCCACCTACTAGGATCTTGTCGTTTGACTGGATGACAAGTGTCGTGACCGAGCTATCAAATCCAGTTCCAACATCGAATGTGGTATCCAGTGATCCATCTGCGTCGAGTCTAGAAATATTATTTTGAGTTGTGCCATTATAACTACCGAAAGAACCACCTACTAGGATCTTGCTATCTGACTGGATCACAACTGAGGAGACTGGGTTGTCAAATCCAGTGCCGCTGTTAAATGTAGTATCCAGTGATCCATCTGCGTTAAGTCTAGTGATACTATTTTGGGGGGTACCGTTGTAAGTATTGAAGCTCCCACCTACTAGGATCTTGCTATCTGACTGGATCACAACTGAGGAGACTAGGTTGTCAAATCCAGTGCCGCTGTCAAATGTAGTGTCCAGTGATCCATCTGCGTTAAGTCTAGTGATACTATTTTGGGGGGTACCGTTGTAACTAGTGAATCTCCCACCTACTAGAATTTTGCTGTCTGATTGAAGGAGAATTTTACTAACTAATTCATCGCCTCCTTCAATTCCAGTACCAATATCGAATGTGGTATCCAGTGATCCATCTGCGTTAAGTCTAGTGATACTATTTTGGGGGGTATCGTTGTAACTACCGAAGCGACCACCTACTAAAATTTTGCCATCTTGCTGTAGGGCAATTGAAGATACAACTAAATTGCCGTCAGTAATTCCAGTGCCAATATCGAATGTAGTATCTCGTGATCCGTCTGCGTTAAGTCTAGTAATCTGGCTTTGATCCGTGCCATCATAACTAATAAAGCGACCACCTATTAGAATTTTGCCATCTTGCTGTAAGGCAACCGTCTCAAGGTTAACGAACTGAAACCCGGTAAATCCACTTCCGGTAAAGAATGTGGTATCTACTGATCCGTCTGAGTTGATCCTTATAAGATTATCCGCATTTCTGAAAATATTATCCTGAGGTGTGTCGTCATAACCAATGAAGTCACCTGCTGCTAGAATTTTACCGTCCGGTTGGATTGCCAAGTCGTTTATCTCAGCCGTCTCACCACCGGCGGTTATAAATCCAGAACCTGTGTCAAACGCGGTATCTATTTGTAATGCTCCTGTTGGAACAAAAGTTTTTAGATCTCCTCGATCAACCAAAACATTGTTTACATCGCCCAGTATGAAAATTGTCCAATATTCGGGTTCTGTTTTTTCTATATCTATGTCGGGCCGACTGTCTGCTGTAGCAGAAGAATGTCTGTCAACACAGAGGTATGCTGTTCCAGCTCGAAGAACAACATCGCCTTCGAAATATTCTCTATCTTCTGTCCACTCTCCTACTACTACCTCTCCAGGAATAAGCAATTCCCAGGCTGATGAAGAATCTGGATAAACGCTTTCGTTATCTAGTCTAGCAACATATAGATAAGAGCTTTGTCGTACAACGTCTCCTACTCTATATTGAGTAAGGTTGTCCCAGTTTCCTTTGAAATTGTAACTTCTAGTAACAAGTTCCCAGTCGCCGAAGTCCTGTTGTAGACCGACCTGGCTCGGTACGCTGTTTAGGTTATTGTTTAGAGCAGCATAGATGTATCCACCGTAATAAACAACGTCGCCTACCTGATAGTTAGTTTCTGCGTCCCATTCTACTTCATATTCTAAACCTGGTAACCATATATTCCAGTTATCTTCGTCGTCTGCTAGTTCTTCTCTTGACTGATGTTGTAACACACAGATCCATAAAGTAGAACCATACTTTACAATATCATTTAATTTATATCGAAAACCTGATTGCCAGTCCTGCTTGTATTCAACTCCTGACAGAACTATCTCCCAGCTTGCCTGATTGAATTCTAGTCCTTGGCTTGTATTTTCTGCAGACACATGGCTTTCGATGCAGCGATATACTATTCCGCCGTATCTTACAACGTCATTGACATTGTATTTGACTTCTGTTGTCCAATCTTGTCTCCAATTATCTGATCTTGTAAAAACTATCCAGTTTATCTGATCTGCTTCGAGTCCGTCGTCTTCGGTGCTAGCTGAAAAGTGGCTAGTAACACAGAGATAGTTTATACCGTTATATCTTACTACATCGCCTACTGAAAAATTAGTCTGTGGCTGCCAATCTTGTCTATAATTATAGGTAGCTGCATAGGTCTTCCATTTGTCAGGGTCTGCAGTTACGCCCAAGGTCGCCACACTGCTAGATAGATGTGTTTCTAGGCATTCATAGAGGTATCCTCTAAATTTAACTATGTTACCAGGATAATACTCTGTGCTTACAGTCCAATCTGCTCTCCATCGCTTGCCGTCGAACATTAGTTCCCAGTTCGAAGAGTACGGTGCGGTTATTTTTGCTCCTAGATTTTTGTTATCTATAGAATAGTAGTAAAAACTTCTAGGAAAGTTATCTGTTATTCTAATACTGATTGATTTATCTGTTGCTGTAGGGAAACCATTTATGTATTCTTCTTTAGTAACTTCTGTATTATCTAAAAGGTAGGTAACGCCGGTGTCAATGTCTTTATTTCCAGATAAACTGCCATCTTCACCTAAACTAATTAAAAAAATGTTTCTTGATTCGTTAAATTGCACGTTAGTGCTATCGGCTTGATCGAAAATATAAGTTCTTTGCTGAAGCAGTTGTAGTTCAGGATTTTCTTCTCCGTCTATATAAAATTTTCCTTGGCGTTGATTCCCTACACTGTCGATGCCTACTGTGACATCAAATGTCACTTCGTCGTCTAGATATTCATTATTATCGAACTCAAAGTCTGTAGAGGTATGGCCGGTTAGACATACATATGATTTTCCCTGAAAGGATACAATGTCATCTTTTATATATTGGAAGTTAGATACCCATTCTCCTGCCCAGTTAAATTTTAATCTATCAAATTTGAAATTTCGCATTTTTTATTCCTGTCCGTCGCTGGAAATCCCTTGCGGATAATCATATTTTCTATTAAGGCGAACCACAAGCTCTCCTTCGTCGTTTACATAAAAATAAACATTTTGATTGTCCCACAAAAACTGTTCATAATTTAAATTTTCATACACTAATTCGTGATCAACGTCTCTACCTTCAAAAAAGTCTTCACCACTCATTAGATTAGGAAAGTTTTCGTTGTCTGCTCCGGGATTATTTACAGTGATACTATCAGAGTTATCAATTGTGTCTAATTTTCCTAAAAATAATTCGCCGCTGTCAGAGCGCCTAATACCGTAAAAGTATCTATTATTTGTATTCTGTGCAAATTGTTCTGGGGTTGTGCCTACGTACATTTATACTACCTCCACGTAGCTTAAGACTGCATCAATTGCGTCGTCGATGTCTGCTTTGACAGAAATGGCATTATTACTGTCTAAAATTAATTTT
>Ga0102930_1000183_pt1 | contig 20702 bp, 9 predicted proteins | sample SalPon1_B_H2O_MG_FD_84514 | JGI IMG/M metagenome (GOLD analysis project Ga0102930, IMG submission 84514) | Salt pond water microbial communities from South San Francisco under conditions of wetland restoration - Salt Pond MetaG R1_B_H2O_MG | ecosystem: Environmental > Aquatic > Non-marine Saline... | reverse complement strand
TTTAAAACAATGGTTACATAATATGGTTTGTGAAATGAAACCTGAAACCATAAAATCTATAACAGCTAACCATCATTATTTAAATTCATTTATTGCGACTTTTAAAATTTAAATTGGTGTTAGTTTCCTGCCTTGTCAATCGAGATAGATACTCCACTCCAAATCTTTTTCTGTGTCCAGTCTTTATGTGGACTTGACCAAAACTGATTGTCAGTTGGTAAACCCAAGACAAGAAAAACTTCAGAGCATAAATAAAGGCTTCCCGTAGAAATGTAACCTTCTCCAATATTAGGCTGGTGGCCATAGAGCCCCACCTGAAGCCAGCCATTTTCATCAAAAGTTCCAGGCGCTTCAATCTGATTTTTAATTACTGTGTATAATGCCGAACGTACCTGAGCTGATTCTATTTCGTTTGGCAGTTCCTGCCACAGAGAAACTTGAGATAATAATTGAAAAGCACCAAACCTGTATGCTAGTGATCTTCCGATAGGTGGATAAGTACCTTCAGGAGAAATCAATCTTTCCTGAATTACTGCATATCTTCTTGCTCTTCTAAGAACTTTTTTAAAATCTTTTTCTCTACCTTTTCCTGTGTCTTTCATTACTTTGAGGATATCTAGCATCATAGGCTGTATCACAAAGCTATTGTAGTAATCCCAGTGAAAATCAGGGCCATCACCGTACATACCATCTCCAAGGTACCATTCCATATGTTTATTTATTGAGTAATCTATTCTAACTAGATCTCCTGAATTATCAAATTTTAATAGTGCAGCCTCTACCATTCCTGTGAAGAGAAGCCAATTATTGTAGAAAGGCTTAATTTGACGTGTGGATTCAAGTGCTTTAATAACATTTTGTTTAGTATTTTCAGAAAGAGGATCCCAAAGATGAGTTGGAGCCCTCAATAAAGCCTGAGCAAGGAAAGCTGTATCAACCAATGGCTGGTAGTCATAAACAAAATTCATAAAGTCATCAGATTCTGGATCTGTGGCATTTTTTATTCCCTCTTGAGCAAGCTTAATGAATTCGGCTCTCAATTTCCCTTCTTGAGTTTCATCAGGACCGAGTTCAAGCCATGGTGCCATGCCTGAAAGTAATCTTGCGAAAGCTTCTAGATAGGTCACATGCTTTCGGTCATCCCACGCCTTTGGTGATCTTTCTACAGGCATCCTTTTCTTCAATTCATTTCGACTAAGCGCCTGAAGAACAGGTTCACCAATTTTTATAATTGAAGAAACATAATATTCTCTTATTTGTTGTACTTGAAGATTTTCAGCTTCTTGCTGAGGATATAAAACTTGTATATTTAGCCAAAAAAAAATTAAAACAAGATATACAGTTGATTTATGCTGATTTTTCATTAGGTTTTAAATGTTAATGAATAATTTTTACCGCGAAGGGTTTCTTGAGTTTATTTGAGTTTATTTGAGTTTATTTGAGTTTATTTGAGTTTATTTGAGTTTATTTGAGTTTATTTTTATGAATTAAATGGTTAATATAATGATTTTATTTTTGAAAAAAAATTATGTATGTTAAAAAAATATTAATATTCAATTCTATAACACAACTATCTAAAGTTGTTAAAATAAAAAGTCTGAGAATACCATAATTTGAAAAACTTTCAAAACATTTCAATTATGGCATTCCCAGGCGTTCCATAAATACAGATAAACCTTTACTTGGTCAAATTTTAAATTTGATGCCACATCATTTAATCCAAACTGAAACCCATAAACACAAGTCTGATAAAGGGTGTTGCAAATACAAGACTTATAATCAATTAGTCGCTTTAATTTTCTAACAGCTAAATAAATGTTATACCTTTTCAATTATAAGTTGCGGATTATCAATAAGTAGCAAGTTCCTCTCTGATATAGATTAATATGACTCCATTAGCTCCCCTGGAACCATAAATAGCTGTGGCAGAAGCATCTTTCAAAATCTCTATGGATTGTATATCACTTGGATTTAGGGAATTCAAAGGGTTTCTTGGCGTAGGGTTGTTGATAACACCCGAGCTTGGGGTAGATGCCCCGTCATCTATGGGTAGCCCATCTATCACATACAAGGGCTCATTATTGGCATTTATGGAATTAGCGCCTCTTATCCTGATACTAACCCCTCCTCCAGGTTCGGCGCTGGCCTGGGTTATCTGGACACCGGCAGCCCTTCCTACGATCAATTGATCTACAGAAGTCACCACTCCAGGATTGAACTCATCTTCGCCCAGTGAGGATACAGACCCGGTAATATCTCTTTTTCGTTGCGTACCATAACCCACTACCACCACTTCATCCAATGAAGACTGATCTTCTGCCAGGGTAATGGAATAACTGCTTTGGTTACCAATGGTAATCCGCTGAGATTCATAGCCAATAAACGAAATAAGCAGTACCGATCCTTCCTCAGCATCCACAGTGAATTTTCCATCAATATCGGTCACGGTGCCCGTATTGGTCCCCTCTACCAATACCGTGGCCCCGGGACTGGGCTGCCCATCTTCGTCCACTACCGAACCGTTAATCTCCACAAGTTCAATGGTAATTGAAATCTCTTTTTGCTGTCCAGATGAGCTGGTTCCACCTACATAGATGGCATTATTGACCTGCCTGAACTTTAATTTCGAAGCTTGCGCGAGCTGCACCAGAATATCGTTAACGGATCGTTTTCCGGATTTCAAAACGACCGGATCCCGGCCGCTAAGCAAATCATCCGGAAAAATGAATACGTAGTCTGTTTTGGATTCCACATTTTTAAAAACTTCGTTTAAACTCCACTCCCTATTGGCCATGCGTAGGAAGGTTTCATCGATCGGTTTGATCTGGGCTTTGGAATCATTGGCCAGCAAGGTAGTCAGAAACATACATTGCAATATACAGCCGTATAACAGGTTCTTGGATACCATCGTTATTAGGTATAGTATTTTTCTTTTCATAATTTTAAACGTTTTATTGAATTGATTTCTTTAAAGCGGGCAGGGTAAGATGTTTCATTTGGCGATGGGAATTTTATCCTGCTTTTTGTTTTTATCTCATAGGCAATCAGAATTTTATCACTACATTTTTTTCATTGATCTGGTACTCAAACCCCAGCGAAAAACTCAAGCCGGTCAAAATATCTTCCAGGCTTTCATTGTTAAATAAACCGGTGACTTTCCGATTGTCTACGGCTTTGTTTCAAACTCTACCCCGTACCAATTTTCAAGTGTTTGAAGGATCTCCTTAAATGGTTTACTTTGGAATCGGATCTTCCCCTCCTTCCACAAAGTGGTTTGGTCAAGGTTAAAATTTTCTTTGCTTAGCGCCGAAAAGGTGTTCAAATGAACCGACGCCATCTCCCCCGGTTCAAGAGAAAGCATTTGGCCCTCATTGGTTACATTTACCCGACCCTCTGTTAAGGAAATCTTAACTTCCTCCCCTCTGGAATAGGCGTTAAAAGCTGTAACCAAAACCGTCGTTTTTACAGGCCCCGTTTTTACCTGAAAAGGTTTCTCTTTGTCTGGGGCAATTGCGAAAAAAGCTTCTCCTTCCAGTTCAATTTCCCTTGTACTAATTCCGAAATCGGTATAAAAAGTAAGGGTTGATAGGGAATTGACGATTACTTTGGACTGATCCGGCAGGGTTATTTTCAATTTCTCCCCGGCAGCGGTATGTTTTTGGATTTTTCTGGGGGCACCCTCGGTCAGCGTTTCAACCGTCTCCGTCCGAATAAGTGCCTCATAGAGATAAAAGATGCAAAAGCCAAGCAATAGATAGGTAGCGGCTATTCTACCGAACTTCAGGAATTGACCAAACATCAACTTTCCCTGTTGTTCCTTTTGGCTCTTCAAAGTAGCTTGATGAATCTGCTCCAGCAGGAGGCGTTGCTTTGACTCCTCTACTTTCCGAGGCTTCCCGGCTTTCCACTCCTTTCGAAGCATGCCAATAAACCTATCTTCTGCTCCATTTTCAGCCAGCCATTCCATTACCTCTCTATTTTCCCTCGCTGAGGTTTGGTTATTCAAAAATCTGATTAGCTTTTCCTCTTTCAAAATGCTGTTTCTTTTAAGCTATACACCTGAAACAAATATTTTACGTAGAAAAAATAAAAATTTTATTTAACCCAGATGTTGCTTGCCTCGATAAAAAAATTAAATTCGGTATTCTAAGTACTATAATTTATAAAATTTGGGTTCGTTTCAGCAGCATGGAGGTCAAAAGTACGCATCCTTAAAGGAAAAAAAGGAGCAGGGGGCCGTAAAGGGAGGTTTTATGAATCAATTCCCCCTTGAGGAACTTCGTGGCCAGGTAAATATGGTGTTCTACCGTCCTTTTTGACAAACATAGCCGGGTAGCTATTTCGTCGGGGCTCAAGCCATCGATCTTATTCAGAACAAAAACCTTTTGCTGGGCTTTGGGTAAATGCTTGATAAGTTCTGCGGCAGTGTCTTCTAGTTCCTTATAGGTTAATTTTTCAAAAATATTTTCCGTGCTCACACAAAACTTTTCCGGAATATCCTCAATCGTACAGTTTTTCTTTTGGTCCCTTAATTTATTGAGCAACTGATTTTTTACCGATTGAAATAAATAGGATTTGAAATTTCTGTTTTCATCCAACGTATTCCGTACTTCCCATATTTTGATAAAAATGACTTGTACGGTCTCCTCCGCCTCCAATTCATCACTCAGGTAATTATAGGCAAAACCGAGTAACTTGGGCAGGTACCGGTAATACAATTCATCAAAAGCCTTCATATCCCCTTGTCTAAGGGAACGTACCAACTCTTTCTCACTTTGGTTTATAAGCGGTCTCACTATCAGGGTTTACGTTAATCGATCGAAATGGTATCTGTTGCATTGACCCGAAATTTGCCGGACAAACTTCCATTAGCTTTTTTCACAGATCTCACCTCAATAATTAAATTTATAAAAAATAACTGAATTAAATAATGCTTCCTGTAAAATCTACCCCGGTCTATACGCTTTGTAGTCCGAAGAATTCAGTCCTTTGTGCCGGGGCCAGCTGCCCGGTAAAAAAGAGTAAAAGAACAAAAAGGGTCTGAACATGCATGGTTTCGGTAGGTTAGCGCGGGGTTATTTTAACACAAAATAGCGGTATCCCCGTGCGGGAATGGTGACTTCCACTTTCAGGCTGTAATCGCGGGCTACGGATAGGGCCTTCGATATTCCCCATTGGTCTTCCAGCTGCACCTGCTCGTGTAGCCCGGTATAGTATACCGGAACCCTAAGGGTTCGAGTGATTTCCTGGTTCAGGGGATTGTACAGCATAAGCAAGCCTTTTTCTTCCCCGCTTGGGTTTACGTGCAACATACCATCCCAATCGCGGCCATCCGGCCGCCGCAGGTGGATGAGGTCTGCATCCAGGACCTCCCGGTGTTTTTTATAAAAGCCCACCCATTTTTCAACCAATGCTTTGGTTTCTGGCGCATCGTACAGTTGGGGCCCCCGGTAGCAGGCCTGTACGCCGGCGCCAAAAAGGTTAGCGAGGCGCTGCTCGTAATGCGGGAGGTGCGCTTTTAGTGGTTCGATCGTAGCTTCTTCCCCTCCCCCATGGTATTGTACCAGCGGCACAAACATCCAACCCATGGAGGGTGTCTTGGTCCAGGTGCCGTCATATATATTTTGACGTTCGATGATTTCCTGCTGGGCGCGGGGAAGCGACCAATTGGTTTCGCGGTAACCCATACCGGTTTTGTTGCTGCCGGCAAGAAAATAGTAATCCGGGACGTTCAGGTAAATCCCCCGGGACCGGGCCCATTGGTAAAATTCCGTAATCCGCCGATATTGATTCCATTGGGAGTCGGCCAGTCCTTTGTGTCCGGGGTGGTCGCTTGCGGTGCACACATCTCCGGGATAGGAACCATCGTGCTCCAGAATATCCAGGCCCGTGGTGGTATACAGGTTGTACAAGGTTTCGAAATACTGCTGTCCCCATTCGCTTTCCAAACAGGGCGAGTTGCCAAACCGGGGAGTCATCCCCTCGGGCATCACCACGTCGTTTCCACCTCCGACACGACGGCTGGCCAGCAAGGAATAACCGCCCACGGCGATTCCCTTTGAGTGCGCGTAGTCGGCCAATTCTTTCATGCGGTCCAGGTTTTCCCTGCTCGCATCTTCCGCATTGAACCCACTCCCAAAGGTCATGATCACCATTTCAAATCCCACCTCGGCACTCTGGTCAATCGCTTTTTTCACCGCTTCAGTCTCTGCGGAACGGACATGCATCAAGATCGGATTTTCTGTCACCCAGGGTGCCAGGGAACGCATCATCCGCCGGTGCTCCAGCCCCTTTCGCTCGCGATCCCAGCTATCGTGTAGCAGCTCCCATACCCGATACGAGGAAAAAGAAGCCTCCGGGTTCAGCTCCTGCTCCGGCCCGTACTTGGGTGATACTTCCAGCAAAACGGGCATGGTGCGCTCGTAATTGACCTGGGTTTTGTACAGGGGGTCCGGTTTCCATGCAATGCTGGAGCGCAGGACATTTTCGGAGGTCATGCCGCCAAAATTGTAATCGGTTTCGATCGTCAAATTGGGAAGCTGCCACTGCTCCCGGCTGTCAACGGTGCTTTCGGGTTCCGTCACTGCCAGGATTTCACTGGTAAAGGAATTGACCATTACCGGCTGGTCAGAGTTATTTTCAACCGTCAGCCATTTGCTAAACACCGGCAGACCATCATACAATTCGTAATGCACGTTCACGGTAATATCCAACAGGTAGCGGTAGGATGCCAGGTCGGCAGCTTTTGCATCGGGAGAAATTTCCCCCAGCATGGAAAATACTTCGATTTTGCTGCGCCCGAATTCCCCCTTTTCGGTGTGGTCCTTATCGGTGCCCAATGCATCCATTTTGCCAATGCGGACTGTTTGCGGAGCTTGCTGAATTGGTACCGCACCCACTGGCTGCCAATCTTCTTTATCATAAGACCAAGTGGCCTGTAGCTGCCCCTGTCTCAATTCCATCCGCAGCCAGACCGGTTTCCCGCTTTCCAGGCCGGGCATGCGTTGTTCCTGCTGCCCGTCGTAAAACCCGATCTCCTGGTTACCGGGACGAAGGTTGAGTTTGATCACCTTGTCGGAAAACACCAGTCCGAGGCCCGGTCCCCAACTGCTGCTCCGGTCCGTACCCGGATCAATTTTCGCCAGAAACACCCAGGCCTCCGGAAGCACAGGCTGCTCGGCATACACCGCTGTATTAGCCAAGGCCATGATTTCCCCCGCCTTTCCTTCGTTGATAAAGGAATTGCGTTCATGGGCCTCCGATTCAACCCGCTGCCAATTTTCGTGCAAGATAGCAAAAGCATCCTCAAACAGGATTTTGCGGCTTTCGTCCGCGATTGATCGTTCCGAGAGCACTTGTATTGCCTCCTCGTCCAATTGGTAGCTAAAAACGAGTTCCTTTCCCGGTGCGGGCCAGGGCATGTCTTTCGGCATCCATTCGGCTCGTTTTTTCCAGGCAAAACGCTCCTTGGTGTTTTCCACGGTATGAGTAACCAGTTTGAAGGCACCCGGATTGGCTTTCATGGAAGCGATCCATTCCGGTAGCAAATAATTGTGAATGGGTTGACCGGTAAGTCCGCCTACTTCGAACCGAATTCCGTCCAACTGAATCTCCGCTTCTGGTCGCACGGAGCGCAAAAAGGACTCCCCGGTTTGCAGGTGTTTCAGTCCGATGGTCGCCCCGTTCGGCACGGTTGCGAAGGTACGGCTCACCAGACCGTTACTCAGCACCAGGTGTCCTTCTTCGTTGGCCTGCACCCTGGCAGGCTGATTGGACCGGTTGAGGAGCCAGTCATTGCCAGCTGGCAATTGATCATTTCTTACTTCTGCGACATCCCTTTGTGCCAGAGTATTCAAGTGGATGACAAGGAAAACGTAAATCAGAACGTATATTTTCTTCATGGGTAAGCGGTTAAATGCGTTTAGGAGTTCTTTCAGCTAAAAAAGATTCCCGGCAAACCACCTCGCGCTGACTACCTATCCTAATGCATCCATGTCCCACACTTAGAAGCTAATCGGTCCCAATGGATCATTTAAAGTCTGTTGCTGCATCGCCAGCAAGGTCAGTAACTGCTGCTTTACCCCCTGATACGTCGGATCGGCCGAGCGGTCCCTCAGTTCTTCCGGGTCTTTTTTCAGGTCAAATTACAAAATTTTATTCAATTTCGGGTAAAAAATCAATTTATATTGGTCCGTCCGTACCATCCGTTGAAGGTTAAGATAGGAACTGTAAATGTTGGGATAGGCACTTGGCGCATTCTCCTTAATATAAGGTATAAGGCTGTTAAACACGGTGGTTTTGGGTTTTTCTATCCCGGCCAGGTCCATCATGGTGGCACTGACATCCTGCAGGTAGACCTGCTGATGGTACTTTTTGCCTTTTGGAATGCCCGGACCCAGGATGGTCAATGGTGCTCTCACACTATGGTCAAACATGTTCTGTTTACCCATCAAGCCGTGGTGGCCCACCGCCAGGCCATGATCTGCAGTGAATATGATATAGGTATTTTCCATTTTGCCTGTCTCCTCCAAAGCGTCCAGTATTTTTCCAATCTGGGCATCCATATGGCTGATGATGGCGTAATATTCCTGAATATTTTTCCGAACCGAATAGGCGGTACGGGGAAAAGGAGCCAGGGCTTCATCCCGTAGATTCTCGCTAAGTCCTATGCTGTCTTTGTAAGGGTACATGTCCATATGACTGGGTGGTAAGGCAATGCTTTCCACCGGATACAGGTTCACAAATTCTTTCGGTGCCTGCCGGGGGTCATGGGGCGCATTGAAGGCCAAATACATCATAAAGGGGGATTCGCTTTTGCCCGCCTGATCCAGAAATCCGCGGGCATCATCTGCGAGTACTTCCGACCAGTGCTTGCCACCTTTCCAGAATCCTTCAAAGCTTTGGTCCCAGGGCTGCCAGGTGGTATCTGCCTTGCTTTTGGGGCGGTCGTAGCCCTCAGGGGTTTGATTGGGCATGCCCGGTCTAACGTGTACTACATTCTGGAAAATGCTTTCAGCATCTGCTTTTACATGCCACTTTCCGGTCATATAGGTTTCGTAGCCAGCTTTTTCCAACAATTGGGGCCAAAACCTGCCTTCATCGGCCATTTGTTGGAAGTTTTTTTCCTGCTCACGGGCATCCCAGACCGAAAGGCCACTGATCATCATGGCCCGGCTGGCCACACAGACCGCACCGTTCCAGGCACCCATGTTAAAGGCATGCGTAAAAGTGGAACCATTGTTTACCAATCTATCCAGGTTGGGAGTAAGCACCTCCGGATGTCCAAGGGCACCGATCAGGTCATAGCGTTGGTCATCCGAGAAGATAAATAGGAAATTAGGTTTTTCATCCCTGGCTTGTTGGGCCTGAGCAAGTCCGGTCAGTAACAGGGTAATCCCTAGAAAGAGAATTTTAATTTTCATATTTAGGTTATTTTTTAGAAGCTCTATTGGTAATCCATTCCCTGGTTACTTTCCTCACAGGAAATCAGCCAATTTTTAAGATTCCGGGACAATTCAGCCGCCTTCTGGGGCTTGTCCGGAGAGATATCCGTAGTTTCTCCGGGATCATTTAGCAAGTCAAATAAAGCGAAGTTTTCTCCGTTGTCCGCCGAATACAATATGAATTGGTTGTCCATAATGGCCTGTTGGTTTTGAAACCGGAAAGCGATGGTGGATGCTCTCGTTTGCTTATTTTCCTGAACTAAACTACCATCGGCTAAAGGCCGATGGGTTTGTATTCCGGCTTAAGCCGGCTAAAGTCAGTCCACCGTTGTAAATTCTTCAGTATCATTCTTATTATCATCTTGATTTTTGATATAATCCATAATTACTTCATCTGTGATATTTCCTGATGTGGCAACAAAATAACCCCTTGCCCAAAGGTGTCTGCCCCAAAATAGTTTAGAAAGTTGTTTATTTTCTTGCATCAACTTATATGAGCTTTTACCTTTCAAATATTGTACTAGCTTTGAAATGGCTAAATGTGGGGGAACTGATACAAACAAATGGACATGATCTTTTGATACATGACCTTTCAATATCTCAACATTATTTCTCTTACAAATCTCACGAACTAATTCTCTAACACGTTTACCAACTAAACCACCAAGTACCTTTTTTCTATACTTGGTTATCCAAACTATATGATACTTACAATCATATGTTGTATGAGATGTTTTTCTATAATTTTGCACATATCAAAAATATAAAAACTAAAGTCTTCGCCTAAAGGCGAGGGATTTCCCCCCCCAGAATGATACATTAAAAACCGTAATAGATTAATATTTAGTTTTTTACGGTTTTTTTATATCTTGTTTTGTACGACAATCAGTTGGTTTTCCAATGGGTTTAAACCCATTGGAAAACCAACTGATTGTCGTACAAAACAAGATATAAAAAAACCGTAAAAAACTAAATATTAATCTATTACGGTTTTTAATGTATCATTCTGGGGGGGGAAATCCCTCGCCTTTAGGCGAAGACTTTAGTTTTTATATTTTTGATATGTGCAAAATTATAGAAAAACATCTCATACAACATATGATTGTAAGTATCATATAGTTTGGATAACCAAGTATAGAAAAAAGGTACTTGGTGGTTTAGTTGGTAAACGTGTTAGAGAATTAGTTCGTGAGATTTGTAAGAGAAATAATGTTGAGATATTGAAAGGTCATGTATCAAAAGATCATGTCCATTTGTTTGTATCAGTTCCCCCACATTTAGCCATTTCAAAGCTAGTACAATATTTGAAAGGTAAAAGCTCATATAAGTTGATGCAAGAAAATAAACAACTTTCTAAACTATTTTGGGGCAGACACCTTTGGGCAAGGGGTTATTTTGTTGCCACATCAGGAAATATCACAGATGAAGTAATTATGGATTATATCAAAAATCAAGATGATAATAAGAATGATACTGAAGAATTTACAACGGTGGACTGACTTTAGCCGGCTTAAGCCGGAATACAAACCCATCGGCCTTTAGCCGATGGTAGTTTAGTTCAGGAAAATAAGCAAACGAGAGCATCCACCATCGCTTTCCGGTTTCAAAACCAACAGGCCATTATGGACAACCAATTCATATTGTATTCGGCGGACAACGGAGAAAACTTCGCTTTATTTGACTTGCTAAATGATCCCGGAGAAACTACGGATATCTCTCCGGACAAGCCCCAGAAGGCGGCTGAATTGTCCCGGAATCTTAAAAATTGGCTGATTTCCTGTGAGGAAAGTAACCAGGGAATGGATTACCAATAGAGCTTCTAAAAAATAACCTAAATATGAAAATTAAAATTCTCTTTCTAGGGATTACCCTGTTACTGACCGGACTTGCTCAGGCCCAACAAGCCAGGGATGAAAAACCTAATTTCCTATTTATCTTCTCGGATGACCAACGCTATGACCTGATCGGTGCCCTTGGACATCCGGAGGTGCTTACTCCCAACCTGGATAGATTGGTAAACAATGGTTCCACTTTTACGCATGCCTTTAACATGGGTGCCTGGAACGGTGCGGTCTGTGTGGCCAGCCGGGCCATGATGATCAGTGGCCTTTCGGTCTGGGATGCCCGTGAGCAGGAAAAAAACTTCCAACAAATGGCCGATGAAGGCAGGTTTTGGCCCCAATTGTTGGAAAAAGCTGGCTACGAAACCTATATGACCGGAAAGTGGCATGTAAAAGCAGATGCTGAAAGCATTTTCCAGAATGTAGTACACGTTAGACCGGGCATGCCCAATCAAACCCCTGAGGGCTACGACCGCCCCAAAAGCAAGGCAGATACCACCTGGCAGCCCTGGGACCAAAGCTTTGAAGGATTCTGGAAAGGTGGCAAGCACTGGTCGGAAGTACTCGCAGATGATGCCCGCGGATTTCTGGATCAGGCGGGCAAAAGCGAATCCCCCTTTATGATGTATTTGGCCTTCAATGCGCCCCATGACCCCCGGCAGGCACCGAAAGAATTTGTGAACCTGTATCCGGTGGAAAGCATTGCCTTACCACCCAGTCATATGGACATGTACCCTTACAAAGACAGCATAGGACTTAGCGAGAATCTACGGGATGAAGCCCTGGCTCCTTTTCCCCGTACCGCCTATTCGGTTCGGAAAAATATTCAGGAATATTACGCCATCATCAGCCATATGGATGCCCAGATTGGAAAAATACTGGACGCTTTGGAGGAGACAGGCAAAATGGAAAATACCTATATCATATTCACTGCAGATCATGGCCTGGCGGTGGGCCACCACGGCTTGATGGGTAAACAGAACATGTTTGACCATAGTGTGAGAGCACCATTGACCATCCTGGGTCCGGGCATTCCAAAAGGCAAAAAGTACCATCAGCAGGTCTACCTGCAGGATGTCAGTGCCACCATGATGGACCTGGCCGGGATAGAAAAACCCAAAACCACCGTGTTTAACAGCCTTATACCTTATATTAAGGAGAATGCGCCAAGTGCCTATCCCAACATTTACAGTTCCTATCTTAACCTTCAACGGATGGTACGGACGGACCAATATAAATTGATTTTTTACCCGAAATTGAATAAAATTTTGTAATTTGACCTGAAAAAAGACCCGGAAGAACTGAGGGACCGCTCGGCCGATCCGACGTATCAGGGGGTAAAGCAGCAGTTACTGACCTTGCTGGCGATGCAGCAACAGACTTTAAATGATCCATTGGGACCGATTAGCTTCTAAGTGTGGGACATGGATGCATTAGGATAGGTAGTCAGCGCGAGGTGGTTTGCCGGGAATCTTTTTTAGCTGAAAGAACTCCTAAACGCATTTAACCGCTTACCCATGAAGAAAATATACGTTCTGATTTACGTTTTCCTTGTCATCCACTTGAATACTCTGGCACAAAGGGATGTCGCAGAAGTAAGAAATGATCAATTGCCAGCTGGCAATGACTGGCTCCTCAACCGGTCCAATCAGCCTGCCAGGGTGCAGGCCAACGAAGAAGGACACCTGGTGCTGAGTAACGGTCTGGTGAGCCGTACCTTCGCAACCGTGCCGAACGGGGCGACCATCGGACTGAAACACCTGCAAACCGGGGAGTCCTTTTTGCGCTCCGTGCGACCAGAAGCGGAGATTCAGTTGGACGGAATTCGGTTCGAAGTAGGCGGACTTACCGGTCAACCCATTCACAATTATTTGCTACCGGAATGGATCGCTTCCATGAAAGCCAATCCGGGTGCCTTCAAACTGGTTACTCATACCGTGGAAAACACCAAGGAGCGTTTTGCCTGGAAAAAACGAGCCGAATGGATGCCGAAAGACATGCCCTGGCCCGCACCGGGAAAGGAACTCGTTTTTAGCTACCAATTGGACGAGGAGGCAATACAAGTGCTCTCGGAACGATCAATCGCGGACGAAAGCCGCAAAATCCTGTTTGAGGATGCTTTTGCTATCTTGCACGAAAATTGGCAGCGGGTTGAATCGGAGGCCCATGAACGCAATTCCTTTATCAACGAAGGAAAGGCGGGGGAAATCATGGCCTTGGCTAATACAGCGGTGTATGCCGAGCAGCCTGTGCTTCCGGAGGCCTGGGTGTTTCTGGCGAAAATTGATCCGGGTACGGACCGGAGCAGCAGTTGGGGACCGGGCCTCGGACTGGTGTTTTCCGACAAGGTGATCAAACTCAACCTTCGTCCCGGTAACCAGGAGATCGGGTTTTACGACGGGCAGCAGGAACAACGCATGCCCGGCCTGGAAAGCGGGAAACCGGTCTGGCTGCGGATGGAATTGAGACAGGGGCAGCTACAGGCCACTTGGTCTTATGATAAAGAAGATTGGCAGCCAGTGGGTGCGGTACCAATTCAGCAAGCTCCGCAAACAGTCCGCATTGGCAAAATGGATGCATTGGGCACCGATAAGGACCACACCGAAAAGGGGGAATTCGGGCGCAGCAAAATCGAAGTATTTTCCATGCTGGGGGAAATTTCTCCCGATGCAAAAGCTGCCGACCTGGCATCCTACCGCTACCTGTTGGATATTACCGTGAACGTGCATTACGAATTGTATGATGGTCTGCCGGTGTTTAGCAAATGGCTGACGGTTGAAAATAACTCTGACCAGCCGGTAATGGTCAATTCCTTTACCAGTGAAATCCTGGCAGTGACGGAACCCGAAAGCACCGTTGACAGCCGGGAGCAGTGGCAGCTTCCCAATTTGACGATCGAAACCGATTACAATTTTGGCGGCATGACCTCCGAAAATGTCCTGCGCTCCAGCATTGCATGGAAACCGGACCCCCTGTACAAAACCCAGGTCAATTACGAGCGCACCATGCCCGTTTTGCTGGAAGTATCACCCAAGTACGGGCCGGAGCAGGAGCTGAACCCGGAGGCTTCTTTTTCCTCGTATCGGGTATGGGAGCTGCTACACGATAGCTGGGATCGCGAGCGAAAGGGGCTGGAGCACCGGCGGATGATGCGTTCCCTGGCACCCTGGGTGACAGAAAATCCGATCTTGATGCATGTCCGTTCCGCAGAGACTGAAGCGGTGAAAAAAGCGATTGACCAGAGTGCCGAGGTGGGATTTGAAATGGTGATCATGACCTTTGGGAGTGGGTTCAATGCGGAAGATGCGAGCAGGGAAAACCTGGACCGCATGAAAGAATTGGCCGACTACGCGCACTCAAAGGGAATCGCCGTGGGCGGTTATTCCTTGCTGGCCAGCCGTCGTGTCGGAGGTGGAAACGACGTGGTGATGCCCGAGGGGATGACTCCCCGGTTTGGCAACTCGCCCTGTTTGGAAAGCGAATGGGGACAGCAGTATTTCGAAACCTTGTACAACCTGTATACCACCACGGGCCTGGATATTCTGGAGCACGATGGTTCCTATCCCGGAGATGTGTGCACCGCAAGCGACCACCCCGGACACAAAGGACTGGCCGACTCCCAATGGAATCAATATCGGCGGATTACGGAATTTTACCAATGGGCCCGGTCCCGGGGGATTTACCTGAACGTCCCGGATTACTATTTTCTTGCCGGCAGCAACAAAACCGGTATGGGTTACCGCGAAACCAATTGGTCGCTTCCCCGCGCCCAGCAGGAAATCATCGAACGTCAAAATATATATGACGGCACCTGGACCAAGACACCCTCCATGGGTTGGATGTTTGTGCCGCTGGTACAATACCATGGGGGAGGGGAAGAAGCTACGATCGAACCACTAAAAGCGCACCTCCCGCATTACGAGCAGCGCCTCGCTAACCTTTTTGGCGCCGGCGTACAGGCCTGCTACCGGGGGCCCCAACTGTACGATGCGCCAGAAACCAAAGCATTGGTTGAAAAATGGGTGGGCTTTTATAAAAAACACCGGGAGGTCCTGGATGCAGACCTCATCCACCTGCGGCGGCCGGATGGCCGCGATTGGGATGGTATGTTGCACGTAAACCCAAGCGGGGAAGAAAAAGGCTTGCTTATGCTGTACAATCCCCTGAACCAGGAAATCACTCGAACCCTTAGGGTTCCGGTATACTATACCGGGCTACACGAGCAGGTGCAGCTGGAAGACCAATGGGGAATATCGAAGGCCCTATCCGTAGCCCGCGATTACAGCCTGAAAGTGGAAGTCACCATTCCCGCACGGGGATACCGCTATTTTGTGTTAAAATAACCCCGCGCTAACCTACCGAAACCATGCATGTTCAGACCCTTTTTGTTCTTTTACTCTTTTTTACCGGGCAGCTGGCCCCGGCACAAAGGACTGAATTCTTCGGACTACAAAGCGTATAGACCGGGGTAGATTTTACAGGAAGCATTATTTAATTCAGTTATTTTTTATAAATTTAATTATTGAGGTGAGATCTGTGAAAAAAGCTAATGGAAGTTTGTCCGGCAAATTTCGGGTCAATGCAACAGATACCATTTCGATCGATTAACGTAAACCCTGATAGTGAGACCGCTTATAAACCAAAGTGAGAAAGAGTTGGTACGTTCCCTTAGACAAGGGGATATGAAGGCTTTTGATGAATTGTATTACCGGTACCTGCCCAAGTTACTCGGTTTTGCCTATAATTACCTGAGTGATGAATTGGAGGCGGAGGAGACCGTACAAGTCATTTTTATCAAAATATGGGAAGTACGGAATACGTTGGATGAAAACAGAAATTTCAAATCCTATTTATTTCAATCGGTAAAAAATCAGTTGCTCAATAAATTAAGGGACCAAAAGAAAAACTGTACGATTGAGGATATTCCGGAAAAGTTTTGTGTGAGCACGGAAAATATTTTTGAAAAATTAACCTATAAGGAACTAGAAGACACTGCCGCAGAACTTATCAAGCATTTACCCAAAGCCCAGCAAAAGGTTTTTGTTCTGAATAAGATCGATGGCTTGAGCCCCGACGAAATAGCTACCCGGCTATGTTTGTCAAAAAGGACGGTAGAACACCATATTTACCTGGCCACGAAGTTCCTCAAGGGGGAATTGATTCATAAAACCTCCCTTTACGGCCCCCTGCTCCTTTTTTTCCTTTAAGGATGCGTACTTTTGACCTCCATGCTGCTGAAACGAACCCAAATTTTATAAATTATAGTACTTAGAATACCGAATTTAATTTTTTTATCGAGGCAAGCAACATCTGGGTTAAATAAAATTTTTATTTTTTCTACGTAAAATATTTGTTTCAGGTGTATAGCTTAAAAGAAACAGCATTTTGAAAGAGGAAAAGCTAATCAGATTTTTGAATAACCAAACCTCAGCGAGGGAAAATAGAGAGGTAATGGAATGGCTGGCTGAAAATGGAGCAGAAGATAGGTTTATTGGCATGCTTCGAAAGGAGTGGAAAGCCGGGAAGCCTCGGAAAGTAGAGGAGTCAAAGCAACGCCTCCTGCTGGAGCAGATTCATCAAGCTACTTTGAAGAGCCAAAAGGAACAACAGGGAAAGTTGATGTTTGGTCAATTCCTGAAGTTCGGTAGAATAGCCGCTACCTATCTATTGCTTGGCTTTTGCATCTTTTATCTCTATGAGGCACTTATTCGGACGGAGACGGTTGAAACGCTGACCGAGGGTGCCCCCAGAAAAATCCAAAAACATACCGCTGCCGGGGAGAAATTGAAAATAACCCTGCCGGATCAGTCCAAAGTAATCGTCAATTCCCTATCAACCCTTACTTTTTATACCGATTTCGGAATTAGTACAAGGGAAATTGAACTGGAAGGAGAAGCTTTTTTCGCAATTGCCCCAGACAAAGAGAAACCTTTTCAGGTAAAAACGGGGCCTGTAAAAACGACGGTTTTGGTTACAGCTTTTAACGCCTATTCCAGAGGGGAGGAAGTTAAGATTTCCTTAACAGAGGGTCGGGTAAATGTAACCAATGAGGGCCAAATGCTTTCTCTTGAACCGGGGGAGATGGCGTCGGTTCATTTGAACACCTTTTCGGCGCTAAGCAAAGAAAATTTTAACCTTGACCAAACCACTTTGTGGAAGGAGGGGAAGATCCGATTCCAAAGTAAACCATTTAAGGAGATCCTTCAAACACTTGAAAATTGGTACGGGGTAGAGTTTGAAACAAAGCCGTAGACAATCGGAAAGTCACCGGTTTATTTAACAATGAAAGCCTGGAAGATATTTTGACCGGCTTGAGTTTTTCGCTGGGGTTTGAGTACCAGATCAATGAAAAAAATGTAGTGATAAAATTCTGATTGCCTATGAGATAAAAACAAAAAGCAGGATAAAATTCCCATCGCCAAATGAAACATCTTACCCTGCCCGCTTTAAAGAAATCAATTCAATAAAACGTTTAAAATTATGAAAAGAAAAATACTATACCTAATAACGATGGTATCCAAGAACCTGTTATACGGCTGTATATTGCAATGTATGTTTCTGACTACCTTGCTGGCCAATGATTCCAAAGCCCAGATCAAACCGATCGATGAAACCTTCCTACGCATGGCCAATAGGGAGTGGAGTTTAAACGAAGTTTTTAAAAATGTGGAATCCAAAACAGACTACGTATTCATTTTTCCGGATGATTTGCTTAGCGGCCGGGATCCGGTCGTTTTGAAATCCGGAAAACGATCCGTTAACGATATTCTGGTGCAGCTCGCGCAAGCTTCGAAATTAAAGTTCAGGCAGGTCAATAATGCCATCTATGTAGGTGGAACCAGCTCATCTGGACAGCAAAAAGAGATTTCAATTACCATTGAACTTGTGGAGATTAACGGTTCGGTAGTGGACGAAGATGGGCAGCCCAGTCCCGGGGCCACGGTATTGGTAGAGGGGACCAATACGGGCACCGTGACCGATATTGATGGAAAATTCACTGTGGATGCTGAGGAAGGATCGGTACTGCTTATTTCGTTTATTGGCTATGAATCTCAGCGGATTACCATTGGTAACCAAAGCAGTTATTCCATTACCCTGGCAGAAGATCAGTCTTCATTGGATGAAGTGGTGGTAGTGGGTTATGGTACGCAACGAAAAAGAGATATTACCGGGTCTGTATCCTCACTGGGCGAAGATGAGTTCAATCCTGGAGTGGTGACTTCTGTAGATCAATTGATCGTAGGAAGGGCTGCCGGTGTCCAGATAACCCAGGCCAGCGCCGAACCTGGAGGAGGGGTTAGTATCAGGATAAGAGGCGCTAATTCCATAAATGCCAATAATGAGCCCTTGTATGTGATAGATGGGCTACCCATAGATGACGGGGCATCTACCCCAAGCTCGGGTGTTATCAACAACCCTACGCCAAGAAACCCTTTGAATTCCCTAAATCCAAGTGATATACAATCCATAGAGATTTTGAAAGATGCTTCTGCCACAGCTATTTATGGTTCCAGGGGAGCTAATGGAGTCATATTAATCTATATCAGAGAGGAACTTGCTACTTATTGATAATCCGCAACTTATAATTGAAAAGGTATAACATTTATTTAGCTGTTAGAAAATTAAAGCGACTAATTGATTATAAGTCTTGTATTTGCAACACCCTTTATCAGACTTGTGTTTATGGGTTTCAGTTTGGATTAAATGATGTGGCATCAAATTTAAAATTTGACCAAGTAAAGGTTTATCTGTATTTATGGAACGCCTGGGAATGCCATAATTGAAATGTTTTGAAAGTTTTTCAAATTATGGTATTCTCAGACTTTTTATTTTAACAACTTTAGATAGTTGTGTTATAGAATTGAATATTAATATTTTTTTAACATACATAATTTTTTTTCAAAAATAAAATCATTATATTAACCATTTAATTCATAAAAATAAACTCAAATAAACTCAAATAAACTCAAATAAACTCAAATAAACTCAAATAAACTCAAATAAACTCAAGAAACCCTTCGCGGTAAAAATTATTCATTAACATTTAAAACCTAATGAAAAATCAGCATAAATCAACTGTATATCTTGTTTTAATTTTTTTTTGGCTAAATATACAAGTTTTATATCCTCAGCAAGAAGCTGAAAATCTTCAAGTACAACAAATAAGAGAATATTATGTTTCTTCAATTATAAAAATTGGTGAACCTGTTCTTCAGGCGCTTAGTCGAAATGAATTGAAGAAAAGGATGCCTGTAGAAAGATCACCAAAGGCGTGGGATGACCGAAAGCATGTGACCTATCTAGAAGCTTTCGCAAGATTACTTTCAGGCATGGCACCATGGCTTGAACTCGGTCCTGATGAAACTCAAGAAGGGAAATTGAGAGCCGAATTCATTAAGCTTGCTCAAGAGGGAATAAAAAATGCCACAGATCCAGAATCTGATGACTTTATGAATTTTGTTTATGACTACCAGCCATTGGTTGATACAGCTTTCCTTGCTCAGGCTTTATTGAGGGCTCCAACTCATCTTTGGGATCCTCTTTCTGAAAATACTAAACAAAATGTTATTAAAGCACTTGAATCCACACGTCAAATTAAGCCTTTCTACAATAATTGGCTTCTCTTCACAGGAATGGTAGAGGCTGCACTATTAAAATTTGATAATTCAGGAGATCTAGTTAGAATAGATTACTCAATAAATAAACATATGGAATGGTACCTTGGAGATGGTATGTACGGTGATGGCCCTGATTTTCACTGGGATTACTACAATAGCTTTGTGATACAGCCTATGATGCTAGATATCCTCAAAGTAATGAAAGACACAGGAAAAGGTAGAGAAAAAGATTTTAAAAAAGTTCTTAGAAGAGCAAGAAGATATGCAGTAATTCAGGAAAGATTGATTTCTCCTGAAGGTACTTATCCACCTATCGGAAGATCACTAGCATACAGGTTTGGTGCTTTTCAATTATTATCTCAAGTTTCTCTGTGGCAGGAACTGCCAAACGAAATAGAATCAGCTCAGGTACGTTCGGCATTATACACAGTAATTAAAAATCAGATTGAAGCGCCTGGAACTTTTGATGAAAATGGCTGGCTTCAGGTGGGGCTCTATGGCCACCAGCCTAATATTGGAGAAGGTTACATTTCTACGGGAAGCCTTTATTTATGCTCTGAAGTTTTTCTTGTCTTGGGTTTACCAACTGACAATCAGTTTTGGTCAAGTCCACATAAAGACTGGACACAGAAAAAGATTTGGAGTGGAGTATCTATCTCGATTGACAAGGCAGGAAACTAACACCAATTTAAATTTTAAAAGTCGCAATAAATGAATTTAAATAATGATGGTTAGCTGTTATAGATTTTATGGTTTCAGGTTTCATTTCACAAACCATATTATGTAACCATTGTTTTAAA
>Ga0102930_1000182_pt1 | contig 20711 bp, 14 predicted proteins | sample SalPon1_B_H2O_MG_FD_84514 | JGI IMG/M metagenome (GOLD analysis project Ga0102930, IMG submission 84514) | Salt pond water microbial communities from South San Francisco under conditions of wetland restoration - Salt Pond MetaG R1_B_H2O_MG | ecosystem: Environmental > Aquatic > Non-marine Saline... | reverse complement strand
TTATACGCATTTACAAATCAAGGAAGATGCGCATACATTATATGGTTTTATGTCTCGTCAGGAAAGAGAAATTTTCAGGAAATTGATCAGTGTTTCCGGTATAGGAGCAAATACAGCACGGCTGATGTTTTCATCTCTATCTCCGGATGATATCACTCTTGCCATTGCAGGCGGAGATGATGCTACGATTAAATCTGTGAAGGGTATTGGTGCTAAAACAGCCCAACGCGTAATTATAGATTTAAAAGACAAAATTGAATCAAATGAAGATGCTGATAATTTCAGACTTCAAAGCAATACAAATAAGGATGAGGCGTTATCAGCCTTAGAAACGCTTGGGTATTCTAAAAAACAGGCTGAACGCGTCATTATTAAAATCATGAAAGATCAGCCTGATGCCAGTATCGAAGCTATTGTCAAACATGCATTAAAAAAATTATAGTAATTTGTTGAAATCAAACTTTTTGATTCCAAACTTTTATGTAGTTATAGCTCATTGTATATTACTTGGTCTATTAACTACAGAGATATATGGACAGGAAGAAAGTCAAGACTCTACGGAAACGGAGTACTCCATAAAAAATATCCAACTTAAAGATGCGCCTAGCATTAGTGAGCAATACACTTATGATCCTTTAATGGATAGATATGTCTTAAATAAAAAAATTGGAGATGTTTCAATTAATTTTCCGCTTTTTTTAACACCTGAAGAGTTTAGACAGCTTCTTCTCAAAGAGCAGATGCAGGAATACTTTTATCAAAAAACTCAAGCGGTTGATGGAAGAAATAAAGAGAATCAAAAGGACTTAATACCTACACTGTATATTAATAACTCCTTTTTTGAAACCGTATTTGGTGGTAATAAAATAGATATTACTCCACAAGGATCAGTTTCAGTTGATTTGGGTGCGCTATTTTCTAAACAAGATAATCCATCGCTGTCTCCCAGAAACCAGTCTAATACATCATTAGAATTTGATCAGCAAATCAATTTAAGTATTAATGGTAAAGTAGGGAAGCGGCTGGATGTGAATGCTCAATTTGACACCCAATCTACCTTTGACTTTCAAAATCAAATCAAACTTGATTATACACCTACGGAAGACGATATTCTCAGAAAGATAGAAGTGGGTAATGTCAATATGCCACTGAATAGTTCACTAATTCAGGGAGCTCAAAGCCTCTTTGGTGTTAAGACTCAATTTCAATTTGGTAAAACAACCATAACTGGTGTTTTTTCAGAGTTGAACTCAGAAAGAAATAATGTAACAGCTCAGGGTGAATCAACAATACAGGATTTTAAAAAGTTTATCTTAGATTATGATGAAAATCGCCACTTTTTCTTAGCTCAATATTTTAGAGATCGATATAATGAAGCCTTACAAAATTACCCATTTATAAATAGTAATGTTCAAATTACCAGAATTCAGGTTTGGGTAACTAATAGAAACAACAACACACAAAGTATTCAGAATGCCCGAAATATCGTAGCTGTTCAAGATTTAGGAGAATCAAGCCCTGAAAAGATTGGATTGTTTTTAAATGAAGATGGCCAACCTACAACACCGCCGGTTTCTAATTTTATCAATAATTTAGATGCTCTTCCAGATAACAGCAATAATGACTTTAATCCTGAAGCCATTTCCGGTCCAGGCTCAACTATATTGACTGAAGCCATACGGGATATATCATCAATCAATCAAGGTTTTGGCCCTGCTTCTTCTTCAATAAGCGAAGGTGTTGATTATGGAAAGCTAGAAAATGCTAGAGAACTCAACCCCAGTGAATATACATTAAATGAAGAATTAGGCTATATCACACTCAATCAACGCTTAAGTAATGATGAAGTGCTTGGTGTAGCTTTTCAATATACATCTAATGGACAGGTTTATCAGGTAGGTGAATTTGCTAATGATGGCGTAGATGCCACCCAAACTACAGAAAATCCCAATAATCAGCAAGGTCAGGAAGCAGAGCAAATTCCACTCAGCCAAAACCTGGTTGTAAAAATGCTGAAAAGTCCAATAGTAAGTGTTAATGAGCCTTCCTGGGATTTAATGATGAAAAACTTTTATAGTTTAGATGCTAATCAGTTAGAAAAAGATGGTTTTCGGCTCAATATTTTATATTCTGATCCGCAACCGGTTAATTTTATTACAGCTGCAGAAGGTGCAAATGAAGATTTGCCGGATGATATAGCTGATAGTAACTTGTTACAGGTTTTTGATTTAGATCAACTGAATATCAATAATGATCCTGTGCAATCCGGAGATGGTTTTTTTGACTTTGTTGATGGTATTACCGTAGATAAGCAAAATGGCTTGATAAAATTTACAAAAGTAGAGCCTTTTGGGCGATATCTTTTTAACAAATTAGATGATAACCCGGGTAGTGGTACGGAAGATTACGATGATCCTACCACTTATAATGCCAATCAGGAAAAATACGTTTTCAGGAGTCTCTATAAAACTACCAGAATTCAAGCATCACAGATAGGAGCTGATAAAAACAAATTTCAGTTAAAAGGGAGATACAAAGCATCTTCTCAGGAAGGAATTCCAATAGGTGCTTTCAATGTTCCGCGTGGTTCTGTTACTGTTACCGCAGGCGGAAGAACCCTACAGGAAGGCGTAGATTATGTAGTAAATTACGAATTAGGACTTGTTAAGATCATTAATGAAGCGCTAAAAGCATCAGACACGCCTATTAATGTATCTACTGAAAACAATGCGCTTTTTGGGCAACAAACCAAGCGCTTTACCGGTATTGATATTCAGCATCAGTTAAACGATAACCTCCTTTTAGGAGGTACATTTCTTAACTTAAATGAAAGGCCTATTACGCAGAAAGCAGATTTTGGGAGTGAACCTATTAACAACACCATGTATGGATTTAACTTTAATTATGACACAGAAGTGCCTTTCTTTACCAGAATGGTAAATAAATTGCCTAATATAGATACAGAAGTAGCTTCAAACTTATCGATTAGGGGAGAGTTTGCTTATTTAAAACCGGGAACGCCAAAAGGAGATAATTTTCAAAATGAAGCTACTTCCTTCGTAGATGATTTTGAAGGTTCTCAAACAAAAATATCTATGCTCAATCCTGATCCATGGACTTTGTCGAGCGTTCCGGTTGGTTTTAGAGGTCCTAATGATCAAAATGGGAATTATGATGCGAATGATGATATCAGCATAAATGACTTCAGAGCAAAAATGAATTGGCATGCTATTGATCCCATATTTTATAGTAGCCAGCGGCCGGATGGAATATCAGATGAAGACATCTCAGACTGGAGAGCCAGAAGAGTATTGATCAATGAACTTTTCCCTAATACAGACTTAGTTCCAGGGCAATTACAGACCATCTTTACATTAGATTTAGATTATAAGCCCAATCAGCGCGGTATGTATAATTACAATCCGCAAGCTACAGATAACTCGCTTCCAAACCCTGAAAATAACTTTGGTGGTATTATGAGAGGTATGCAAACAACCAACTTTGAACGAGCCAACGTGGAATTTGTTGAATTCTGGGTTATGGATCCGTTTATTTATCAGGAAAATGCCACTAATAACGGCGGAAAATTAGTGCTTAACTTTGGTAGCATGAGTGAAGATATTTTAAAAGATGGTAGAAAGCAATATGAAAATGGTTTGCCTGAAGATGGTGGAACTGTGAATACAATAGAAACCGAATTTGCTAAATTACCGGCTAATCAATCTCTGGTTTATGCTTTTGATACGGAAGGCGATCAAAGAGTTAACCAAGATGTAGGTTTAGACGGATTAAACAATCAAGCTGAAGCAAACAAGTTTAATGCATTTGCCAATTTAGAAGATCCTTCTAATGATGATTATGGCTTTTATTTAAATGAAGAGGGTAATGTATTGGAACGCTATGAGAATTTTAATGGAACAGAAGGCAATAATCCTGTAGATGTAAGCGAAGATTTTAGAGGAAATTCTCCTTTTCCAGATGTTGAAGATGTTAATAGGGATAATACCATGACGACCATAGACAGCTATTTTGAGTATGAAGTTCCTATGTTTCCTAGTATGAGTGTAGATAACAACACCAGTAATATTGCAGGTATAGAAGAAGATTATATCACTGATGTTAGAGAGCAAACGGTAACTACGCAAACCGGAGATGAGATTCCGGTAAGATGGGTTCAGTTTAGAGTTCCGTTACGCACAGATAGCGAATTTTCAGTTGGAGGAATAGCTGATTTGCGCTCTGTGAGGTTTATGCGAATGTATATGACAGATTTTCAAGAAAGAACAGTTTTGCGTTTAGGAAGCTTAGATTTAGTGCGCGGTGATTATATAACTTATGATCAACCAATTGTACCGAATGGTAATAATCCTACTACAGGCAACACTACTCTTAATGTGGAAGCGGTAAGTCAGGAAGTTACAACAAACTATGTTACTCCGCCGGGCGTAAGACGAGAGGAGTTTATCAACAATAATACATCTGTTAGAAATGACGAGCAGTCTTTATCATTAACAGTTAAAAAACTAAAGCCGGATGATTCAAGAGGGGTCTTTAAAAATTACCTGGTAGATATGCGTCAATATGAAACCTTAGATATGTTTCTTCACGCAGAAGCACTTCCACCCCCGGAAACGCAGTTAGAAGATGATCAACTGGTAGCCTTTATCCGCATGGGCTTAGACTTTACAGATAATTTTTATCAAATAGAAGTTCCGCTTAAAGTAACAGAACAAGGCGCAACTGCACCCAGATCAGTTTGGCCAGCAGAAAATGATCTTGAATTACCGCTTGACTTGCTCCAAAAGGTAAAATCTACCGTTTTAGGCGACGATGCTTTTAGTAATTTAGAACTTAATTTCTTTGATGAAAACCTAAACATCAGCAATGATAATCAACCCGGTCAATTAAGAGTCGGTATAAAAGGGAACCCGAGTTTTGGTGAAATTCGTGTAGTGATGTTAGGCCTTAAAAACACCAGCGATATGGAAGTTTCCGGCGAGGTATGGTTTAATGAATTGCGTCTTAAAAAGTTAAAAAATGAAGGTGGGTGGGCATCGGTTTTAAATTTAGATACGAATATTGCTGACTTTGCAAATATAAGTGCTACAGCCAGTAGAAATACCATCGGATTTGGAAGCATTGAGCAAGGTCCCAACCAAAGAAGTAGAGAGGATGCTCAGAAATACTCCATCAATACGGGAATCAACTTAGGACAACTTTTACCAACGAATTGGGGAATAAAAGTTCCGTTTAATTACGAAAGAGGTGAGGAGCTGATAACTCCACAATTTGATCCGGTTTTATTAGATATTGAATTAGATAATCTTTTAGATAATACCGTAAATCCTCAACTTAGAGAAAATTTTAGAGAGCGAGCAGAAGACTATACAAAGAGGCAAAGTATAAGTATTATTGGCTTACGCAAAGAAAGGATGAACAACGAAAAAATGCCTATGCCGTATGATATAGAGAATTTTACATTTTCAGGGGCCTACAATCAAACTGATCACCGGGATTTTGAAATTAGTGAGTCACTAGAACAAAGCATAGATGTAAGCGCAAATTATCAGTATAATTTACCGGACTTGAATATTGAACCATTTAAAGGCTTGGGTTTTATTGATAAAAGCGATTATCTAAAAATTTTAAAAGATTTTAATTTTAATCCACTTCCTACTTCTATTACTGTTAATTCTTCTATTACAAGAGACTATAGTGAGTTGCGCTTTAGGGAATTTAACCTGACTGATGGAAGCCTTCCATTGCCTAAACTATATCAACGAAACTTCTTTTTTGATTGGGATTATGCGATTGATTATAACCTAACACAAAACTTAAATTTTAATTTTCAAGCCTCTAATAATAGAATTGTTCGCAACTTTATAGATGAGAATAATGTTCAGGACAACACAGTAGGCGTTTTTGATGATTTCTTTAATGTAGGTGTACCTAATCGTCACCAGCAAACTCTTCAGCTGAACTATACACTACCAATTAATAAAATCCCGGCTTTAGAATTTATACAAACTCAGTATTCCTTTACCGGAGATTTTCAGTGGCAAAAAGGTTCAGAAATAAGAAGGAATTTAGAAAATATACCTAATGTAGGTAACACCGTTCAAAACTCTTCTTCCCATCAGATTAATGCCACACTTTCTATGCCTACCTTATATAGTTATATAGGTTTAGAAAAAAAGACTGGTAATGAAAACAATAATCAGCAAAATAATCAATCTGCAAATCGGGGAGACCGGCGTAGAGGAAATTCCAGACGTTCCACAGCAGGAAGTGGCGATAATATCAATAAAGAAGAATTAAGCTTTGGCGATAAACTCTTTAATGTAGGCGTGGATCTTTTAGGAATGATCAAGCAGATTCAAGGGAATTACACAAGAGATAATGGAATTTTCCTACCGGGTTATTTACAGGATATCGGATTTATAGGAACTTTAAAACCTTCCACAGCTTTTACTTTTGGATTGCAAGAAGATGTAAGACAAATAGCTGCTAATAATGGTTGGCTAACTACTTATCAACAATTCAATGAACAATATACATCAACGGAAAATGAAAGTTTTGATTTTTCTGCTACCATTCGCCCGGTAAAGGGATTGACCATTGATTTGAGAGGAAACAGAATTTACTCTGAAACCTATACAGAGAACTATAGAGTCAGTCCGGAAACATTAGATTATCAATCATTAACCCCCAATATCTTTGGTAATTTTTCGATATCCACTAATATGATTAAAACTGCTTTTAATGAAAGCACCAGAGATCAATCTGAAAACTTTGATACCTTTCGTGAAAACCGTTTAGTTATCGCCAATCGATTAGCCAGTCAGGCAGGCATTAACTTGAATGACCCGAATAATATAGATGAGAATGGCTTTCCGGTAGGTTTTGGTCCAACAAATCAGGCCGTTTTAATACCTTCTTTTTTATCAGCTTATACAGATCAAGATCCGACAGATGTGAGTTTATCCTCGTTTAGGGATGTACCAATACCTAACTGGGACGTTAAATATACCGGATTAATGCAATTAGATTGGTTTAAAGATAGGTTTACCCGTTTTTCTATAGAACATGGATATCAATCTACTTACACGATCAACCAATTTCAATCAAATTTAGAGTACAACAGGAGCAATCCATTTGATCCGTTTAACAGAGATCAAAATGGTGATTTTCTCAATGAACTCATCATTAATAATATGAATCTAGTTGAACAATTTAATCCATTGGTGAGCCTGGATTTTGAGATGAAAAATTCATTGAGCATTTTAGCTGAAATAAAGAGAGATAGAAGTTTATCTTTAAGGTTCAATAATAATGTGCTTACCGAAACAAAAGGGCAAGAATATACAGCCGGAATAGGCTACAGAATTAGAGATGTAAAAGTCGTTACACAATTTGAAGGAAGAAGAAGAGTCTTGAGCAGTGATCTCAACTTTCAATTAGATGTATCATTACGATCTAACCAAACTATTTTGCGTTCATTAGATGTTCAAAATAACAGGATAACCTCCGGTCAGGATATATGGAATATCAATTTTACAACAGATTATGCATTTACTAAAAATTTTGAGGTCTTATTTTTCTATAATCATGTATTTTCGCAAAACGATATATCAACGATATTTCCGCAAACAACAATTAGAACCGGATTTACATTGACTTATAATTTTAATAATTAAAAATTTAGCATCATGAATTTACCAGAAGATTTAAAGTACACAAAAGACCATGAATGGGTGAAAATAGAGGGGAAAACAGCTACGGTAGGAATTACAGATTTTGCACAAAGCGAATTAGGTGACGTGGTTTACGTTGAGGTAGAAACTGTAGATGAAGAATTAGATAAAGATGAAGTTTTTGGAACGGTAGAAGCCGTAAAAACAGTATCTGATTTGTTTTTACCCTTAAGCGGAAAAATCATAGAATTTAACGAAAATCTTGAAGATGAACCGGAAAAAGTAAATGAGGATCCCTATGGTGAAGGTTGGATGATCAAATTTGAAATATCTGATGAAAAGGAGCTAAATCAACTTTTAGATGCAGATGCTTATCAGACACACGTTGAAGGCTAACATTATGCTGCTTGTAGCAGTATTATTAACACTAGCAATAATTTATTTGTCTTTAACTCGTGCAGGTCATCTGCCGGATTTAAAAGTAAATCAAGCGGATAAGTATTATCACGCATTTGCTTATTTTACCCTGACCTTGAGTTGGTTATCTTATTTTAAGATAAAGAACAAATCTTTAAAAGCTAAATTTATAGCTATAATGATCATTTCTTTGATTTTCTTTGGCACAATTATTGAAATAGTTCAGAAAGTACTTACAACTTACAGAATGTTTGATTATCAGGATATGATTGCTAATGCCATAGGTGTTTTATTAGCAACGATTTTGTTTTTAGCAATTAGAAAAAAGGTATTTTGATTTTATTCATGTTAGTTTGGAAATAATTTATAATTTAGTCAACCAATTAAAAATCATTTTATGGAACCTAAGAAAAACCCAAAAGCTGACTTAAATAGAAGTAGTTTTCTATTTTTAAGCATTGGTCTAGTTATCATGTTATCTGTTTCCCTCATTTTAATTGAATGGAAAACATATGATAAAAAGAAAATTGACACAGGTACTGTTAATATGGATCAATTAGATGATGAAGATGTACCGATAACTCAAATTAAGCAACCACCACCGCCACCGCCACCACCGCCACCACCACCGGCACCAGAAAAAATAGAAGTTGTTGAAGATGATGAAGAGGTTGAAGAAACGGTGATAAAATCAACAGAAACTAATCAGGATGAAGTGGTTGAAATTGAAGAAGTAGAAGAAGTAGAAGAAGTGGTCGAAGATGTACCTTTTTCTGCTATTCAGGATGTGCCCATCTTTCCGGGGTGTGAAAAGTATAAGACAAATGAAAAGCGTAAAAAATGCATGAGTAAAAAGGTTCAAAAATTTGTTAATAGAAGGTTTGATACAAGCTTGGGTTCTGACCTTGGCCTCTCCGGTATAAATAGAGTTTATGTTACATTTAAAATTAGTGCAAAAGGTAAAATAGTTGATGTACGAGCTAGAGCGAATCACCCTAAGCTTAAAGAAGAAGGCGTACGAGTTGTTAAAAAATTACCTAGCATGAAACCCGGTAAGCAAAGAGGTAAACCAGTAGGTGTAATATATAATTTACCTATTACTTTCAAAATTCAAGATTAACTTTTATAAAACATTTTAAGTTTTTAATCTCGGCTTTCACTAAAGCCGAGATTTTTATATACTGATATAAGTTATGATTAGAAATTTTATCTTATTAGGTTTACTCAGTTTTTACTCTCATTATATGTTTTCTCAGCAATATATTGAAGAAGGAACTACGCTACCCCAATTTGAAGCTTGTAAAAATGCAACTAACAAAAACCCAAAAAAATGCTTTACATCTAATTTACAAAAGCATTTGTTATCCCTATACCAATCTCCTGAGGTAGTAAAAAAAGAAAGTTATACAGGTAAGGCATTTGTGTTATTTGAAGTGGATAAAAAAGGGAAATTTAATACCATTTATATTAAAGCTGAATATGAATCTATAAAAGATGCTTTAACAGATGCCATTAGTCAATTACCCCAGGTAGAACCTGCTAAATATAATGGAACGCCAACCTTTTATCAGGTGAAAATGCCATTAAAAATACCATTTAATCATCAAACTTACCATATTCATAAAGATTCGCTCTCACAGACGAAGCCCAAAAAATCAAATGAATCTTTTGCTGCAATAAAAGCTGAATACGACCGGATAAATACAGATGACTATGCGTCTAAAGCCTATAAAAGCCCAATAAGGATTCCTTTTTCTCATGAATTATATAATCGCTTTGATCAAAATATAAATCTTGTAGGTACTAATTTTCACACAGCAACAAAATCTTATCGATTTAATCAAATAAAACCTTACTATAGTTTTTCCAAGAAGATACAGGAATTAAAATATGAAGAAGAAAGCTGGTTGGGTAGAAAATTATTTAATGAACATTTAGCGGCATTTCAAACAGAAAATTACTGGTTAACATTTGACATCGCCGCAGATTTACAAATAGGCAATGATTTTGATACAGATATTAATCCCACTTATAACAATACCCGCGCGGCTTATGTTCAAGGCGGAATAGGAGATAATTTTATTTTTTACGGATCTGTATTTGAAAGTCAGGGAAGGTTTGCAGATTATTATAATCGATTTTCTAGAAGCATATCTCCTATTGATGGCTGGGAAGCAGTTGTTCCGGGGCGAGGCGTGTCTAAACCATTTAAAGATCAAGGTTTTGATTATCCGGTTACAGAAGGCTATTTAGGCTATGAAGCTTCAGATGTGTTTTACTTTGAGTTAGGTATGGGCAAAAATTTTATAGGAGACGGTTACCGCTCTTTGTTTACCAGCGATAATGCTGCCCCACAGCCTTATTTTAAAGTAGATGCTGAATTTTGGAAAATCAAATATACAAACACATGGATGTCATTACGTGATACACAAAGCTTAACAGATTCAGGTGCTTACACTACAAAATTTATGGCTACTCACTTCTTAAGTTATAATGTGAGTAAAAAACTAAATATCGGACTTTTTGAAGCTGTTTTATGGGAAAATGAAGCAACACGTGGTTTTGATTTTAGCTATTTAAATCCATTGATACTCTATCAAATGACGGAATTTGCAACCGGAACAGATGGAGGAAAAGCCTTAGTAGGCTTAAGTTATAAATATAAATTTAGCGATAAGCTCAACACTTATGGTCAATTTTTGATAGATGAATTAGCCACAGACGATATTTCAAGTTTTAATAAAAGCTGGCGCAATAAATTCGGTTTACAATTAGGCCTGAAATACTATGATTTATTTTCAATAGATCACTTAAATTTACAATTAGAATATAACCAGGTTAGACCTTTTACTTATTCTCATAACACACAAACTTTAAATTATGTTCACAGTGGTCAGTCTATGGCACATCTCTGGGGTGCTAACTTTAGAGAGCTTTTGGCTATTATGAGATATAATAAAGATAGATTTTACGGTCATGCTAAATTCATTATGGGGGAGCGCGGTTTTGAACCGGAAGCTGACAGTAATCCGTTTTATGGTAGCGACCTCTTTGGTAATGAAGACAATAGAAATGCTGATCAAGGAGTAAATATAGGTCAGGGAAATCGGGTCAATTCCTATTATAGCGAATTAGAAGTAGGTTATATTGTTAATCCGGTGACTCATTTAAAACTATTTGGCCGAGCGATTTATAGAAATTTTGACGCAAGTGTTGATAATGCCAGAACATTTGATAACACAACAACCTGGCTGAGTATTGGATTGCGCACGGATCTGTTTAACCGATATTATGATTATTAAAAGATAATTTCAATTTTTAATCAGATTAGGCAAAATCTAGCGTTCTCATCCTTTTAGGAAAACAAAATGTATGCAAACATTCCACAAGTTGTGAACGCTATCTAAATATTTTTCGCTTTTCCGAGACTATGTTGTAATTTTATGCCAATATGAATTTATAGTATTGCTATTTATTTCTTATCTCATAAATACCTATCGGCTAAGGATTACGTAAATACGAGAAAAATTTTTTTTATGAAAACCGGAATTTAAAGCAATATTCTATATTAAAACGTATAAAACTATTTCAAAATGAAAATATACACAAAAGGAGGTGATCAGGGCAAAACTTCGCTTTTTAGCGGTACGCGTGTTCCCAAACATCACTTACGGATAGAAAGTTATGGAACTTTAGATGAACTTAACGCATTTATAGGCCTGCTACGCGATCAACAGGCTGCTAAGTCCCATCAAGAATTTCTGATTTTTATTCAAAAAAGACTTTTTAACATCGGTTCACATTTAGCTACTGAATCTGATAAACAAAAAGCCATTCAAAAATTACCGGAGATAAAAGATGATGATGTGTATCGAATAGAAGATGAAATCGATCAACTTAATGAAAACCTACCTCGCATGACTCATTTTATTCTTCCCGGCGGTCATACCACAGTCTCTTACTGTCATATTGCCCGATGTGTATGTCGTAGAGCTGAAAGATTAGTCGCGGCTTTACATGAAGAAGCTGATTTTAACGATAGAATTATACAGTTTATCAACCGGCTTTCAGACTATCTTTTTGTGCTTTCCAGAAAGTTAAGCAAAGATTTGGACTGCAATGAGATCAAGTGGGTCCCGGGTGAACCATCCTAACAATTCATTCTTGACAGATTAAAATTTATAACATACATGTTTTGTACTTATGATGAGCGATTGATGAGCGATTTGAGCTGCTTAATTTTATAATACTCTCCTAAGTATGTGAATGATAGAAGGCTAATAAATTGCTTTGATAACACCTGTTAAAATAATAATGAATCATTTGAATGTAGTCTAACATTTTGAATCATAAATCATAGTAGGACATGACGAATAAATTGTGACACTTATACATTTTATAAGATAAAAACTTGATTGTTAGCTTAAAAAAATTACATTTGCAAAAATTGATAAAAAACCAATTTTTTATGTATTGGACTTTAGAATTAGCATCTTATTTAAGTGATGCGCCTTGGCCTGCCACCAAGGATGAATTAATCGATTACGCTATTAGAACAGGAGCACCATTAGAAGTGGTAGAAAATTTACAGGATATTGATGATGAAGGTGACACCTATGACTCTATAGAAGAAATATGGCCGGATTATCCTACAGATGAGGATTATCTTTGGAATGAAGATGAATATTAATACAGATTTAAATATTAATAAAATTTACATTATAGGTCTCACAAAGAGACCTTTTTTTTTCGTTATCTTTGAATGAGATTAAAAATTAGAATATGGGATTACTGGACACAGCAATAAAAATGTTTGTTGGTGATAAGAATAAGAAAGATTTAAAAGCAATTAACCCGATTGTAGATCAAATCAAGTCTGCTGAAAAAGAATTAGAAAGCTTGAGTTTAGACAAATTGAGAGCAAAAACTCAAGAATTTAAAGATAAGATTGCAGAATCAACAAAATCAGTTCAAACGGAAATAGATGACCTTTTAAAAAAGGCAGAAAACACAAAAGATATTGTAGAAAAAGAGTCGATTTATGCTAAAGTAGATGAGTTAAAAGACAAAAAATATAAAATATCTGAAGATACTTTAAATGAAATTCTACCGGAAGCATTTGCCGTTGTCAAGGAAACAGCTAAGCGCTTTTTTCATAATGAAACCTTAGAAGTTACAGCTCAACCTTATGACAGAACCTTTTCTGCACAAAAAGATTATATAGAAATTAATGAAGATAAAGCCATATGGCGAAACCAATGGGATGCGGCCGGTAAACCTATTACCTGGGATATGATTCATTATGATGTTCAGCTTATAGGTGGTATAGCTATGCATCAGGGTAAAATCGCTGAAATGCAAACCGGTGAAGGTAAAACACTGGTAGCTACATTACCTTTATATCTAAATGCCCTTACCGGCAATGGTGCTCATCTTGTCACCGTCAATGAATATTTGGCAAAACGAGATAGTTTGTGGATGGCGCCATTATTTGAGTTTCATGGTATGCGTGTAGACTGCGTAGATTATTATCAACCTAATTCAGAAGAGCGCAGAAATGCCTATAAAGCAGACATCACTTATGGTACGAATAACGAATTTGGTTTTGATTACTTAAGAGATAATATGAGCCATTCGCCTGAAGATTTGGTTCAGCGCGAGCATAATTTCTCGATTGTAGATGAGGTAGATTCTGTATTAATTGACGATGCCAGAACACCATTAATCATTTCAGGTCCTGTACCTAAAGGCGATTCGCATGAATTTAATGAGTTAAAACCTAAAATTGCGCATATTGTTGAAGCGCAACGCAAAAAGCTCACAAAGGTGCTCGCCGAAGCCAAAGAACTGATCAGACAAGGCAACACCAAAGAAGGCGGATTTAAACTATTGCAAGTACATCGCGGATTACCTAAAAATAAAGCACTTATTAGGTTTCTTAGTGAAGAAGGTGTAAAGCAACTCCTGCAAAAAACCGAGAATTTTTACATGCAAGATAATAATCGGGAAATGCACAAGGTAGATAATGAGCTATACTTTACCATCGAAGAAAAATCAAATCAAATAGATTTAACGGACAAAGGAGTAGAGTATCTTTCTGATAATGAAAATGATGACTTTTTTGTTATGCCTGAAATAGGGATGGAAATAGCCCAAATAGAAGAGCAAAACTTATCTAAAGAAGAAGAGGTAGAAAAGAAAGAAGAAGCCTACAAAAATTTTAGTATTAAAAGCGAGCGCGTTCATACTTTAAGACAGCTACTAAAAGCTTATACTTTATTTGAAAAAGATACGGAATATGTGGTTATTGACAACAAAGTAAAAATTGTTGATGAGCAAACAGGAAGAATCATGGAAGGCCGCCGTTACAGCGATGGTCTGCACCAGGCAATTGAAGCTAAGGAAAATGTAAAGATTGAAGACGCTACACAGACGTTTGCTACGGTTACCTTGCAGAACTACTTTAGAATGTATAGGAAATTAGCCGGCATGACGGGAACAGCAGTTACTGAAGCCGGTGAATTCTGGGAAATTTACGAGCTGGATGTCATGGAAATTCCTACAAACAAACCAGTGATTCGGGAAGACCGTCAAGACATGGTGTACAAAACCAAGCGCGAAAAATACAATGCCATTATAGATGAAGTTGTAGAGCTGTCAAAAGCCGGACGACCAGTACTTATCGGAACTACATCGGTTGATATTTCCGAATTGTTAAGCCGTATGCTGGAAATGAAGAATATCAAACATAATGTGCTAAATGCAAAGCGACATAAAAAAGAAGCAGAAATTGTAGCGGAAGCCGGTAGTGCCGGAGTTGTCACTATCGCCACTAATATGGCCGGTCGAGGTACAGATATCAAACTAAGCGATGAAGTGAAGAAAGCCGGAGGTTTAGCTATCGTAGGTACAGAAAGGCACGATTCGCGTCGGGTAGACCGCCAATTAAGAGGACGTTCCGGCCGTCAGGGTGATCCGGGAAGTTCTCAGTTTTATGTGTCACTTGAAGATAACCTGATGCGCATTTTTGGTAGTGAACGCATTTCTAAGCTTATGGATAAAATGGGCTTAGAGGAAGGCGAAGTCATTCAGCATTCTATGATTTCAAATTCCATAGAACGTGCGCAAAAGAAAGTAGAAGAAAACAACTTTGGAACGCGTAAAAATCTATTGGAATATGATGATGTCATGAATGCGCAACGTGAAGTGATTTACAAAAGAAGATATCACGCGCTATTTGGCGAACGCCTTCGTATTGATATTGCTAATATGATATATGATACCGCAGAAGTGGTGGCAGAAAGCAATAAACATGCAAATGACTATGCCAATTTTGAGTTTGAAGTGATTCGCTTTTTCTCCATGAATCCTACAATTGACAAAGAGCAATTTGAGAAGATGAATGTCCAGCAGATTACAGATAAACTTAACGAAGATGCCTATAAGCATTATCAACATAAGATAGAACGTAGCGCTCAAGAAGCCTTCCCGGTAATTAAAAACGTCTATGAAACACAGGGAGAAAAATATGAGCGTATAGCCGTTCCATTTACAGATGGTCAAAAGAATCTTCAGGTGGTTACCAACTTAAAACAAGCTTATGAGTCAGAAGGCGAACAACTGATCAAAGATTTTGAAAAGAACATCACCTTGGCCATCATTGATGAAGCATGGAAAAACCATTTAAGGAAAATGGATGAGCTAAAACAAAGCGTTCAGTTAGCAGTGCACGAGCAAAAAGATCCTCTATTGATTTATAAGTTTGAAGCTTATGAACTCTTTAAAGCTATGCTGGAAGAAGTAAATAAAGACGTTATCTCCTTTTTGTATAAAGGAGAAATTTTACATCAAGATGAATCAGCGATACATGAAGCGCGAAGTAGAAAAAGACAAGAGAACTATAAAACCCGCAAAGATGAAGTCCAAAATTTAGACCAGCAAGCCGCGCAAAATAAACAAGCCGGTGAAAGCGCCAGTAGGCAGCAAGCTGTCACGGATACCATAGTCCGCGATAAACCCAAAATAGGCAGAAACGAACGTGTTACCATTCAAAACATTTCTACCGGTGAACAGAAAACCGTGAAATATAAGCAAGCCATTCCATTAATTGATAAAGGTGAATGGGTCTTACAACAGGAGAACCATGTATCTTAATGCTATAAACAATTAGATGAAAAAATTTGAAATAGAATTCAAATGGGCGGTTTATTTTATTTTGCTGTTATTCACCTGGTTTTACCTGGAGAAGATTTTAGGACTTCATGATCAGTATGTAAAATGGGAAGGACTTTTCTCCTTATTGGTTATTATTCCACAGGCTGTGCTTTATCATTTTGCATTAAAAATAAAAAAAAATAACTTTTTTAAAGGAAAGATAACCTGGAAACAGGCTTTTTTTTCCGGCGCTATTCTGACTTTGATTATTGCCGGGCTTTCGCCAATAGTAAGTTATACAGCAACCGCTGTCATATCTCCGGATTTTATGGATAATCTAAGGCAGCTAAGCGGTTATTCAGCAGATGTTTATTCGGCCAATCAATTTGCTAAGAGTATGCTGTTTAGTTTGCTGTCAAATGGCATTGTCATATCAGCCATTACAGCGATTTTGATCAAGCAGAAGGAAAGTTAACCTAAACTGCTCGCTGATAAGAATGAGTTTTAATCAATATCGCTATTTTTGCAATACATCTAAAGAATTCAATCTAATAGCTCCGTAGTTCAATGGATAGAACAAAAGTTTCCTAAACTTTAGATCTAGGTTCGATCCCTAGCGGAGCTACTTTTTTATCAATGCTGATGTTTACCGGAATAAGAAGTGTCTATTCATTTTGTTTCAAAAAAACAATGCTTTTTTCTACTAATAGCTTAGCCTCTGTCGATAATTCATCTTTATGCCACGGATGTCTTGTATTAAAAACATGATCGGCATTTGGAATGATTTCAAGTTCAGCTTTAGGTTGCCAATTTTTTAATCGATGAGCTTCTTCTATATTAACGGTTGGATCATTTTCGCCGTGAATCAATAATATTGGTTGACCGATACCCTGAATAGCCGATTGAATGTTAAGTCGATCTTTATTTTGTTTGAAATCTTCATAAAATTGATAATAATGGGGCATTTGCTGCTTTGTCCGACCATTTTCTACATAGATAACCCCTTTGTTTTTCCATTCTTGTAGCTCATTGCCCGAAGGAAACCTGGAGCCGATATCGCTGATACTTGCCCAGGTGATCACATTTTTAACCCGATCATCTTCAGCTGTTTTGATCAGCACAACGCCACCACCGCGACTGTGACCTATTAGCGAAATGTTCTTTTCATCTACCTTATTATCGGAAGAAAAGAAAGTGCCGATCCAGTTGATCACTTGATCCAGATCATAGAGTTGTTTGCTAAAATTATCATTACCGAAAGCCCTTAGATCTGTAAAGTCTATCGGTTGTTCTTTTGTTCCTCCATTATGAGAAAAGTTAAATTTGATAAAGCAAAAACCGGCTTCCGCAAATTTTTCAGCCATGAAATGCCAGGCACCCCAATCCTTAAAACCTTTATAGCCATGACAAAATAACAACACCGGCTGATGTTCAATTTCTGAATAAGTCATGTCTATGACAATATCTCTTTGGTTACTTCCTTTAATTACAGTATCTTTTTTCAGTATCATATTATGTAAATCTTTACTCCAAATGTAAGATATATATGATTCTTTTGTCTAAGAAAAATAAGAAGGATTAAATTCAATGAGATATCTTCTTTCTCATCTAAAATCATTTAATTTGTTAGTCAATTATTAATATGAAGTTAAAAGAGTATTTTTTAATCAGCATGTTACTTTGCATACTAAGTTTTCATGCCCAGAATTATAAAAGTCTAGATCAAGTGAATGGCCTTTCTGTTGGCGATCAGGTTGATCATCTAAATTTACAACTATTGCAAAATAAAAAAACATCTCTTGATAAGCTATTAGAGCATAATGAATATTTAGTAATGGTTTTTTATCGCGGTCAATGGTGTCCGGTTTGCAATAAGCATTTGAGTATGCTGAATGAACGTTATACTGATATAAAGGAATATGATGCTGAACTGATAGCTATATCACCTGAAAAACCGGATTATCAAGCTAAAACTCAAGAAAAAACCGGTGCACAATTCTTATTAGCTTATGATAAGAATTTTCAGATCTCTAAAACATTTGATGCGTTGTACCAACCCAATGGCGCTAAAAGAACGATGTATAATGTAGCCTTAGGCGCTCATCTTAAAAAAGCCCACAGCGATAAAAGTCAACGCTTACCGGTTCCGGCGACCTTTATTCTCAATAAGGATAGAGAAATAATATGGCGCCAATTTGATAGAGATTATAAAAATAGATCTACAGCTAAGCAAATCCTTAACGCTTTACAAGATGCCTAATATTCCTGTTATTCAGCCAGAAGAAGCCACCGGAGAACTCAAGACTATTTATGACAATTTGTTAGAAAAGCGCGGACAAATTGCAGAGGTGCACAAAATTCAAAGCCTACGACCTGAAAGTATCGTTAAGCATATGGATTTATATATGGAAATTATGTTTGCTAAGTCTGATCTTTCTAGATCGCAACGGGAAATGATGGCTGTTGTGGTATCGGCTGAAAACAAATGTGCTTACTGTGTAAAGCACCATGGAAGCGCTTTGAATAAATACTGGAAAAATGATGAAAAAGTGGATCAGCTATCTGATGATTTTTCGGTTTTAAATCTAAGTGCAATAGATCAGCAATTATGCAAATTAGCCTTAAACCTAACAGCTGACCCTTCCAGTGATAAATGCCAAAACATCAATAGAAGACTACTAAAATCAGGATTATCTGATGCGGCTTTTTTAGATGCCACTTTAGTGATTGCTTATTTTAATTTTGTGAATCGAATAGTGCTGAATCATCAGGTAGAATTAGAAGAAGATGAGGGAGAAAACTATAAATATTAATGCGATGGAATCTAAGAAAAAGGGTTTTGCCTTAGTGCTTTGCTGGCCAGAAAAGAAATGTAAACGTGCTTATTCCTGGTATGATCCTATTATGAGAATATTAGGTTTTATGAAAGAGGATTTCTATTCGGTAGGTCATTCTGCGATTGTTTTAATAAACCAAAAAGGGGACTGCCATTATTTTGACTTTGGAAGATATCAAACTCCATTCAAGTTGGGGCGCGTGAGAGATCAAATCACAGATCCGTTTTTTAAGATCCAAACAAAAGCTGAAATAATTGACGATAACATTAGTAATGTAGATGCCATCCTTCAGGATATTCAACAAATAGAAGAAACCGAATGTGATGGCAAATTAGTAGCCGGTGTATTACCAATAGATTTTGATGCCGCTTATCATCAGGCTAAAGATTTACAAAACAAAGGAACTATTCCTTACGGACCGTTTTTATTAAACGGGACGAACTGCTCGCGTTTTGTAAGAGATTTGATGCTGAAAGGTCAATTATCAATTTTTGAGAAAATAAAATTAAAATTTCCTTATATGATTACGCCAGCACCACTTTATCTGGTGAAAACTATTGGGATAGCCGGCGTATGTGAATCAACTGAAAAAGAAAATGCAGAAGAAATCCGTTTAGAATACGCTTAATCATTCATTAAATCTTCAATTTCTTCAATTTCAATAGGAATATCTTTCATCAAATTTTTAGGCTCACCTTTTTCCTGAACGACCACATCATCTTCTAAGCGAATACCAAATCCTTCATCCGGAAGATATATTGCCGGTTCTACGGTAAATACTTGATTGGCTTGAATAGGCTCATGCAACAAGCCGTAATCATGGGTGTCTAAACCGATATGATGCGACGTGCCGTGCATAAAATATTTTTTATAAGCCGGCCAGTCCGGATTTTCATTTTTTACATCGGCTTTATCTAACAAGCCTAAATTCAGCAATTCATCGGTCATTAACTTGCCTACTTCTTGATGATAAGCTTTCCAATAAGCACCCGGAACCAGCAATTTTGTAGCTTTATCTTTTACCCGTTTTACCGCTTGATAAATTTCCTTATGACGATCTGTAAATCTTCCGTTAACCGGAACTACACGTGACATGTCACTGGCGTAATTGGCATATTCACAACCTACGTCAAGTAAGATAAGTTCACCATCCTGACATTGATTTTTATTTTCTATATAATGAAGTACGGTGGCATTTTTTCCGCTGGCAACAATAGGGGTATAGGCAAAGCCACGAGATCGGTTGCGTAAGAATTCATGCATAAACTCGGCTTCAATCTCAAACTCCATAACGCCCGGCTTTACGAAATTCAGAATTCTTTTAAAGCCCTTTTCTGTAATTCTGCAGGCATGTTGCATGATTTCTAACTCTTCCGGTTCTTTTATACTGCGTAGATGTTGTAGAATCGGGTTGCTTTTGGCTACCTGATGCGCCGGATAATTTTTTTTCACCCATTTGTTAAATCTGTCTTCTCGGGTTTCTGTATCATGTGAAGCGCGATAATGCTCATTGGTGTTGATGTAAATATTATCTGCCTGCGACATCAATTCATGAAAGACTTTCTCAAAATCTTTTAACCAATAAACCGTTTCAATACCGGTGACTTTA
>Ga0102930_1000181_pt1 | contig 20721 bp, 40 predicted proteins | sample SalPon1_B_H2O_MG_FD_84514 | JGI IMG/M metagenome (GOLD analysis project Ga0102930, IMG submission 84514) | Salt pond water microbial communities from South San Francisco under conditions of wetland restoration - Salt Pond MetaG R1_B_H2O_MG | ecosystem: Environmental > Aquatic > Non-marine Saline... | reverse complement strand
CCATCCCAAGTCGGTTCCAAGATGAGCTCCCGGGTATCAAGCGCCCCTTCTCGGCATTCGATAACCCGAAGCATCTGAGACGACGAATTACCCTGAGGGAGTGCATCGACCAAATCATCAGCGGTGATACGATCGGCATTAAAATTGTTGACGATTTCCGGTGGATGATGATCGTGTCTGACATTTTCGCCTTCGAGCACGATCCCTAAGCCGCCAACCAGAGTGAGGATGACCTCAAAATCATTGAGATCCTTGACCACCACTCCATCCATGAAGTCTCCCACACGAAGTTGACCGGCATCCAAATCGTAATGCTTGACCGGATTCACGCAAGCCGCCCGTAGGACATTGAAGAGATCGGCTCCCTTCCTAATAGCCCCTGCGGCAATTCGATTGACATGTCCAAGGACTAAGTCATCGGGGTGCAAATCATCGGTGCAGAACATGATCCGATCAGGATACCGGTCGATTAGAGGCCACAAGGCATCGAGATTCTTGGCCGCTGATCCTTCGCGAATGATGATATCCATGCCCGCGGCCAGTTTATCTTCCGCTTCTTCGATGCTCGAACACTCGTGATCATTATGAATTCCGGCAGCAGCATAATTCTGTGCATCAGAGCCCTTTAGTCCCGGGGCGTGACCATCGACCCGACATCCCCGACTTTTAGCCACCTCGATCTTGTCCATCAACGAAGGATCACGCGCCAGCACCCCGGGGAAATCCATGACTTCGGCTAGATGATCTACTCTTCCTTCGGCAAATAGCCGCTCGATATCTTCGACAGATAGCGTGGCTCCCGCGTTTTCGAAGTCGGTGGCGGGTACACACGCCGGGGCTCCGAAGTAAATCGGGATCGGGCTGTGGGTCGCCGCATTCTCTGCCATATACCGCACCCCCTCGATCCCGAGAACGTTGGCAATCTCGTGCGGGTCACTAATTGTCGCAATGGTCCCTTGTCGCGAAGCCATCCGCCCGAATTCGGACGGTGTGAGCATCGTGCTTTCGACGTGAACGTGAGCGTCGACAAACCCCGGGATCAAATAATCGAGACCCGGATTCTCGGGTCCGAATTCTTCGATCTTGGTGATATAACCGTCCTGCCAATAGATGGTAGCGGCGTAGATCCGACGACCCTCGATATCAACAAAATTGATATCCATATGGCTTGAATTATCCGTCATGATATATCCCCTAAGATTTGACCCAATATCCATAAATCATTTTGTCTGAGCTATCAAATATGTCGTGCGGCACCCCATCGATGATAGCCGCAAAATGTCTGGCCATTCTAGCAACGACAGGGCCGGTAGGCATATCCGAGGCTCGGGCTTTCCGACCCTCGAATTGTGGTGCGACGCGCCATTCCCAACCATGATTTCGCAGAATCGCATCCAAATCTTTTCGATAAATGCCACCTCGAGCGCTACGCTTTCCAGTAGATTTCTGATTTTGCTCGGCAAGCTCTCGGTAACAATCCATATAATCTAAATCTAGAGCGATGGCCATTGCCCGAGCCGCGCAATCGCCGGCGGTACCTTTAAAATGCTGTGATCTGCCGCCATCGCAATGAACGTAATTCATATTAACCCTCTGGTGTCACAACGATGTGTTGAGAATTTATCATGTCAACACGTGCAGACGTGCAATTGTGCTTTTGTAGCATTTCACACAAAATGTCAAATATTGTGCCTTGCGACTCAGGAAGAGAAGAATCACTGCGATCAGGTACACGATGTGGGTCAGGTCCCATCATAACTGGATTGAAAGATTTGTTATCGTTCGTCATATCAATGCTCCATGTGAAAAGCGGGGCCGAAGCCCCGCCTTATCTGATCAGAAGTTGTAGTCGTAGAACCGGCGGGCTTTGCCCTCGCTGAATTTGGTGCCTTTGTAGGCCCAGCCGCGTTTGGTCATCCGGACGGTGCGAGTAGCATCATAATTGATGCGATCGAACAACCAAGTCTGCTGGGACTGGTTGGCGCAATGAGCGGCGAACCCACCGACATGAAAATCAGGCTTCCAATCAGGATCTTTCTTGGTGACGACCTCAGCGAGGGTCACGGTCGTGGCGGTACGCTTGACCTCGACCCACACACGGGCGTCGGTGTAGAGGTGCTCGGTAAAGTAATTGGCGTTCTGGGGGAGATTCTTGATGTTCGTGTTGGTGATCATCATGTCAAAGTGCCTCTTCATCATCAACTAAAAACTTTATTATACCATACTCAGGCACTTTTGTCAATGGGGGCAAGTCATCTCACCCCCACGACTGTCCGGGTCAATCCTCGAGGAGCATTTCGCGCTCTTCGGTCTTGAGGACTCCGATCACAATAAACGAAGCGATATTCACGTACGGAAGCAGATACGTCAGTACCCACCAAGGATTGATACCAGCATCCCGACAACGCCGAGCCCCGACAGCGAACTGAAGCCAGATACCCACGACCACTGCGGCCAACATGAGGATGCCACCGATGACGGCGCCGCTAGACCCTGATACCATGACGATCGTCAGGATGGTTGACACCACGAATGATGCGGCAAAGACAATAGCAAGCACTGCCCAATACTGCTGACGTGACGCATATCCTGCGAAATTAAAATATTTACCCATCTTTACTTACTCCTTGGTTATAAAATTACAATTCTTCGACCGACAGGATTTTGGCACCTGCTTTCGATCGATTACCATGGACGCTCCCGATCGGATGATCTATTTGGGGATATTTCTCGATGTAGAATTCTGCGATCACCTCTGCGCCCTCTATATCGTCAGCTTGGACATGAACTTCGGTCGGAAGCATCGCCACTATACGATATGATTTTACATCTTCTCCTGCAAAATTAGATCCCGGTGGATCGCCCAGATCACTCATCTCAATTTACCTCTAGATTTTGTGATACGTAATATCCGAGTCTGGCTCTCTTAATCAACCCAGATGCTCGGTATGTCTCCAGATCATCGTGCATGTTGCCAATGAATTTCCAATTGGGGGCCCTTTCATATGCACTATAATCACCGCCCTCCCAGACTGGGATGATGTGAGTACCAATTGGATATTGATCAAAAGGATCATTCCCAAGACGAAGATGCACCTCGATGATCTTGTCTCCTTTGTACTCGATGTTCATATGCGGTACACCGATATCATGGATAAAGCCGGGAAGGGAATCCGCGATATGGCTAGTCGGGGTGATTTTGATCCAACTATCAAATTCTACCAGATTGTCTGTGCTGCGATGACTGCCAATGGTGGCGGATCGGGCCACCCACTCACCATTGATACGATTGAAATCCACTGACTGGTGGACACCATCAAAATACTCACACCAAAAAGTCCCGGGGGCACAATACGCATGATTGAGCATCGCCTCACGATCTTGATCGGGATCGAGATATACAACGCTAGCCCCTATACCCATCCCGTACAAGTTATAGATCGGGCGAATGACATAATACCCGGGCTCTGTGACCGAGGTTGCCGCCGGCCCTGCACGATACCCTAGTCTAAGCGCCATTTCGAGCTTATTGAATACCCACCTGTATTGCGGATATGCTTCCCAAGCCTGATAATCTTCTTCTATCACAACTGCTAGCTCCTCGAGTTGTTCTCGATCCACTCGGCAACATCTGATTTGTAGATTTCGTCTTTATGCCTAACTACACCTTCATTGATCCCGGGGACCATGATGGTCCCGATTCTCTTTTTCGTGTCTTTAGTGGCAAGAGTGCCGTACAGCCAAGATTCATTTTCTGAATCCCAGACTTTCACGAAAGTCCCGATGTGCATGGCGTCAATTAGTTCGTCGAATGGCATTATGATCTATACCGCGTTGTTGATCACTCGGTCGAGGGTGACCATCTCTGAATTCTCGATCTCGTCGAGTGCCTTAGTTCCGTACTCGGCGGACACCCGATCGAGCTTCTCTCGTAAATAGCCGGCGACCTGCTTGCCGTGCTCGGTGATCGAATGCTGATTCAGGAATGTGATGGCCTCGACCAAATCTGCAATCTTGACGATCCACTTGATCCGGTCACCCGTCTCGATTGAGCGGCCGAGTACTAAGATCTGCTCTTCGAACTTCTCGAGTCGAGCTTTCGCTTCTGGTCCGATGAAGTCTTTGAGCGGGGTCGCCATGTCACCGGTGAGCACTTCGGCCATATCGTGCACCAGCGCGTACTCGATCACCTGACCCCGTACTACTTCAGACTCTCCCATCATGTCACACAAGCGGGATGCGATCATCGTGACTTGGAAAGTGTGCTCGGCCACGGATTGCTCCTTTGAGATCGCGACAATACCCCAGCGCTTGACGGTGGAAGAGCGATACACGTCTCGGAGGCTCATGTTAGCTGTTGACATTTCTATGTTCCTTCTATGTGGTGTGAAATCCCGGTGTTCGGGTCCACTGTCCAGTGTCTTTGTTCATTGATGTCCATCTTTTGGTTCGCAGCCCCGATGATATCGATGCCCCGAAGATATGCCACATCAATCAACAGGATTAACACATCAGCGAATTCTAGCGGGTCATCCAAGCCCCCATTCAGAAGCTCCGGGATTTCTTCTACCGTGAGCTTGATTAGCGAGGTCTCGGCGGTCCGACCCGGGAATTCGCGATTCGCCCAGTCGATAATCCGGGTCGACAGCTCCCCTAGGGAGTCGGAGCTGCTGCAGCCGTTTCCCTGCGCTTGCGAATTGTCTTGGACGCTCTCACGTTGCTGCATTTCTTGCACACGTAGTCCTTCTTCGCTAGGCGCGAGGGGTAAAAGTCCTTGGCGCTCTTCAGAGTCTTGCACACCCGGCACATCTTCTCGGTCGGTGGACTTTCCGAAGTTTCGATCGTCGAGTTCTTCATCTCCATTCCAATTGCTCCTCAAATATTCATACATCATCATACAACACGCAACATGCGCAGAATGCGGGTATCCGGAGTCAGGGTCAATATCTTCACCCTTCTCGATCGCCGCGGTGTGACGGCGAGCAGCATCCAGAATCCGCGAGAATTTAAGACCCTGCTTCCACGCAGGGCCCGAGTACTTGCGCTCCCCCTCCCCGAGAGCCCCAGCTATCATTTCGATGAAGTTGGGGTCGACGAGGGTTAGTCTCGGTTTGTGAGTGTCGAATTTGTAGGCCAGACCCATCTTACAATACCTCGATGTCCGATTCTTTCGGTCCCCATCCTAGGTATGCCAGTTTACCAGTTCCGTACGTCTCACAGCAAGTCTCGATGATTTCGTGCACCGCATCAAGCGACAGACCCATTTCTTTGGACTGTGGAAGCTCCAAGTACTGTGCGAAGTTCAGGGCGATCTCGTCCGGGCGAATTCCAACAATTGCATCCCCGGTCTGGTAGCGCGAGAAGGTAAAGAGCCTACGTGGAAGCTGGGTGACCGTGGTGAGCTCGGGCTCCATTCCCAAGTCTTCCCAATCTAGTTCCCGCTGATCCGGGTATACAGGGCCCGACCACCCGATCATCCGGCCCTCGTCATCGTAACGGTTGGCCACCCGAATCGGGAACGTCCGCGCTACCCCGATCACTTTGTTGAGATAATCAGCCGGGAGTAGAGTGTCCGACATGATCTGGGTCGGGGTGCACTCACGGGATGTGGTGTACGGGTAAAATCCTGAATTCACACCGAGTGAGTAACCCTGTGCCCCCTCGATCTGGATGCGTTCGGCCCGCATGACCTCATCCATGTAATCGATGTGCGTGATTACTTCCGCGCACTCAGGAAGCTTGTCGAGAGCCCCGGTGCCCATATCCTCGTGCTGCTTCGCAGTTACCGGGATCTTGGGATCACGCTCGATTTTCTGCTGCATCGCAGCCCCTGAGCCCTTGCGGGTAGAGCCGATCGACACTTTAGCCCCACCAGCTTCAGCCTCTTTGTGGTCCTTGGACAGGATCGTCGCATTCTCGTGAATCCAGATCCGGGCATTCTCGAGGTGATCTGCACAATTCGCGGCCTCGGCAGCCAGAGCATCGATGTCGACCACCGACCCGGGGCCGATAAGCACGGTCCGTAGATTCGGGGATACAACCCCGTTAGCTAGCGCAGTGTGGACGTACTTGCGCCCGTCCGAGTCTACAAAAGTGTGCCCTGAGTTGGGCATCCACGAGGTCATCACGACGTCTGGTTTGTCCCGGTGTGCGGCATAGCCGGCGAACAGACCCTTCCCGGTCGATCCGAACTGCATGTCACAGATAATAGTTGCCTTTGGCGCATGATTTGCCTTCATATTCATAATCTCCTTAATCGTAATCTACGTCGGACTCGACCACAAAAGGCCAAGGATTTTTGGGTGGATCCACTTGGCGGGGTTTGAGGGATGGCTTCGTTGTCGTCGATGCCACCCAACCCTTGGATAATAGACCTTCAACAATCCACGAATCAGGATCTACCTGATCGGGGGCTGTAAGTCTAAGATTCTTGATATACTGAACTAGGTGATAGTGTTCTGCATCAGTGATGCTCGATCTCATACTCACGGGGTTCACCTCACACTTTGCTTCCATCATGTATGCATATTATAACAGATAATGGGCAAATGGGTCAATGGGTCAGAATCTATGATCCGAGAGGTAATCCTCCATATCATCAACAAGCATATCTTCCATTTCCCTGTGCTTCTGGCGCTTGAAATTACGAGATTCTACATGCGACATTCGACTGTCCACACGCTCACGCCGGGTTGATTTCGTTGCACCATTCTTACGCTTAGCCATCGTCTTCCTCGTCGTCATCATCGTCTTTAACCGACAGGATGATCTCGTCGTCACCACCGTCTCCCAAATCAATCATTCCACCAAATACGGTGGGACCGGGGCACAGGTCAATGTACCCCGAGTCTTTGCTAGAAATGTCTAGGACTATGTCCTCATTATCCATATTTCAGGACCTCTTCTTTTGCCATCAAATATTCTTTCACAATCCCTGATCTTACCACGTCGGCCACCCCGAATTCAACTGCCCCATGGCAGTCCATTTCCCGGAGCACTGTGATGAAGTCATTCAGACCATTTTTCCGGAGATCTGCCTGACGTCCATCACCGACAAAGATCATCTTGGTATTTTCACCGCACCGGGTCATTACGGTGTCCAATTCCTGAAATGATGCGTTTTGCACCTCGTCGAAGATAACGATTGTGTGGTCGAAGGTCTCACCGCGCATATACGAGGTCGATTCGAAATCCACGACCCCGATGTCTTTCATGTTGATATAATTGTTCGATTTATACTTCAAGATTTGGTCAAAGATTGGATAATAAGGACGCTCGTACACTTGCTCTTTCTCTTCAAGTGTCCCCGGGAGGTACCCAACTTCACGCGAGGGGACTGCAGAGCGCACGATTAGGAGTCTCGAATGAGTTGCCTCGGCGATTGCTCGGATTCCCATATAGCAAGCGAGGAATGTCTTCCCCGTGCCGGCGGAGCCAAGGAGTGATAGAACGTCGTAATTGTGGAATGCGTGGAATGCTTCTTCTTGAGCTTCGGTTAGTGGTTGGATGGATACAATGTCGTGTGTGGTAAGCTTCTTTTTCTTCTGAGACTGCTGCTGCATTGGGCTCAGGATTCCTTACTGGTAGTGGTGGTGGTAGTGTCATTACAACCTCGCTCATCACACTCATCATATGAATTCAGTAATCCTTGATCTTGTTGATTTTATAAGTGTCTTTGATTTTCGACATAGTCTCACGGAAGCCATCGTCGACTTTTAAATTGGTGCCCCGCTCATGGACCACGTTGGCACCATAGTTGATAAGCTGTTCGATCTGAGGATTGTCCTTGAGGTATTCCTCGCGCTCGGATATCCCCATGACCTTCTCAAATTCTTCGCCGGTCTCATTATCACGGAAATTGTAAATCGGCATCCTATAATTCTCTCAGTGTTGTGTGGTTCATTTTTATATAGTCAAGGGATCATTTTCAATCCCAAAGATTCTGGTAATATTTGCCAAAGAGCTCGAATCCCTTCTGAATCCGCTTGTGGGTCTTCTTGTATCCCTTGGGGTCGACTAACTTGACATCGAGCATGTCATCCCCGAAGTGATAGAATTGGTCTTCCCAGTCCTCATTGACCTTACACTCGAAAGCGAAAATCATCTCCCCCATCACCCATTTCCATCGATCAAGAGACTTATCATCGAGCATCCCGGTCTTTTCGTTGTGCTCGATTTGCTCTTTTGATGGTCGAAGGTTCTTGGGAGCATCCTTAGGGTCTACAAAAAAGTATCCGTACGATGAATCACGAAACTGCTCGAGTACCGGGAGGATGATGAGTGCGAGAGTGTGGTCGGCACTCCACGTGTCCCACGGGTCAATATGTACCCGAATTTTCTGCTGCCCGCGCCAGCCGTTGAACGCGTTAATCGTCCGATTCAATATCCATTGCACCCCGTCGAGCACCCTAATGATCGCACGATCGACTGGGGTGTAATCAGCTTCGCTCACGAGATCCCAATCAACCCCGTGGTTGAATTTAAGCCACCAACTCTCGATACCCGATGTCGTGTAATGGTGTCGGTATTTCCCGATGTGTACCTTCATACGTACTCCTTGGTCACGTCGGTGTAATCGGTGGATTTGACGCCAGTTGCCTTGCAAAAGCCCGCCCAGATATATTCGGCATCTTTGTTTCGCCCGGGCCATCCACGTGCTTCATAGAGCTTCCCTGACTGTGAGGTAAAACTCATATTCGAGGGGTCGAATTCCTGAATCGGCGAACATACGCGTCCTTCTCCGTTCACAACGCCGCATAGGTGCCGGGTCGTGACCCCATCGTTCGAGATTTCACGAACGCTCCAGCTATCAATCATGACATGCTTTTCGCTTTTATTTGGACGGTATAGCATAAGATTCCCCTTTATTAGTAAAGTTCCAGTCGATCAATTGCGGCATCGATTTTTGCATCGTCTGCGTCTCTTTGTACGGCCTCTTCGATCTCCTGTTCGATTCGCTCGACATCATCATCGCTCATTAATTCTTCAAGCCATTCGAGGATATTGCCCTTCTCGTCGACCAGTCGAAAATCATATTCCGCGGGTTCTGGGGGCTCGGCATCACCAAAGCCCCAACCCGTGATAATCATCGGACGCCCCGGATCATAGTATGTGACATCAACAAAGCACTCTGTGTCGGCCACTTCAGTTGCAAATGTAGTCATTTTGTCACTCCACTTTCTTATACATTACAGAAAAATCGACCCCCATCGCAGGGCAAATCGAAATATACTCGGGGAGTCGGTTGTCATCTTTGGGACCCCCTTCGCCTGATATAAAATATGTGTCAGGAGATTTGTCAGGCATCATGTGAAAAAACATCCTCTTGAGTACCTCGAACTGCTTGCGCTCGGTATCGGTTAGTGGATCATCAGCTCTTTGGCCCATCGCAATCACATACTCGATTTGACGATCATCACGACACTTACGACACGCAGGATTCTCACACCCGCACCGAGTCTGCTCGTGCAGGTCAATCAGTTCTTGAATCACTTGTTGGAAAATCATCAGATTTTGCCTGTCTTGGGGTCTGGGATCGGCATCCAATGTGTCACCTCGCCACCACAGAAAAATCCAAATCCGGAACCAAAGCACCCGCTATCTGCCTCGTAATACCCGACCCATATTGCGGGATTGCTGGGATCAAAAATCCCCGGTGCATGGTACAATATTAATGTATCTTCTGGTGGTGTCTTTTCGTTGACCTTGCACCACCGCATCACAATTTCGTCACTCACCCCGTTACTCCCTTTTTACTTTTGATCGCCAATCAAAACCATTGGCAAGAAGCTCTAGGGAGCCATCCCAGTCAACCCATTCTCTTGTTCCATGTCGACGATACTGGATTGGATTGTCCTTCGCGTACGAGCAAACGACATCGGGGTAGCGTTTTACTTTGTTTGGCTTGAACGCGTACAAGGCGTCAGTTTTTGATCCGTTCATTCAGCTTCTCCTTTGGCTTTATTATTCATTTCCTCGAGCCCATCACAGAGAAAATTTAGCTTCGCACGTTCGCGGTTTCCTTCCTCGGTTGCGAGGTTTCCTTTGACTCCGTCGTTCGCTTCTTCCAAAGCTAGGAACCCCTCAAGGATAGCTTTCTCTACATCAGGTTCACGGATGGTATACCCGACTGCCATTATGATATTTGTTAGTGCCTCATACATTTTCGGCGCGGCGGCAATCAATTTCAAGTCATTGGGTTCCGCTCTTAGCCATTCGGATGTGCCAAGCACCTCAACAGCATCCAAAGTCTCTATAGCCGTAAAATCTTGACCATCAGTTTGTTTCAAGCGCCACGGCCCCGGTGTGTGATTATTCACTTCGTATTCCATAATATAAGACCTTCACTTTCATACTATGTACATCATACCATCTTTTACGCGGGCGTTCAATACCCCGACGTCACCGATCACACGGGTATACGAGCGACCACCGTCAAGGGCACCACCGTCGACTTCGACCAAATCGTACCGATGCCGAGAGTACACGAGCCGGTCATCTTCCGTCACACCGCATTTGAATTCATAATCCTCGACTTCGTCGGCGTTGGTGATATACATTCTGCCGTCTCTAGGATTATCATAAATCCCAAAGTATCGGTTGCCAAACTTGGGGTGCGGTGTGTCTCGATAGAAGATATCAAAGGCGATCGCCGCATCACCAAGCGCCGTCGTACAGACATATCGCACCGGGACGCCGTCTTTTTCGGTGTAATGCTGAGCAATAGCTTCGATGTCATGGACGGGTCGATGATCGAAATCTGTCATTATCTAATCCTCAAGTCTTCAATGTTGACTGGGGTATAATTGATCTGCTCAACACACACGCAGCGATAAGGCCCGGGTGGAGATGGCTTATCATGAATATGGCCGTGAATATTGACCAATCTACGCTTATCGTACTCGGGATCATGCTCATGTCCGGGTGGTCCTCGCCGCAGAGAGGATTCATGTACAGGGGCATGAGTCAGCAGCAGACCAAACTCACGGAACATCCGCCACATCGTAATCTTGGTAAACAGTTCCTTTTTGGCCATGAATTTGATGTCATCGTGGTTCCCGACGATCAATCGTTTGGTCCCGTGTAACCGCTTGAACAGCGGGAGGAAGTCCTCTTTAGGACCGATGAACACATCGCCACAATGGTACACGATATCCCCGGGTTTGACCACCGAATTCCACTTCTCGATCATGTACTCGTTCATGTGGCTAACCGAGTCAAATCCCGGACGCATTGGGTTACCATCGTTGTCGGTGAACCCGAGGATGTTCTTGTGGATAAAATGTGTATCGGAGATCACCCAGATGTCACGAGACATCGTCAATTACTCCTGAATCAGACCCGGGAAAGCGTCTTGTACGAGCTTTTTAGTTAAGCCGTGATACATCCCTTTGAGATCTTTGTCTTTCATCTTCACCACGATCTCTGCGTCTTTGGGATGGATCGATTCCAGAAGCTGAATGAAAATCTTCTCTACCTTGGGGTCCGATTTGCTACGATCCGACGATACGACAAAGTACCGGAATTTCTTCGACTGCTTCAGGAGCGATGACCCCGGGCTCTCCGACGATCCGGGGGTATACGGAGGCGTACCTTCCGGGAGAACGAATTGTACTGTATCATCAAACGCCCCTTTCAACACATCCCGAACTGCCCGGTTATTGTACTGGCGCAGAATCTCGGCTTTTTGTTTCTGGGAATGAACTTCCGCGACCTTCTCGAAGATCTCGTAGACTCGCATGTTTGTAATTTTGTTGACCGGCATGATTAGTAAAAGTCCTCTATGTCAGAAAGTAGATTTTTGCACCGATACTTGATCAGGTAATTAAAGATTTTGCTCTTGTCCGTGGGGGTGGATTCATCATACTTAGCGACGATCTCTTCCCGTATCTCCTGTGGCATCTCTTCCAGATCGATCAGCACTTTATTGCGCTTGAAATTCCGGTATACCTCCTCGTCCATAGTCCCTTGGAGATCATCGATCCCGGCTGTCCAAGCTTCGATCTTCTTTTTGGTGACCGGGGACTGACGGGTACCTTCCTGCAAGAAGATATCATCATCCGACAGGACATTCGGGATGCCATCAGAGGAATCGCCCTTGAGAATGTGCTCAAACAGGAATGTCCGGGGATTTTGCTCTCGGACGAACTCGCCCTTGTGCGGAGAATACTGATCGACGTTCTTGAACTTCTGGAGCTGCAAGAAGTCTTTATCGGCCGAGATGATCAAGACGTTTTCACCGCGCCCGAATTCTTGTGCCTCAAGCGCCAGCGCCCCGATGATATCATCAGCCTCGGCGCCCTCGACCTTGATGACTTTGTAGTGGAAATTCTCGCGGATTTCATCGAGCATCTGATTCGCGATCCGGGTGATCTCATCCCAGTCCTTGGAATCCTCGCGCTTGGATTTCCGGCGCTTATATTTATAATTCGGGAAATAATCCCGGCGCCATGATCTCGAATCACACGCGATTACGATGCCCCCATACTTGGATCGAAATCGTTTGTTGACCGCTCGGAGCGTGTTTAGTATCGTGTGGCGAATCAGATCTTCATCGACCTCAAGATTCTGAGATACGATAGACCCGATCGCCACACCATTAAAATCGACTAGAATCATGCATCCGTATCCTTGTCGTCGACATAAGGAGCTCCGATAATGACCCCGATGGTCATTACACAAAGACCGATCGCGATCTGGAGCATGAAACCAATCATATCGGAGTGGGCCTCGGCACCCAAGGCCACCACAATTCCGGTCATAAAGATAATTGCTGCAATCTTGAACATCATATCAGGCATCTTCATCGTCATCTTCCTCGTCGTCGATCATCAAATCGTTGAGTTGCATCATGTCCGCGACATCGTCTTCTGACATGTATTTGACACAAGCCATGATCACGTAGTCTTTGTCAACGATCCCTTCTTCAACCATCTCGAGCAATTTGTTAGTAGCTTCACGCATCATCATATCTCCATCATAAAAATTTTATTGTACCATGGGGAAACCCACGGATCAATCATTGTCCCCGGTATTTGTCGGGATTGGCGGCAACATCGCGGAGAAGATCCACCAAGACCCGCTCGACGTTTTCGGCAACCTCATTCTGCTCATCTTCGCCGGCTGAGTAATTGTCGAACACGATGTCGACGATATCATCGGAGTTGCTTTCGATGGCAGTCGCCAAGTATTCAGCTGACATCCCAAGTACCTTATTGAATTCGTTGCTCATGATATGATCTCCTGTAACCAAATTAACCAAGAAGCTTGCTCAAATCCCCCATCACGACGCGGTAGGCTCGTCGTACGTCCATCGGGATTTCCGAGATATCGGTGTCATCCTGCTGGACAGCTTCGATGATTTCAGGGACGCCGTTGCTGTTGACACCAAGCTCATTTGCGGCATAACCGCGTAGGATGTTAATCGCGCTAGTGAAGTTCATCATTTCGAGTACCTCAATTGTCATTTTTCCCTTGACTACCCTTTTATTATACCACAGTGGGTTATACGTGTCAATGGGGTAAAAGCGGTGAGGTAGAATCACCGCATCACCATATCAAGCATTTCCTTGGTGCTAATACAAGGAGCATTACGATGGTCTTCTTCGATTTGCTCAACATCCGCGATTCGGCGTTTAGCAGCTCGAATGCGATTGGGGTGATGAATCACCTCGGCCTGTGCCATCGTAATGTCGCCGCAGCGAACATGGATAGCGATCTGGTCAGCGTCCATCATTTCAATTGGCTTGATCCGGTAGGTCATATCTAACATCTCTTTTTCTTGACTACCCTTTTATTATATCATACCCAGAATATGTTGTCAATGGGGTAGAATTATTCCGCGAGCATATGGGGGACGTGGGATTTACGGACTTTGACGGAGATCCATGAATTATAGTATTCGTCGGACAACAGAGCGTCCCGAGCGAATTGCTCTTTGGCCTCGAGGTATGAACACTCCCCTTTGGTGGTGCAAAGATGAAGGATGGTACGACGGAAGTTCTCGGGACCATATTTTTCGACATCCCCGAGGAGTTCTTCGGATGACCCGAAATAATCTCGCCAGTCGGATTCGACTTTCCGGCGCCGTTTACGCTTGTTGAGCTGGTAACTCTTGGAGGCCCACATCAATTTTTTCCCGATATATTTGCGCCCATTCGCGAGATTCTCGATGAGATACACGAATCCGTATAGGGTCTTGGGGTTGAAATCTTCGGGGGGTTCGAACTCGCGGCCTTCATAAATCCACTCGGACATGATGATAAACACTCTCTCATATAATTATTCTCGAGAGTATTTATCAAGTTTGAATGATTATTCGGCTTCGTCATCGTACAAGATGTCGTGGTCGATGTCGAAGGAATCTTCGATCAACTCGATGTCTTCGATGATAACCTGACCGCATTGGGGACAAAAATTGAGCTCCGCGTCGACTTCCTCGAAAGTGACGTCGAAGGATACTTCACAGGACATACATTTAGTCATTATAGCCTCCAGTATATTGATTTCTCGGCTATTTAGTCCCCGCGATCCCCAAACCTGTTACCACAGATCGGGGGCGGAAAGTTCTACCATGACCATCGTCATCGCACGGATTTGTTCAGGGGTCAAGGAATCGGTGTCCTCGGACATCCGATTGAGGATCTCGTAGATCCCCGTGATGCCATTTTTTTCACCGTATTCCTTGACGGTTTCCATAGCTTCAGTAGTGCCAACGGCTTGATTTGTCATTCCAATCTCCCAAGTCCTGAAAGTTCTGCTTCAAGATCCAACCACCGTACCCGGTAGAAAATCCACCCCAACCGAGGAGCTTGGTGACCTCGTTGAAAGTGTCATCCGTAGCACCGTAATCGGTATAACCTTCCTCGTCTTGGAGGTAGATTTCGACTTCGTTGTAGTGGTGGATAATCACCTTATCGGCCAAATCGTTTTCACGCAGAATTCTGGCTAACTGATTTCGATTCTTGATCATCATGTGGACTCCGCTTTTCATCAACCAAAAACTACATTATACCATGTGTCGACACTGGTGTCAATGGGTGTCTTAATCGGTGGCCTTAAGGGTTCCAAAGCTATAGGTGTATTGGAATTCGTCAGCACCTTCATAAAGACGTTTTTGCATCATACCCTTCACAACACAAGCCGAGTGCCACGTTTTGTAGATCTTGGCATTCGAAGGATCAGTAACCCACTTACCACGGCCGGCAAAGTACAAATGATCAGTCTTTTGAGTTTCAAAATTCTTATACCGCTGAAATACGACGTGTTCGCCCCAATAAATCATGATCTAATATCCTTCGTCTTGACTACACTTTTATTATACCATGGGGCGGCATTGTTGTCAATGGGTGCTACAATAATCCACCTTGCTAACTCCAGCGAAATCCCTCGGATTTTTGCGCCAGTTGCTTTGGATCAACGCCCTGACGCTTCTGGCGCCATCATAATCGTATAGCTTGGCGCGGGTCCAATCGCTGAACCATCTGCTCTTTTTCCCGTAGAATTCGAGATCCCCGGTTTGCAGAACCCTATAGACCATGTAGTTAGCCATCTGAAGTACCCGCCTTAACTGTCTTGGTGATATAATATAATCCTGATGCATATACCACCAAGTATAACATACCAAAACCGACAAGGCTAGTCAGTGCTAACGGCCCAGAAAGAGAAGGCGTTATCCCCTCAGCGTACTGCATATGCCCATAGACAAGCCAAGGGGACCGCCCGATCTCGGTGACAAACCATCCAGCGAGGACTGCAATGAATGGTGCCGGGATCATCAGCACCAAGAACCGATGCAGAACACAAGGTTGATTGATCGTCCCACGAAGTCGTGCGATCAGTCCCCACAGACCAGCAAGGACCATCAGAACACCGATCCCGACCATCACGCGGAATGACCAAAACACCGCCGCGACGGGTGGTTGCTCTTCGACCGGCAGAATATCAAGCCCGGGTACTACACCATCGGCCTCATGCTTGAGGATGATCGACGCGAGTGATGGGATACCAAGTTCGAGATGATTGGTCTGATTCTCCTGATCGGGGATCGCAAACAACAAGAGTGGTACATTCGACTGCGTCTCCCAATTCCCCTCCATCGCAGCGATTTTCGCCGGCTGATGCTCCAACGTATTCAGTCCATGAAAGTCACCAATCAGAACTTGTGCGGGAGCTAAGAATAGCATCAGCCACAGACACATTGACAGGGCCTTTCGGTGAGCAAGTGTATCAACTCCACGAATCAGGAACCACGATGACACGCCACCCACGACAAATGCACCGGTCAGGAATGATGCGACCCCCATGTGTGCAAATCGGTATGGGAAAGACGGATTAAAAATCGCCGCTGTCCAATCGGTTACATGGAAAGAGCCATTGATGGCCTCGACTCCTGCCGGCGTGTGCATCCAAGAATTCGCTGCCAGAATCCAGAACGAAGATATAAACGTGCCGAGCGCGACCATACACGCGGCAAACAGATGGACACCCTTGGGTACTCGATCTCGCCCAAACAACAGGACTCCGAGGAATGCAGCCTCAAGGAAGAACGCCGTGATCACCTCATATGACAGGACAGGGCCAAGGAAATTGGCGGTCGCGTACGCGAATTGCGACCAGTTAGTCCCGAATTGGAACGACATGACAATACCAGACACGACTCCCATTCCGAATGCGATAGCGAAAATCTTGGTCCAGAATGCCGACAGTCGGGCATATGCTTCATCCCCTGTCTTGTAATATAGTGCCTCGAGCAGCGCGACAAACGATGCAATACCGATCGAGAAGACCGGGAAGATCGCATGAAAGGATACTACAAATGCGAATTGAACTCGCGACAGTAAAATAGGATCAAGTAGCTGTTCCATTGATTACCTCTGCGATGGTCTGTGCAATTTCCCGGAATGTATCATCTGCGCCACTCCCGAGTCGGGTTGTCTCGGCCGCTGTACCAATTCGAATGCCCGATGTCTCGGTGAATGGTCTCGGGTCATTAGGTACGCCATTCTTGTTGACCGTGATCCCACGCGTCTCGAGCTCGTCGGCAACTTCTCTTCCCGATTTGTCCTTCCCGGATAGATCGATAAGGATGATGTGAGAATCGGTTCCGTCAGTCAGGATCGGGATATCTAGACGACGGAATTCTTGACACATAGTCCGTGCGTGACGGACTACTGCATCGGTGTATACAGAAAAAGAAGGATCGAGTGCCTCGCGGTAGCACTGAGCCTTAGCGGCGATGATATTCATCAGCGGTCCACCCTGCGTACCCGGGAATACGGCAGAATTGATCCGCTTTGTGTATTCGTGGTTGTTCCAAAGGATCATCCCGCCACGTGGACCACGAAGGGTTTTATGTGTGGTTGATGTGACCACATCCGCGAATGGTACGGGGCTTACATATGATTTACCGGCAATAAGCCCGGAATAGTGTGCCATATCGACGAGCAGATACGCGTCAACCTCGTCGGCAATTTCACGGAAAGTCCGCCAAGCAATCTGGCGAGGATACGCTGATGCGCCGGCGATAATCATTCGGGGCTTGTGCTCTCTCGCAAGATCACGCACTTGGTCATAATCGATACGCCCTGAATCGACGACCCCATAAGCGACTGCATTATAGGTTTTGCCCGACTGGTTGACCTTGGCACCATGAGAAAGATGGCCACCGGAAGCCAAATCCATCCCGAGGATTGTGTCCCCGGGTTTGAGGAACGCCTGATACACGGCGGTGTTCGCGTTGGCGCCGGAGTGTGGTTGAACGTTCGCATAATTGCAATTGTACAATCTTCTTACCAGATCGATCGCATAAGATTCGATCTTGTCGACCTGCTCGCACCCGTTGTAGTATCGGCGACCCGGATAACCTTCGGCATACTTGTTCGTGAATACTGAACCACATAGCTCGCGTACGTAATGAGATGCGAAATTCTCGGACGCGATGAGCTCGAGAGTCTGATTCTGACGATCCCACTCACCAGCTAATGTCTGTCTGATGTATTCATCCATCATCGAGAACTCCTCAAGTGTTCTTGCAATTCAGTAAAACCACCAACGTGCTCCTCACCAAAGAAAATCTGCGGGACGGTTTTGGCGTCAGGTACGGCCTCGAGCATTTGAGCCCGAGACCAGTCACCTGATTCGATATTCCGCTCTTCATACTCGATCCCTTCGCGGGCAAGGAGTCCTTTTGCCATATGGCAGTAAAAGCAATTGTCCTTGGACCAGATTACGACACTCATCAGGCTTCACACGACGCGCAATTCATGATGTCGCGCACCAGTTCTTGCGCCGGGTTAGCCGAACGCTGGTAGTAGAAGGTCTTGATTCCAAGTCTCCATCCTTCGATGACCAACTGATTGACATCCTTGGCCGGGGCATCCGGTGGGATCATCAGATTCAGGGATTGGCCCTGATCGATGTAGGTCTGCCGAGCAGCCGCTTGCTGTACGATCGTCATCGGGGTGATCTCGTCGAATGTCTTGAACACTTCTTTTTCGGTATCCCCGAGAAAGTCGAGATGTTGCACAGACCCGTCGTGGGTGAGAATATCCATCCAAGTCTCTTCGTCGTTCTTCCCGTAGGACTCGAGCACACGGGCAAGGTACGGGTTCTTGAACGTGAACTGGCCCTTCGCCAGATCCTTGACGAAGTAATTTGAACGCAACGGCTCAATCGACGGGGATACCTGACCGAGAATGAAAGACGAAGATGTCGTTGGTGCAATTGCACAACGCGTCAGGTTCCTTTCACCGTACCCGATCATCCCGTCCGGCTCGCCGAATCGGTCAGCCATCTCCTTCGACGCCTTGAGAGATTCCCGATCGATGTGCTCAGAAATCTCGGTCGCAAGAGAAATCGCTTGGAAGGACTCAAACGGGATCATTTTGTACTGCAGGTACGTGTGCCATCCAAGCTGCCCAATCCCAAGGGCCCGCCAGCGCTTGGCGAATCGATTCGAGGCCTCCATGTACGGAACCCCTTCGGTCTTTTCGATGTACTCGGTCATCACCGCATCGAGGAAGTACGTCATGATCTTGACCGCGTCTGTATCCTTCCAACGGTCATACGTATGAAGATTCATGGATGCTAAGTTACACACAAATGATTCATCATCCGAGGACGGTAAGCATATTTCTGAGCAGAGATTACTTGCATAGATCGGGATATTGTTGTCTTTGAGTACCTTGGGCTTTAGATTATTCACATTATCCCGAAAGAAGAAATACGGGTATCCTGATTCCTTGCGTTTGCGCATGATCCGGGCCCAAAGCTGGAGCTTGTCGGCATCATTCGGGGCGAGTTCCTTGGCCTTGACCGCCTCACCCTGCGCGATCATTTCTTCCATCCATTCATCCCCGATACACAGACCGATCGACATATCCTGAATCGAATGCCCGACTTCACGGATTTCAAGGAATTCTTCGACGTCAGGGTGCTCGATATCGACATACGCGGCAAAAGACCCTTTGCGCACGTTGCCCTGTGAGACAATCGATGTCGCAGTCTCGAAAATGTTCATGAAGTGCACAGGACCATCGGCAGTACCACCCGAACTGATCCTCTTGCCCCGCGGGCGGATGTCCCCAAAGTACCCAGAGGTACCGGCCCCGTGCTTGGTCTGCATCCCTACTTCCGCGACCTTACCAAGAATCGAGGGTACGGAATCACCAACATATACACCATTACATGAGATCGGAAGGCCCCGCTTGATACCAAAATTCGCCCACACAGGAGAAGACAGTGAATAATACCCCTCGCCCATATAGTTGTAGAACTTGTCAGCGAATCCCGGGTAGTCAAGGACTTTTTCGGCAGCGTCCGCAATCTCGCGGATTCTGTCCTCTGCCGACTGACCTGATTTCAAATACCCCCGAGAAAGAAATGTGCGCGAATCTTTGTTGAGCCAATCGAAACTCATGCGTGTCTCCGTAGTTTGTTTAGTGTTGTGATCATAATAATTCATATCAATGGTGCCTCAGCAAAAAGAGGTCGCTAGAACAGTTCGTCTGCCCCAATCCCCTGACCCCTCGAATATTCGACAGGGCGCTTCTGGAAGAAATCAGTCATGGTCGCCCCAAGAAGTGATTCATCGAGCCAGAATGTCTGATCAACCAGACCCTTGTCCGCCTTGATCTGTGAGTGATCGAAACCGATCTGCTCGAGTGAATCCTTCATCCGCTTGGCAACGAATGCCTTCAAGATGTCGGCATCGAGCCCATCGACCGCATAATCTCCAATCATCCAATCGATGACCCGATTTTCCGCTTTCAGGGATTCGACACACTCTTCCGAGATCCGGGCCTCGAGCTCTTCATCGAACAGATCCGGATACTCTTCGCGGAGCGTGTTGATCAGCTTGATCCCGACCTGTGAATGTAGGGATTCTTCTTTCATCGTATACTGAACCTGCTGAGCCACGTCCTTGAGCAATCCACGAGTGCGGTTGAAATGCAGGACAATGTAGAACTGCGAGAACAAGCTCACATTCTCGACGAACAGGGTGAACAGGGCGATCGAGTAAATGTACTGTTTGCGGTCATCGGTGTAGATCCGATCAAGATACTTTTTGAGGTAATTCACGCGCCCGCGGATGACTTCTTCATTCAGGTTCTTCTCAAATACGTGAGTGAGTTGAAGGACATCGAGCAACTTCTCGTACGCCATGTTGTGGACGACTTCAGAATTCGCCATCGCAAAACCCAAATCTTTGACCGAAGGGTG
>Ga0102930_1000179_pt1 | contig 20838 bp, 34 predicted proteins | sample SalPon1_B_H2O_MG_FD_84514 | JGI IMG/M metagenome (GOLD analysis project Ga0102930, IMG submission 84514) | Salt pond water microbial communities from South San Francisco under conditions of wetland restoration - Salt Pond MetaG R1_B_H2O_MG | ecosystem: Environmental > Aquatic > Non-marine Saline... | reverse complement strand
TGCAGTAGGCCTTATAAAAGCATGTTCATTTTTTACTAAACGCTCCATTCTGGTTTTATCTCCTAATATACTCCCTTTTGATAAACTACTTGTAGGGTCAACAGCTAAGACCGCTACGCGATGCCCTTTACGGGTCAATAAATTGCCAAAGGCTTCTATAAATGTACTTTTCCCTACGCCGGGAACTCCTGTTATCCCTATGCGAATGCTGTTAATACACTTGGGTAAGCATTGGCTGATTAATTGATCTGCTTGATATGAAGCGGACTTATTTTGACTTTCGATCATAGTAATTCCTTGACTTAAAGCTATAGCATCGCCATTTACGATCGATTTTTTTAGATCTGTAACACTTGGCTGTTTTTTTCTTAATTTTTGAATCTTTTCAATGGAAGATTTGCTTATTTTTGACATATATCAGATTCTATTTAACAAAAGTAATCATATCCGATATATCTAAAACATTTAAGCTAATCCATCTAACAATACGTTTTTAAATCCAATTTTGAAATCTATTATCTGCAATTTCCATTCTTTTGATTATGTTCCCGTAAGACTCAATGACGCATTTCTAAAGCAGCAAAATATTGATGCAAGCAATAATGATCAGCTGAAAAAAGAAATACAAAGACAAATTAATCAGCAAAATGGTAAAATAGGCTATGGCGGTTGGTTAGAAAAGCGTTCTCTTTATGCTAAAAATAAACTTTTTAATCAGCAGCCTAAAAGAAACATTCACTTAGGTTATGATTTTTGGTGTGAATCAGGCTCATCTGTTATCACTCCTTTAGATGCTAAGGTGTGGTCGCTGCAAAATAATGATCAAAATGGAGATTACGGACCTACGATCATCCTAAGACATTCTAAGAAACACCTTGATCTATATACATTATATGGACATTTAAGTTTAGAGAGTTTAGCTATTCATGAAGTAGGAGATGAAATAAAAGCCGGTCAAGAATTAGGTTATATTGGGAATATACAAGTAAACGGTAATTATGTTCCGCATCTTCATTTTCAGTTGATGTCAAGCTTGCTTAATTACAAGGGTGATTTTCCGGGAGTGGTTGCAGAAGCTCATTTAAAGGATTATTTAAAAGTTGTGCATCATCCTGACCTAATATTGAAATGCCTGTAAAATATTTTTATTACAATTTTAATAATCACTCTTTGAATTCTGTAAATTAAGTGATTAACTTTACAAAAAATTAAATAAATATATTTTGAAAACAATTTACACAGCTAAAACAAAAACAACAGGCGGTAGAAAAGGTCATGCAAGCTCTATAGATAATGGACCAATAGATATGCAACTTAGTATTCCAAAGGAAATGGGAGGTAAGGGTAAAGATGGTGCTAATCCTGAGCAGCTGTTTGGAGCAGCTTATTCTGCTTGTTTTGGTGGAGCGGTAGAGTTAGTAGCTGGTCAGCATAATGTTAATATAGGGGAAGACTTTTATGTAGAAGCACATGTAAGCATTGGTAAAACCGATGATGATGGTTTGTTATTAGGAGTGGTTCTTGATACTTATTTACCTAATGTGACTGACAAATCTATTGGTGAAAAAATTATTAATGAAGCACATGAAATTTGTCCATTTTCTAAAGCAACAAGAGAAAATATAGATGTTACGCTCAACTTACTTTTAGAAGAATAATCTTTTTACATTTTTACTTAATCATGTCTGACTAAGATATTAGATTTAAGATTGGAGACTCAAGAATCATGACCTTCCCTAAATAATGTTGACCGTTTTGGTTATTATTCATCTTTAATTATTAGAGGACAATTATGAGCCTGAGTTTTTTTTGGTCAATAAAGTTATGGTGACTCAATGTATAATACCACTACAAATTGAGACCATTAGTGAAGTTTAAAATTTAATAACTTTAAACAATGAAAAAATTCGAAAATCAAGAAGAAAATTCAAATCAAAATTCAAAATTACTCGTGTCCGACTAAGATATTAGGTTTTAGATAAAATTTAAATAACACAATATTAATTAATTAATTAAATATTATCACAGCAATTTATTAGCCTTCTATCCATCACCTACTTCAGTAAGTTACTATAAAACTAAGCATTTCAAATCGCTCATCATAAGCACAAAGCATGGATGTTATATATTTTAATAGGACAACAATGAAAATAAATTAAAGCATGAATAAAACATGATGAAAATTAATGAATTATCATTTGTTAGCTTAAAATATATTACTACATTTGCAATCCTTAAAATAAAAAGGATTATATATAAAAATTATGCCAACAATTTCCCAATTAGTTAGAAAAGGTAGAACAACCACGACTAAGAAGAGTAAATCGGCTGCATTAGATTCATGTCCGCAAAAGCGCGGTGTGTGTACACGTGTTTACACTACTACACCAAAAAAACCTAACTCTGCAATGAGAAAAGTTGCACGTGTTAGACTTACCAATGGTAAAGAGGTAAATGCTTACATACCAGGAGAAGGACATAATCTACAAGAGCACTCGATAGTATTAGTCAGAGGTGGAAGAGTTAAAGACTTACCCGGAGTACGTTATCACGTTGTGCGTGGGGCGTTAGATACTGCCGGAGTAGAAGGTAGATTACAACGCCGTAGTAAATACGGAGCTAAACGACCTAAAAAGAAGTAAATAAAGAGAACTCATGAGGAAAAGACAAAATCATAAACGCCCAATATTACCTGATCCAAGATTTCATGATCAGTTGGTTACACGTTTTGTAAACATGATGATGCTAGACGGGAAAAAGTCAGTAGCATTTAAAATATTCTATGATGCCATAGATATTGTGGAAAATAAAAAAGAAGATGAAGAAAAAACTTCATTAGAAGTTTGGAAAGATGCATTATCTAACATTATGCCACATATTGAAGTTAGAAGTCGCAGAATAGGTGGAGCTACATTTCAAATACCTACGCAAATAAGACCAGATCGTAAAATTTCTACTGCTATGAAATGGATGATTCGCTATGCTAGAAGTAGAAATGAGAAAACTATGGCGGCAAAATTAGCCGCTGAGATATTATCCGCCTACAAAGAAGAAGGCGCAGCAGTTAAGAAAAAAGTTGATACACATAGAATGGCTGAAGCTAATAAAGCATTTTCACATTTTAGATTCTGATAGATTATGGCACAAAGAGATTTAAAATTTACAAGAAATATTGGAATTGCCGCTCATATTGATGCGGGAAAGACCACGACTACTGAAAGAATTCTGTATTATACAGGAATTAGTCATAAAATTGGTGAAGTTCATGATGGTGCAGCCGTCATGGATTGGATGGATCAAGAGCAAGAAAGAGGTATTACTATTACTTCTGCAGCAACACATTGTACATGGCCTTACCAGGGAAAAGATTATGTGGTAAATATAATTGATACCCCTGGACACGTTGACTTCACCGTTGAAGTTGAACGCTCTTTAAGAGTATTAGATGGTGTGATTGCTTTGTTTAGTGCTGTTGATGGGGTTGAGCCTCAATCTGAGACTGTTTGGCGTCAAGCTGATAAATATAAAGTACCTAGGTTAGGTTTCGTTAATAAAATGGACCGTCAGGGGGCTAACTTTTTTATGGTTTGTAACCAGGTCAAGGAAATGTTAGGTGGAAATCCTGTTCCTTTACAAGTGCCCATAGGTGATGAGGCTGACTTTAAAGGTGTAGTTGATTTAATTTCAAAAAAAGCTATTGTTTGGAATGATTCTGATTATGGTATGACCTATGAAGAAATTGATATTCCGGAAGATTTGACTGAGCAAGTTGATAAATATAGAGCCGAATTAGTTGAGGCAGTAGCTGAATACGATGAAGAATTGATGGAAAAGTTCTTTGAAGATGAAGATTCTATCACTGAAGACGAAATTATCAATGCTTTAAGAGCAGCAACAATAGATATGTCTATTATACCCATGATGTGTGGTTCAGCCTTTAAAAATAAAGGAGTTCAAGCCTTGTTAGATGCGGTTATGAGATATCTGCCTTCTCCTATTGATGTTGATTCTATAGAAGGTGTTAATCCGAATACCCAAGAGGAAGAAACCAGAAAGCCTGATGTGAAGTCTCCATTTTCTGCCTTAGCATTCAAAATTGCTACAGATCCCTATGTAGGTAGATTGGCTTTTTTTAGAACTTATTCAGGTAGATTAGATGCTGGGTCTTATGTTTATAACAACCGATCCGGAAAAAAAGAAAGAATTTCCAGAATGTATCAAATGCATTCTAATAAGCAACAACCTATTGATTTTATCGAAGCAGGAGATATTGGTGCAGCAGTAGGGTTCAAGGATATTAAAACAGGTGATACCTTAACCGATATGGATAACCCGATTTTGCTTGAGTCAATGACTTTCCCTGATCCGGTTATTGGTGTTGCAGTAGAACCTAAGACTAAAGCAGATGTTGAAAAAATGGGTAATGCTTTAGCAAAATTAGCTGAGGAAGATCCTACTTTTCAGGTCAAGACAGATGAAGCTTCTGGTCAAACGATTATATCCGGTATGGGCGAATTGCATATTGATATTATTATCGATAGAATGAAGCGTGAATTTAAGGTTGAAGTTAATGTAGGTGAGCCACAAGTAGAGTATAAAGAAGCCATCAAGCAAACGAAACAACACCGTGAAACTTACAAGAAACAAACCGGTGGTCGAGGTAAATTTGCTGATATCGATTTTGAAATAGGCCCTGTTGGTGAAGATTTTGAAGAAGAAAAAGGATTACAATTTATAGACGAGATTAAAGGTGGTAATATACCTAAAGAATTCATTCCTTCTGTACAAAAAGGTTTTGAAGACTCAATGAAAAATGGTCCATTAGCAGGATTTGAGATTGATAGTATGAAAATCACCTTGAAAGATGGTTCTTATCACCCGGTCGACTCAGATCAGTTATCATTTGAAGTTGCCGCAAACTTAGGTTTTAAAACAGCTGCTAAGGCAGCAGGTGCTGTGGTGTTGGAACCTATGATGAAAGTTGAAGTTGTTACACCAGAGGATAATATGGGTGATGTTGTAGGTGACCTAAATAGAAGAAGAGGTCAGGTAAATGATATGTTTGACAGGAGTGGAGCTAAAATTGTAAAAGCAGTTGTACCACTAGCTGAAATGTTTGGTTATGTTACTACACTTAGAACATTATCATCAGGAAGAGCAACATCTACAATGGAGTTTTCTCACTACGAAGAAACCCCTCAAAATATATCAGAACAAATTATCGCTAAAGCCAAAGGCTTGACTACTAATCAAGAATAATTAATATGAATCAGAAAATAAGAATAAAATTAAAGTCTTACGATCATAATTTAGTAGATAAGTCTGCTGAAAAAATTGTAAAGACAGTAAAAACAACAGGTGCAGTAATCACGGGACCTATACCATTACCAACAAAATCTCGAGTGTTTACAGTTTTGCGTTCGCCGCACGTAAACAAAAAATCGAGAGAGCAATTTCAATTAGATTCATTCAAAAGATTGTTAGATATTTATAGTTCTTCATCTAAAACAATCGACGCTTTAATGAAACTTGAATTGCCAAGTGGTGTAGAAGTCGAAATTAAAGTATAAGTAAGATAAATAATTAAAATAAATAAATATGTCTGGGTTATTAGGAAAAAAAATAGGTATGACCAGTTTGTATGATGAAAATGGTAAAAACTTACCATGTACAGTTATACAAGCCGGACCATGCTCAGTTACCCAAGTCAGAACCAAAGAGGTTGACGGGTATGAAGCCCTTCAACTTGGTTTCGATGACAAATCAGACAAAAATACTTCAAAAGCTCTCAAAAAACATTTTGAAAAAGCAGGAACCGGAGTTAAAAGTCAAGTCAGCGAATTCAAGTTTGAAGGTGATGATTATAAATTAGGAGATGAAATTAAAGTAGATGTCTTCGAAGAAGGTGAATTTGTAGATATTTCTGGTAAAACTAAGGGTAAAGGTTTTCAGGGTGTCGTTAAAAGACATGGCTTTAGTGGAGTAGGTGATAAAACACATGGTCAAGGTGACCAGCTAAGAGCCGGTGGTTCAGTAGGTGGTGCTTCTGATCCTTCAAGGGTTTTTAAAGGAACTAGAATGGCTGGGCAGACTGGTAACAAAAATGTTACAGTCCAAAATCTCAGAATTCTAAAAATAGATGTGGATAACAATTTGATTGTAGTTAAAGGTTGTGTCCCCGGACATAAGAATGCTTATTTAAAGATTCAAAAGTAATGGAAGCAAAAGTATTTGATCATAAAGGTAAAGAAACCGGCAAGAAAGTTCAACTCAGTGAAGAAATTTTTGGAATATCGCCAAATGAACATGCCGTTTATTTAGATATTAAACAATATCGAGCTAATTTAAGACAAGGCACTCATAAGTCTAAAGAACGTGCTGAAATTAAAGGAAGTGGTAAAAAGATAAAACGTCAAAAAGGTACCGGTACTGCTAGAGCAGGTGATATTAAATCACCTATCTTTAGAGGTGGTGGTCGCGTTTTTGGCCCAAGACCAAAAAACTATGGTTTTAAGGTTAATAAGAAAGTTAAAAGATTAGCAAGAATTTCAGCTTTGTCTCAAAAGTTAGCTGATAATGAAATCATCTTTGTAGAAGATTTTAATTTTGATCAACCTAAAACAAAACAGTTTAAGGAGGTTGTGAATTCTTTGAAATTAAATGAGAAAAAAACAATTTTTGCATTTGGTAATCCAAATAAAAACGTATATTTGTCATCTCGTAATTTGGAGCGGTGTAATGTTGTAAATTACACACAATTAAACACTTACAATATTTTAAACAATAAATATCTAGTGTTATCTTTGTCGGCTCTAGAACAATTAGAGTCCAATTTAAAAGTTGATTAGTTGCTATGGAATATTTTATTAAACCTATTATAACTGAAAAAGCCACTGACGATAGTGAATTAAATAATCGTTTTTGGTTTAAAGTTGACAAGAAAGCTAACAAGTTTGACATTAAAACGGTTATAGAACACACATACGATGTAAAAGTTTCTAAAGTTAGGACTATGAATATCAAGCCTAAAAGTAAGAGTCGTTTTACAAAAACAGGTGTCATATCCGGTGCTACTTCAGCTTATAAAAAAGCAATAGTTGATTTAAAAGATGGAGATACCATTGATATATATAGCAACCTTTAATATAGAAGTATGGCTGTAAAGAAAATAAAACCTACAACTCCAGGTCAACGATTTAAAATCGCCAACGGTTTTGATGCGTTAACCACAGATAAGCCGGAGAAGAGCTTGTTAAAGAGTTATAAGAAAACCGGTGGAAGAAATAACAACGGTAGAATGACCATGCGTTATAAAGGTGGAGGTCATAAAAAAAGATATAGATTAGTTGACTTTAAGAGAAATAAACCTGATGTAGATGCAGAAGTTAAAACTGTTGAATACGATCCTAATCGTTCAGCATTTATATCTTTGATTGAATATGAGGATGGTGAAAAAAGTTATATAATAGCTCCTACGGGAATCAAAGTTGGTCAAACTGTAAAAACATCAGTTTCTTCAAATGAAGTTCGTGTTGGTGATTATCTTGCTTTAAAGTCAATCCCTTACGGAACTATTGTGTCTTGTATAGAGCTTCATCCTGGTCAGGGTGCAACCCTAGCTAGAAGTGCAGGAACTTTTGCACAGTTAATAGCTAAAGAAGGAAAATATGTTACTGTTAAATTGCCATCAGGTGAAGTTAGATTGATTCTTTCCAGCTGTTATGCTATGGTTGGTTCAGTGTCTAATAGTGATCATCAATTGGTTATTTCTGGAAAAGCAGGAAGAAGTAGATGGTTAGGAAAGAGACCTAGAACACGTGCAGTAGTAATGAATCCGGTAGATCATCCTATGGGTGGTGGTGAAGGTAAAGCTTCAGGTGGTCATCCAAGATCTAGAAAAGGTTTATCTGCTAAAGGTTATAAAACCAGAAAACCATCCAAGTCAAGTAACAAACACATCATTGAACGAAGAAAAAAATAAGCTATGCCTAGATCATTAAAAAAAGGACCTTACGTTCACTATAAATTACAAAGAAAAATAGAACAGGCTGAAAGCTCCGGCAAAAAGCAAGTCATTAAAACCTGGTCTAGATCGTCATTAATCACTCCTGATTTTGTTGGTAAAACTTTTGGAGTACATAATGGAAAACAATTTATACCTGTTTTTATCACTGAAAATATGGTTGGACATAAGCTAGGTGAGTTTTCTCCAACTCGTACATTTAGAGGTCACACTAGTGCCAAAAACAAAAAAGCATAATTATGGGGGTTAAGAAAAGAAATAGAGCTGAGTTTATTAAAGAGAGAAAAGAATCTGTTGCTTTTGCTAAGTTAAACAATTGTCCTACATCCCCTCGTAAAATGAGGTTAGTAGCTGATACTGTTAGAAACGAAAGTGTAGAATCAGCATTGTCTAAGTTAAAATTTACAAATCGTGAATCTGCACAAAGAATTGAAAAGTTGCTACTTTCTGCGATAGCGAATTGGCAAAATAAAAACGAAGATAGAGACCTCGAATCAGCAGGATTATATATAAAAGAAATAAAAGTCGATAGTGCAGGTATGTTAAAACGACTTAGACCAGCTCCACAGGGTAGAGCTCACAGAATAAGAAAAAGATCAAATCATGTCACCTTAATTTTAGGTGAAAATCATAATGAACAATAAACTATGGGTCAAAAGACAAATCCTATTGGTAACAGACTGGGCATCATAAAAGGTTGGGATTCAAACTGGTATGGTGGAAAAAGACATGGTGAATATATTAAAGAAGATGACAAAATTCGCAAGTATATTCATGCTAGATTATCTAAAGCCAGTGTTTCAAAGATTGTTATCGAAAGAACACTTAAAATTGTTACTATTACAATTACGACTGCACGACCTGGAATTATCATAGGTAAAGGCGGTCAGGAGGTTGATAAGCTCAAAGAAGAGTTAAAAAAATTAACATCTAAAGATGTTCAAGTTAATATTTATGAAATAAAGCGACCAGAATTAGATGCTTTTTTAGTTGCTTCGAGTATAGCGCGTCAAGTAGAGAATAGAATTTCTTACAGAAGAGCGATTAAGATGGCAATTGCTGCTACTATGCGTATTAATGCAGAAGGGATTAAGATTCAAATATCAGGTCGATTGAATGGTGCTGAAATGGCACGAGTTGAGACGTTTAAAGAAGGTAGAATTCCACTTTCTACATATCGAGCTGATATCGATTTTTCTATTGCAGAAGCACAAACCACTTATGGTAAGTTAGGTATTAAAGTTTGGATTATGAAAGGAGAAGTGTATGGTAAACGTGAGCTGACTCCATTATTAGGATTTTCAAAAAATGATAATAAGGGTAAAGGTAAAAGATCAAACCCAAAACGTAATAAATAAGATAACTTATTATGCTACAGCCTAAAAAGACGAAATATAGAAAGCAGCAGAAAGGAAAGATGAAAGGTAATTCTCAAAGAGGACATCGCCTTTCTAACGGAACTTTTGGTATAAAATCTTTAGATTCAAGCTTTATAACTTCAAGACAAATTGAAGCAGCTCGTATTGCAGCTACTCGATACATGAAAAGGGATGGTTCTTTATGGATAAAAATATTTCCTGATAAACCTATTACAAGTAAACCTTTAGAAGTTAGAATGGGTAAAGGTAAAGGTGCCGTAGAATATTACGCTGCTCCTGTTAAACCGGGAAGGATAATTATTGAAATCGGTGGAGTATCTATGCGTGTTGCAAAAGAAGCATTGCGTTTAGCATCTCAAAAGTTACCCGTTAAAACTAAATTTGTTGTAGCAAGAGATTATCAAGAATAAATTATGAAAAAGTCAGAGATAAAAAATAAGTCATTAACAGAGTTAAAAGAAGCACTTGCAAATGAACAGCAAAATTATAGAAATTTAAAGCTTACACATTCTGTTAGTCCATTAGAAAATCCGTCTGAGATTAAATCATTAAGACGTTCTATTGCTAGAATAAAAACAGAAATAACTTTAAAGTCGGCTCAGTAACATAAGATTATGGAAAATAGAAATTTAAGAAAAGAAAGAGTAGGAATTGTTTCCAGCGATAAAATGGTAAAGTCAATTGTTGTTAAAGAAACAAAAAAGACAAAACACCCCAAGTATGGAAAGTTCGTTCTTAAGACCAAAAAATATATTGCTCACGACGAAAAGGAAGATTCCAAGCCTGGCGATAAAGTGAAAATAATGGAAACAAGACCATTAAGTAAGACTAAAAGATGGAGATTAGTAGACATTTTAGAAAGAGCTAAATAATATGGTACAACAAGAATCAATATTAAAAGTTGCTGATAATACTGGTGCGAAAAAAGTACAAGTAATTAAGGTTTTAGGCGGTACTAAAAGACGATACGCTTCAGTTGGTGATAAGGTAGTTGTTAGTGTTAAAAGCGCAACACCAAATGGTAATATAAAATCAGGTGAAATTTCTACTGGTGTTATCGTTAGGACCAATAAGGAAGTAAGAAGAAAAGACGGATCTTATATAAGGTTTGATGATAATTCTGTGGTTCTTTTAGCACAAACTGGAGAAATGAGAGGAACTAGAGTTTTTGGACCTATTGCTAAAGAACTACGTGAAAATAAATTTATGAAAATTGTATCTTTAGCACCAGAGGTACTATAATCTATTAACATGAAGAAATTCAAATTTAAAACAGGAGATAAGGTTATCGTAAATACCGGTGTCGATAAGGGCAAAACCGGACAAATATTACAAATATTAACCAAACATAATCGAGCAATTGTTGAAGGTATTAATATAGTTCATAAACATCAAAAGCCTTCTGCCAATAATCCTCAAGGAGGTATCAAAGAAGTGGAAGCTTCTATAGATATTTCAAATTTATCACATGTAGATAAAGAGGGTAATGCTACAAGAGTTGGTTTTAGAATTAATAATGATGGCAAAAAAGAAAGATTTGCTAAAAAATCAGGTGAAGTTATATAGATATGAGTTACGTACCCAGATTAAAACAAGAGTATAAAGAGAAAATATTACCCGAGTTAACCCAAGAGTTTAGTTATAATAACTCTATGGAAGTGCCTAAGCTTACTAAGATTGTTGTAAGTCGTGGAGTGGGTGAAGCAGTTTCAGATAAAAAACTTATCGATAAAGCTGTTGACGAATTAACACTCATTACCGGTCAAAAAGCAGTTCCTACTAAATCTAAGAAAGATGTTGCATCTTTTAAACTGAGAAAAGGTATGCCCATAGGTGCTATGGTTACATTAAGAGGGGCAAAAATGTATGAATTTTTAGATAGACTTATAACCATTGCTTTACCGAGAGTAAGAGATTTTAATGGTATAAAAAGTAATGGTTTTGATGGTAGAGGCAACTATAATTTGGGTGTAGAAGAACAAATTATATTTCCTGAAATTAATATAGATAAAGTAAACAAGGTTTCAGGCTTTGATATAAGTTTCGTTACAACAGCACAAACTGATCAAGAAGCTAAGTCTTTATTAACCCAATTAGGATTACCTTTTAAAAAGAAATAATTATGGCTAAGGAATCAATGAAAGCGCGTGAAATTAAACGCCAAAGAACAGTTGAAAAATTCGCAGAAAAAAGAAAAGCTCTAAAAGAAGCAGGTGATTATGAGGCTCTACAAAAGCTTCCAAGAGATGCATCACCTGTAAGATTACATAATAGATGTAAACTAACCGGTCGACCTAAGGGTTATATGAGACATTTTGGAATTTCAAGAGTCATGTTTAGACAATTAGCTAATAATGGTCTTATACCTGGTATTAAAAAAGCAAGTTGGTAAATAAGTAAGAAAATATTATGAATATAGATCCAGTTTCAGATTACTTAACAAGAGTTAGAAATGCCTTAGCAGCATCTCATAGGGTTGTAGAAATCCCAGCCTCAAATCTTAAGAAAGAGATAACCAAAATACTTTTTGATCAAGGTTATATTTTGAGTTATAAATTTATTGATGATGATGTTCAAGGAATAATAAAAATAGCTCTTAAATATGATAAGTTAACAAATGATTCTGTAATTAAAAAATTACAAAGAATTAGTAGACCTGGTTTAAGAAGATATGTTGATCATAACAATATTCCAAGAGTTTTAAACGGATTAGGAATATCCATCATTTCTACATCTCATGGTCTAATGACAGGTAAGCAAGCAAAGTCTAACAATGTAGGTGGAGAAGTTCTCTGCTACGTTTATTAATACGAAGTTAATATGTCTAGAATAGGATTAAGTCCCATAGTAATACCCGAAAATGTTGACGTTACAATTGATGATAATATTATCACGGTTAAGGGTAAGTTAGGTGAATTATCACAAGAATTCAGTGGAATAGATATTGAAAAAGAGGATGGTGAAATCAAACTCAAAAGACCTAACGATAAAAAAACTGTTAAATCAAAGCATGGTTTGTATAGAGCTTTAATCAATAATATGGTTGTTGGAGTTACAGAAGGTTACACTGTAGAATTAGAGCTTGTTGGTGTTGGTTATAGAGCCAGCAATAAGGGGCAACAATTAGATTTAGCCATAGGATATTCTCATAATATTATTATTGATTTAGCTCCTGAAATCACAGTTGAAACACAAACTGAAAAAGGGAAAAACCCAACAATAAAGTTAAAATCATTTGATAAACAACTTGTTAATCAAGTAGCATCTAAAATAAGATCTTACAGAAAACCTGAACCATATAAAGGTAAGGGAATTAGATACGTAGGAGAACATGTCAGAATTAAAGCAGGTAAATCAGCATAATCAATAATTATGGCCAGTACAACAAAACAGGAAAGAAGAAAAAAATTACATAACCGAATAAGAAAAAGAATATTCGGTACAGCGGATAGACCAAGGCTATCAATTTATAGAAGTAATAAAGATGTTTATGCACAGTTGATTAACGACATAGATGGCGTTACTTTATTATCAGCTTCTTCAAGTCATTTAGATAAAAAAGAAGTTGCAAAATTAAATAAATCGGATAGAGCCCACATGGTTGGTAAAGTATTAGCTGAAAAAGCTAAAGATAATAATATCACTTCTGTAGTATTCGATAGAAGTGGTTACCTTTATCATGGAAGAGTTAAATCATTAGCGGAAGGCGCTAGAGAAGGCGGATTAAAATTTTAATATATGTATCAAGATTATAAAAATGTAGAATTTGTAAAACCATCAGGTTTAGAGTTGAATGATCGTTTAGTTGGTGTTCAACGTGTTACTAAAGTAACAAAAGGAGGTAGAGCTTTCGGTTTTTCTGCAATAGTAGTAGTAGGTGATGAAAATGGTGTAGTAGGTCAAGGTTTAGGTAAATCTAAAGAAGTAGCTGATGCCATTGCTAAAGCTGTTGAAGATGCTAAGAAAAAGCTTGTAAGAATACCTCTTATTAATAATTCTTTACCTCACCAACAGGTGGGTAAATACTCAGGAGCCAAGGTAGTTTTAATGCCGGCTTCACCTGGTACTGGTGTCATAGCTGGTGGACCTGCAAGAATTGTTTTAGAATCAGTTGGTGTGCACGATGTTCTTTCAAAAAACCAAGGTTCTACAAACCCACATAACGTTGTAAAAGCAACTTTTGATGCGTTATTACGCTTAAGAAGTCCAGAAGTAGTTGCTAAGCAAAGAGGTATTAGTCTTGATAAAGTTTTTAAAGGTTAAAAAGTCAATGGGGAAATTAAAAATCACACAAACGAAGAGTTCAATAAAAAAAGGTAAAAACCAAAAAGCTAATTTAGAAGCTTTAGGATTACGAAGAATTGGTCATAGTGTTGAACACGAAGAATCATCAGTTATTCTTGGTATGATAAAAAAAGTTGACCATTTAGTTAAAGTTGAAGCCTTAAAATAACATTAAAATGAATTTACATAATTTAAAACCCGCAAAAGGTTCAGTTAAATCTTCTAGAAGTAGATTAGGAAGAGGAGAAGGCACTGGTCATGGTGGTACAGCTGGTAGAGGTCATAAAGGAGCTAAATCCAGATCCGGTTATTCTAAAAAAATTGGATTTGAAGGTGGTCAAATGCCATTACAAAGAAGAGTTCCTAAATATGGCTTTAAAAATAGAAATAAAGTTTATTTTCGCACTTTTAATTTAGATACACTTGAGGAATTTATTTCTTCAAATAAATTAAGTGAAAATATTACCATCTCTAAACTTATCGAAGCTAATTTAGTTAGCAAAAATGATAAGGTTAAGATTTTAGGTAGAGGTGAAATGAAAAGTAAAGTAACTATAGAAGCTCACCATTTTTCTGCATCAGCTAAAGATGCTATTGAAAAAGCTGGTGGTACTATAAAATCCGTATAAATTAAGTACATGAAATTTATAGAAACCATAAAAAATATCAGCAAAATTGAAGAGCTTAGAAATCGGATCTTAGTTACTTTAGGTCTTTTATTGGTCTATAGATTTGGTGCACAAGTTGTCCTTCCTGGTGTTGATGCTACACAATTAGCCAATCTAGCTAGTCAAACAGATGGAGGTCTTTTGGGTTTATTAAATGCTTTTACAGGAGGTGCATTTTCTAATGCATCTGTTTTTGCTTTAGGTATTATGCCTTATATTTCAGCTTCAATTGTTGTACAGTTGATGACCATAGCGGTACCTTATCTCCAAAAACTTCAAAAAGAAGGCGAAAGTGGCAGAAAAAAAATTACTCAAATTACCAGATGGCTTACCATTGGTATTACTTTAGTTCAGGGTCCCGGATATATCTATAATCTCTTTAATACATTACCTGAATCCGCTTTTATGCTTCAAAGTTCTTTTTATTTTGTTGCTTCTTCGGTGATAATATTAACCACTGGATGTATTTTTGCTATGTGGTTAGGTGAAAAAATAACGGACAAAGGTATTGGTAATGGAATTTCGTTATTGATAATGGTTGGTATTATTGCTCGTTTACCCCAATCTTTTTGGCAAGAAATCTCATCAAGAATGGGTACAGATTCATCGGGTGGTGTCATTTTAATTTTAATCGAATTAGCAATATGGTTTTTGTTAATCTTAGCTACAGTATTATTAGTCAAAGCAGTCCGCAAAGTGCCTGTACAGTATGCACGTAAGTCTGCTTCAGGAAAATACGAAAAAGCTTCAATGGCTGGAGCCAGACAATTTATACCCTTAAAATTAAATGCATCAGGAGTAATGCCTATCATATTTGCTCAGGCTATTATGTTTGTTCCTGCTGCTCTAGCCGGACTTTCTGACTCTACAATGGCACAGGGTATTACAGCAGAGTTTCAAAATTTATTTGGTTTTTGGTATAATTTAGTTTTTGGTATTTTAATAATCATTTTTACCTATTTTTATACGGCCATTAGTGTACCTACTAATAAAATGTCAGATGACTTAAAAAGAAGTGGCGGATTTATTCCTGGGATTAGACCAGGTTCAGATACCGCAGAATTTTTAGATAGAATAATGTCTCAAATAACACTTCCGGGATCAATATTTTTAGCTATTCTCGCTGTATTTCCAGCTATCATTGTAGGCTTACTTGGTTTACAACAAGGATGGGCTTTGTTTTTTGGAGGTACTTCAATGATTATCATGGTAGGTGTAGCTATTGATACTGTAGATCAAATAAACGCTTATTTACTCAATAGACATTATGATGGTCTCATGAAAACAGGTAAAAATAAAAAAGTAGTTGCATAATTATGGCAAAACAAAAATCAATTGAGCAAGACGGAACAATTGTAGAAGCATTATCAAATGCAATGTTTAGAGTAGAACTTGAAAATGAACATATAGTTACTGCTCACATATCCGGAAAAATGAGAATGCATTATATCAAATTGTTACCAGGTGATAAAGTGAAATTAGAAATGAGTCCTTATGATTTAACTAAGGGACGTATAACCTACAGATATTAATATTATGAAAGTACGCGCATCAATTAAAAAAAGAAGTTCAGATTGTAAAATCGTTCGTAGAAAAGGACGATTATACGTTATAAATAAGAAGAACCCAAAATTTAAACAAAGACAAGGATAATAATATGGCAAGAATAGCTGGTGTTGATTTACCGAAAAACAAAAGAGGTTTAGTTGCTCTTACTTACATTTTTGGTGTAGGTAATTCAACTTCAAAAGAAATTTTAAATAAAGCCGGAGTTGATATTAATCTAAAAGTGTCAGAATGGAAAGATGAACAAATTGCAAACATTCGTAATGTCATTGGCGATTATACAATTGAAGGTCAATTAAGATCTGAAAACTCCATGAATATAAAACGTTTAATGGATATTGGTTGTTACAGAGGAGTTAGACATAGATCAGGTTTACCTTTAAGAGGTCAAAAAACCAAAAACAATTCCAGAACTAGAAAAGGAAGAAAGAAAACTGTTGCAAACAAAAAGAAAGCAACTCTATAATTAGTTAGTATGGCAAAATCATCGCAAAAAAAGAATAAAGTTAAAGTTGAAGCCTTTGGTGAAGCTTATGTAAATGCAACATTTAATAATGTTATCATTTCACTCACTAATAAAAATGGCGAAGTAATCTCATGGTCTTCAGCTGGAAAAATGGGGTTTAAAGGTAGCAAAAAAAATACACCTTATGCAGCTCAATTAGCTGCAGAAGATGCAAGCAAAAAAGCTTATGATCTTGGTTTGAGAAAGGTGAAAGTCTTTGTTAAGGGGCCAGGTAATGGAAGAGAATCTGGTATTAGAGCTATTCATAACAGTGGAGTAGAAGTTACAGAAATCATCGATGTAACACCTATTCCTCACAATGGTTGCAGACCCCCTAAAAGAAGAAGAGTTTAATAAAAATTATAATATAGATTATCGAAGGAAAGACCTTAATTCATAATCAAATCACTAAAAATTAAATATGGCAAGATATACTGGTCCAAAAACTAAAATAGCACGTAAGTTCGGAGAACCGATCTTCGGTGATGACAAATCTTTTGAGAAAAAAAATTATCCTCCCGGCCAACATGGTAATAACAGGAGAAGAGGTAAAAAATCTGAGTATGCTACTCAATTGATGGAAAAACAAAAGGCTAAATATACTTATGGAATCCTTGAGAAACAGTTCCGTAATATGTATGAGAAAGCTAATCGTTCACAAGGTATTACCGGTGAAATCCTTTTACAAATGTGTGAGTGCAGATTAGATAACATCGTTTATCGATTAGGTTTAGCTCCATCTCGAAGTGCTGCTAGACAACTTGTTACTCATAAACATATAGTTGTTAATGGCGAAATATTAAATGTTCCCTCTTATCAGGTTAATGAAAATGACTTAATAGGTGTTCGTGAAAAATCAAAATCGCTACTTGTCATTAAAGACGCTTTAGAAAATAATAAAACCGTTCACGAATGGTTATCATGGAATAGTGAGAAAAAAGAAGGTTCTCTTGTTAATATTCCCGTGAGATCGCAGATACCAGAAAAGATCAATGAACAGTTTATCGTTGAACTTTATTCAAAATAATTAAAGACACTTCAATTACTATGACATTATTCAATTTTCAAAAGCCCGATAAGGTTATTATGATCGAATCAACCGATTTTGAGGGCATATTCGAATTCAGACCCTTAGAACCGGGATATGGTTTAACTGTAGGAAATGCTTTAAGAAGAGTCTTATTATCTTCTCTGCAAGGCTTTGCTATCACTTCAGTCCGTATAGAAGGTGTTGAACATGAATTTTCTACAATACCTGGTATCGTTGAAGACGTTACTGAAATCATTCTTAACCTTAAACAAATTAGATTTAAGCGACAAATTGAGGACGTTGATAATGAAACAGTATCTGCTTCCTTATCTGGTTCTAACCAAATAAAAGCAGGTGATTTACAAAAATTTATATCTGGTTTTCAAGTTCTAAATCCAGATCTAGTGATTTGTAATTTAGATAAAAAGGTTTCACTTAATTTAGAATTAACCTTAGAGAAAGGTAGAGGTTATGTTCCAGCTGAAGAAAATAAAGTAGATAATGCTCCTATCGGAACTATCTTTACAGATTCTGTATTTACACCTATTAAAAATGTTAAATATAGTATTGAAAATTATAGGGTAGAACAAAAAACAGATTACGAAAAATTAGTTTTCGAGATTCAAACCGATGGATCTATTCATCCTAAAGAAGCACTTAAAGAATCTGCTAAAACCCTCATTCATCATTTTATGTTATTCTCTGATGAGCGAATAACCTTAGAAACTGAAGAAATGACAGAATCTGAAACTTATGATGAGGAGTCATTACATATGAGACAACTTTTAAAAACTAAGTTGATGGATTTAGATTTATCTGTAAGAGCGCTTAACTGCTTAAAAGCTGCTGAAGTTGATACCTTAGGTGATTTAGTTTCTTACAATAAAAATGATTTAATGAAATTTAGAAACTTTGGTAAAAAATCATTAACAGAATTAGAAGAGTTAGTAGCAGATAAAGGTTTAGATTTCGGTATGGATTTATCAAAATATAAACTAGATAAAGACTGATTTACTTAGTTTAAAAAAAACAATCAAATGAGACACGGAAAGAAATTTAATCATCTTGGGAGAAAATCAGCTCATAGGAAATCTATGCTTGCTAATATGAGTTGTTCCCTAATTGAACATAAACGCATTAACACTACGGTTGCAAAAGCTAAAGCTTTACGACAATTTATAGAGCCACTTTTAACCAAGTCAAAACTTGATAACACTCATAACAGAAGACTTGTTTTTTCTAAAATTAAAGATAAATATGCTGTTAATGAATTGTTTAGAGAAATAGCTCCTAAAATTGCTGATAGACCAGGCGGTTATACCAGAATTATAAAATTGGGAAATAGGTTAGGGGATAATGCTGATATGGCATTAATCGAACTTGTTGACTATAACGAAACTTACGACTTGTCTAAAGCTGGTAAAAAGAAATCTACCAGAAGAGGAAGAAGTAGAAGAGGTTCAAAAAAACAGGCTCAAAATACACAGGAAGCTACTCAATCTAATGATAGTAGTAAAGCTGATTCTGAGACCAGTGAAAATGAATCAACAAAAAATGAATAAAATAAATTTATTTTAAGATATAAAAGGCATACTAACAAGTATGCCTTTTTTTTATATTTACAAAATTATGAAATATTTACACAAAAAAAACGCTTATTTACTCTTAGAAGATGGAACGCTTTTCTATGGTAAATCAATAGGGGAGAATCCTGGTAAGTCATCTGGTGAAATTTGTTTCAACACGGGAATGACAGGATACCAGGAGATCATTACAGATCCTTCTTATTATGGTCAAATCATGGTAATGACTAATGCGCATATTGGTAACTATGGTATTGCAGATTATGAATCTGAATCAGATTCCCCTAAAATATCAGGTTTAGTTTGTAAGAATTTCTCTTATAACCCTTCTCGTATGGCATCTTCTGAGTCTTTAAAAAATTACCTAGATAACAGCAACGTATTTGGCATTTCTGATATTGATACTCGTGCGCTTGTTACATACATAAGAGAAAACGGTGCGATGAATGCAATCATTGCAAGTACCGATTATCCTATAGAACAATCCAAAAAAGAATTAACTGAAAAACCAAGTATGGCCGGTTTGGCACTTGCAGCGGATGTATCTACGAAAAAATATTATAAGTTTAATTCAAATCCTACCGGAAAAACAATAGCTGTTTTAGATTTAGGTATAAAAAGCAATATTTTAAATAAACTTGATGAACTGAATGTAGAATTACATGTTTTTCCACATGATACATCTTATGATGAGTTACTTCAAGTAAATCCGGATGCATTATTTTTATCTAATGGACCGGGAGACCCTGAGCCATTAGTGGAAGCTATTCAGCTTACAAAAAAAGCTATTGATGATAATTTACCCACATTTGGTATTTGTTTAGGGCATCAAATAATTGCTCTAGCAAATAACATTCCTACTTTTAAAATGCACCATGGTCATAGGGGTATTAATCATCCAATTCTAAATCAAGAAACCGGAAAGGGCGAAATAACTTCTCAAAATCATGGTTTTGCAGTAGAACTTGAATCAGCTAAAGCAAATGAAAATATACAAATAACACATATTCATTTAAATGATAACTCCCTTGCAGGCTTAAAAATAAAAGATAAAAAATGTTTTTCTGTTCAATATCATCCGGAAGCTAGTCCCGGACCACATGATGCATATTACCTTTTTCAAGAGTTTGCTGATTCGATATAAAAATTATCGTTAATGTCTGATTTGAGTTGCTTAATTTTATAATATCTTGCCAAAGTGGGTGTATGATAGGAGGCTAATCAATTGCTTTGATAAGATGTATTTAGTTGATATATACTTATTTATATTTCATCTCATATATTAGTCTAACACTACCAATTTATTAAAATCTTAGAATGTATATATATAAGCATTGATTAATTTAAAAATGATTTAAGTCATATAATAATTGCTGTAAATTAAGCAGTATTTAGTAAATTGCAAAAACTAAAATTTAAATATATGAGTGCAATATTATCAGTAAATGCCCGTCAAATTTTTGATTCCAGGGGGAATCCTACCGTAGAAGTAGATGTTTTTACAGAAAGTGGATCTTTAGGAAGATTTGCTGTACCTTCAGGCGCATCAACAGGAGAACATGAAGCCGTAGAATTAAGAGATGGAGGAAGTGATTTTATGGGTAAAGGGGTCTCCAAAGCGGTTGATAATATCAATAATATTATATCTGAAAAACTTTTAGGTTTTTCTGTATTTGATCAAGAAGAAGTAGATCAATTTCTTATCAACTTAGATGGATCAGACAACAAAGGAAATTTAGGAGCAAACGCCATATTAGGCGTTTCTTTAGCCGTTGCTAAAGCAGCAGCTGAAGAACTGGG
>Ga0102930_1000178_pt1 | contig 20942 bp, 18 predicted proteins | sample SalPon1_B_H2O_MG_FD_84514 | JGI IMG/M metagenome (GOLD analysis project Ga0102930, IMG submission 84514) | Salt pond water microbial communities from South San Francisco under conditions of wetland restoration - Salt Pond MetaG R1_B_H2O_MG | ecosystem: Environmental > Aquatic > Non-marine Saline... | reverse complement strand
CTTCGGCTAGTGGTTCCCCTTGCCGGGTCCACAGGGGACTTTCACCCCCAAGTCATCCGGTCAGCACCACCTGAACCGGAACAGCGCCTATCAAGGCGCTACGCGCCATGCCTGGCGCACCAACGCAAAAGGCCCCTCGATCGAGGGGCCTTTTTCATGGGTCGTGCCGGCTCTCGGCCGGTCAGGCGAAGGGATCGAAGCGATCCTCGTCCTTGCGGCGGTGATGACGCTTCAGATCCAGTTCCAGCGACTTGAGCACCGTGTGTTCGTCGACCGGGCCGGCCTCGCGCCGCTCGAGTTCGGCACGTGCCTCGTCGATCAGGGCGCGCAACTCGCGCCAGTGGAGACGATCCAGGTTCGGCATGCCGGTCATCCCGTCGCGCTGAGCACGGAGTGGGTGTGGTGGCCGCGACGCACGAACCGCTGGGTGCGCACGCTCGGGTCGTGGTAGTGGGAACTCACCGCCAGGGTGTCGCCCACTTCGACCAGCACGAGCCCGCGGCCGGGACGCTGGTCCCAGGCGCCGCAATCGATCCACAGCCGGTTGCCGTCACGAACCGGCTGGTCCGTGATCGTGTGTCCGGCGATCACCCAGTCGATCCCCTCGACGCTGCGCTCGGGACCCCGGCTTCCCAGGACCTCTTTGAGCTGGCTACGTCCCGACAGCAGCGGGTCGAAGGAGGCATCGGCACTCGGATGCCCCCAGTAGCTGAGCTTCTTGACGCGCTCGAGCCGGGCGATGTTCTGGTCCCAGTCCCATAGCGGCAGTTCGGCATGCACGACACCCACCGCCGCCGGACCGTTGCCGACCTGGATCATCAGCGGCATCTGGCTGATGAGGTTCATCACCTCGGTGATCAGGTCGTCCCACTTGTCGTCGTTGAGCTTGTCGTAGGAGGCGAGCAGCCAGCCCGAGCCCATCGCCTCGAGGTCGGCACGCTGCGTCTCGGTCAGGCAGCGCTCGGCGAGCGCGAGGCGATGGTCGGCCAGCGCGCGTTCGTGATTGCCGGCCACGGAAAAGAACCACGATTCGCCCAGCAGCCGCAGGGTGCCGAGCGAATCCTCGCCGAAGTCGATCAGGTCGCCCACGGCGATCACGCGGTCCCGGTCGGGGGAAAAGTCGTGCTTTTCCAGGATCTTTTCCAGCAGGGCGCGACTGCCGTGCAGGTCCCCGACGATGAAGTCCCGACCCCGCCGGTTTTTCATTAGTTGTTTGAATAACGTCATGTAAGCAACAACGCCGTGCGCCACGGGCAGACATGTCCCGTGGACGATTGATTCGGTCGACTGGCCGTCCGGAACATGTTTTCGCCCGGCATCCGAAGGCACGGAGCGAGGCGGGGACGGGGCAGGCAGAGGGCCTGCGAATCGGATATCTCAATATTTTCGCTAAAAAATAGCGTCAGGTCAACAGGTTGGCCGGTCCGCCCGCCCGCGCGGTAGACCCAAGAAACCCTGATACCCCCATCGAGCATTTACCTTACCGCGGTGCTGCGGTTTGTCGCGATCCGGCGTATGCTCGTCGACGGGTCAAGCATTTCACCTGCATGACAAAAAACCGGAGAAACCGGTGACCCGCTGGACCGAACCCCCAAGGAGGAATCACCCCCATGACCATTCGTTCTCTCTCCCGCACCGCCGCGTGGATGCTGGCCGCGGCCCTGACCCTCGGCACCACCGCGCAGGCCGCAGACCAGAAGGCGATCGAGGCCGTCGGCGGCAACACGCTCGCCCAGGAACACCTCGTGCTCCAGATGACCGAGAGTGATCTGCAGCGTCAGAACCTGGTGCTCAACGTGGCGACCAACGTGATGAAGTCCCGAGGTGGCCCGGACATGATCGACGTCGAGGTGGTCGCCTTCGGCCCCGGGATCAGCATGCTGTTCGCCGACAACGTCCATGCCGACCGGATCGAGTCGCTGGCGCAGCAAGGCGTGCGCTTCTCCGCCTGCAAGAACTCGATTGCCGGTGCGACCCGCAAGCTCAGCAAGGAACCGGCGATGAACCCGGCCGCCCAGCCGGTCGGAGCGGGTATCGCCCGGATCCTCGATCTGGTCGACGCCGGCTACGTGCTGGTTCGCCCGTAACCGCCCCCAACCCCGCAAGCACCCCGGTCTCGACGAGACCGGGGTTTTTTTCGTGCCCATTACCCGCCGCGGCGCTGCACAGCATGACCCCGCGGCGTATCATCGGACGGATGAGCACTCTACCGACCGAGCAACCCGTGTCCGATCTCGACGAAATCACCCCCGATGCCGAACTGATCGAGCGACTGGCCGCGCGCCTGACCGGCGATGCCGTCGACCAGGAGCAACTGCGTCACGTCCTGCGCTGCAGTCCGTTCATCCAGCAGAGCCTCGCCGCCGAGCCCGCGATTCTCGATTACGTGCTCGCCGGCTGTACCGACGGGTTTCTCGGCGACGGGATCGACGGTCGATTCGCCGATCTCTCCGGCCCGCACGAGGAACGGCTGGCCCTGGATGCCACCGACTTCGGCCGCGAACTGCGCCGCCTGCGTCGTCGGGAGATGATCCTGATCGCCTGCCGCGACCTGCTCGGCATCGACGACACCGACGCCACGCTGCGCTCGCTGTCCCGACTGGCGGATTTCTGCGTCGCCGAGGCGCTGACCTACCACGAACACCATCTGCAGCAGCGCTTCGGCCAGCCCCGGGACGCCGACGGCAACACGGTGGGGCTGGTGGTGATCGGCATGGGCAAGCTCGGTGGCGACGAACTCAACTATTCCTCCGACATCGACCTGATCTTCGCCTACGCCAGCGAGGGCGAGACCGACGGGCGCAAGACGCTCAGCAACGCCGAGTACTTCATCCGGCTGGGCCAGCGCCTGATCCGCTCGCTCGACGAGGTCACTGGGCACGGGTTCGTCTTCCGCGTCGACATGCGCCTGCGTCCCAACGGCGACGAGGGGCCGCTGGCGATGAGCTTCGACGGGCTGGAGATCTACTACGCCACCCAGGGTCGGGAATGGGAACGCTACGCCTGGATCAAGGCACGCGTGATCGCCGGCGACTTCGCCGCCGGCGACGAGTTGATGGACATGCTGCGGCCGTTCGTCTTTCGCCGCTACCTCGATTTCGGCGCGTTCAGTCAACTGCGCGAGATGAAGCGGCTGATCGAACGCGAGATGACCGACGCGGCGATGCACAACAACATCAAGCTCGGCCCCGGCGGTATCCGCGAGATCGAGTTCATCGGTCAGCTGTTCCAATTGCTGCGCGGCGGCCGCGAACCGGCGCTGCAGGGACGACGGCTGATACCCGTGCTCGGCATCCTCGAGGATATGGGCGAGCTCGAGACGGCCACCGTCGCAGAACTGAGCGAGGGCTACGATTTCCTGCGCCGCGCGGAAAACCGGTTGCAGATGCTCTACGACCACCAGACGCAGACGTTGCCGGACAACAAGTTCGACCAGCTGCGCCTGGCGCTCTCGATGGGCTTCGACGACTGGGGGGCGTTTCTCTGGGCACTCGACCAGCACCGCGAGCGCATCCACAGCCACTTTTCCCAGGTCCTGCGCCTACCGGACGAGGGCGACGAGGACGAGGATCCCCTCGAACGGGTCTGGAACGGGCTGGGCGAGACCACCGACCGCGTGGCGATACTCGAACGCGCCGGGTTCGAGGAGCCCGCCCGACTCGAGCGCGACCTGTCGGCCTGGCGGGACACCCAGGGACCGGCCATCAACGGCACCGTCGCCCAGCGACTCGACCAGCTGATGCCCGACCTGCTGCGCGACATCAACGAGTACCGGGACCAGGTCAACGTGCTCTCCCGCATGCTCGACCTGCTCGCCGCGATCCTGCGGCGCTCGGTCTACGTCGCCCTCCTGATCGAACAACCCCAGGCCCGACGTCAGCTGGTGCGCCTGGTCCACGGCAGCCCGTGGATCGCCCAGCTGCTGACCCAGCATCCCATCCTGCTCGACGAGCTGATCGATCCGGAAACGCTCTACGCCCCGCCCGACAAAGCCGAGCTGTCTCGTGAACTGGGCGAGCTGCTCGCCAAGTGTCCCGACGACGAGGAACGCAGCCTCGACGAACTGCGCCGCTTCAAGCAGCTGGCCACCCTGCGGGTCGCGGCCGCCGACGTGGTCGGGGCGCTCCCCGTGATGCGGGTCTCCGACCAGCTGACCTGGATCGCGGAGGTGATCCTCGAGGCCGTCTACGAACGCACCCGCGCCCAGGTCGAGCGGCGTCATGGTCGACCGCGGGCACTGGATGCCTCGGGCGAGCCGTTCACCCCGGGACTGGCGATCATCGGTTACGGCAAGCTGGGCGGTATCGAGCTCGGCTACGGCTCGGATCTCGACCTGGTGTTCCTGCACGACTCGACCGACCGCGAGGCGGTCACCGACGGCGTGAAGTCGATCGACAACAGCCTGTTCTTCGCCCGGCTGGCGCAGAAGATCATCCACACGCTTAGCATCCGCACGCCGGCCGGCGTGCTCTACGAGGTGGACACGCGCCTGCGCCCCGACGGAGTGGGCGGTCTGCTGGTCTCCTCGGTCAACGCCTTCGCGCAATACCAGGCCGAGCACGCCTGGGTCTGGGAGGTCCAGGCGATGTGCCGGGCCCGCTTCGTCGCCGGGACGCAGCGGGTGGGTGAGGCCTTCGATGCCATCCGGCTCGAGACGCTCACCCAGGGCCGCGACGCCGACGAACTGCACGAGGCCGTGGTCGGCATGCGCCGCAAGATGCGTGACAACCAGACGCCCACGCCCGCGGGTTTCTTCCACCTCAAGCGGGACATCGGCGGCATCACGGACATCGAGTTCCTGGTCCAGTACCTGCTGCTGCGCCACGCGCACGAGCACCCGGCGATCCTCGCCTTCACCGACAACATCCGTCAGCTCGATTCGCTCAAGACCGCCGAACTGATCGACGCCGAGGCGAGCGAAGCCCTGACACAGGCCTACCGCAGCCTGAGGGACGCCGGTCATCATCAGGCACTGATGGGCTGCCGCTCGGTCGTCGACGCCCAGTCGTTCGAGACCGAGTGCAGCGTGGTGATCCAGCAGTGGCAGGCCCTGGTCGGGTGCCTGCCGCCGGGTGCTGAGGGGACCGACTCCGCCGACGGATAGCCGTGCGGGCAAAACCCCACGGCCCGTCACGGCGAACGGAGTGGCCCGCGGCCAGATCCCGGGTGGAAATCACGTGGAGACGTACCGGAGCCCGCCGGGTGCGCCTAGCTGCCGGGCGCGCCCTGGTCGAGCTCCAGGACCACCGGAGCATGGTCGGACGGGCGCTCCCAGCGTCGCGGCTCGACGTCGATATGACACTGCCGTGCGCTCTCGCGAAGTGCCTCGCTGATCAGGATCAGGTCGATCCGCAGGCCACGATTGCGCCGGAAGTTTGCCTGCCGGTAATCCCACCACGAGAAGGCATTCTCCGGCTGCTCGAACAGGCGGAACGCGTCGGTCAGGCCGGTCTCCAGGATACGGTCGAGCGCGTCGCGCTCCGGGGTGCTGCAGAGGATGCGCTCGCGCCAGGCATCGGGGTCGTGCACGTCGGCATCCCCCGGCGCGATATTGAAGTCCCCCATCACCACACGCTTGTCGTATCGTCCGGCCTCGTCGGCGAGCCAGCGCGTCAGCGCGGCCAGCCAGTCGAGCTTGTACTGGTACTTCTCGGAACCGACCGCCTCACCGTTGACCACGTAGAGGTTGATCACCCGCAGGTCACCGAAGGTCGCGGCGATCACCCGTCGCTGCGGATCCTCGAATCCCGGGATGTCCGTGATGATGTCGGTGGGTTCGGGCCAGTGGGCCGGGTAGACCCAGGCCACGCCGTTGTAGGTCTTCTGCCCGTTGGCGATGATGCGGTAGCCGGCCGCTTCTATCGCCTCGCGGCCGATGGCCTCGTCGAGCTGCTTGAGTTCCTGCAGTCCGAGCAGCGTGGCCGGCTGGGCCTCGAGCCACTGCAGTACCTGCGCCTGGCGCACCTTGAGCGAATTGACGTTCCAGCTGGCGATGTTCATCGGACGATGCCTTGGAGTGACCGGGTGAATGGATCCGGGCGCCATTTTCGCAAAAAACGGACGCCGTCGCGTTCCCCTCGGCTCAGATCAGGCTGCGCGTGCCCTGCGCGATCAGCCAGAAGACGAACAGGAACAGCGCCCCGACGATGAACGCGCCGGCCTTGAGGCGCTTGCGTCGGACCAGCTGATCCTGCGGCAGACCGGAGATGATGAACGGATCGCCGTTGTCCGGACGACGCAGCAGGTGGACGATGTGCTTGCCGCTGGCGCGTTCGCGTTCGGCCTCGGCGATCTCCTTGCGCGCCTGGGACCGGGCGAGCCGCATCGCCCAGACCCACTCCCGTTCCGAAATGTCGCCGTCTCCATCGAGGTCGAATCGCTGGCGCGCCGACTCGTCGTGCTTCCACTCCGCGAGCAGGTCGCGGCGACGCCGCTCGATCAGGTCGTGGTCGGTGCCGCCACTGTTGCCATGGCCGCGCGTCTCCAGCCAGCCGAGCACGTAGAGCGGCTCGTCCGGCAACAGCATCTGCTCGGTGTAGCGATGGGTATCGCCACCGAAGCCCACGAAGGTGCCGGTCGACCAACCGCGGCGCCCGCCGCGCTCGCGCCAGCGACGGCGATGGTGGGGGATCACGCGGGCATGATCCGGATCGACGAAAGCCTCGCCGCTGCCATCGTCGACGCGGAAGACCGCATCGCTGCGATGGCGCTCCACGGTTACCCAGCGGCGGTTCTTGCCGTTGGACTCGAGGCGCTCGATGCTCGTGTCGAACCACAGGCAGGGGGTGAACGAGAGCGGCGAGTAGAGCGAATGACCGTCCACGACGCGACCGCTGCCCTCGATCTCGTTGAAGCCCTGGGCGGCGGAACGCAGCCGGGCGGTGGGGGTGTGGGCGATGATCCGCGCCCGTATCAGGGTGCGAAAACCGAGGAAGAGGAAGACCAGCGTGAGGATCGCCGAGCCGGCCCACAGGACCAGGTAGAAGCCGGGGTCCAGCCCGGCGAGCCAGTCGCGCAGTGCCGCCAGCATCCTCTGGATAGCCCTCGACCCGGCGGGGCGATCAGTTGAACAGCGTCTTGATATCGACGTCTTCCGTGGTCTTCCGGTCGAACTCGAGCAGGCGGAAGGCACGGAAACGGAACAGCTGCGCGACCATCACGTCGGGAAACTGCTCGATGCGGATGTTGTTGGTGTTCACCGCGGCGTTGTAGAACTCGCGCCGGTCGGCGATCTCGTTCTCCAGCCCGGTGATGCGCTGCTGCAGGTGCTGGAAGGTCTCGTTGGCCTTGAGCTCCGGGTAGGCCTCGGCGACCGCGAACAGGTTGCCCAGCCCCAGCCGCAGGCTCTGTTCGGCCCCGCCGAGGGCGCCGACATCACCCCGTTGCTGGGCGTCGTTGACCGCGGCACGTGCCTCCATCACCCGCTCGAGGGTGTCGCGCTCGTAGTGCATGTACTGGCGCGCGGTCTCGACCAGCTTGGGCAGCTCGTCGTGGCGCTGGCGCAGCAGGACGTCAATGTTCGACCAAGCCTGGGACACATTGTGCTTCAGGCGCACCAGGCCGTTGTAGATGACGATCCCCCAGATGAGGATCAAAACCAGCAGAAAAACGATGATCGACAGCGCGATACCCATGGTCCAGTCGCCTCCTTGGCCGTCCGCCCGAGCGGGGTTCAGTTGATCGTGGTGTCGCCGCTCACACGTCGATATTGGACGCCGAAAGCGCGAATTTCTCGATGAAGTCGCGCCGCGGCTCGACCAGGTCGCCCATCAGCACCGTGAACACGGAGTCGGCCGCGACCGCATCCTCGATCTTCACCTGCAGCAGACGGCGCGTGTCCGGGTTCATGGTGGTCTCCCACAGCTGGTCGGGGTTCATCTCGCCCAGACCCTTGTAGCGCTGCACCGACAGGCCGCGACGGCCCTCGGCCATCAGCCAGTCGATCGCCTGCTCGAAACGCTCGATCGACTGGCGCCGTTCGCCGCGCACGACCTCGGCCCCCTCGGTGATCATGCCGTCGAGACGCTCGCCGAGATCGCCCAGCAGGCGGTATTCGCTGCCGCTGAAGAAGGCGGCCGGGATGGTGGTTTCATGTGAAACACCGTGCTGGCTGCGCTCGATGCGGAACACGTGGCCGTGCTCGCCTTCCTCCATCGCCACGCCGTATTCGACACCCGGGTCGGCGATGGCGTTGAGCATGCCGTTGAAGTGGCCCAGCCAGCCGGCCAGCCGCGACTCGTCGTCCATCATCGCCGGGTCGAGGCGACCGATCTGCATCAGCGCCTTGAGCGCGTTGATGTCGAAGCGGTTGGCCATGCGCTCGATCATGGCCTGGGCGGACAGGTATTCGCGCGCCAGCGACTCGAGCCCCGGGCCCGAGATCGGCGGGACGGCCTCGCCCAGTTCCAGCCGGGCCCCGTCGACCGCCTGCTGCAGCAGGTACTGGTTCAGGGCGAGATCGTCCTTGAGGTACTGCTCCTGCTTGCCCTTCTTGACCTTGTACAGCGGCGGCTGGGCGATGTAGACGTGGCCGCGCTCGACCAGCTCGCGCATCTGCCGGTAGAAGAACGTCAGCAGCAGCGTGCGGATGTGACTGCCGTCGACGTCCGCGTCGGTCATGATGATGATGCGGTGGTAGCGCAGCTTGTCCGGATCGAAGTCCTCCCGACCGATGCCGCAGCCCAGCGCGGTGATCAGGGTGCCGACCTCGGCCGAGGAGAGCATCTTGTCGAACCGCGCCTTCTCGACGTTGAGGATCTTGCCCTTGAGCGGCAGGATCGCCTGCGTGCGCCGGTCACGACCCTGCTTGGCCGAGCCGCCCGCCGAGTCGCCCTCCACCAGGTACAGCTCGGAGAGCGCCGGGTCCTTCTCCTGGCAGTCGGCGAGCTTGCCCGGCAGGCCGGCGATGTCGAGAGCGCCCTTGCGGCGGGTCATCTCCCGGGCCCGGCGGGCGGCCTCGCGGGCACGTGCCGCCTCGATGATCTTGGAGGTGATCGCCTCGGCGTCCTGGGGATTCTCCTCGAGAAAGTCGGCCAGGTGCTCGGCGGTCATCGACTCGACTGCGGTCTTGACCTCGGAGGAGACCAGCTTGTCCTTGGTCTGCGAGGAGAACTTCGGGTCGGGCACCTTGACCGAGATCACCGCCACCAGGCCCTCGCGCCAGTCCTCGCCGGTGGTGCTGACCTTGGCCTTCTTCAGGATCCCGTTGCGATCCATGTAGTCGTTGAGCGTGCGCGTCAGCGCGGTACGGAAGCCGGTCAGGTGCGTCCCGCCGTCACGCTGCGGGATGTTGTTCGTGTAGCAGAACAGGTTTTCCTGGTAGGCGTCGTTCCACTGCAGGGCGAGCTCGATGCCGACCTCGTCGCGATCACCGGCGAGGTAGATCACGTTCTTGTGGATGGCCGTCTTGTCCTTGTTGAGGTGCTCGACGAACGCGCGGATACCGCCCTCGTAGAAGAACGTGTCCGACCGGCCGGTCTGTTCCTCGGTCAGCGAGATGTTCACGCCCGAGTTGAGGAACGACAGCTCGCGCAGGCGCTTGGCGAGGATGTCGTAGTGGAAGGTGACGTCGGTGAAGATCGTCTGGCTGGGCAGGAACCGGATCTGCGTGCCCGAGCGCTCGGTCGGGCCGGCGTCCTTGAGCGGGTACTGCGGCTCGCCGAGGTGGTATTCCTGGACGAAGCGCCGCCCCTGGCGCCAGATGGTGAGATCGAGCCGGTCGGACAACGCGTTGACCACCGAGATGCCCACGCCGTGCAGACCCCCGGAGACCTTGTAGCTGTTCTGGTCGAACTTACCGCCGGCGTGCAGCACGGTCATGATGACCTCGGCGGCCGAGCGGCCCTCCTCCTCGTGGAGCTCGGTGGGAATGCCGCGGCCGTCGTCGGTCACCGAGACCGATCCGTCGGCGTGGATCACGACCTCGATGCGCGAACAGTGGCCGGCCAGCGATTCGTCGACCGCTTTGTCGACCACCTCGAAGACCATGTGGTGCAGGCCGGTGCCGTCGTCGGTATCGCCGATGTACATCCCCGGGCGCTTGCGTACCGCGTCGAGCCCCTTGAGGACCTTGATGCTGCTGGAGTCGTAACTGTTTTCGGCGCTCATGCTAAGTCGTGTCCCTTCCTGTCGAGCCGACCCGGACGGCGCCCGGGTCGGCGCATCGCGGGGCGCACGGACCATGCCGGCCGCGCCCCGTCGTTCCGACGGTGTTTCAAAACCTTGTGATCATACCATTTTCCCGCTCGCCCCGTCCGGGCAGCGACCGCGTCTCGAACGCGTGGCGGTCCGCTTCGGTCAGAGACGGGTCACCCGACCGCCTTCGACGGCGAAACGGGCGCGGATGTCACCCTCTCCGTCGATGGCGTCGGGGGCGATCACGCTGACGAAAACCTGGTGTCCGCTCTCGCCGAGGTAGTCCAGCACGCGCCGGCGGTTTGCGGCGTCCAGCTCCGAGGCCAGGTCGTCGAACAGCACCACGGCTGGCTCGCCGCGCGCACCGGTCCAGAGATCCAGCACCGCCAGGTGCAGGAGCACCACCAGCATCTTGATCTGGCCGCGCGACGCGACCTGCCGGGCATCGTGGTCGTCGAGCGCGATGCGCAGGTCGGCACGGTGGGGGCCGAACAGGCTCGCCTGCTGGTCGCGCTCGCGCTGGTTCCCCTGGACCAGGGCCTCGCCGAGCGTGAGATCCTGGCGATAGCCGGGCAGATAGCGCAGGCACAGGCGACCGCCCGGCAGCATCCGGTCGATCAGTCCCTCCACCCGGGCCTGCAAGTCGGTGAGCACCGCACGTCGGGCGGCCTCCAGCGCCTCGGCGGTCTCGAGGTACAACCGATCCCAGGCCGGTTCCTGGCGGCCGCGGCGCAGCAACGCGTTGCGTTGCTTGAGCGCGCGCTGAAAATCCCGGTGGATCGCGTGGAAGTCGGGACGGGCATAGAAGCCCACCCGGTCGAGAAAGCGGCGGCGGTACTCCGGGGATCCCAGCACCAGATCGTCCGATTGCGGGTGCAGCGCCAGGACCGGCAGCAGCCGGGCCAGCTCGCTCAGCCGGGAAACGTTCGCCTGGTCGACGCGCAGGGTCATGCTGCGGCGATCGCGTTGCAGAGCGAGCCGATGCGCACCGGTGGTCTCCCCGCTGGTGACCGCGGCGCGAAGGAGGAAATCGTTCTCGCCGTGGCGGATCAGCTCGGCGGGATTGTTGCCGCGGAAAGACCGGCCCAGGCTCAGCGTGTGGATCGCCTCGAGCAGGCTGGTCTTGCCCGCGCCGTTGGCCCCATGGACGAGGTTGATCCCGGCGGCGGGGTCGAGGTCGAGCGGCTCGAGGTTGCGAAAGCGCTCGACGTGCAGATGCGCCAGTCGGGTCACGTCGAACCGCTTAGATCTTCATCGGCATCAGCACGTAACGCGTCCGGACGGCCTGTTCGTTGGTCGGCTGGATCAGGGCGCTGGATTCGGGTGTCTCGAAATCCATGCGCACCTGCATGTCGTCGAGATGCGAGAGGATGGCGAGCATGTAGCTGATATTGAAGGCGATCTTGAGCTCGTCACCCTGGTAGTGCACCGGGATCTCCTCGCGCGAAGTTTCCTGGTCGCTGTTGACCGCCTCGATCGCGAGCCGGTCGGCCTGAAGGTGGTAATGTGCCCCGGCGAATCGATCGGTGTTGAGCACGGCCGCGCGTTGCAGCACCTGCTTGAGGGTTTCCCGGTCGACGTGCACCTGCTTGCTGTTGTTCTTCGGGATCACGCGCTCGTAATCGGGAAAGCGCCCGTCGATCAGCTTGCTGACCATGCGCTGCTGGGCGAGCTTGAGCTCGATCTGCTGGGTGCTGACCATCAACTCGACGGCGCTCTCGTCGTCGCGATCGAGGGCCCGCATCAGCTCCATCACCATCTTGCGCGGCACGATGATGCGCATCGTCTCGCCGACGGTCTGTTCAGTGTCGGTTTCCGCCAGGGCGAGACGGTGACCGTCTGTGGCCACGCAGCGGATGCGCTCGGGGCTGACCTCGAACAGCAGTCCATTGAGGAAGTAGCGCACGTCCTGCTGAGCCATCGAGAACTGCGTCTGCTCGAGCAGAGCGCGCAGTCCGCTCTGCGGCAGCACCAGCCGGTATTCCTCGGTCGTGCCCTCCATGCGCGGGAATTCGTCTGCCGGCAGGCAGGCCAGTCGGAACACGCTCTGACCGGCCTGGAGGATGACGAAGCCTTCTTCTTGGCGCAGACCGATCTGCGATTCGGCGGGAATCGCACGGACGATGTCGTGCAGTTTGCGGGCATTGACCGTGGTGCGACCGGGTTGACCGACCTGAGCCGGTGTCTCGCTCTCCAGCTGGATCTCGAGATCGGTACCGGTGAGCTTGAGGCGATCGGTATCCACCTCGAGGAGGAGGTTGCCGAGGATCGGCATGGTCTGGCGTTTTTCCACCCCACCGATCACCCGGTTTATGGCGTCCAGCAAGTCGGGTCGGTTGACGGTCAGTTGCATGGCTGGCGATTCCTCTAATCAGTAACAGATGTTTTTGTTCTGTTGATGATGATGAATGTGAAGGAACGGTTTTCCTTGGGATAAGTGCGGAAAAACTCTTTCTATCAGATGCTTGTGGTGTTTGACAGTTGCCCGGATTCGCGTGGGACGGGTTGTGTATGAATTGGGACCGATTGTGGAAAACCCGTTTTCCGCGGTTTCATCCACAGCTTTCCCAGCCGCTGTCCTGCATGAATCACCCGGTTGTCCCCATCGCGATCGGATCAGACGTTCAGCGTGTGCCGCAGCAGGTTGTAGTCGTCGCTGATCTTGCTGTCTGATTCGCGCAACTCTTCGATCTTTCGTACCGCATGCAGCACCGTGGTGTGGTCGCGACCGCCGAACGACTCGCCGATCTCGGGCAGCGAGTGGTTGGTTAGTTCCTTGGCCAGTGCCATGGCGATCTGCCGGGGACGGGCGATCGATCGCGTGCGCCGGGCGCCGGTGAGTTCCTGGATCTTGACGTTGTAGTACTTGGCGACGGTGCGCTGGATGTTGTCCAGGGTGATCATCTTGGCGTGCGCGGAGATCATGTCCTTGAGCGCGTCCTTGGTCGACTCGATCGTGATCGGCCGCTTGGAGAACTGGGTGGTCACGATCACCCGTCGCAGTGCGCCCTCGAGCTCGCGGATGTTGGCCTGGATGCGCCGCGCGATGAAGAAGGCGACGTCCGAATCCAGGTCGATGCCCGATTGTTCGGCCTTGCTGTGCAGGATGGCGACGCGCGTCTCCATGTCGGGTGGCTCGACGGCGACGGTCAGCCCCCAGCCGAAGCGTGATTTCAGGCGTTCCTCCAGCCCCTCGATCTCCTTGGGGTAGCGATCGCAGGTCATCACGATCTGCTTGCCCTGCTCGATCAGCGCGTTGAAGGTGTGGAAGAACTCCTCCTGGCTGCGCGGCTTGGTGGCGAAGAACTGGATGTCGTCGATCAGCAGCGCGTCGATGCCGCGGTAGAAGTTCTTGAACTGCTCGGTGTTGTTGTTGCGGATGGCGGTGATCATCTCCTGCACGTAGCGTTCGCTGTGCAGGTAGATGACGCGCTTGTCACCCTGCTGGTCGATGATCTGGTTGCCGACCGCGTGCATCAGGTGCGTCTTGCCCAGACCCACGCCACCGTAGATGAGCAGCGGGTTGTAGCTGGCCCCCGCGTTTGCCGCGACCTGTTGCGAGGCGGCGCAGGCGAGCTGGTTGGACTTGCCCTGGACGAAGGTCTCGAAGGTGAAGCCGCGGTTGAGGTTGTGGGAGAAGCCTTCCTCGTCGCTGTCGCCCGGCTCGACGGACTCGGGCTGGGGCGGCGCCGGCGGCGCGGTGCGCGGTTGCGGTCGGGGCGTCTCGGCCGGTCGCGGCGCCGGCGAGGGCTTGGCCTTGGGACGGCTCGCCTCGCCGATCCGCAGCGACACGTCGAGTTCGGGGCGACCGGAGATCTCGCGGGCATGCAGCCGGATCCGCTCGAGCAGTTTCTGCTCGATCCAGTCGACGGCAAAGCGGTTGGGCGCCCACAGCAGCCACTGGTCGTCGCTGGCCTGCTCGGCCTGCAACGGGAATATCCACATGGTCAGCTGATCGTTCGGCAGCTCCTGGGCGAGGCGATCGATACATTGCTGCCACATCGGGAAGTGCTGCATGGCGACGGTCGTTCTCCAGTGGTTCCGGGCGGCTGGGACAAGAGGCGGATGATAACATCGCACTTGCGCCGATCGACATCTTATCCACAAGATGCCCCCGGGCCGCGGTAGGCCCCGGTTCCTCGGGTGTCGAGCCCTGGGAGTCGTGGCATACGGGCGCCGCGCCGGAGCGAAAATCGACTCAGGCCTTGACAAGGCCCCCCGCTCCATCGGAGTATTCGGCCCCTTTTTCAAGCGGATACGGTCGCCAGCAGACGACCGCGACGGGCCGGTTTGCCGGCCGATTCGCACACCTACACCCGTATCAACACTGGAACGTCGTCATGAAAAGAACCTTTCAGCCGAGCAACCTGCGTCGCAAGCGTACCCACGGCTTCCGTGCCCGCATGAAGACCCGTGGCGGTCGCGCCATCATCAACGCGCGTCGCGCCAAGGGTCGCAAGCGCCTGTCCGCCTGAGACAGATGACTGACGCGCCGCCCGTGGCCCGCTCAGCCCGGGCCGAAAACGCCGAACCGGCCGCCGTCACTGGCGGCCGGTTTCCGCGTGCGGTGCGCCTGCTTTCGGGCAGGGACTACCAGCGGGTGATGCGCGGTCGCGATCGCGTGCACACCGCGAACCTGATGCTGGCCCTGCGCTGTAACGCCGAGGGCTCGTCCCGCCTGGGGCTGGCCGTCAGCCGCAAGCGCGTGCGCCTCGCGCACGAGCGCAACCGGGTCAAGCGGGTCGCCCGCGAACAGTTCCGGCTCTCCCGGGCCGACCTGCCGGGCATGGATATCGTCGTCCTGGCCAAGCCGGGGGCCGATGCGCTCTCGCTGCCCGACCTGCATCGGCAGATGCGCCAGGCGCTCGACAAGGCGAGCCGAAAATGCGCCGCATCCTGATCTGGCTGGTGAAGGGGTACCGGCTGTTCATCAGCCCGGCCCTGCCGCCTACCTGCCGTTTCCATCCCAGCTGTTCCGAGTACGCCGTCGAGGCGCTCTCGAAGCACGGGGCGCTCCGAGGCGGCTGGCTGACGCTGCGTCGCCTCGGGCGCTGCCATCCGTTCTGTGCCGGCGGTGTCGATCCGGTACCGGATGCGCCATCCCGGTCGTCCGGGTGTTGCCACAGCGATCATCCCGGCGATTCTCCAGCCGACGCCCGTCACGGGCACCACGCCGTCCAACCGCGAGACTGAAAGACTCCCATGGAACAACGTCGCCTGATCCTGATCATCGCCCTGGGCTTCGTCCTGATCCTGCTCTGGCAGGCCTGGCTGGAGGACAACCAGCAGCCCGCCGGGTCCGGCCCGGCCGCGCAGACGACCGAGGCCGGGGTCGAGCAGCCGCCTGCCGACCGGCCGGCGGCCGGGGGGCCGTCCGTGAGCCCGGACAAGGCCGACGTGCCCGCGGTCGGCGCGGCCGACGCGACGGCAGCGAGCGCGAAGACCGACCTGGTCCGGGTCGAGACGGACGTGCTGTCGCTGGCGATCGATCCCAAGGGGGGCGTGATCCGGCAGGCCGACCTGCTCGAGTATCCGGTCTCGCTCGACCAGAAGGACGAGCCGGTACGCCTGCTTCAGGATCGCAGCGGCTTCACCTATATCGCGCAGTCGGGCCTGATCGGGGCGAAGAACGCGCCGGCGCCGGATCATCATGCCCCCTTCCAGGTGGAGAAGCCGGTCTACCGGCTCGATGACGGCCAATCGGTGCTCGAAGTGCCGATGACTTGGGAGCAGGACGGCATCCGCGTCACCAAGACCTACCTGTTCAAGCGCGGCTCCTACGCGATCGACGTCCGGTATGCGGTGGAGAACACCACTCAGGCGGAATGGCGTGGTCAGCAGTATCGCCAGCTGACGCGTTCGCCGTCCTCGCAGGGCATGCAGCTGATGTACACCTACACCGGCGGCGTCTATGCCGGGACGCCGGCCGGTGGTGGCGATCGGATCAACTACGAGAAGATCGACCTCGACGAGATGGGCAAGATCCAGCTGCAGAAGGACCTGCAGAACGGCTGGGCGTCCATCATCCAGCACTATTTCCTGAGTGCCTGGGTGCCGGCCAACGCCGATCAGGTCAACCAGTACTACACGCTGCAGAGTCGCAACGACGGCTTCACCGTCTACAGCCTCGGCATGATGTCGCCGGTCACCACGGTGGCGCCGCAGTCGACCGAGACCCTCGAGTCGATCCTCTACGTCGGGCCGAAGATCCAGTCGAACCTCGCCCCGCTGGCGCAGGGGCTCGAGCTGACGGTCGACTTCGGCATCCTGACCTTCATCTCCGAGCCGATCTTCTGGCTGCTCGACATGTTCCACGACTGGGTCGGCAACTGGGGCTGGGCGATCGTGCTGGTCACGCTGGTGATCAAGCTGCTCTTCCTGTGGCCCTCGGCGGTCAGCTACCGCTCGATGGCGCGCATGCGTGCGGTCACGCCCAAGATGCAGGCCCTGAAGGAGCGCTTCGGCGACGACAAGCAGCGCCTGTCGCAGGAGATGATGAAGCTCTACCAGAAGGAGAAGATCAATCCGCTCGGCGGCTGCCTGCCGATCGTGATCCAGATCCCGGTCTTCATCGCCCTGTACTGGGTGCTGGTCGAGTCGGTCGAGCTGCGCCAGGCGCCGTGGATCCTGTGGATCAACGACCTGACCCAGAAGGACCCCTACTTCATCCTGCCGCTGCTGATGGGCGCCTCGATGTTCCTGCAGCAGAAGCTCAACCCGGCGCCGGTCGATCCGATGCAGAAGAAGATCTTCCAGTGGCTGCCGGTGGTCTTCACGGTCTTCTTCGCCTTCTTCCCGGCGGGCCTGGTGCTGTACTGGTTCGTCAACAACCTGCTCTCGATCGTCCAGCAGGCGATCATCACCCGCCGGGTCGAGAAGCAGATGGCCGAGAAGAAGGCCTCCTGACCGGTCCCGGTGTTTCCCGTGAAACATCGGCCTGCCTGAGCGAGCGCGGGGTGCGTCTCTGGTGAGCGAACCGGCCGTCGACACCATCTGCGCGGTAGCCACCGCCGCCGGCCGGGCCGGTGTGGGCGTGGTGCGCCTGTCCGGCCCGGACGCCCGTTCGATCATCGAGCGACTGACCGGCATCGAGCCGCGCCCGCGCCATGCCCACTACGTGACCCTGAAGCGCCGCGATGGCTCGGTGCTCGACGACGGTATCGTGGTCTCCTTCCCCGGACCGCATTCCTACACCGGCGAGGACGTGATCGAGTGGCAGGGCCACGGCAACCCGGTGCTGCTGGACGCCGCGGTCGAGGAAATGATCGGCTGCGGGGCGCGCACGGCCCGCCCGGGCGAGTTCACCGAGCGGGCGTTTCTCAACGGTCGCATGGATCTCGCCCAGGCCGAAGCGGTCGCCGATCTGATCGAGGCCGGCTCCGCCCAGGCCGCGACCGCGGCGCGGCGTTCGCTCACCGGCGTGTTCTCCCAGCGCGTCGATGCCTTCGTCGAGCACCTCATCCACCTGCGCATGTACATCGAGGCGGCACTCGATTTCCCCGAGGAGGAGATCGATTTCCTCTCCGACACCCGTCTGCGCGACCAGCTGGGCGACCTGCGCGAAGAGCTGGCGGACCTGCTGAGCCGGACCGGTGAAGGGGTGCGGTTGCGCGAGGGCCTGCAGCTGGTGATCGTCGGCCAGCCCAACGCCGGCAAGTCGAGTCTCCTGAACCAGCTGGCCGGGGAGTCGCGGGCGATCGTCACCGAGATCGCCGGGACCACCCGCGACGTCCTGCGCGCCGAGATCATGCTTGACGGCCTGCCGATCCACGTGATCGACACCGCCGGTCTGCGCGAGAGCGGCGACCCGATCGAGCAGGAAGGCATCCGTCGCGCCTGGGAGGAAATCGAGCGGGCCGACCTGATCCTGTTGCTGATCGATGGCGCGCGCGGTCGATCCCCGGCGGAGGATGCGACGCTCGCACGCCTGCCCGACAAGCCGCGGCTGACCGTGATCAACAAGATCGATCTGACCGGCGAGGCGGCCTCGGAGCGTGTCGAGGGTGACACGCTGCGTCTGAGTGCGCGCAGCGGCGCGGGGATCGATGTCCTGCGCCACGAACTGCGCCAGTTCGCCGGACTCTCCGAGCGCAACGAGGACCCCTTCATCGCCCGCCGTCGCCACCTCGAGGCACTCGAGGCCGCCCAGGCGAGCCTGGCCGAGGCCGCCGAGTCGCTCGCCCTGGGCGCGGGCGAGCTCGCCGCCGAGTCGTTGCGGCGTGCCCAGACGGCGATGGAGGCGATCACCGGCCGCTACACGGCGGACGACCTGCTCGGCGAGATCTTCGGCAGTTTCTGCATCGGCAAGTGAATCGGGCTAATCCAAGCACCATACTCCGTTGAAGGGGTGAGCCTCTGCGGGCTTTAATGCCCGATCGAATTTACTTGGGGAGGAGTGCCGCCATGCTGTCGATGGAGTACCAGCCGCCGATCGACATCCGCCAGGTGACCGGCCGTGCCGTCGGTCTGGGCAGTCATCGAGCGCTGCAATCGAAGACCGACTGCGAGGGGATCATTACCCAGGCGAGTCGCTCGCTGGCCGAGATATCGGGTTTCGCCGTCGACGAGCTGATCGGTCAGCCGCACAACATCCTCCGCCACCCCGACGTGCCCGACACCATCTACTACCTGATGTGGCAGACGATTCGCGCCGACGAGGAGTTCTTCGGCATCGTCAAGAACCGCTGCAAGAACGGTGATCACTACTGGGTGCTGACTCGGGTCGCCCCGATCCGCAAGGGCGGCGAGACCAACGGCTACACCTCGGCGCGCTTCCTGCCGCGCGCCGAACTGGTGCCGGAATGGGAGGCGCTGTTCGCCGACATGCGCGCTGCGGAACGGCAGGCCACCGGCGAGGGTGACAAGCGTTTCCGCCCTGCCATCAACGTGATGAACCGCTTCGTGCACCGGCGCGGCTACGACACCCTGCAACAGATGGTCCTGTCGGCCCGGGCCTGATGGCTGCGGGAGAGCGGTCATCCAGCGGGGCGCTGCCGCTCGCCGGGCCCCCGGGGGGCGGTATCCGTCTCGACCCGGCCGAGGACCGGGAACTGCCCGTGATCGCCGCGCTGGCCGAGCGGATCTGGTGGCAGGCCTACCCGCCCATCATCGGAGCCCAGCAGGTGCACTACATGCTCGGCCGCGGTTACGCGTTGCCCGCCCTGCGGGCGGCCCGGCGCGACGGCACCCGCTTCGCCCTCTATCGCTTCGGACCGCTTCCGATCGGTTTCTCCGCCTGGCGTGCCGAGGGCGATCGGGGCTTTCTCGACAAGCTCTACCTGCTCCCCGCCCTGCACGGTCACGGCCTCGGCGGTCGCCTGATCGAGGCGACCTGCCGGCAGATAACCGCTGCGGGGCTCGAGGTGGTGCGCCTGCGGGTCAACCGTCACAACGACGCGGCGATCCGTGCCTATCGGCGCGCGGGCTTCGCGGTCGTGGCGAGCGATTGCCTGCCGATCGGCGGCGGCTTCGTCATGGACGACTACCTGATGGAGCGCACGGATCTGAGCGCGCTTTTGCTAGACTGAAACCTCAACGACAGCACAGCTTTTGGCGATTGCCGCGGCCCTGGAGGGCAGTCTCAGCCCATGTCCGAACACGTTCCCCAACTCAACGACGTTGAGATCTTTCCCGACGGCGTTCGGCAGGTCACCTGCCAGGACTGCCTACAGGATGCCAGGAACAGCCTCGGCTTCGATTTCTCGATGGCCTTTCAGCCGATCGTCGATATCGAGAGCGGCGAGTTGTATGCCTACGAGGCGCTGGTGCGCGGGCCGAACGGCGAGGGGGCCGGTTCGGTGCTCTCGCAGGTCGATCACCACAACCGGTACTACTTCGACCAGGCCGCCCGGGTCACGGCGATCCGGCTGGCCGCCGAGCTCGAGATCGAAACCCGCTTGAGCATCAATTTCATGCCCAACGCGGTCTACAAGCCGCAGGCTTGCATCCGGGCGACCATGGAAACGGCCGCTATCTACGGCGTCGATCCGCAGAAGCTGATGTTCGAGGTGACCGAGGCCGAGGAAATCCTCGATCGCAATCACCTCAAGTCCATCTTCGACGAATACCGCGAACGCGGCCTGCTGCGGGCGATCGACGACTACGGCGAAGGATTCGCGGGGCTCAACCACCTGATCGAGCTTGAGCCCGACGTGGTCAAGGTCGATCTCAACCTGGTGCGCGGCATCGATACGCACAAGAGCCGCCAGGCGGTGGTCCGCTCGACGGCGGTGATGTGCGAGGAGATGGGTATCCGCCTGGTCGCCGAGGGAGTCGAGACCCGCGCCGAGTACGAGACCCTGCGTGAGTACGGTGTCCAGCTGTTCCAGGGCTACTGGTTCGCCAAGCCGGGATCCGAGTCGCTGCCCGAACCGCGCCTGCCCTGAACCGACCGGCCGACGGCCCGTCGACCCCAACCGACCGGCCCGCTGCCCGGTTCTGCCGCCCGCCTGCCACCTGATGCATAACCCCATGACCGATTCCATCGATTCCGTCCGACTCACCCATTACAGCCACGGCGCCGGCTGTGGTTGCAAGATCTCGCCGGCGCTGCTCGACGACATGCTCGCCTCGACGCTCACGCCGACGCGGCCGGACGCTCGCCTGATCGTCGGCAACGACTCCCGCGACGATGCCGCGGTTTACGACCTCGGCGACGGCAGTGCGATGATCTCGACCACCGATTTCTTCATGCCGATCGTCGACGACCCGTTCACCTTCGGCCGGATCGCCGCGACCAACGCCATCAGCGACGTCTACGCCATGGGCGGCCAGCCGGTGCTCGCCATCGCGATTCTCGGCTGGCCGAT
>Ga0102930_1000176_pt1 | contig 21060 bp, 21 predicted proteins | sample SalPon1_B_H2O_MG_FD_84514 | JGI IMG/M metagenome (GOLD analysis project Ga0102930, IMG submission 84514) | Salt pond water microbial communities from South San Francisco under conditions of wetland restoration - Salt Pond MetaG R1_B_H2O_MG | ecosystem: Environmental > Aquatic > Non-marine Saline... | reverse complement strand
CGAGAACGAAGTAATACATGGGTACATCGCCTTGCAGCGATAGATTGCCCAATGGTCCCAAAGAATAATCTGGGCGAGCGATAAACATGCCATTCCAGCCACCGGTGATGCTGGAGTAGTTAACCGCCAAGCGCTCAGCCAAAATTGATAGCGCCAATGTGACCAAAACAAAGTAGGTCGCGCGCACCCCACCCGTGAACAAAAAATAACCCGACACCATGGCGATCAAGGCGCCCGCTACTGCAGCAAGCGGCAATAACACCAATAAGCTGGCGCCAAGCCCGCCGGCTTTGAGCAACAAACCCGCGGTGTAGGCACCAGCCAAAAAGAAAGCCGCTTGACCAAAGCTAAGAATGCCCCCCTGCCCCCAGATCAACCCTAACGACAGCGCGAGCAGGCCATAGCTATAGTACTCCGGCAAAACGTAGAGAATATAACCATCCGTTAGCATGGGTAGCGCAAGCGCCGCGACCACCAACACAGCAAACATGAAAAGATCGGGCGCAACAAATGGTCGATCAATTGGTGTATTCATTTAACTGTCAAAAGCCCCTGTGGCCGAAAGCGCAAAACAATAATGGCTAAAAGAAAAACAATCGTTTGAGCCACTACCTGGTCGGACAGCAAGGCGAAGAGTGTTTCGCTACCTCCAATTAAGAAGCTGCCAATTAACGTCCCACCCAACAGATGCCCAATGCCGCCCACAATCACTACGAAGAACGAGCGCACAAGAAAGACATTGCCAATATAGGGATCGATGGACATCATCGGTGCAATCAGCGCTCCCGCCAGCCCAGCAGCACCGGCGCCTAGGGCGAAAATCACCTTATAGGTTTGCGCAACATTCAGACCCAAAAGCGCTGCCACCTGGCGATTTTGAATAAGAGCACGAATGCGAATACCCCATGTGGTTTTAAAAATCACCAGTGCGGTGGTAGCGATAACGCTTAGCGATATCATTGCAACCAAACCCCGATACGCCGGGATTGCAATGCCTTGAAACTCAATCGCACCAGCAATGGGGTTGGCGATATTGCGGAAATCTGGGCCAAAAACCAATTTAATAATTTCGGTCGTGACGATGAAAAACGCCCACGTCAGCAGCAACGTATCGAAAGGCCGATCATAAAAGTGGCGAATGAGCACATGCTCGAGCGCAAGCCCCACTAAGGCGACGCCAAACGTGGCAAAAATCACTGCGATTGGAAATGGCAAGCCCAACCCTTCCACGCCCCACCAAGCAAGGTAGGCGCCAAGCGTAAGCAGCGCCCCATGGCCCATATTGATAACGCCGACTAAGCCAAAGATGATCGCTAAGCCAAATGCCGCTAGTGCCAGCACCAGCGTTAATAGCGTCACGTCAATAACAATGCTGAGAACCTCAGCCATAGGTTTGCATCTCCAATAAAAAACCGCCCACGGTTAGCTATGCAATCCGGGGCGGCTCCAAAACATACCGCCAATCTTACAGCGGCAAACCTTCACAACGAGCGGTCAGTGGCTCGACACTCTCAAAGCCTTGAACCTCGATGAACATATCGTTCACTGATGTCCACTGCGGATTGACGCGCATGAGGTAGGACGGTAATACGAGTTGATTATCGACCTCGCGCATGCGAACAGGACCCTGAGGCGCGCCATCAAATGTCATGCCTTTGAGGTTGGCCCGCAGTGCCTCACTGGAGACTTCGCCAGCGGCCTCAAGTGCTTTTGCCGACATATGCGCTGCGTTGTACATCGCAACGCCAACGGTGTTCATCAGCGCGTCATTACCGAACTCAGCTTTAAAGCGCTCCAAGAACGGCCCATTATTGGCGGTCTTGAGCGACATAAAGTAATCGAAAGACACGTAGTCATTCGCCGGCACGTCCTGACCCAATCCGGATGTTACGACTTCTTCGTCATCAACGGTCCAGAGCACAAAGTCTTCTTTCATGCCTGCAGCCGCTAGCTGTTGACGGAAGTTAACGGTGTCGCTGCCAGTCAACGAATGGAAAATGACATCTGCGCCAGAGTTGCGAATATCTCGCAGTACCGACTCGTATTGTGGTGTGTTGAACGGGATATACTCTTCGCCCACAACCTCACCACCTAATTCGGCGAGTTTCTGCTTGGTTACCATATTGGTCACCCGGGGCCATGCGTAGTCCGAGCCAATCATAAAGAACTTACCGCCATAGTTATTGACGATATATTCCAAATGCGGCCATACCTGCTGGGTTGGCTCTGGCCCGAACATAAAGATGTTCGGGTTACACACACCCGGGTAGTACTCTTGCTCTTGGCCTTCGTAGAACGTGGGGTAGAGCAAAACCTTATCCGCCCCTTCAACAACCGGACCGGCCGCGTTGCGCTCAGCGCTTGAGAAAGTCCCAGCCAAGAAATCAACTCGCTCGCGACGAATGAGTCGATTCGCTTGCTCAGAGACGATACGCGGTTCGGTTTGGCTATCGGCAGGCAGGATCTCAATTGGCCGGCCAAGCACGCCGCCTGCGGCATTGATCTCTTTTACCGCCAGCTCAAAACCCGCGATGTGCGCACGACCATAAACAGTCCATGCACCCGTTAACGGAGAAATGACGCCAACCTTAATCGGATCGGCAGCGCTAGCGCGCTTAATAATTGCCGGCGCCGGAATAGCGGTGACTGCAGCACCCGCGGCAACCCCCCCTAAAAACTGACGTCGAGTAAGTCCACCTACATCTTTTTTTGTTGAATCAGTCATTGCTTCGATTCTCCCTTGAATAAAACAGTTTTAATACCAATGCGGCTTGTGCTCACTGCCAAGCATTTCACCGTAGACATCTTGGCGACGGTCGCGCAGCGGCTGGTTGTACTCATTCCAGTTGCGTTTGCGACGGGCATCAGCCAGGTTGATTTGCGCACACAAAATAGATTCTTCGCTCGCGCTTGCAGGTCCGGCAACCGGCCAGCCGGTATAGCTAGTGATCAAGCTTTGGCCAACAAAGGGCTGGCCGCGTTCGGTGCCGACGCGATCAGCTGCGGCAATAAAGACGCTGTTCGAGTGCGACGCGGCCATAATCAAAATATTAGCCATTGCCTCGCGGTTCGGGTCTTGCCCGGGTATTGGCACCCAGTTGGTTGGCACACAAATTATGTCCGCGCCCTGTAGGGCAGCTAGACGATGGCTCTCAGGAAACCAACTGTCATAGCAAATGTGGGTCGCAATACGTCCAATCGGTGTGTGCCACACCGGAAAACCTAAGTTACCCGGCTCAAAAAACAAGTTTTCTTCGTTCCACAAATGCACTTTGCGAAACGTACCGACATGTCCTTCTGGACCGAAACAGGCCGACGCGTTGTAGAGATTGTTGCCTTCGCGCTCATCCATACCCGCGACGATGTAGCAGTCATACTCAGCACACAGAGCCATCCAGGCCTTTGATGCCGGCCCCTCGCCAATCACCTCGGAACATGCAAAGGCTTCTTCACGGGTCTCAAACACATAACCTGAGTTGGCCAGTTCAGGCAACACAATAAGCTTTGCTCCGTGCTCGCCCGCCGCCTCGCGAATCATCTCAACGCTTCGCGCAATATTACGCTCCACCTCACCGACGACCGGCTCCATCTGCAGACAAGCCACAGTAATAACCGATTCATTCCGGCCTTTCGCACTCTTGCTCATTGCTGGCTCCTTCACGCAATTACATCGACATGACGAACAGACCATCAATCAGAATATATGTCAAGTCACTTGACTTTAGCTCAGATACTTCACAAATTAAGAAGCACCAGAAGGGTGCACCATCGGTACTGCTCGGGTGTGGTCTGCCCAAATAATGGGCAAAAACTTGAAGCAGACAGGGTTTTTGCAGAAGATCACGCCACCGCGAAGACGCCATCTTTTTAAGACAGGGAGGAGGGAGTTTTGGTTGACGTAACGGAAAATTTTTTGATGGTCGGCAGAAAAATCCGCCGGTTGCGAAAAATGAAAGGAATGCGACTCATCGATCTAGCCAAAGAAGTCGGCTGTTCCGAGAGTCTGCTGTCAAAAATTGAGCATGGACGTAGCTCACCGTCATTAAAAATTCTCCATCGAGTAGGTCAATCGCTTGACTCTAGTATTGCAAGTCTTTTTGAGGCGCCCTCTGAAGAAGAGGTTTTAGTTAAAACGCAAAGCGATCGAACCAAAATTACACTTAATCGCGATGGGACCAATCCAGGCATTATTCTTGAGCGCCTAACCCTGGGAACGGCCGATGACAGCATCGATGGCAATATTCATGTTGTCCCCCCCGGCGTCAGCAGCGGCGGTGAGATCACCCACGAAGGCCAAGAAATTGGCTATGTTCTTACCGGAGAATTGGAATTAATCGTCAGCGGCAAAACCTACCATTTATTGGCGGGAACCTCCTTCCATTTCTCGTCTTTGTTACCGCACTCTTATAGCAATCCAAGCGAACAAATAACCCGTGTGGTCTGGGTCGACAGTCCACCCACCTTTTAGCGCTAATTAGCCTCTAGGAGCGCGCATGCCCGCCCCCGCTTTATGGCAGCCCTCGCCAGCCCAAATCAACCAAACCCACCTCCATCAATTCATGACGGGTCTACATCATGATGGAGTGAGTCAAGCAACGACATGGGAAGGATTATTCGATTACTCGATCACCCAGCCCGATGCTTTTTGGGCCGCTGTAGCCGACTACGCGGGTTTAGTAGTGGAAGGCGATATCGCCCCAGCGCATAACCAACACCCACTGCCCTATACGCGATGGCTACCCAACGCTCGACTGAATTTTGCGGAAAACCTTTTGCAACCGGCACTCACTCACGCAGCGACGCAAGAAGTAGTGGTTGCTTACCGTGAGGCTGAAACTACACCGAGCCGTTATACCGGTGCTCAATTGGTCGCAGAAGTAGCCGCACTCAGTGCTTTTCTACGCGCAGCGGGGGTGTGTGCAGGTGACCGCGTCGCGGCCATCTTAGGTCATAGTTATGAGGCCATCGTGGCCATGCTCGCCACGACAAGCATTGGTGCTATTTGGAGCTCAGCCTCGCCTGATTTTGGCGTCGAGGCCAGTGAAGATCGTTTTAGTCAAATTGAACCGAAAGTTCTCATTATGGCCAACGGCTACCACTACGGCGGCAAATGCTTTGAGAAAATGGACGCGATTGAGGCACTGCTTGAGCGTATACCCAGCATCGAGTCATGTGTTGTGATCGATCACTTGTCGACAAAAGCGCAACTGCTCAAAGCGCATTGTGTGGACTGGTATACCGCTATTGAAGCCCATCGAGGCGCTAGCCCAGAGTTCAACCGGCTACCGGCCGATCATCCGGTTTATATATTATTCTCCTCAGGCACGACTGGACGGCCGAAATGCATCGTCCACAGTGCCGGGGGCGTTCTGCTCGATCACGCCAGCGAGCTCTACTTTCACGCCGATTTGCACACCGCCGATCGCTTTTTCTACTACACCACTTGTGGCTGGATGATGTGGAATTGGCAGATATCCGGTCTTATGACCGGTGCAACCCTCATTGTTTACGATGGCTCGCCCAGCTATCCCGATATCGCGGAGCTGTGGCGACTTTGCAGCGCCGAGCGAGTGACACACTTTGGCACGAGCGCTCGATTTCTAGCCGCTTGCCGCAGTGCCGACATCAAACCCATCGACGACAAACCGCTCGACGACTTGCGAATGGTTTTCTCAACAGGGTCGCCGCTACTGCACGAGGACTTCGACTGGTTTTACCAATCGGCAGCGCCTCAAGCACTGCTCGGATCAATTATTGGTGGCACCGATATCTGTGGCTGCTTTCTGGGTAGCAACCCTTTACTGCCAGTGCGGCGCGGAGAAATTCAAGCGGCCATGCTGGGCAAGGATATCGCTGCATTTAACAACGCAGGAGAAGCCGTGGTTGGCGAGTCAGCCGAGTTAGTGTGTCGCACGCCTACCCCTTCTATGCCACTGTTCTTTTGGGGTGATGATGACGGCAGCCGGTATCAAAAGGCCTATTTTGAGCGCTTTAACGGCGTTTGGGCCCATGGCGACTTTATTGAAATGACCCCAGAAGGCGGTGCCATTGTTTATGGTCGCTCTGACACCACGCTCAACCCCGGTGGCATTCGCATCGGTACCGCTGAGATCTACCGCCAGGTCGAAACGATGCCCGCGATTGTCGACAGCATCGCGGCAGGCCGGCCTTATCAGGGCGATGAGCAAATCGTCCTGCTTGTTGTGTTGGCACAAGACTCGCATCTTGATCAAGCCCTAAGCGAGCGCATTCGCGCACAAATACGCCAAGGGGCCAGTCCAAAGCATGTGCCCAAGCACATTGTTGCCGTGCCGCAAATTCCTTATTCACGCAGTGGCAAAAAAGTTGAAATGGCGATTAGTCGCATGCTTCGGCATGACGCAACGCGAGACAACGATGCGGCGTTGGCAAATCCAGAGTCTCTGGAACAGATAGTTGCAATACTGAAAGAAGCGCAGCTGATTTAGGCCTGCGAAGCCCTATCCACGACCTCAAGGATTCGAACTCATGATCTCTATCCAATAAAAAAGGGGCTCGCAGCCCCTTTTTTATTGAATGGCGGAGAGAGAGGGATTGATTCGGCCCTGCGGGCCTCACCCTGCGGGCGCATCGCTGCGCTCTGCGTCCTAACGGCCTCGCGGCCGTTAGTCGAACCCCCTATTGGTTACTTCGAGGGTTCGAACCCATACCCTCAGATATTAAAAAGGCCCCTGATGGGGCCATTTTAATATCTGGCGGAGAGAGAGGGATTCGAACCCTCGAAGGGCGATAAAACCCTTACTCCCTTAGCAGGGGAGCGCCTTCAGCCACTCGGCCACCTCTCCAATTTCACTGCAAAGGATACGGCAAACAGCGACCATCCGTAAACTAACATTATTCCTCGTCCGACTTTTTGCTAACGCTACTCGATTGGGCGTTTTCGTCTTGAATGCGCTCGTAGATTTCCTCACGGTGAACTGACACATCATCAGGCGCTTTCACCCCGATACGCACCTGGTTGCCCTTAACGCCCAGCACCGTGACTGTGACGTCGTCCCCGATAACCAGGGTCTCGCCAACCCTGCGGGTTAGAATGAGCATGATCTGTTCTCCTAGCTGCTATAAAGCGACTTCACAATTCGACCGCAACCCCTACCGGTAATATCCTGCAGTGATCCTTTAGGCCAGCTCGATGATATTCCTATGCGAATACACCATCGATGACTATGGGCTTTTATATTATCGCAATAGCGCTAAAAAATCTGCGTAAATCACCCTTTCTGAACTAGTCCGTACAGGGGGGTAAACCGACCGGCAATAGTTTGTCAATTACTCGGCCTTTTGCCCTTCAACACTCACCGTCTTGCCGCTTTTTTCATCCAAATCAAAGGCTTTGTGAAGCGTCCGTGTGCCGAGCTCCAGGTATTTCTCATCGACGACCACCGAGATTTTTATCTCCGAAGTTGAAATCATTTGAATATTAATCCCCTCAGCGGCTAAGGCGTTAAACATGCGGCTGGCCACTCCCGCATGGGAGCGCATCCCCACACCCACGAGCGAGAGCTTAATAATGCCGGTATCACCAAACACCTCCCGAGCATCCAGGGCATTGGCCTGCTGTTGCAGAATCTGCATGGCCCGGTCGTATTCGGTTTTATTCACAGTGAAAGTAAAATCAGTGAGCCCCTCATTACTGATGTTTTGGACAATCATATCGACTTCAATATTAGCCTGAGCGATTGGCCCCAAAATCTGTGCAGCAATACCGGGGGTATCTGGTACCCCAATCATCGTGACCTTGGCTTCATCGCGATTAAACGCGATACCGGCAATCAGCGGCTCTTCCATACTGCCCTGAGTCATATCGTCTCCTTCCATCGTAATCAATGTCCCCGGGCCATCCTCAAACGAAGACAGAACACGCAAAGGCACTTGGTATTTACCCGCAAATTCGACCGCACGTATTTGTAAGACTTTTGAGCCTAAGCTGGCCAGCTCAAGCATCTCTTCAAAGGTGATTTGCTCAAGACGGCGTGCGGTTGGGACAACGCGTGGATCGGTGGTGTAAACCCCATCAACATCGGTATAGATTTGGCACTCATCGGCTTCTAACGCCGCCGCTAAAGCCACCGCAGTCGTATCAGAACCACCGCGGCCGAGTGTGGTGATCGAGCCGTTCTCGTCAACCCCCTGAAAACCGGCGACCACGACAATTCGCCCGGCGCCTAAGTCTTCACGCAGCAATTCGGCGTCAATGTCCTGAATGCGCGCTTTGCTAAAGGCGCTATCGGTCAGGATTTGCACCTGTGCACCGGTGTAGCAACGCGCCGCCGCACCTAGCCGCTCTAACACCATAGTGAGTAGCGTAATGGTGACGGTCTCGCCGGTTGAAAGCAGCAGATCAAGCTCACGCGGACTCGGGTTATTTGGGCCGGCAGCATCATCAGCAAGCGCCATCAAACGATCGGTCTCGCCCTTCATGGCTGAAACCACGATCACGACATCATGACCGGCCTGGCGCGAGGCGATGGCTTTTTTCGCGACATTCTCAATTCTTGAGATGGTCGCAACCGATGAGCCCCCAAATTTTTGCACAATCAGTGACATAGCTACTCTTCTTTTACTGCTCCAAACGCGCTTTTACCCAAGCGAACACCGACTCCAAGGCAGACGGCAACGGCTGTGGATCATTACCGCCGGCTTGTGCAAAGTCGGGTCGACCACCGCCACGTCCACCGACTTGCTCGGCGACCATTTTGATAAGATCGCCCGCACGCACCCGATCGGTTACATCGTTTGTGACCCCCGCAACCAACCGCACTTGGCCATCACTCACACTGGCCAGCACCACAATCGCTGAACCCAACTTATTCTTAAGCTGATCAACTGTCTCGCGCAGCGAATCACCTTGGCCATCAATATGCGCTGAGAGGACTGAAACGCCATTGACTGATTGCGCTTGATCAACCAGCTCGTTACCAGCCTGGCTTGCCAGACGTTGCTGGAGCCGCTCAATATCGCGTTCGAGCTCGCGGCTGCGTGCCAACTCTTGATCAACCCGCTCAACCAGCGCCTCTGGTTGGGTGCGCAAACGCTCGGACAAACGCTCTAAGACTTGAGCGTTGGCTTGCACATAACTCATGCCAGCCTCGCCTGTGACGGCTTCAATACGACGCACACCAGCCGATACACCGGCCTCGGCGGTCAGTTTAAATAGCCCGATACGTCCGGTTTGCGGCACGTGCGAACCGCCGCAAAGCTCAGTCGAGATTCCGTCTATACGTACCACGCGGACCCAATCGCCGTATTTTTCGCCAAACAGCGCGGTTGCGCCCAGCTCAATGGCTTGGTCGTAGTTGGTTTCAAATATCTCGATTGCCTCATCTTGGCGAATCCATGCGTTCACTAGCCGCTCAATGTGGGTGAGCTGATCAGGCGTAATCGGTTCAAAGTGCGCGAAGTCAAAGCGCAGCCGATCGGGCGCAACCAGTGAGCCTTTTTGGTGAATATGCTCACCAAGCACTTGGCGCAATGCTTCGTGAAGCAAATGGGTGGCCGTATGATTAAGCGTTATATCGGCTCGCCGGGCTTGATCAATGCGCGCATCTAGGGCATCACCCAGCCGCACCGTGCCGCTTGCCAACCTGCCAAAATGCCCTCGAGCCTGGGCATAGCGCTGCGTATCGTCAACCACAAAGTTGGCTTGGCTATTGAGTAAATGACCCGAATCACCCAGTTGACCACCGGCTTCGGCATAGAACGGCGTACGATCAAGAATGACCATGCCCTGCTCGCCCGCGTTAAGTACATCGACGGCACCCCCGTCACGATAAATGGCAATAACTTGACCAGCGTCTTCATGCACCTCGTGACCGCTAAATTCGGTCGTGCCACCAAAATCAGCCGCGCCGCCATATTCCGCTCGAAACGTACTCGCGGCTCGTGCGCGCTCACGCTGAGCGGACATCGCCTGTTCAAAACCGGCCATGTCTAAATGCAGATCTTGCTCGCGGGCCACATCGGCGGTTAAGTCAACGGGAAAACCAAACGTATCGTAGAGCTTAAATACTGTCTCGCCCGGCACGGTATCGCCATCAAGGGCTTTTAAGTCATCCGCCAGCAAGCGCAGTCCTTGCTCGAGGGTTTCACGAAAACGCGTTTCCTCTTGTAGCAACACCCGCTCGAGCAACGCTTGGTTGGTCGCGAGTTCAGGATAAGCCGACCCCATCGCTTGGATGAGCGGCGCGATCAAGCGGTGAAAAAACGGCTCGCTCACCCCCAGCTTATAACCGTGTCGCACCGCGCGACGGATAATCCGACGCAGCACATAGCCGCGGCCTTCATTGGATGGCAATACCCCATCCACAATTAAAAACGCGCAAGCACGGATATGATCGGCAATAACCCGCAGCGAGCTATTATTAAGATCATCACGACGCGCAATCTCACCGGCGGCGCGAATGAGCTGCTGAAATAAATCGATGTCAAAGTTATTGGTTACGCCTTGGACAACGGCAGCAATTCGCTCAAGGCCCATGCCCGTATCAATCGAGGGCTTAGGCAGCGGGCTAAGCGCACCATTCGCGCCCCGATCATACTGCATAAACACCAAGTTCCAGATCTCAACGTAGCGATCGCCGTCTTCTTCTGGCGTACCCGGTGGGCCACCCGGAATATGCGGCCCATGGTCATAGAAAATCTCTGAACATGGCCCACAGGGACCGGTGTCACCCATTGACCAAAAGTTATCTGCCGCGCCGATTCGCGAGAAGCGATTTGGATCAACACCTATTTCCTCAAGCCAAATCGCGGCGGCTTCATCGTCTTCTTCGTAGACAGTGACCCAAAGACGATCAGCGGGCAGCTCGAGCACAACAGTCAAAAACTCCCAAGCATAACGAATCGCGTCGCGCTTGAAGTAATCACCAAAACTAAAATTGCCAAGCATCTCAAAGAAGGTGTGATGCCGGGCGGTATAGCCCACATTTTCTAAGTCGTTATGTTTACCGCCAGCCCGCACGCACCGCTGCGAAGTCACCGCGCGGTTGTACGCGCGTGACTCGCGTCCTAAGAAGACATCTTTAAACGGCACCATGCCGGCGTTGGTAAACAACAACGTTGGGTCATTAGCCGGGACGAGCGAACCACTCGAGACAATCTCATGACCGCGTTCAGCAAAAAACGTGTGAAATGCTGTTCGAATATCTGCGCTGGTTTTTGTCATGCCCGTTCGCTTTACCTATGTATTGTTGACTCAATCGCTACACGTGAGCGACGACAGCTCGAATATGATCGCCGCTAAAGCCGCGATTGGCTAGAAAGCGCATTTGTTGGCCTTGCTCTCGCCGATCAGCAGGCTGCTTGCCAAAGCGTCGTTGCCACGCCGCCGAGCAATGCTCGCGCCAGATATCATCGCCTAAATCAAGCGCATCTGCGACAAGATGACCGCCAACGCCACGCTCTGCAAGGTCGGCACGAATGCGCAGCGGGCCGTAACCGGCGTTAATTCGAGAGCGAACGTAGACTTCGGTGAAACGTGCTTCGTTGAGCAGGTTCTCAGCCACCAATTCATCAAAAATGGGCTCGTAATCGGCAGGTTCAAAGCCCCGCTGCGAGAGCTTTCGAGCCAGCTCTCGGCGGGTGTGTTCACGGCGAGCGAGCAAGCGAATGCATTGCTCGCGAATGGCCTCGGCGCTGGGCGCGTCGGAATCATTCATCGCATTTAGGCGTCGGCCTCGCCCTCCTCGGGCGCGTCAACCTGTTCTGGTTCAGCGCGCTCGGGTTTTTTCAATAGCTGCTCACGCAACGTGGTGTCGAGTGCTTTTATAATCTCTGGGTTGGCTTTGAGGTGGTTGCGGACGTTGTCTTTGCCCTGCCCAATGCGCTCACCATTGTAGCTATACCAAGCCCCGGACTTTTCAACCAGTCCTTGCTTGACGCCAAGCTCAATAAGCTCGCCCTCGCGCGAAATCCCCTCGCCGTAGAGGATCTCAAATTCTGCCTGGCGAAACGGTGGCGCCATTTTATTTTTGACGACCTTCACACGGGTTTCGTTACCCACCACCTCATCGCCTTTTTTGATCGCCCCAATGCGACGAATATCCATACGAACCGAGGAGTAAAATTTGAGCGCGTTACCGCCGGTTGTCGTCTCGGGGCTGCCAAACATCACGCCAATCTTCATTCGGATTTGGTTAATGAAGATCACGGTTGTGTTCGAGCGTTTAATGTTCGCCGTGAGCTTGCGTAGTGCCTGCGACATAAGCCGAGCCTGCAAACCGACGTGCGAATCACCCATCTCCCCCTCGATTTCGGCTTTCGGTGTCAGCGCGGCAACCGAGTCCACCACCACAATATCGACCGCGCTGGAGCGCACCAACATGTCGGCAATTTCCAGCGCCTGCTCACCGGTATCGGGTTGCGAAACAAGCAATTCATCAACATTGACGCCGAGCGCCCGGGCATATTCCGGATCCAGGGCATGCTCAGCATCAACAAACGCCGCTGTACCACCGGCTTTTTGAGCCTCAGCGATGGCTTGCAGGGTGAGCGTTGTCTTACCCGATGACTCTGGGCCATAGATCTCAACGACCCGGCCGCGGGGAATACCGCCGATGCCAAGTGCGACGTCAAGCGTTAGCGAGCCTGTTGATATGACGGGAACATTACCAACCGCCCGGGCATCGCCCATGCGCATGACCGCGCCCTTGCCAAACTGCTTTTCGATTTGTCCGAGCGCCGCACCGAGTGCTTTTTTGCGATCTTCGTCCATGCCCAACCCTTGGTATGCCGTGTCTAAGAAGTAGTAATAATTATCCCACAGTCCGGGCAGAGCGCCCACCCCAGCGGGTGTCTTTTAATGCCCGTTCATCTGTCCATTTAAGCCATCGAGCAGGCGGCTCAACGCGTACGCGACGCTTGCCCGACGAATCGCCTCGCGATCCCCGGGAAAGCGTGCTTGTTCACTATGCATGACGCCACCCGATAGCGACCAAGCCAAGCAGACCGTGCCGACTGGCTTGTCAACGCTGCCACCGCTGGGCCCCGCAACGCCGGTTACCGCGATACCAAGGCAATCGGTGCTGCTAGCAACCGCGCCGGCGGCCATCGCTTCTGCGGTCTCGCGACTGACTGCCCCCGCCTGCTCAAGCGTCTGCGCTTTAACCCCCAGTAATCGTTGCTTAGCCGCATTACTGTAAGTCACTAGACCATGCGCAAACCAAGCCGAGCTGCCGGGCAAGTCGGTGCAGACCTTGGCAATCCAACCGCCCGTGCACGACTCTGCGGTAATGAGCATTTGTCCGTGCTGAGTCAGGGCATCAGCCACTCGCTCGGCAAGCCGCGCCAGCGCGGCGTCATCCGTGTCCATGCGCCTGGAGATTAGCGCACGACCGTAACGGGACAATCCGCGTGGTGCAAAACCCGCTGACTCACGCTACCCAGGAGTAGCTCTTTAACGCCACTCAATCCACGGCTGCCAATCACAATCATTGCATTGGCTTGGCTATTGGCATGCGCAACAATGGCATCGGCCGCACTGCCGGCAAGCACGGTCTCTTCAACGCTCGCTGGATGGGCCGTGATCGCTTCACGCGCCGCGGCAAAGGCTTTTTCGGCACTTTTATCACGCAACCGGGCGAAGGCATCCGGTGAGAAGTACTCGACTTCCTCTGGCCGCGGTGCGTCAGTCGGTATTCCAAACATATCCACCGGGTCTTTGGGAAAGGCAAACAACAATCGCACCGGCACATTTAAACGGGCAGCTAGCGCCCCGGCGTAACCCGCCGCATCGGCCGCACCATCGGATCCATCCACCGGGACCAGTAAAACATCAGGAATTGCGCTCATGAGTCTCTCCTTGGTTACTTTTATCAACTCGCGCCTGTGAGCGAACGCTTAGCGCGTAATCGCAAGGCCCATTTCGGTCATCATTGGTTCGAATACACCGCCAACCAAATACGCAATGACGGCGGCACCGCCACCCATCAACAGCGTTTCTAGGCCAGACTGCAGCCGACGCTCACCCACAATCATGCCTTTAATAAAGCCAATTCCAAAAAAGGTGGCTGCCGTGAGCGTGCTGCTAATCGCAAAAGCGATATCCAACCCCAAGCTGGGCAATGCGAAAGGGACAAGCGGGACGGCGCCCACTAGAACAAAGGCGCCAAAGGTCCAAAACGCAGCGCGAACCGGCTGAGCCCCCTCGAGCTCAAGGCCGTGTTCCTCGCGCAACATGGTATCGACCCACAGCGTTTCATCGGCAGAAATGGTTTCAACGATCTCTTCGAGCACGTCGCCTGAAAAACCCTTGCGGGCAAAAATCTGGCGCACTTCTTCGCGCTCGCCGTCGGGGACCGATCGGATATGGCGATTTTCGGTCGCTCGGGCCCGCTCTAGGGCATCGCGATCTGATTTCACCCCTTGATAGTTGCTCACGCCCATGCTGAATCCATCGGCAATCAGACTGGCCAAGCCAAGGCTGAGCGCGATCACCCCAGGCAGACCGGCCCCTGCCACGCTGGCAACAACCGCAAACGTTGTCACGCAGCCATCAATACCACCCAAGATGGCATCGCGTAGGTAGCTCGTTTTGCGGCCCTCATCAAGGCGCTCACGAATCGCATCAGGGTGGTGACTATGTTCAAGCTCTGCCATATCGAAACTCGTACAGGTACTATTGCCAGCGCTGCAAGGATGCCACAGTCACCCCTAGCTTGTCGGGATGGTGCCCAAATATGACGCTGCGTATCGCCATTAATGGATACGGACGAATTGGCCGCAGTCTATTGCGTGCGGCACACACTCGCGCAGACACCGCTGCGCTTGAGTTTGTTGCAATCAATGAGCCCGCCCATCCCGACGCGGTTGCTCACCTCACACGCTATGACAGTGCGCATGGGCGCTTTCCTGGCGAGGTGGCAATCACCGATGGCAGGCTTTGTGCCGACGGATACACGCTAGAGCTACTGCCCGGACTCCCAGCAGCCGAATTGCCCTGGCAAACATTGGGAATTGATTTGGTTATGGAGTGCTCCGGCCAGCCGGGTACGCGCGCCAGTGCCAGCGAGCATTTAATGGCAGGAGCGCAACGTGTGCTGTTCTCGCAACCGGCCTCGGCAGACGTTGATCTGACCTTAATCATGGGCTTTAACCAAAGCCAACGCAGCACTCAACAACAAATCCTATCCGCAGGTTCGTGCACAACCAATGCGCTCATCCCCGTGCTCGATACGATTAACTCAACCCTGGGTTTACAGCGAGTTGCCTCCACGACCATTCATGCCGCCATGAACGATCAGCCGGTGACTGACAGCTTTGTTGGCCAGGACCCCCGACGCTTTCGCAGCGCACTCAATGCGGTTGTTCCAATGGACACCGCACTGGCCCGAGGTGTCACACGGCTAATGCCCGGGCTTGAGGGCAAAGTCGAGTGTTTGCACTTGCGCGTACCCACCACCACGGTTTCAGCGCTGGACTTCACGCTTGAGACCACTCAACCAACCGACGTCGATGCGGTTAAAGCCGCCCTACAAGCATCCTGCAACCAAGCGTATCAAGGCATTTTGGCCCTGTGTCATGACCCGGTTAGCTCGGTGGATTTTGCCCACGACGCGCATTCAGTCATTGTTGATGCGACGCAAATTCGGGTGATCGATAACCACTGGGTCAAGCTGGTGGGGTGGTTTGATAATGAGTGGGGATTTGCCCATCGCATGCTCGATATTGCGCTGGCCATCGCGACGGATGCAGCCGATTAGCGCAAAGGCTGAACCCATAGACTCCATACCGCCGGGCCTTGGCTGACCGGGTTTAACGCAAAACGTCCCGGAAAGCGCGAGTGAATATGATCAGGCAGGCGCTGCGGGGGTGCCGAGAACACAAGCAGCACGTCTTCGCCTGCTTGCACGGTGGCCAGCAGTTGATCGATCAGCCCAAGGCGCTCGCGCGGGCGATGCAAGCGCAAGTCGATGGTCCCGCCGGGATAACTGACCGGTTGATCCATTAAAAGCCAAGCTCCGTGGTTTCGCTAAACGGTGTGGCTTGCGCAAGACTGGCTTCCAGCGCTTCGCGATCCATTGCCGCGAGCATTTGTTCGGCTTGCCGCTGTGAATCGGCAGCAATCGCAAGCTTAAATGGCTCACCGGCGCCATCCGGGCTAAATATTAAGTAAAACGCTCCATACGAGGCGAATAACACCTCGACTCGCCAGCGCGTTTGGTTATTGTCAGTGAGCTCGCGCATGATTCCAGCTCCACAGTGATACACTTTCAATCTGTAATTAAGGGGCGTTAATGGCCGTCATCGGGCAGCAAAAACACGCGGATTGGTTGGCCTTGGTGTTGCTATGGGGCGCCGGTTTGTACCTGCGCTTAACGGTTATGGTTGCACCACCTTTGGCGCCATTAATTGGCCAAGAGCTTAGTTTAAGTCAAACCGCCACCGGCGCGCTCACCACTTTTCCAATTCTTATGCTGGCCATCGCAGGGCTGGGCGCCTCATGGCTAATTAGCCGAATTGGTGCGCGTTACACGCTGTTCATGGCGCTGCTACTGGTTGCGGCGAGCTCATCAGCGCGTGGCCTAGGCGATACGACAATGCTGTTTGTTGCCACCGCCATCATGGGGGTTGGGATTGCCGGCATTCAACCAGCCTTGCCCACCCTGCTCACTGAGTGGATTCCTGAGCGCATCGCTTTTGGCACCGCGGTGTACATGAATGGCATGCTCATTGGCGAGGTATTGGGATCGACTCTGACGCTGCCGGTCATGTTGCCGCTGGCTAACGGGGACTGGCGATTGGCGATTTTGTTCTGGTCGCTACCGGCAATTATCCCGGCATTTGGCCTTCTAATCCTGTCTCGAGCCCGCACTGAAGTCGCGGTGGATACCGGCAGCTGGATGCCTGCTTGGAATGAAGCCCTGGTTTGGCGGCTGGGCATCTTGCTGGGCGCCAGTGGATCGTTATTTTTTGGCACCAATGCCTACTTAGGCACCGTGTTAAACGGCCGCGGCGAAGGCGAGCTATTGAGCATGGGCTTAATCCTACTCAACGGCACCCAGCTCATTGCCTCGCTATTAATGTTTTGGCTATCACGACATTGGATTGGGCGTGCGGGACCGATCATTATTTTAATGGCGCTCGGGCTCAGCGCACTGACGTTTTTTGTCATTGTCCCAGGCATCCCCGGGCTACTGGCGCTAGCACCGGCAGGCATTAGCGCGGGCATGGTACTCATTCTTATGGTTGGGCTGCCGCCTATTTACGCGGTGGGCAATCAAACCGCAGCACTGGCCGCAGGCATGTTTGGCATTGGGGCGATTACGAATTTTTTAATCCCAATGCTTGGTGGCATCGTTGCCGACCTGACCCACATTCCCGGCATGGCAATCGTTCCGATCGTGCTCTATTGCCTTATTGCCCTGCCGATGGCGCGCGGTCTGCCGCCGATTCACCCAGCGGTTTATCCCAAGCAAAAAACGTCATCGGCGGGATGTTAAACCACTCCCGCTCGCGAACCGGTTCACCAAAGCGCGCCTGCCCATAGCGCGCGACATCCGCGCGAAATTGATAAGCCATAAATCGCCCGCCTGGCGCGAGCGTTGTCCACACGTGATCAATGATCGCGCTCGCGCTCGCCGCCGGCATCGTAGAGAAGGGAATACCCGAAAAGATTACCGTCGGCGCGGGTAACCCATGACCGCGCACCAATGCACCTAACGACTCGGCCGTGCCTTGTTGGGCAATCAGGCGTGGATCGTTAATGGTCTGTAAGCGCTCGATAAACGCCGGGTTCGTATCAATCGCCAGCAGTGTTGCATTCGCTGGCATATCCGCGAGGACCGCGCGGGTTGTCCCACCGGTGCCGGGACCTAGCTCCACCACCACCGGCGCATGGGCGGCATCAATCGTGCGACAAATGCGCGCTTCCAAAAATCGCGAGCTCGGAATGACCGAACCGACCTCTTTAGGTGAGCGCAAAAACCCTTTTAAAAACGTTGCCTGATCGAGCATGCCAAAAATCAATCCGTTGCTGACTTGATTGGGTACAGCGCTCGCGGCATGGTATCGCCATGCTACGAAAACTTTTTGACACCCTGCTGGCAAAAAACGCCAACAACAACCCCCCAAGCGTGTTGAGTGAAACCGCGTATGCGGGGTTTACGATTCGGGTTGCCCCGCGCAAAGACGACAATGGCTGGCGGGTCGCGGGGGAAATCCTTCGCGATGATCGCAACGACGAGGCAAGCCAAAGCGTCACATTTGTGCGCGCTGATGTATTTGGCAGCCGCGAGGTGGCTGGCGAAATGACGCTCATGAAAGCCCAGCGCTTGATCGATGAGCAGGGTGATCAACTCTTTACTCATCAATCCTAAACGCGCGGCTTTTCAGCCTAAATCATTGATTGGCCGCCATTAATACTCAGCGTAGAGCCGGTAACAAACCCCGCCTCATCACTGGCTAAGTAGGCAACGGCTTTACCAATCTCATCGGCTTGGCCCAAACGGTTAACCGGAATTTGCGCAATAATCTTATCGAGCACGGCTTCGGGCATTGATGAGAGCATGTCTGTCCCGATATACCCCGGCGCGACCACATTAGCAGTGACGCCTTTGCGGGCGTTTTCTTGCGCCACGGACTTGGTAAAACCAATCAATCCAGCCTTGGCCGCCGCGTAATTGGCCTGTCCCATTTGGCCTTTTTGTCCGTTAATCGAGGCGATTTGAATAATCCGCCCAAATCCACGATCGCGCATTCCGTTAATGACCGCGCGGGTCATATTGAATGCGGAAGTTAGGTTAGTGCGAATCACTGAATCCCAATCATCGGGGTTCATTTTGTGCAACATGCCATCGCGTGTGATGCCCGCGTTGTTAACCAGCACATCAATGTCACCAAACGCTGAGGCCACCTCAGCAATCCCCTGCTCGCAGGCGTCAAAGTCGGCCACATCCCATTTGCGCGCGGGTATTTGGGTGTCTTGGGTAAATGCCTTTGCCGCCTCATCATTGCCTTGGTAGGTCACAACAACCGTGTGCCCAGCCTCTTGCAAAGCGGTCGCAATCGCAGCCCCAATCCCTCGAGTTCCCCCCGTTATTAGTGCGGTTTTCGTCATTCTTTACTCCTCCATAACGTGACTCGTCTCCTGACCATAACGACCTCTAAGGGTTCATGGCGAGACGCAGCGCAACATTGGCATTCCAAATCGCCGCCCACGCGGGCACAATCGCTGCCTAAATGATTGGGTGGATGAGAGGCAACATGAAACACAGCGCGGATCAGCGTGTGCGCCTTTTGCAGCAAAGCAGCGCGCGAGGGCTTTTAAGCGGCAGCCGCTACGGGCTTGAAAAAGAAAGCTTGCGCGTCACGCCTGCTGGCCATATCGCACAAACGGCGCACCCGGTGGGACTTGGCTCGGCGCTTTGCCACTCTGAGATCACCACCGATTATTCTGAAGCGCTACTGGAGTTTGTGACGCCCGCTTTTGTAAACGCCAACGAGGCCATCGAGCGGCTGTTTGATTTACATCGCTATACCTACCGGCAAATTGGCGATGAGCTGCTTTGGGCAACCAGCATGCCCTGTATCGTCGGCGGAGAGCGCAGCATCCCCATCGCTGAGTATGGGCACAGCAACGTGGGAACCATGAAAAATGTCTACCGCCACGGGCTCGACTGGCGCTATGGACGGACCATGCAGGCGATTGCGGGCATCCATTTTAACTACTCATTCAGCGAACCGTTTCTGCGCGCAATTCAGGCACAAGAAGGAGATGCGCGCAGTTTCGAAGCATTTCGCTCTGACTTCTACTTTCGGCTTATTCGCAACTTTCAGCGCTACGGGTGGCTTTTACCTTACTTAATGGGTGCCTCGCCGGCGATATGTAAATCGTTTACCGGCGGGCGTAACATTGATTTTGAGGAATTTTCTCAAAACACCTTCTACACCCGCTACGCCACCTCACTGCGGATGAGCGATATTGGCTATAAAAACAACGCCCAAGCCGCGCTTAATATTAGCTACAACGACTTGGATGCCTACGTCAGCAGCCTGCAAGCGGCTATTCGCACGCCCGATCCCGAGTACGCGCGCATCGGCACCCGGGTAGATGGGCAGTGGCGGCAACTCAACACCAATGTCCTGCAAATCGAAAACGAGTATTATAGCTTTGTGCGCCCGAAAGCCGCGGCACAATCAGGGGAACAACCCACCCGGGCGCTGCATCGGGCAGGCGTTGAATACGTGGAAATACGCGCGCTCGATCTTGACCCCTTCTCACCCGTGGGTATTAGTCAGGAGCAAACGGCGTTTTTAGAAACCCTATTGTTATTTTGCCTACTTGAGAACAGCCCACCGATCGATGCCTTAGAGCAAACTCATATCAACGCCAACCAAGGCCTTGTCGCGCGCGCGGGGCGCGATCCCGACCTCACCCTCTATCGCGGCGATGGTAATCGAGTGCCGCTGCGCCAATGGGCTGAAGAATTATTCGCCGCAATGCAAGGCCCTGCCGAGTTATTGGATGAGGTGGCTGATGACGGTCGCTATCAACAGATCCTTGCGCAATATCAGCGCATGGTCAGCGATGCCGAACAAACTCCATCAGCCCGGGTGCTTGCACAAATGCGCTCACGCAACGAGGAGTTTGTGGAATTTGCTTTGCGGGTGTCGAACGACCATGCGCAAACCCTGCGCGAGCAACCCCAAGACCCCGCAGCCAAAACTCGCCTCGAGCAAGCGGCCGCTGAGTCAGTCGCCGAACAAGCCGCGCTGGAGGCCAGCGATGAGCCGGCGTTCGAGACCTTTCTTGCCAACTACTTCGCACAGGCATCGACCAACGGCAGTTGATTACCCCTAACCCGAGCGCTTCACTGCGTGGGTGGATTTACTAACCGATCAGTGGCTATTTGTTGGCAGCGTGTCTATTAGCGCAGCGCTGGGCTGCGTGGGCACAACGCGGGTCCTGCGCACCAGCTCTCAACACTATCAACGGTATGTCAGTGGTGAAGTCGGCGCGGGCTTACACGCGCAATTTATTGACCTATCCAGCCGCCAACTCATTTTGATTGCCATTGGTGTGGG
>Ga0102930_1000174_pt1 | contig 21292 bp, 27 predicted proteins | sample SalPon1_B_H2O_MG_FD_84514 | JGI IMG/M metagenome (GOLD analysis project Ga0102930, IMG submission 84514) | Salt pond water microbial communities from South San Francisco under conditions of wetland restoration - Salt Pond MetaG R1_B_H2O_MG | ecosystem: Environmental > Aquatic > Non-marine Saline... | reverse complement strand
TCAGACGTAGGTGAGACATGGGCGGTTGGTGACATTCTATACGTATCACCAGATAATGCCGGTAACTTTACCAAGGTGAAACCTACTGCTCCGAACAACGTAACTCCAATCGCTGCGGTTCTTCGAGTTGACGCAACGGAAGGCGAACTGTTTATTCGACCTACAATAGAACAGAAAGAATCTTACGGAAGGTTTGCTCGTACTACCGATTTCACGTTTGCTGATACAGATACGGCGTATGCACTCGACTATGATACCACAGAAATCACAAACGGTGCAACACTCGGAACGGGTGACTCGGTTATCACAGTGGATCAATCTGGTTTCTATCAGGTAGACATCAACCTTCAAGCAGACGCAAGTGGTGGAGGATTTTCGTCCGCTACTCTTTACACTTGGATTCGTATCAATGGTGCAGATACCGATAATTCTACTCGCAGACAGGGCATACTTGGCTCAGCGCCATCTTCTACGTTTTCATACACCCTTGCTATTTCACTTGCACAAGGAGATGAACTAGAAGTAATGGTTGCTTCGTCATCTACCAATCTTGTTCTTGATGCAGCAGCCGCTACATCTTTTGCACCGGCAACGGCAAGTGCGCTCGTATCAGTTACTCAGGTGCAATTATAGAAAAAGCCCCCGCGAACGAGGCATTGTAATTCAGTTTCCCAAAGAAAGTGTGCTTCAGTTGGGCAGAAATGATATGGGCACGACTGCGCAGACATTTACAATACTCTGCGCTACGGTACAGTCAAACAAAGATGTATTCGCCAGTCTAAGCTGGGTTGAGGTAAGGTAAATACTATATGCTTAGAGGCGAATTCACAATCAACATTCTTATCAAGATAGAATTTATAAATAGACTGTAGGTTAATATGAACTTTTGCCAAAAATATGTAAGGGAATATAATGTCTAGACCCCTAAAAGTTGATAATAGTAACAGCCAATTTTCTCTAAGGGAAATGAGCGATTTTGATATCGAGTATATTATCTATCGAGTACTTTTCGAGTTTGCAAATTCTCAGTCTGGCCCAGGTACAATAAATATAGACGGAAATGGCACACAAATTGGTACCTTCACTGACACATCGCGTCCTTACTCGGTTGGGGAGCATCCAATAGGTACTGATATACAGACTAACAACATCTTTTTCTATCAAGACAGAAGTTCTATAACACCAAATCCCAGTGCTAGACCAGTAATATGGACCGATTCAGTCAAAGCAAGCTCAGACAGTGAATTAACTGCACGAGTTATCTCAAGTTCGGCAGCCGAACTTGTAAACGGCGGGATCGGCAGTTATATTTTATCTCCGTCTACTCCTGCCAATGGTTCGTGGATCATCATAGATTCATTTAATGATACCTCGGCTGATGGCACCCAAGTCTTTAATCTTTATCGAAAAGTAAATGATACAGAACCTCCCGCTGTAAGACCATTAAAAACCGACGGAGGCGGCCTTCGTGAAATGACAGATTCTGAGATAGCTTCATTGGTAGATAATTTACGAGACTACATAAACAACACAGGCATTGGCTATTATGCCTTACAACCGTCTGCTCCTACAGACGGAACTTACGTTGAAGCAGGATCTGCTTCAGACTTAAGGAATGAAATAGCAGACGAAAATTATGTCGGTGCGAAGACTTATACTGGCACACAATCTTTTACGAGATTTTTCTCCGGCACTACAGGAGGCACCTTCACAGGAGAAAGAAACTTTGTAGGAACCTCCGCATATACCGGATTAACTCTACAAAATTCACAAGAAACAGTTGGAACAGTAACACTATGGTTGAGGCAGTCATGAAAAGAGATATAAGAAACCCAATTTGGAAATCAGAAGAAAAAGAAATAGTTGCTTGTCAAATCGTAATTATTGACGACGCAGGAAACGAAGCAGCACATAATGCGCAACTAAGCAAATATGGCTATGGCGGAAATATTAATCCGGACTGGCATACTCTTCTTAAAAAATATAGCTTAGAGGATATAGACAAAGCAACTGACGAGTTCGACAAGGAGCAACGCGAAAAAACCGAAGTAGATAAAAAAGTTTTTAAAGAAGAGAGAAAACGCACTGAAGAACGTAAAAAACAAGAGGACATTTTCGCTAGGAAACTAGAGATTTTTGAGATACCAGAAGTTAAATCCTCAAAAAATAATAAGCTTAAATCAAAAATTCGTAAGGCAAATAGCGAAATAGAAGCAGTTGTTCACGCAGTTAAACTTCTAATCGAAGATGATCAAACAAGTGAATCAGAATAATGGATTTGTTATTGTAGCATCTTCTAAATATGTGTTTTACAAAAGTGCTATACTTTGTGCTGAATCACTTAGAGACTTTTATCCTGACGCTCATATAACATTTTTTACGCATAAAGAATGGGTAGATAATGACTGCAATGTCTTTGACGATATAAAAACAGATATTCCAAATAATAAGCGAGCTAAAATGTGGGCATTGGCTCGAAGCCCCTATAACCTTACAATGTATCTCGATGCAGATATTGAAGTACGGGACAGCGAAATTTCAAACTGCTTTCACCTAATTCCTGAGAATTTTGATATTCTTATGACGAAGATACGTCCCTATGCAGCGGCAATTACCGAGTTTCCGGGGGGCATGCTAACTTGGCATTGTGGCTTGTTTCTATTCCGAAAAAACCAAAAAATGATAAATTTTTTCCAAGATTGGTATAATGATTATTATCAACAACAAAAGGATTGGACTTTTGATACCGATTTATATCCAAAAACTTTACAACCATGGGACACTTGGACATTTTGGAAGTTACTACATCTTGACGGCTATGACGAAAAGATTCGAATCGGAAGATTTCCTGAAGATGCACGTTGGAATTTCCACAACCTACGATATAATGAACTAGAAGGAAAATCTATTATCTTATATCATAACACAATAAGAAAAAGGAAAACACATGAAAGAGATCGTGATTAAAAACCATGAATTAAAAAGTTACCTTTATGGTTTTTCTAATTGGTTCTTTAACCAAGACATAAGTGGTTTTATAAAAGAATCTACTTCAACACCACCTGATTTTACTTGTATAACGCAAGCCTATCTAAATGATCTAATTCAAAAAGATTTCCGTCATGAAGGATTTCCGGAAGATATGAGAGGGTTAGAATTGTCAGAAGAGGTATTGAAAAAACCGCAGTTTTTTGAATTCAGAGAACCAATTAGAGATATGATGTTTCAAGTAACTGCGTTTATAGGCGCACGACACAATGCATTAACAGCATTTTATCCAGAAGATGGATATATCGGATGGCACACAAATTGGAATGCTTTTGGCTACAATCTTATATTTTCCTTTTCTGAAAACGGTACCGGTTTATTTAAATATTTTGACAAAAAAACTAAAGAAATTGTAGAGTTATATGACGAAAAAGCTGTATGGACATGCAAAGCAGGTTATTTTGGATCTTACGAAGAAAAAGAAAATCATTTCTGGCATGCAGCTGAATCAAACGGATCTAGGCGATTGACGTTTGCCTATGTAATTCCAAACGAGGATATGTGGTTAGATGCGATTGAAGAAATACAAAATTTATAAGGCTTTTTCTAAGGCTCATTGACCTTTAAGATTTTTTATTAGTTTACTTTGTCTTAGTATCTCCTGTTCAAGGTTCAATAGACGATCATCCAGGGTATCAGTTAATAAACCCCATTCGCCAGTAGTGCATTTGCTAATGTTGCCACGTGAAAATGTGATTGTTGGCTTATAATAATTTTTTGCAATCAATTGTCCTATCCCTTCATATCCTATACAAACGGATGCTGTGCGAATCCTTTCAAAAGTATTACGAATTGGATCACGGTAAGATACAAATTCTATCGGAGCATCTATCACAGTTAAAGCCTGCATGACGTCATCGTGATGTATCGGATCTTTAAATTTTGCAGTTGAGTGAGAATGTATATCGTCAATGTTATATTTTGTAGTCCAGAGTGCTATGTGTCCATGATCTTCGGCCCTATCAAGAAACGGATAAAGAGTATCGTAATATCTCTGTCTATAGGTGTGATAAGGTCTGATTATTTCGCCGTCTTTTAGAACATGAGAAACTCTCATGGTTTTTGACATCTTCCTAACAATAAAATCCGTCCTTTCGAGAATCGATTCTGGGTCATTTATGTGATATTTGTTGTCTGGTGGACTCCATTTTCTATTCGTAAACCATACAAAACAGATCTTTCTATAGTGATTTTTGCATGCATAAGCAGTAGCACCTACAATATCCCCATAACCGTAGGTGCCTTCAGCAACAAACGTGTCATTGCCAATAGTGTTCAAATCCGAAATATGCGGTATCATCAATGTGGGTTCCATTTCTCGGGTCAGGGGTGCTATCATAGCTGTTAAAGATGCATATCGGATAGCTATCGTCTTTATACAAATTGTATCCGTGTTCTGTCATTCGTGGACCTCCGTTTTCTATATCAAAACCAAATAATCTAGAGTAAATCTGTCCTATTGGAAAGTTTTTGATTTCAAATCCTTCGTGATAAATGAATCGATCTATTCCTCTATATTTGAGCATATAATATTGAGAATTCATTATAAAATGATTCCAAATATTACACAGAGAGTCTGCCTCCCATAACATGACAGATGAGTTGTTTGTCATGTCATAACTACTTTTTAAATCATTAAAATCTACGCCGTACTTTGTTTTACTATCGTTCTTCCAGTACGACTTAACTTTTGTTAAACAACTTGGATCCAGATAATCAATAAAGTGATCGATATTGTTTTGTATAACCACATCAAGATCAAAGAATAAACAGGTACCCTCAAACATTCCTTTCTGAAAAAGAGCAAGTTTGTTCCACCATACCTCTAGTTCATTATCGTTTGGTATCTCTATAATGTTTACTTCTTCTCGAATGTTTTTTGAATCGTCTGTGTAACAATAGAAACGAAAGTCGTAGTTTAGATTCCTTTTAACCATGGTAAAAAGCCTGTTTACAAAGCCAGATGCGAATTTATCTCCCCATTTAACGCATATAACATTAACCATACCAATAATATCTTAACCAGTCATCGTCGCTTTCGTGCATTGTGTTTTCTGCGTCTGAAAAGTGAACCATTTTAATATCCTCATGAAATTCATTACACATGAAAAAATAATCTTCCGAATTAATCCTTTTAGACCACAAACATTGTATATCGAAAATTTGATCTCTTTTATACTTTGCAAACCACTCTGGCGGGAGCCACGATCTTTCTAATTTACAGTGATTGTCAATAAAGTTTTGTTCACCATTTACCGGCCCTTTTGCTTCGCCTCTCTGAATATAGTATCGTTGCCAATATTTAGGAGATTCATAAAACTTATTGTACAAATCCATAGTGTCTCCTTGATAAAACATCTGGAAACCACCGTTAATATTACAGTAACCTGTTAGGTTTGACCACCATCTTTCTTGACAACCAAAGTGTTTGTTAGGCAGGTCCCAGGATAAAATGTCATCGAGATTACCTACTATCACATAATCAATATCAAGTACTAGACATTTTCCTTGAATATTTGGCATATGATGGAAATCAATTTTGTACCACTGCCTAAACACGTCGTCCCGTAACGTTAACGGGATTATATTGACTTCGTCTGTGATATTTGTGTCGTCGTCTGTATAACAATAGAAGTTGAAGTCAACGTTAGTGTTTCGGCGCATGGCAGAGTACAGCCGATTAATATACTCAGATCCGTACTTTTCACCTACTTTCAGTGTGAGGATGTTTATAGCATTATTAGAAGATTCTGTATTCATACATTAGTTCCAGCTCTTTTTGCTCAGCAATTATTTGTTCTTGTTGTTTTTTTATCATCGTATCTATCGTCGGAATTATTAGAGGATCAAATTTATTGTTAGTATAGACGTCTCCCCATCGTCCCCCATGGTTAAGGGCCGGCCCGTTGAATTTGGCAAAGGTAAGAATAGGTTTAAAGAATTGTTTTGATATGAATTGACCGATTCCTTCGTATCCGACACAGAAATGGCAGGTTCGAATTGATTCTATAACATCCATAATAGGAGTGTCGTAGTCAATCAGCGTAACATTGTACTGTGCATTACACCAATCTACAATTTTATTCCAGTCAGCTAAATTTATATGATTTTTCTTATTTAATTTATTGGGAGGAAGTTTATTTGGTAGCCATACTACCACGTTATCATTATTATCAACTGGTGAATCTTTGGTTTTCCAAAATGTACGAAGAGATGAAGTACTTCTAATTAACCCAAAATGGCATGATTCAATATCATAATTATCATCTTCATGAAAATTTAGTTCGATATCGACATCCGATGTGTCAAACATATCAAACAAAGCCTTTGCCCGATCTATCTCATTTTCGCTGTTATTGCCGTCAACACATTTTGCGCCTGATGATCGTAGATGTAGATGGATAGTAGAATTAGCCACATATGCTACCTGAAAATAGTATGTGAATGTTGTAATCACGTCACCGTATCCTCTAGGCAGTCTGTGATGCACTTCTCTCATTCTATTATTGAGCCAAATGTTCTTTCAGTTCTGGAAAAACACTCGAGGCATTCGTGCCTCGTGTTTTATCGAGATTTTTTATATATTTTACAGCATTATCAAACTGTTGCCTGTCGAAAGTCTTAGACTGCAGGATCTTGCCTAGATTTACTATGTAGTCAATATCAGATTTTAGATATTTTTCTATCAATTCGTCTCTCATCGGATAGTTGGACGGATGTAGATCGATGGGCGAATAAACTATATTAATGCTAGGGGTCGCAGGAACTTCCATTTCTTCTAGAGTGGCTATGATATTTTCTGCGTTAGCTATGTTGAGAATCGACCAAGTGACATTGGTAAAAATATTACATTTTTTGTTTTTTTTATATTTTTCTATATTGTTAACCACATCTGAAAACTTAGATGGATACCGAATGTAGTCGTCACGATCTCCAACATCGTCAATAGATGCTATTACAGAAAAATCTCGAAAGCTCGGAATATAGTCAAGCATATCTTTATCTTTGATGCCCGTTCTTGTGCAGTTAGTACTCATCGAGATTTGTATATATTTGCTATCTCCGCTTTCGATAAGAGAATCTAGCAAATCATAATATTCTCTTATCATAACCGGTTCCCCGCCTGCCAGAGTTAATTGACTTATCTGTGGCTTTAATTGTTCTATTACTTCAAGAAGTTGATTCTTAGTTTTATCGTTGTTTTTTGATATTGATTTGTTATATACAAGTGTTTCTTTAGCTTTGTCTAGTCTTCCGTCTGGAAAGAACATTGAAATTGAATCGTCAGATAGTTTTGACAACTCTACGTTTTTACTTGTAGAGTTTTGGGGCGCACACATATAGCACTTAAGATTACATTCGTTTCCGAAACCTCTTACTTTGATTCTGTAAACTCTTTTGCTGGTCATTACCTGATCGGCAGACATAAAGCTATCTACCATTTCGGCTAATCCGTCTTCTACATAGGAATTATTTCTTACTGAATCAAGCGATAAAGTCCTATGAGAATTTGCCCCGGCCTGTTCAGGTTTAATACAAGTTTCGCAGGTCTTTTTCCAAATTTCAGTCTCTTCTCCTGTTATAAGACTTTTTCTTAGGTTATAAAGATCGTTGTCCTCGTACCAATATTCTTCAAAAGTTTGTTGTTGTTTAATAGGCCAAGTAGATGTTTTACAACAAGGTTTCCAATTACCTCGATGATTCGGATAGACATAAAGGAACGGTTCTGGGCATATTGTATCAGGAAGTTTTTTAGACATGTTACTATGTTTTATGTTGTATTATGATTGAAAATCAACGTTTATGGCACTACTCAAAATTACATGGTAGGTGACTTGCTTGGTAGTTTAATATTCTTTGTTTTTTACTACCAACGTGGATATTGATTAAGATGATCCATAAAACTTTTTTTATTTATTTCCCATACAGTTTGATAGTATTTTTTGTAGAAAACTGTTCCTACATTATGTACTAATCCAATTTCTTCTAAAGTAGGAAAGTAATACTTGTTAACAAGCCTCTGGCTGGCTATAGGACTTTCGTTAGATGTAGCAAAAACTCTATTATCTCCGGCCCAATCTAAACAAGCAGGAAGAAGATATTGATCGACCATATTTTGATGCTGTTTTATAGCAGTCCTGGCTACCATTAATCCTTTAGATCTAACTCCTTCTAGTATACACGTTCTAGCAAGAACTCTGAATGCGTTTTTACCCATAACGTCTTCGAAACTATGCGCAGCAACACTACCTATCGCAGAATCGTCTTTATAAAGTATCCATGCATTCCATTCCTTTTCTTTGCGACAGTCTAGCATATTTTTTTCAGACGAGTTATTCTCAAATCCTCTTTGTTTGCAGGCTGAATAAAATTCTGTCAAATCTAGATTTTTGTTCCATTCTTTGAGATAAAACATCCTGTTACCTATTCTCTATAGTTATTTACTGTCTAGTATACAAGCCACTAGATGTATTCTTTCCTCTTTGCTGGCATTCACTGCAGTATGTTTTGTAGTTGTGTCGGTTAAACACCATTGAAATTGTGGTACATGTTGAACTTCGTCATCAATAACCATAAAACAACCTTCTTGTGTTTTTATAGGATAATGTAAACGTTTTTCTAAATCATAATGCCAACTTAGGCAGGATTTAGGTTTGGATTTCATAAGTCGTACTCTGCCTAGTAGATAATGTTCTTTTAATTTAAGATATACTGTTTCAAATAGTGTATCTCTAAACGCAGAACATAGGAATTCAAAATCTTTTTCTGCTAATGCAGTATCTCTTTTTGGGACTTGTATTTCTTCTTTGCCCTTTTCGTTTACGATAGTTGTTTTTTTATTCCAATCGTATATTAAACTGCCTGCACCTTCACTAAAGTCATTACAACCTTCAGTGGTAGTGTTTATACAGATTTGTTCATCGTTAACCCAATAAACATAATCATTTCTAAGCAGACTATCTAATTCTTGTTCTAAATCTAAGCAAGGTAAATGATCAATTTTTGTAAAATGTGTGCTCATATTATTTTGGTATTACAGTTAATTCTTTTACTCGATGAGGTTGATTTATTATCCAATCTATGGTTTTCACCACATAATCGACACTCATTTTATTTTTGTTTATATGCGCGACTCTCTCTGTATCAAAGTATCCTAGTCGAATTATTGTTGTATTTACTCCTTGGTAAAAAAGTTGTTCGTTTGCTAAATCGAGCGCTGCTTTTTGGATTGCATATACATGAGGTTGGTGCTTTTGTTCGTCTGGGCTATTCGATCCGATGTTTATAATCTGTTTGTGTTTTTCTGCAGCATAATAAAGCAAATCAACTTGCGAAAAACCTTCATGTTTGCAATTTATAAAAATATCACATTCGTCGAGGGAATTACAATTGCCATGTTTTTCTTTTAATGCTTTACCCAAACCTCTTCTTGTTCCAGTTATATAATACTTCACTTAATTAATTTTTCCTATTAGTGTGAATCGCGTTCCTCTTTCTTCTTCTAGTTTATGTTCTTGTAGTATTTGGAAGTTTTGCGGCAGTTGTTCTTTAAATTCTTTTATAGATGCCACGCAATTTACATGAGTATCTATTTGATACATATCATTCGATTGAAAGGCAAAAAAAGAGTTGCCTTTAATATTTTTCCAATATGGCCATTCATTCATTGGCTTCATGTGCTCGCAAGATGTGTTTATAAAAAGATTACAGGTATGATATCTACCTCTATCTTTTTCAAATATATCAGCTGCAATATAATCAATATTTTTATATTTTTGAAATAACTTATTTTTGGCGATTTTCATTACTTGATCGTCTAAATCGATGCAGGTAATTTCCTTAACCTCGTCTGCTATAGTCGGAATCAATATACTCCCATACCAGGACCCTATAATAACCACCTTAGAATCTTTATTCAGTATGTTACATTCTTTGATCATCTTAAGAAGTTGTAATTTAGATTTAAATTGGTTATCGCTTAAAGAATCTATTAGATCTGTTCTTTCTGAATTTTTAATTTCACGCAGGACATTTTTAAATATATCTAAGTCAATTGTATTACTTTCTAGATCAATCATCCAACTTCCTTATTATGTAATTATCAATTACTAATAGGTCTAGATCGGTTTTTAGAAAAGTGTTTACAGCTTCTTGAGGAGTTTCTACAATAGGTTCTTGACAGTTAAAACTGGTGTTTAGCAACACAGGAACTCCCGTTAATTTTCTAAATTCTTCTATAACTTTGTAAAATATCTTATTACTTATTTCAGACACAGTTTGAATGCGAGCCGTTCCGTCTACATGAGTCACTCCTGGAATCTTATTAGATTTAACAGGCACAATTCTTGACATATAAGGCGACGGTTGATCTGTGTCAAAATAATCCTGATAGTATTCTTCTAATACTGCAGGAGCAAACGGCCTAAAATCCTCGCGTTTTTTGATATTGTTATTAATTATATCCTTAATATAAGGGTTTCGAGGATCGGCCAAAATACTTCTGTTTCCTAGAGCTCTGTTTCCTGATTCTGAACGTCCATGATACCAACCCACGATTTCTCCATTAGCGATTGCATGTGCAGTTTCAATGCATACTTCGTCTATGGATTGTTGTTTGTAATGTAGACCTTTAAATATGTTAGGATCTACGGTATACTCATAACCTGCATAAGTCTGTGGAATATGAATATTCCCATTCAACACGTAGTCGGCATGCATATAAGTTCCAATAGATTGCCCTTCATCGCCCGGAGCAGCCGGAACAAATACTTTATCATAGTAATCGTTTAACATTTCATTTACGTATCCGTTATAAGCTACTCCGCCTGCAACGCAAATATTTTTACAGGTTTTCAAAGGATACACTTGATCTTTTATGAGCTCTTGACTAGCCAACTGCAAAGTGTATGCAATATCCTCAGTTTTTAATCCCTTTAAAGTTTTTTTAATGTCATCGGAAGACCACAATTCTGAATCTCTAGTCCATTTTTTTATAAACTCGAATACATCGCTATCAAACTTGCCATATCCTGCAAGGCCCATGAGTTTTCCAGCAGACAAGTAACCGAAACCCACAATTTGAGATATTCTATTCCATAAACTTCCTATTGATAATCTGTCTGTTAGATCTTTTATTTCTCCGTTTTTAGTGATAAAAACGCATGTAAAATTCCATCCACGTCCGTCTATAGCAAGAATGTCAGATTCTTTGTAACCTGACATTAGGTAAGCGTATGCGGCGTGTGATTGATGATGGTCGATATAATAGAAATTGTCTGTACGATAATTATCCCAAAGGTTTGTTGGTTTAAATTTTAAAAAATCTATTTTACCCAGTGTTTTTTCTATTAGGTCTACGGTAAACATTTGCCCTAGTCGGCTACACGTGAAACAAAAAAGATCGTAATCGCTGCTTGAAAAATTAGGAATAAAAAAATTTTTAAAGAAACTACGACTTAAAGTAGCATCATTGTGATTATCTACATTTAGATTATGTTTTTTTCTAGTGTGTCTTTCGGCCTGATAGTGAAGTGTGCCATCATAGCTGTTATGGTCATGAATATTCACAGCAATCGAATATAAATTTTTAGCTTTCATGATCAGTGTCTTTCAAATCCAATTTTTTCTAGAATTGCTTCTTCTTGCCACTTAGGTCTTTTATCAATAAATTCCATACAGCCTTTACAGTATTTTTCAAAGCTGAATAATTCAAAAGCAAACATTTTGTCTATGTTTTCTTTTGTTATTTCAAAGGTATTTGAACCGTTTATAACTTTCTTACTACAATGACGTATTTTTTTTAACTCAAAATCTATGACTGGAACTGATGGAAAAGCAGCACATATTCTTCTATCAATCTCAGAGGCCTGCTTCGGTGATTCTAGTAAATCGTTAAATTTCGGTGCTCTACCATTAAACTCTTTAAACTGTGTATTTTTATGGTCCAGTTCAGATAGATCGAAATTTTCTCTATACTTAAAATATGCAGGAGTTTGAATTATTACATTGTAGTTATTTTTTTTGTTTTCGGGCAAAAAATCGTGATTAGCTAACTTTTCTATTTTGTCTTCATGAAAGTCTAATACCAAATGCTCCATGTATATAACATTAGGGTCTTCCAGTAACCAAGGATACCTATTACGGACAAGACCATTTGACATTACCTGAGGTACTAGGTTTTTGTATTTTTTAATTTCGTCTACGACTTCTTGCAGATTGTGAACCAGCGCTGGTTCGCCTCCTAACAAACAAATACGTGTTTTATATGGAGAAAGATAATCAAGAACAGTGGTAAGAAAATCCATATCTACATTAAGATTCCGCATTTCTTTGGTCCACGCTGTACAGTACCAGCAAGACTTGTTACATGATTTTGTTAGATAGAAGTCGACTGCTAGATAGCCGTCTTCTTTCATTTTTTTTATACTAACCATAATAATATCGCTTCGTTGGTTATTTATAGGGGCTGTTTACATCTGTCCTTTTTACTTTGTTTTTTACATCAATGTGCATGTCTTTTCGAACATCACTTTCCTTAGTGCAGGCCTCATAACAAGCCCGAGGCCCAATATTCTTTCTTAAGTTTTTTTCGAAATCACACCATTCTTCTGTTAAGACAATTTCACTTAGATCTTCGTAATCTTCTATTTTGCTTACTGCCATGAGTTTTTTAAAGTCTGACTCACTTCGAGTAACAGGATCATCGCAATAACAACAGGGTAAAAGGTAACCATCATTTGTGATGGCCATTGGAAAACCTTTAAAACATTTAGGATCTAGCTCGGTCATTATGTATTCGTTACCTTTTTGCTATGTCTTTGTTATTTTGCGGCTCTGTAAGCTTCGCTAGGCATAAGAGGATCGCTTTTACTTAGCCATCTCGAACTGAGCAAAAGGTAAAAATTTACGTCAATCTTATTCGCTAATTTAATAGCCTCATCAATCTCGTTCTCATTATAACTAAAAACAATGTACTGCCACGTTGGTTTTACATCAAGGCATAATCTTGCTGATTTCATTACATCAAAAAGTTTTTCTCCGTCCTGATTAATCCTGTATATAAAACTTCTACTAGGCAAACCATCAATAGAAAAAACCCAGCTTGCTTTTGGATTTGCTTCAAAAGCTTTATAGTACCAATCTTTTTTCTTACCGGATGATGCATTATGAATCTCAACGCGATTATTATTTTGTTTGCAAATCTTAAGCATTTCAATAAAATTAGGATTATGAACTGGATCCGATAATTGTCCTTCAAAATCTATCGAGTCAAAAAAATTCGAAACCTTTTTAAAGTCGTTTATTGTTAAGTTTTTTCCTGGCACGCGCAATCCACGATCTCTAAATTGAAATTGTCTAGGGCAGTTAGGACATTCAAGCGCACACGCATTAGATATATCGATGTTCACTCCTCTTCTAGAAAAGAAAGTATTCATGATTTTGCATCAACAAAGTTGATAATTCTATTATAGTCTGGTTTATGATCAAAACCGTTTTTTACAGCCTCTTCCTCATCTCTATATATTTTTCCCTTACCTATTGGCATGATCGAAAGAGGTTTATGCGTAATAAATGGTAAGTCTCTCCAATCAGACAAATCTTTAGAAAAACAGCCAACAAACGAAACGTCGATCCCATGGTGCAAGCATAATGCACTAAAGCAATCCATAAAAAGACCAACTTCTAAGGAAGCGCCCGGAGTAATCTTATTAATTTTTTTTTCATTTACAGCTTCGTAATTGTGGCCACGATTTATAAGGAATTTTTGAAGTTCGTTGGGCTTATCTTCTGGTCTTAATGTAAAGATTAAGAGGTAAGAGCAGGAAAGAATGTTTGCATAATTTGGAGGATTTTTAGCATATCGCTTATTCATAAGATTATCTACTTTATCGCCATCTGATTCATTCTGCAAACAATTCAAAAAAACTTTTTCTTTATATTCTACATGTTCTGGTCCAAGAACATGTGCCTTATAGGGCATAAAATTATTTTTTGACGGAGTAACTTTCCAAGTTTTTTCTAACAAAGAATCTATTAATTCTTTAGAAATATCAGCTTCTTTGTAAAATTCTTTTACATATCGCCGTTTTTGTAATAACTTATCTATCATTTTTATCTCTAGGTAAATGTTCTCTGTTGATATAGACATCTACGTGTCGGTCAAAACTAGGAAAAATCCATTTTTCATCTGATTCTCCTGTTCTAAATCCAGAAGGAATATCTTTGTTCTTAGTTTCGGCATGAAATCGTCTGTGAATTCCTGCGTCATAGCCTACACCGACTAACAATTTTGCCTTTTTAGAAGTTCCGATAATCTGAGGTACGTTTGTTGTATTAAACGCCGAGCAAAATCCTGTTTTGTATCCAAGCATAGCTGCAGATAATGCCAGTTGACCAGACGATATTCCTATAGAATAACAAATTTGATCATTATATATAGATCGGCTTTCTTTACTATCTGCACTGTTTTTAGCAAACTTATGTGTTCCGCCTCTAGGCTTGCCTATATCTTCTACGTAAGCAAATAATACATTTGAGAGAATCTGAGAGTTATGCACGGAGCGTTCATCGCTTTGCCAAAATTCTCCGTTTATTTCCCCATAAAGATCTTCATGATTGTCTTCATCTGTCATTAAGAGATATAATTTAGTTTGATTATATATTTCTCTTATAATGTTTTGATCAGTAAACACATGCAATTCGTAATGGGTTTCATTTTGTTTAGAAGGGGAATTAGTAGCAGCGTGAATCAGTGTGTTAAGATCTTGAGAAGGAATTTGTTTAGTAAGGTCATAGTTTCTTTGGGCGCGTTGCGTGATGTCAACTGCTTTTTCAATTTCTTTGTTCATATTAAAAATTGCTCTTTAGTGTATCTATAACAAACTCAATCTCTTCATTTTCTAACCAAGCATGAATTGGCAAAGACAATACAGTGTCAGAGGCCAGTTTGGAATTATGACAGTCGTCTTTTCTGTGTTCTAACATCCTATACATTGAGTTATTAGAGATAGGAACTTCATAATGTATAGAAGCAGACAGTGATTTTTTCACTTTTTTTCTAATTTCTTTATTTTCAAACCTAACTACATATTTATGCCAGTTGTGCTCTAAATTAGGAGTTGTTTTTTGCAAATGCACAGGCAAGTCAGCAAATGCATTGTTATATTTTTCTGCAATCTCCTGCCTTTTTTCCTGGTATTTTAACATATTCTGAAAACGTAGATTAATTATTTCTGCATTGAGAAAATACATCCTTGAGTTATTACCTAGAAATTCAAAGTCTTTGCCTTTACCGTGTCGTCTTATTTTTTTCACAAAGTTTGCGTGATCGTCGTCGTCTGTGAGATATATGCCTCCGCCGTTAATACCTGCTATGACCTTGTTCGTGTTAAAACTAAAAGAACTTGAGTCACCAATAGTGCCTGCTTCTACTCCGTTCAGACTAGACCCTAGAGACTGAGCAGCGTCTTCAATTAAAGCGATATTTTTTTGTTTACAAAAATTTTCTATTTCTGTGGTATCGGTCATATTACCAAATAAGTGAGTATAAACCACTGCTTTGGTTTTATTAGAAAACATTTTTTTCATACTTTCTAGGTCGATATGATACGAGTCTAGTTTTATATCACAAAAAACCGGTGTTGCACCTGTCATAGAAATACATGAAGCTGTAGATATCCAAGAAAAGTCACTAACTAAAACTTCGTCACCTGGTCCTATATTGTGGACAAGCAACGAAAAGTACAGGGCATCTGTTGCGTTAGATACACTAACTGCATGTTTCCTACCTAGATAGTCAGCAAAAGAATCTTCAAATGATGAACAATCTTCGTAATTTGCTTGGCACATAAAATTGTCAAATAAAGCCAAATATGATTCTTTGTTTTCTTTGTATTCTCTATCCCAGCCATTATATGATATCATGTTCTAATCCTTTTTTTAATTTTGTAATATCACTGCCATTTAATTATCTCTTCTGGTTCTGGTTTTATATCCCAACTTTCTTTACCCCAGACCAGTAAATCCTGGCGCCTGTATCTGTCTGCATAACCACAAGTTATCATGGTAATTGGTCTGGTGTTAACCATGGTTAAGCCAACATCATGCCAGTCCTCTACTCGACGTTTGAAGCAGGAATTATAGCTCATATCTAATCCAGCTTCGAGCAAATAATTTGTAAGATTTGCAGCAAATATTCCAACTTCTACTGCTACAGAATCTAAGATTCGTTCTATATGACTTTCAAAACCTTGATCGTAAAAATGCCCTTCTTTGACTTTTTGAGCGTAAAAACGGTTTGGTGTTGCTACCCTGCTGTGTATTGTAATCAAATATGGGTTGTTTTTTATGTGTTCGTAATAAGGATTCGGGGCTCCTTGCTGAGTTTTTGTAGCAAGGTTTTCTTCTACTGCTCTATCTTCTGCTCTTTTATGACTTTTAACACATAAACTATGTATTGCTTTTTTTTCAATTTCTTTCTCGGGTCCCCAAACTAACGCTTGATATGCCATTGCATTATTTTTTGACGGAGATGTTTTCCATGCCTTCCATAATGCATCTTCAACAATATTCCTTGGAGGAATATCTGTTTTATATGTCTTTACGTGTTTTCTTTTTGTTTCTAATAGATCAAAATGCTTCATTAACCGTCCATATGATGATTTGTGTATTATTTTTTAACATACCCCGCCGTCGTACATCCCGAACGCCCATTTTTTTTCTTTACACCACCAACATTTTTTACAAGGCTCTGTCCAAAAATTTGTTTGTTTAGCGTACCCTATGCAAGATGCAGTCATAGGAAACAGTTCTTCCATCAGCCTGTTTTTTCGATATTCTTCTGCAATAAATTTTTTGTTTACATGTGCAAACGGTGCGTACCACAACGCCTTGTTGTTGTTGTTTGAAACAAATTTTTTCTTGTTATTATCTCTTTTGGTCTCTCGATTATTATAGAACCCCATGTCTTTCATTGGGCGTTCATCAGGATTTGCAGTTACTCCATGGAATAAAACATCGATAATTCCGTCGGAAAATAGTTTTTTCTCATGAGTTCTATGTTTGTTTGGTTTATCCTTTTCATGATCTTTAACATAGTAGTTAAATTGATGTTCATTAATCATAACATTTGGAAAGATCTGATCGAAGTAAGTTACAATTTCTCTAGCGTGCCACTCATTGACCGGTCTCCTGTTATCGACTCCTGTAATAGGTACAACTGCAATGTCTAATCGTTCGTGATATATCTTTCTAAGTGTTGAATACATTAGGAAAGCGGAGTCTGTGCCAGCTGAAAGGTTGATGCCGATCTTTTTTGTTTCAAGTAATTGTGGATATTCATCCATAAAGTTTACTCGCCCATAGTTGTTTTCAATAATCATAATTTGCTAGTCTCTTTTATAAGCACATATAGCTATAATTTATTCTAAACATTTATGGCGGCACTCATAATAGGCTTTACATTTGGTTCTTTTAAAGGTCTATTATAATATACGCTACCTCCGTCTTGAATAGACTTATCTCGAGCGTATATTATTTTTTTATTAAGATATTTGCATTCTTGTATAATTCTCGGAGCAGGGTCAAAGGTGTTTTTTGTGTAAACAAAAGTGTTAAATTTTCCTAATAAATTACTTACAGGTGCAAATATGTTGTTATTTTTTGGTTCGATGTATTTTTCGTCGTATACAATAATTCCGTGATCAGGAAAGTCATCAATCATACCTTGAACAGTTTCATAATATTTAGAATTTGTTCCAAGAAAAAGATATTTAAATTGTAAATCACTTATGGTCGGTTTGTAGATCTTAAAATTGATCCTTTTTTCAAAGTGATCTCCTATACCATCTGGATACACATCATAATCACAAAGATCGATTATCTGACATGGATTATAAAATTCTACTGCTTCTGGATATTTTTTAGGATGATTTTCTGAGTATACTGCAATAACTTTATTTGCAAATACATTTTGTAGAGTATTTTTTTGATCCGTTGTGTAAAATTTAAAATCATTAAATGACAGAGTCATCATGCTTCTTCCCATAATCAAAGTTACTTCTTGTTTACTAGGAAAATAATTGTCAAACATAACGTTTTTGAAATGTATGTATTTTTCTTGGATAGATCTTATATAAGTCTCTCGGGAAAAATTTCGATGACACACAATTATAATTTGAGAATCTATACCCATTGCATTGAGATAAGAACAGTATTCGTAACTGTAATAAAGTAGACCATCGCACGGTTTGCTTGTACAAACAATATTAATCATGATAATTGTCGTGACTATAAAAAAACCATTCTTCTGATTGTTCTGGGTCAATATCAAGAGGAATAGAGCATTTTAGTTTACATATTGAAGGAGCATCATCGGGATGATTCTTAAGCATTTCGAAAAAATCTTTCCAAGCATTCGTTTGAAATACATCTTCAATCCTATGAAAATTATCAATATGGTTTTCTTCCGCAAATATTTCTTTTAGATAAGGTTGATCCCACGAGGCGTTTGTCCAACAGCAGGGTGTAATATGGCCTGTGACCGAATAAGCAAGATCGCGTTTTTCTGCATAGACGCATTTTGGCAGAAAATCGTGTGTCTTTTTTTCTAATTTTGTAGCATGTAGATTTCTGTTGCTATGTATTAGTAAAAAGTCAATTTTGTAGTAAGTAGCCAACAATTTTGCTTCTTCTATTTCATTTGCATTATAGTCAAATTCAATGAATTGCCAAGAAACAGGTAATCCTTTATTTTTAGCTTTTAGCATAACTTCAAATAATTTTTTTCCGTCCTGATTTTTTCTGTATAAATGGCTACTCTCGGGCAACCCATCAATACCAAATTGCCATATTGCCTCCAAGTTCGACTCAAAGGCTTTTTCATACCACTCTATTGGCTGATGCGAGGCTGCAGTGTGTACACACACCTCTATGTTTTTTTCCTTACACATCTTAAGCATTTCAATAAAAGATTTATTATAAATCGGATCAGAAAAAGTGCCGCAAAAACCAATTCTTTTGCCTGCAAAAAAATCTGTAATCTTATCAAATTGCTGCAGATTCAAATCTTTACCTGGCAAGGGAATTCCGTGTTTTTTAAATAGGGTGCGCACGCACTCTGAACATTGCAGTGTGCATTTATTACTGATATCTATATTCAACCATTGTCTATATAATTTTTTGGGTATCATTTTATTTCTATAATATTAATGTTTCTAGTCTTGACGCTGTTGATCTTTATTTCTGATTTATCTGGAATTTGATGTTTGATTCCATACTGGTCAACTGCTTCGTCTGTGGTGGTAATATCAATGATGTCAACTTTTCTAAAAGACCTACCTGTAATCGGATGTTTTTCTTGCCAGTCAGGATGATTTTCATCTAGTGTTGTTAAATTACTGCCATTGCCTGCGCCAATGCACAATTCAGTTTCGTCTGTTTCCCATCGCGGACGACCTTCTTGCGGATAGCCTATGCCTATACCATAGGCGATTTTTTTGGCCCCAGACTCAACTTCGTCTAAAATTCCCAGTTTTTTTTCCCAAAAACAATTTCCGTTTAAATCTCCATGACTTTTATTGCAACCAGTAGAAAGTTCTAATTTTGCTGCGGCTCGCATTACTAATCCCATTGCAATGCCTATACTTACATAGGCATTTTCCCAGCGTGCAGGGTCTTTGTTTTCTTTGCGTGTACCGTCGGCATGACAGTTTAGGTTAGTATCTGGTTCTTTTGCAACAAAAAGGATATATAGATTTGCGTTTGCTTGAGCATTTCTCCACGTTGAAGGGGGGATTCTATTGTGGGTAGACCCCCAGGTATATCTACTGCATTCTTGTATCACTTCTCTATCCGCAGTCCAATATACATCATAATAAGCTTCCCATTGTTTTGAAGGAGCATTTTCAGCATGCCATAATAGATATTTTATTACTTCAGGATGAATTTCTTGCGAATAATCCCAGTTACGCTGACATTTTTGTATTTTCTTTATAATGGCTTTTTCTTCGTCCCAATTGTAAAGGACGTGTTTAACCATTTCTTGTCTTTCTGCTTCGAAATTTGCCCGATCTTGATAATTTCCGCCAGACATCATTACCTCCAGATTACCGCTTACACCTAATTCTTCAAAATCGTTTAGACCTGTGTAATTATATCAATAATGGCAGCCTCCTGCTTCTGTGAAAAACGAAAGACCATATAATTATGACAAAAATTCTTCAGATAAGATTTCCAAAGATACATTGTTTACACAATCGGGGTGTTCCTTTTCATAAGATAAAAGTTCGTCATTTAACTGAGTATAGAATTCTTTCGATTTAAACAAGTAACTAATTTCTCGTTCATTTCCGACACTTAGGTCGTATTCTATTTCTACTTTTTTAGTTAGAATATGTTTATCTATGATATCTATAGCTTCTTGATGGTTATAATAGTCAATGCCAAAATTATCCGGACGATTTGCGGTTAACTTTAATTTTACCTGATACATACTAGGTCTCCTAACACGGGCAAACGGTGTATAATATAAACTATATTTATTAGGAATAAAATTTAGCAAACAATCAATGGAATACGGCTTCAAAAAAAAGCCCCCGCGAACGAGGGCTTGTTAGTTTTAGACCAGCTTAGGCGTTCTGCCTCGATTAATCTCACGCTGTGCGTAAGCCTGATCATTTTTATACTCTACTCGTGCCAAATTACGGAGAGCAGGATCTTTCGGTCGTGAAGGACTGATTGACACCGCTTCCATTAGGACACGACCACTTGAATCAACTGTGATCATTTCGTTCTCCTTAATGTAAACGATGCTTTTTAAGGCGAGCGCCCCTGTCTTTCCCAGGTGCCAGGTCCAGAACTAATCTTGCCATATTATTTATATAACAAAACCTAACTTGTGTCAACCACGGATTTATGTAAAAATACTAAAATAAGGAGTCAAACGATGAGCACGGATTTTCAACCTCTGTTTTCGCCATACGATATGTTAGAGTTAGGAGTCTTTGATGGTTCTTATTTTGAAGCAGATGATCCTGACTTTGATAGGACTCCTGTGATTGTAGAACAAAATCTATTCTGTAAAGGTGCCTCACATCCTTTGAAAGTCTGGCAAGACAAAGGTTGGATTACCCCAGAAGATCCTCGCGGTTGGTTTCAATGGTATTTGAGATACTATCATGGTCGTCGCGTTCCAGAACTGGATGAATGGCAGATAAAGAGATATCGTTCTTTTGTTGCGAGGCAC
>Ga0102930_1000173_pt1 | contig 21322 bp, 17 predicted proteins | sample SalPon1_B_H2O_MG_FD_84514 | JGI IMG/M metagenome (GOLD analysis project Ga0102930, IMG submission 84514) | Salt pond water microbial communities from South San Francisco under conditions of wetland restoration - Salt Pond MetaG R1_B_H2O_MG | ecosystem: Environmental > Aquatic > Non-marine Saline... | reverse complement strand
TCATTGTTGTCCGATTTAAAATTCATAAAACCCACGCTTTGTACTTATAATGAACGATTTGAGATCTTAATTTTATAATACCTTGCTATAGTACAAGATCGATAGAACGCTAATAAATAACTTTTTTGATATTTATATAATTGATAATGAGATGTTTAAATTTTTGTCATTCCCTGATATAGGTTGACCGTTTTTAAAACAAATCAAAGATGCTAAAAAGCGGAAAAAGAATCAACACAAGACGGAAATATTCCGAAGATTTTAAACTAAAACTAGTCAAGGAGTATGAATCAGGTAAACACTCAGTTTGTGAATTAGAAAAGATCTACGATATTAACAACGTAAGTATTTATAATTGGATCTATAAATACTCAACTTATAACAAAAAGTCAATCAAAGTAGTTGAATTAAAGGATAGTCAGATGAAAAAGCTCAAGACTCTACAAAACAGGATCGCTGAACTAGAACAAGCTCTAGGACAAAAACAAATGAACATTGACTATCTGGAAAAAATGATAGAGCTGGCTAAAGAGCAATATGATATCGACATCAAAAAAAACTCAAACACCCCACGATCTGGTGGTTCCAAGACCACAAGAAGGAACTAAAATATAGTTTGAACACTTTTTATCGCTTTTTGAACATCAGTAAACAAGCTGTTTATCAAGCTAGAAAAAGACAACAACAATTTGATCTAGAACTTATGGATTTAATCAATCAAGTAGATATTATAAGAGAAGATCACCCAGGTTGTGGGGTAGAAAAAATGTATAAGGCTCTTAAGCCAAAATTTATGGGTAGAGATAAATTCTGTGAAATATTTATGGATCTAGGATATCGTGTAAGGACATTGAAAAATTACCGAAGAACCACAATACCAACACATTTAAACTATCCAAATTTAATTGAAGGCATGGAAGTTACAAGGCCTCATCAAGTTTTGCAGAGCGATATCACTTACTACTATTTAAATGAAGACTTCTATTATATCGTCTTTATCATAGACGTATACACTAGAAAAATAATGGGTTATAATGTGAGTGACAATATGCGGCATCAGAGCAATTTAAAAGCCTTAAAAATGGCTTTAAAGGGAATTGAACCAGAAGATAGGGCTGACATGATACACCATTCAGATCGAGGTTCACAATATGGGAGTAATCCTTATGTCAAAATGTTAAAAGACTCTGGGATTAAGATAAGCATGGGACTTAAAGCCCAAGATAACGCCTACGCAGAAAGAATAAACGGAACAATTAAAAACGAATATTTAAAACTATGGAAAATTAAAGATATAAAAGACTTAAAAGCTAAAACTAAAAAAGCGGTAAACCACTATAACGGTAAAAGAGGCCATAGCAGTTTACCAAAAGACTTGGCTCCAAATAAATTTGAAGATTATTTAGTAAATTTGACGAACCAAGAAAGACCGACGGTGATTATTTATGCCGATGGAAATTATAAAGTCAAGGTGGCGTCGAGCCACCAAGACTTTATTAACCAAGAAAGACCTCTGGCTCATAATTGTCCGATAATAATTAAAGATGAATAATAACCAAAACGGTCAACGCTATTTAGGGAAGCTCATTTATCTAAAATCTTATATCTAAAATCTCATATCTTAGTCGGACACGACTAATTTTAAATCTGTGATTTTTATAAATGCCTGTTCGTTGAATAGTATTTTTTCAAACAAAGAAGGCCTAATTTTTTTTATGGCTAATGGTGTAGCATTGATTAGCATTATCAAAGTCTAATTTAGTTGTTGTTATCCTAATACAACTTTTAATTTATTATTATCAAGATTTACACTAATTTATCCGATTTTTGTAAAAAATACGAAGATGAAGGAAGATTTGCATAATCAGCGTAAAGTCTACGCAAAGAAAACGTTGTTAAGAGAAGATTTAGATGAAAATCCGATTCAGCAGTTTCAAAAATGGTTTTACGATACAAAAAACGATAACAGCATAGATGAAGCCAATGCTATGAGCCTAAGCAGTATAGGTGAAGATGGATTCCCTAAAACGCGCGTGGTTTTACTAAAATATTTTGATGAAAATGGTTTTGTGTTTTACACTAATTATGAAAGCGAAAAAGGCAGAGCTTTATTAGCTAATTCTAAAGCTTGTTTACAATTTTTCTGGCCATCTTTAGAGCGACAAGTGATTATTAAAGGAAAAGCGGAAAAACTAAGCAAATTACAATCTGACCGCTACTTTGCAAGCCGGCCTAAAGGTAGTCAAATAGGTGCTATGATTTCACCTCAAAGCCAAGTTATAAGTGGGAGGGAAGTCTTAGAAGATCGATTAGCTTCTTTAGAAAAAGAATATGCCAATAAAGAAATAGACCGACCTAAAAATTGGGGTGGCTTTATAGTAATACCTGAATCTATAGAATTTTGGCAGGGAAGACCCAATCGATTACACGATAGATTTTTATATTCGCTGATCAATCAATACGACTGGAAAATAGATCGTTTAGCACCTTAAATTATGAAACAATTATTTTTAGTAAGACATGGTAAATCAGACTGGAATCATAATGTATCAGATCATCAGCGACCGGTAAAAAAGCGTGCTTATGAAGACGCAAAAATGCTTGCTAATGCACTGAAAAAAGCGGTGACTTGTACATTTCCTATTTACTCAAGTACCGCTAAACGTGCTCACACAACTGCTCAGTTATTGCAAGGTCATCTAGAAGATCAGGTTACTGAACTTAAAACCTTTGATGATTTATACGTTTTTAATGATCAGTCTTTAGTCAAATTTATTCGTCAGCTTCCTAATGAAGAAGATCAGGTTATGATTGTAAGTCATAACGGAGGTTTAACAGATTTAATTAATGAGATTAGCAATGCTCGCTTAGATAATTTACCCACAACAGGATTAGCTATGATAAAATTTGATATTGAGGATTGGCAATCACTACAAAAAGGTGATTTAATATTACATTTATTTCCAAAAAATTTAAGATGAATCTAAAAAAAAAATATATAAATAGAGATTTAAGTTGGTTACAATTTAATGAACGTGTTTTACAAGAAGCGGCAGATGAAAGTGTTCCTCTAATAGAAAGACTCAGATTTTTAGGTATTTTTTCAAATAACCTGGATGAATTTTTTCGGGTTAGATATGCAGGAATTAAGAGAATAGAAAAAGAAGGAAAAAGCAAAAAAAATCTATTAGGCGGATATCATCCAAACGAGTTATTGCAGGAGATTACAGATATTGTTATACAGCATCAAGCAGAGAGTTTAGACATATTAGCTGATATACAGGAGCAGCTTAAAACACATGATATCAATGTTATAGATGTTTCTGATATTAATGAGGAACAAACTTCTTTTATCAAAGATTATTTTCTACAAAAAGTCAGCCCGGCTTTAGTGACTATAATGATTGATGAGCTGGAAGAAATGCCAAAGTTAAAAGATAGCCGTGCTTATTTAGCGGTAAGAATGATTCACCGGGAAGATAACAAAAACAAAAAGCGCTTTGCATTGATAGAAATTCCTAAGCAAATAGACCGCTTTGTTGTTTTGCCTCCGGTAGGTCATCAAAAGTTTGTTTTACTTTTAGATGATTTGATCCGTTTTAATTTAGATGTTATATTCAACATCTTTGATTATAAAGAACTATCGGCTCACATGGTCAAGATCACTCGAGATGCCCAACTTGATCTGGAAGGAGATCTGAGTAAAAGTTATGTAGAACAATTAATGGAAAGTGTAAAAGACAGAGTAGATGGAGATCCGGTTCGTTTTGTATATGATAAAAGTATAGGAGAGGATACGTTATCTTATTTACTGGAGAAAATGCAAATTGATGATGATGATAGTATTATACCAGGAGGCAAATATCATAATAGAAGAGATTATATGAAGTTCCCGGATTTAGGAGCTAAACATTTATTATATGATAAAATTGAACCTTTGCCTTTCTCCGGGGTACAATTTAAAGGAAGTTTACTCAAAGAAATCAAATCAAAAGACTATTTGCTTTATGCACCCTATCAGACATTTTCTTATACCGTTAAGTTTTTAAGAGAAGCTGCTCTGGATCCAAAGGTAAAATCTATCAGTATCACCATTTATAGATTAGCAGAAATATCTCATATCGCAAGTTCATTGATTAATGCAGCAAAAAATGGTAAGAAAGTTACAGTTTCAATAGAACTAAAAGCACGTTTTGATGAGGCCAATAATATCCGATATTCTGATGCTATGCAGCGAGAAGGGATCAATCTGATATTTGGTGTTACAGGTTTAAAAGTTCATGCTAAAGCTTGTGTTGTCGATCGAATGGAAAACAATACAATCAAAAAATATGGTTTTATCAGTACTGGTAATTTTAATGAAAACACAGCAAAACTTTATACAGATTATACTTTATTCACCTCCCATAACGGTATCATGAATGATGTGACCAAGATGTTTGAATTTTTTGAGGTAAATTATAAAGTTCATCGTTATCATCATATTATACTCAGTCCACATTATACCAGAAAACATTTCTATAAATTAATAGATCGAGAGATTAAAAATAAAAAAGCAGGTAAATCAGCCGGTCTGCGCTTTAAAATGAATAGTTTATCTGATTTTGAAATGATTGATAAATTATATGAAGCAAGCAATGCCGGTATTAAAATAAAACTTGTCGTTCGAGGCATATGTTGTCTAATTCCCGGATTAGAAGGATTAAGTGAAAATATTGAAGCTATTAGTATTATAGATAAGTTTCTAGAACATCCAAGGCTTTATATATTTGAAAATGCAGGTGACACAGAATACTATATATCATCGGCAGATCTGATGACCCGAAATTTAGATAAGCGAGTAGAATTGACATGTCCCGTTTATGATAATAAACTTCAAAAGGAACTGGATGATACTTTTGAGATCAGCTGGAAAGATAATGTTAAAGCTAGAGATCTCTCAGGTGATCAGGTGAGCTATAGAAGTAATGATGCTTCACCTACAAGAAGTCAATTTGCTACTTATGAGTATTATAAAAATAAACTAGAAAATGCCCATGCTTAAGATTTATAAATATGCAGCTATAGATATAGGTTCTAATGCTATACGCTTATTGATATCAACCATAACGGAATCGCCTGAAAAGCCAACTACTTTTAAGAAAACATCTTTAGTAAGAGTACCTATTCGACTAGGAAGCGATGTGTTTGTTAACGGAAAAATAAGTATTGCTAAAAGAGATCAGCTTTTAAAAGCCATGAGATCATTTAGTATTCTGATGGAACTACATGAAATTGTAGATTATAGAGCATGTGCTACATCAGCTATGAGAGATGCTGAAAATGGTGATGAAATAGTAAAGTTGATAAGAAAAAAAACAGGTGTTCAAGTTGATATTATAGATGGAAACGATGAAGCTGCTATGATTGCAGCTACAGATCTCCATGAGTTGATACAAAATAATAATACTTATCTATATGTAGATGTTGGGGGGGGCAGTACAGAATTAACTGTTTACTATCAGGGAAAAACCTTAGCATCAAAGTCATTTAAGTTGGGTACAGTTAGATTGCTTAATAACTTAGTAAGTGAAGGCGAATGGGAAGAGTTTAGAGAATGGATTAAAAATAGATGTGCACCCTTTTCAAAAGTATATCTTATAGGTTCTGGTGGAAACATCAATAATATTTTCAAAAATAGTAAAACAAAAGACGGTAAGCCTCTGTCTTACTTATATTTATGTTCTTATTATCAGTTGCTTAACTCCTTACCATATGAAGATCGAATAGCTCAACTTGGTTTAAATCAAGATAGGGCTGATGTTATTGTGCCTGCTAATAAAATTTATCTTACCGCTATGAAGTATGCCGGTGCAGAGTCAATCTATGTTCCTAAAATAGGCTTGTCTGATGGTATTGTTAAATATTTATACAATAAAAATAAAGCTGAAGCCTCTTAATAATTAAGTGCTCTCATAAAACAGCTCAAAATACAGCGATGATTTATTCATTCTTTGCAAGCTGTAAAATAAATGATTTGAATCCAATGGAATGGTTAAACACACTCTTGAAAAAATATCAGATTACAATATCCAGAATTTAGATCAATTGTTACCTGATCAATGGAAAATACATAATACGTAGTTTATAGGAGGGATGGATACGTTTAATTTAGCTTTTAATCTGCATTGGATAAGTACTTTTTTAAGACTGCTATTCATATCTAACGTTATAAACCTAATACCAAACCTTACTCATTTAAAGCGATCTCAATAGCATTAGAATAAAGGTCCTTTAAGCTGATGTTTGCAGCTTTGGCTTGTTGAGGTAAGATGCTTGCATCGGTTAAACCTGGACATGTGTTGATTTCAATAAAATAGGATGTTTCATCTTTAACAATAAATTCAGCACGAGTTAAGCCTTTTAATTTTAGTATCTTAAAGATTCTGAGTGCTTCTTTTTGAATGCTGTTTTGAAGGTCGATATCTAAATTAGCCGGTGTGATTTCTTTTGATTTTCCATTATATTTAGCATCAAAATCAAAGAATTCATTTTCTGATTGAATTTCTGTGATTGGTAATACCATAGGAGCATTGTCATAATTGATAATCCCAACGGAAAATTCTCTACCATTGATGGCTTGTTCAATTAATATTTCATGATCTTCCTGAAAAGCATGTTCTATAGCCGGAATTAAATTTTCTTCTGTTTTTACTTTACTTATCCCAAAGCTAGACCCGGCACGATTAGCTTTAACAAAACAGGGCAGACCTACTTTTTCAATAATAGCATTGACATCAATAGGATCACCTTCATCTAGAAGATAATTTTCCGCAGAACGGATGCCATAGGGCTTAAGTACACTAATACAATCTCTTTTATTATAAGTTAACGCAGAAGGATAATGACTACTTGCTGTTTGCGGTATATTCATGTTTTCAAAATAGCCCTGAATTAAACCGTCCTCACCTGGTGATCCGTGTATGGTATTAAAAACGGCATCAAAGTATACTTTTTTATTGTTAAGAATAACGCTAAAGTCACTTTTGTCAATGGGGATTTTATAATTGGTTTCATCTAGTAAATACCAGCTATCTTTATTAATAATCGTTCTGAATACGTTATAAGCTGAATTTTGTAAAGCATTGTAAACGGCGTTTCCACTTTTGATTGATATGTCAAACTCACTGGAATAGCCACCCATAGCAATTGCGATGTTTTTTTTCATTTACTTATTATTAAAAAAAATAAAAATAAAGAGAATCTTATTTTAAATCAAAATCATTTTGTATGAAATTATCTTTCTCAGGATTATATTTATCTTTATGTTTCCAGCGTTTATGAGTCCATAAGTAAAATTCCGGATGTTGTTTAATCTGTTCTTCTAACTTTTTAAAATAGACTAAGGTAATCTCCCCATTCTCAGTTTTTTTGGGTTGGGTCGTAATCGGTTCTAAAGTGGTTTTATAATAACCTCTATTCACTTTTTCAATTCTCATATAAACCACAGCAAAGTCTAACCTTTTAGCTAACAATTCAGAACCTATATAAACCGGAGTATTTTGATGAAGGAAAGTTAACCAATTATTGGCGTGTTTTTTCTTAGGGGATTGATCTGCGATCATCCCATAGTTTGCTTCACGCTTCTTTAATTTATTTTGAGACATTTTTTTAGGAGCAGACACTTTATCGATAAGATAGGTTTCAAATCTACTTCTACTATTTCTTAAGACTTGATCGTAAGCTTTATTTTTCAGTTTTTTGTAAATACCGTAGCTGGTGTTTTTCATTCCATAGAACCGTAAGGCTAATATCCATTCATAATTGTTATAATGGCTGCACATATAGATTACGCTTTTGTCTTTATTTTCTAATTCTTGTATAACTTCCGGGTTGCTTATGTGAAACCTTTTCTTTAGCTCATATTTAGATATAGAAAAAACTTTTATAGTTTCCAGTAATAAATCGCAAAAATGACGATAAAATTTTTTTTCTATTTTTTTTCTTTCAGTTTCTGAATGATTTGGAAATGATGATTTTAAATTTTCACGAACGGTATCTTTTCTGTACCCTACAAAATGATATACAATATAATAGATAATGTTTGATAATTGATATATCACACTAAAAGGTAGCTTGGAAATGAGTAAAATTAATGGATAACTTAAGATGAACATCAATTTCTGCATTAATTGAATATTTTTCCAAAGATATACTATATTTGAATTTTTACTACTTTCTACCATGTATGATACTTCATTCGTCACTTTAGTAATTATTACAGTTAATATTCTATTTTCGTTTAAAGGCTTTAATGATGCTGATTTCTTTAACAAATATAAATTCAATATCGGTGCTATTAAAGGAGGTAATAGATTGATAATACTTTCTTCAGGATTTCTTCATATTGACGTCACTCATTTAGCCGTGAATATGATTACGCTTTATTTCTTTTCAAGCAGTGTTATTTCATATTTAGGGGTTACAGGTTTTTTGGGGGTCTATTTTGCCGGTTTGTTAATAGGTAATCTGCTATCATTTTATTTTCACAAAGATGAATCTCATTATACGGCTGTAGGAGCCAGCGGAGCAGTTGTTGGCGTTTTATATTCTGCTATTTTACTTCGGCCGGATATGATGTTAGGTTTATTTTTTATTATTCCTATCCCGGCTTATATTTTTGGTATTGGCTATCTGCTTTATTCAATATATGCTATGAAAAAACGTCAAGATAATATTGGTCATGATGCTCATTTTGGCGGAGCTATGGGCGGTTATTTTTTAACCATTCTACTAAAGCCTAATATTATTCAAGAAAGCTTATGGATGGTAATTTTACTTTTAATACCTATCGTGTTACTGTTTGTGCTACAAAAAACAGGTAAACTTTAGCTTTCTCCTAATAACTTGGCTATCTTATCTCTTAATTGATCACCGCGGAGATTTTTTGCAATAATTTTACCATTTTCATCTATAAGAAAAGTTTTCGGGATTTGACGAACACCGTATTTTTGAGCAATTGGCTCACTCCATGATTTTAAATTACTGATATGATACCAGTCCAATTGATCATCTTCTATTGCTTTTACCCATTTTTCTTTACTTTTATCTAAAGAAACGCCGATAATATTAAATCCATCATCATGGTAATCGTTGTAAATTTTCACCACATTTGGATTTTCTATACGGCAAGGTTTGCACCAGGATGCCCAAAAATCGATTAACGTAATTTTACCCATGGCATCTTTTAAAGATACTTTTTTTCCCTCCGGATTGGGTGCTGAAAATTTAGGAGCTATTTCACCCACATCAGTTTTTGATGTTTTTTCTAACTCTTTATTTAATTTCTTACCAATTGGTGTATCCTGAATACTAGCATCAAGAAGTTTATAGAGTTCTTTGCTTTCATTACTTGGTATCCTTTGTTGTTGATAAAGATCCGAAAGTATCATCAATGATACTAATGAGCTATTGTGATCTTTAATAAAAGACTTTTGTTTTACTATAAAATCCTCATTTGCTTTATCTTGTTTTGCTTTAATCGCTTTAGCTTCATCATTTTCGTTATTTCGCCTCGATGACCTGTAATCCTTTTGCATCTCTCGCATTTGGCCGCGCATATCTTTGACCATGCCTAAGTATTCATGCAGGAGTTCATTATTTTTACCTGATTTAATATCAGAATCCCTTAAGCTATCTTTATAAATATTAGCTTTTATATCTTTATTTTCATTGATGAATATTACATTACCTCTTATTCCCTCTACTTTCAACAAATATAATTGTTGCTTGTCTACTGATGGTAAATTAAAAGATAACTTCTCATCTTTTACAGCAACGGTATCAACCGGATCTAAATTATTTTTTTCTGATGTTGAATAGACTATAACTTCTGTGCTATCTTTCACACCTTTAACCTCTCCTTCAAAATTTATTGAACTTTCTTTCTGACTATTACATCCTACTAAAAAAATAAACATTAAAGTGGCAAGCGTAATTTTATACATAATTTTATTTTTTACAAATGTAATTATGATAACACAATATATCAATTTTAAACAATAATTTTGTCGAAAATATATTTGATGTAAAGCCGATAGGGATTACTTCGACTAAATAAAAAACAAATCGGATGAGTGCTGATATTACAAATGATTTTCCTTTCCAGATCAAATTGAGTTTCAGCAAAATATTTGATCAAATAGAACAACGTTATCATCATGAAGATAAACAACACGTAAAACAATATTTATCTACACTGCTTCATTTAGCCGATCAATATCCTGAATTAAAGACAGGAATAGATTACCAAGACGCTTTAGAAAGTTATAAAGAACCCATAGACGTACTGCTTGATGATCTTTTTCCTAATATTTTACAACACAATGAAATAAAAGCGGCTTGTATTCCTTTTGTAAATGCCATTTTTAAAAGCAGCGAACGCTTTAAAAAAGTCATGAAAAATGATCAGGCTGGTTTTCAATTTGATTTTCAGAATATATCTAATGACGAAGCTTATATACAGGCTTGTGCCTTGATTCTTAACGAATATTATAATTACACATTTGATTTTTCTAGGCCTTTATATTTTCAAACTAAAGATGAAAATGGGGTGACCCGTACCTACAGAATTTTTATTAACGCTGATCTGGCAGATTTTCAACCTACTGATAAGGCAAAAGAAATAACAAAAGAAGATGTTGATGATTTGTTGCAAGACTCAAATAATCTGGAAAAATGGAAAGTCTTATTTCCACCCAAATCCTGGGAAATAAAAGGATTTACCTTACTTAACTTAAGCGATGTTACAAAAGATGCGTATAGAAATGACCTAAAAAGTTTATTAATCAACGCTAACTTAGGTAAAGATCAGCATCTAAATGATCAGTTGACATCTATCATGCAAAAAATATTTGGTTTATCAGATCTTAAATTTGGTTTTACCATTTATGATAATGAAGATGGTCAATTCAAATCTATGGATCTTAAACAAGTAAAAAGCTACATCCTGGGTAATATGCTAAATTCAGATTGTGAAACTGCCGTTTGTCAAGGAACCATAAACGCTTTAGTTAACAATGATGAATACTTTGCCATTCCGGATGTAGATAAATATCAAGAAAAATCCGGTGGAAATAAACTTTGTGATAACCTGAAGAATAATGGGGTTAAATCTTGTATTTTAGCTCCTATAGCAAAAAAAGGAAAATTATTAGGTGTTTTAGAACTGGTATCTACTAAAAAAAATGTACTAAATGGATTAAATGCCCGTAAAATAGATGATGTTTTACCATTTATTTATACAGCAGCTGAACGCAACCTATCTGATTATCAAAACTATGTAAAAGCGGTAATACAGAATGAATGTACAGCTATACATCACAGTGTTACCTGGCGTTTTGAAGAAGAAGCTGTTAAATTTATTCAGGAACAAAATCAAGGAAAAATAGGACAGTTTGATGATATTGTATTTGAAGATGTACATCCATTATTTGGGCAAATTGATATTGTTTCTTCCACTAAAATGCGAAATGAAGCTATACAAAAAGATTTTAGATTACAATTAAAAGATTTAAAAGAGCTTTTACAGCAAATCAATCAGCAACAAGATTCCCCGATTATAGAGCATTATCTATTTCAGATAGAAACTTTTTTAGAGCAACTATCTGGAAGACTTACCAGAAAATTAGAAACACAGGTATCTGATTTTATTAGAGATGAAATCAATGCACTATTAATCGATCAGCTTCATAATAATACTTCATTTACAGATTCTATTAAAGCTTATCAATCTACCATAGATGCTACAACCGGATTACGATATCAGTCGCAGCAAAATTTTACAGATGCTGTTCAGTATGTTAATGAGCAAGTAGCTTGTTATTTAGATGAAAAACAAAAACAAGCGCAACAAATGTTTCCACATTACTATGAAAGATTTAAAACTGATGGAGTAGAGCATACGATGTACGTAGGTCAATCCATCACTAAAAACAAGAAATTCACAAGTTTATCATTAAAAAATCTCCGTATTTGGCAACTGCAGACTATGTGTGAAATGGAAAGATACTTTTATCAGAAACAAAAAGACATTTCTGTAAAACTTAATGCGGCTTCACTAATTTTAGTTTTCAATCAAACTTTATCGATCAGATATAGAATGGATGAAAAACAATTTGATGTAGATGGCGCTTATAATGCCAGTTATGAAGTGATCAAAAAAAGAATAGATAAAGCATTTATAAAAAATAAGAATGAAAGGCTAACGCAAGCCGGTAAAATAGCTATTGTTTACACACAAAAGCAAGATAAACGCGAATACATGAAATACATTGAGTATCTTCAGAATAAAGCATTGCTTGAAGAAGAAGTAGAAAGTCTTGAGTTAGAAGAGCTTCAAGGTGTGACCGGATTATTCGCCCTACGCGTTAAGGTTGATTATGATCAAAAGAAATCAACAAATCAAAAACAATTAGTCCATAAAAAAAGTAAAGGCGACTAAAAAGCTTATAACAGATAATAAAAGGCCTATTACAAAAACCGTGTAGGTTAATCGCAATAAATTGTATTTTCTGGCTAGAACAATACCCAGAGAATGTAAATCTCTCGTTAATGCTTCATAAACATAATCTTTGTCATCAATGATTTGATCAATACCCCATTTATAGTTCTCAAAACTCATTTTATGAAAATTGCCAAAAAATAAAATATTCACTTTTCTTTTTCTTACCTGTTCTTTAGTAAATCTACCTTGTGTGAGTTGTGGCCTGGTGGACATAATAGACATTACAATAGTAGCGACACTAAACGTAACTAATATAAAAGAAGGTATCATCAAGTGTTGATTAGTAGGATTATCTAACTTGGGAATAATGTTAGATAATGCCAATGAAATGATAATTGCATTGACAGATAAAAGAATATTTGCTTTTGAGTCAGCAATTTCACTCAAGTTGATATGATTTCTTAAGGTGGTTCTAAAAAGCGTCTGAATACTTCGCTCCGGATTATCGTTTTTAAAGTCAGCTTTATATTTTGCTTTTTGCTTTTCCTTTTCTAATTTCTTCTCTTGTTTTTTCTTTTTCTTTAGCAGTTCAGAAAGGTTTTCTTGCTTTTTTGGTTGCCAATTTTCTCTGGCATAATGGGTGTAATACTGATGTATGTTTGATAACATTTGGATATTCACATCAATCCACTCGTCAGGATCATAATCCTTTATCTCCATCAATTTCCATTCCTGCCGTAAGAGCTCTGAGGTGGACTCAAAATCATCAGCTGCTAAGTGAGAAGAATCAGCATCTTTAATTACTCTTTCCGGTAAACTTTCCGGTTCAGATTTAATACGAGTTGCACCGATGCAAGATTTAACTTTTTCAATGAAGTGTTTATCTGCCTGTTGATTTTGTAGAAAATTATCTGCGTACTTCTGACTCTTTGCTTCATGATCTTTACAACCATCTATATAACCTACATCATGAAACCAGGCACTTACAAGAATAACTTCTTTTTGGTCATCTGTTAATGTGGAATTGTCTATAATTTCCTGAGTTGAATCAACAACTCTGTTTGTATGATTTATATTATGATAAACAAATTCTACAGGAAGGTTTTCTTTAAGTATTTGTGTCGCTTTATGTTCTGCTGCCTGGACTAAATCAGATTTTTTCATAGACTTTTAAATAATCAAATTAATAAATTATTTTTAAAATTTGATAGTCGAAAATAATCGAATAAAATTACTTGATACATTACTTTTTTAATAAATGTAAAAAATGTATGATAATCAAAGAATAAGATTTTAATCTGTTGTAAAATTAAAACTAGCAGTTTTAAGGTCTTTAGAATGACCACCGATCATCAATTTGAATTCGCCTGGTTCTGATTCCCATTTTCTGTTTATAGTATAAAATTCTATATCTTTTTCTGTGATGCTAAATTGAAGCGTTTTTGTTTCGCCTGCATTTAATTTGATCTTTTTAAAGTCCTTAAGTTCTTTAACAGGTCTTGTTATACTTGCCACCAGATCGCGTATATATAATTGAACCACTTCTTCGCCTTTTCTATCACCAGTGTTCGTAATATTGATTTCCGCTATAATTTCTCCACCTTTAGAGAATGAATCTTTATTTAAAGAGATATCTCCATATTCAAAGGATGTATAGCTGAGTCCAAAACCAAAAGGGAAAAGCGGACCATCTTTAACATCATTATAATGACTATATATCACTTCGTTTGCATTGGCCTTGGGTCTTCCGGTATTTTTATGATTGTAATATAATGGTTCTTGAGCTGAGTTTCTAGGAAAAGTAACCGGTAATTTACCAGATGGATTATAATTTCCCAGCAACACATCTGCTATGGCATTACCCGCCTGAGAGCCTAAATGCCAGGTTTCTAGTATAGCCGGAATATGATCAGCTGACCAGCTTATGTCCATTGGTCGGCCATTCATTAAAACCATAATGATATTTGGGTTTGCTTGATAAACAGATTTGACTAATTGTTTTTGTAATCCGGGTAAACTAATATCTGCTTGACTTCTGCCTTCACCGCTTTGGAAAGCACTTTCCCCCACTACAAGGATAACTTGATCATTATTTTTAGCAATTTCAACAGCCTCTTGAATTTTTGAATCATCCTTTTGATTAATTTGAAGCGGGGTCATAAAAGACTCACCGCCTTTTATAAAATCAACGCCTTTGTGATAGGTCAGTTCAGTGGTTTTCGGTAGTTTGTTCTTCAATCCTTCTAAAACAGAAACAGCTGAATTCTTTTTAGCTCTTCCTCTCCAGTTTCCAAGCGGTGTATTCTTATCATCAGCTAGCGGTCCTATTAATGCAATTGATTTCTTTTCATTGGCAATAGGTAAAATTTGATCGTCATTTTTAAGCAAGACTATAGATTCTAATGCTGCTTCATAAGCCAGTTTCTGAAGTTTTTTGCTATAAACAACTTCTTGCTCACGTGTTGTATCACAATACTTGTAAGGATCATCAAACAAACCAAGTTGAAATTTCAGGTTTAGAATTCTACTGACGGCGTCATTTATTCTTTTTTCAGATACTTTTCCATCTTGGACTAATTTTACTAAATGCTCAGCATAGGCATTGCTCTGCATGTCCATATCATTACCAGCGTTAACGGCAATTCTTGCGGCATCTGCTGAATTTTCTGCCACGCCATGTTCTTCTAATTCACCAATAGAATCCCAATCTGATACAATAAAACCATTAAATCCCCATTTTTCTTTTAATATTTCTGTTTGCAATCTATGACTTGCTGTAGCCGGAATGCCATCCATATCGCTAAAAGAATTCATGAAAGTGGCAACCCCATTTATAGCTAATGCTTTAAAAGGAGGAAGAATGGTATTATGTAGCTCAAATTTCCCAATATTAACAGAGTTGTATTCTCTCCCACCTATTATAAAACCATAGCCTGCAAAATGTTTTGCTGTGGCTGCCATGGTTTGTGGATCAGATAAATCATCGCCCTGATAACCATTCATTTTTGCCAGGGCTACTTGTGTGTTCAGGTAGGGATCTTCGCCTGCGCTCTCCATGATTCTACCCCATCTAGCGTCTTGAGAAATATCAACCATGGGAGCGAATGTCCAATTTATGCCAGCGGCGGTCGCTTCTTCTGCAGAGGCTTCTGCTGTCTTTTTCATTAATTCAAGATTCCAACTTGCCGCTTCTGCTAATGGTACCGGAAACATCGTCTGATAACCATGTATAACATCATAGCCAAATAGCATTGGGATTTTAAGTCTTGATTTTTTAATAGCTAATTTCTGAGCTTCTCTGACTTGTTCTACAGAAGTAACATTCAGCATGCTTCCTACTAGCCCATTACTGATTTGTTCCTTTTTTAATTTATTGTTTTTGCTTTTAGCAGGACCTGTTAAATCCCAACCACCACTATATTGTACCATTTGACCTACTTTTTCCTTTAAGGTCATTTTGTTGAGTAAGGAGTCTACTTGATGCTTGTGATTCTTTGATGCTTTATTATTTTGAGATTTCACTTTCATTGTAGAAAAGGATAATATGAGTAATAAAATGTGTACTAGATGGAGTTTAGGAAAAGTCATATTCTTACAATAAATTATAACAATTATAATTAACTTTTTTGAATTTTCCCTAAAAAAAAAAGCTTGCACCTTCAAAAGATACAAGCTTTCTTGGAACACAAAAAAACTAACTACTATTTCTTGATTAACTTACGGGTGTTTATCTGTCCGTTAGTATCTTGAATTTTAGCAAAATAAATACCAGAAGCTAGGTCATTTACCTGAATACTTATTTCAGAATCATTCACCTTTATTTCTTTAACTGATTTTCCAAGTGTATTGAATATTTGAACTGATTTAATTTGCGTGTGAGCAGAACTTATATTCCAAACATCACTTGCCGGATTAGGATAAGTTTTATATTGAGCTAGCTCAAAATTATTTATACTAAAGTTCTCATTGTATAAATAAATATTATCAACATATACTACGTCTAGATTTGAGGTGATTAAAAATTGAGCAAATGCGCTTTTGTCACTCCCATTAACTTCAATAAAATCAGATAATGGAACATCAATAGAAACCCATTGTCCGGAAATATCGCTACCGGTAAGATCATTGTTTAGTTCAAAAGCGTTAGTTTCACCGTTTCCACCTTCATGATTAGACCATTTAATATTAAAAACTTTTCCTACTAAATCAGTTTCATCTGTCCAATAATCAATGTGGAAATGCGTCATATCTGATGCATCAAAGGGAGTGGTTGCAAAATCAACACCTACAAAATTGATAAAGTCGATTTTCTTAGTTGCATTACCTTCAACCATAACATCTTCTACATCTGCTTGATCCCATGGAGCAGACCATGCGTCTACACTGATGTTATTAAATTGATCACTAAATAAAGAAATTACTGCAGCATCATCAAGACTTGGTGGAGTAGGAGCAGCTGTTGCCGGTGGATTGTCATTATCACCTCCGCCACCACCTAAGGTAGTTTTCATGCCTGTAATATTATCAAAATAAACAGTGATATCTACAGGTGGTGTGTTCCAGCCATCGTCTGCAGCATTTCTATTTGGAAAAAATACTAATTTAGTATAAACTCCATTAGCAGTTGCAGTTCCATCAGAACCTGTATCAAAAGTAAACGTCAGCGTTTCCCATCCACTTCCTGTATGATTTTGTGTGTTAGCCGCAGGTGCAGCACCTTCAGAGCTTTCTACTTTTACCATGGGAGAAAATGCAGTATCTGACCAAACATCTACACTTATGCTAATGTCAGAAGTTAAATCTAATACACTGTCATCAGCTAAGATGACTTCAGCACCTTGCCAGGGGTTTCCATCTGTGCTCGTTACCAATTCAAAAACGTTTCCATTTCCAGCTGAGCTAGGATCAGCTACTATACTTGCAGAAGCTAAGCCTTCAAAGCCTGCAACTGTAGGAGAGGATTCAAAATCCTGTACTACTTCTTGTTGTGAATACCCAAAAAAGGTAAAAACAAACATTGTAAATAATAATGTAATTTGTCTCATAATTTATGTATTTAATTTGTGGTTTATTTGACTAATGTATGTAAACTTCAATCGTTATAGTGTTAAATTCACCTATACAAAAACACCACAACAGCATTTTTTTTAATATTTTAATTTTCCATTTTTATCCCAAAGCCCCCAGTAAGCCCCTACATCACCTTCATCACCGGTTTTCCAGGCTTCATCAAATGATGCAAAATAATAACATTCTATACCGGCTTGCCGACACCACATTTGTGTATTGATAAAATATTTTAAAAAATTTTCGTCTGACGGTTCTGCTGCTCCTAAACTTTCTCCTTTGCTAGGCCATCCGGTTTCGCTGATGATTACTTTTTTTCCATTGGCTGCATTTAAAGCTTGATGATACATTTGTTGCATATGCTGTAATGAGTAATCTATATGACAACTTTCCCAGAATGGATAACAGTTCACTAATAGAATATCACATTTTTCCGTTAAGTCAGCATGTACACTAAACTCATAGTAAGCATCTACATAAGTAACCGGTATGTGTTTTGGAATTGCTTTTCTCACTTCATCTATATGATTCAAAAGTTCTTCTTTAGGGATATCATTTCTATAGAGAACTTCATTACCAACCGCTGCAATATCTACAAGACCCTGATTTGCCAGTTTGATCAAGGCATCAATTTCTAGTTTATTTTTTTTAGGATCATCACCTATCCATGCTCCCACAAGCGTTTCTAATCCTTGTTCTTTAGCTACTTTTGGAATAAATTCATTTCCTTCAATGCATGAAAAAGAACGTATGGCTTTAATATACGGTTGAAGTATCTTCATCCTCCTTCTCACTTGATCTTCAGAAATAAAATCACCCGGTTTTTGATGTTCTTCATACATACTAAATCCTAAACCGTGAATTCCTTCCTCTAGTATCTCGTGAAATAGATCTTTTAAATCAGATTCTTTAAAATCTTCGGCGTTGGTTTGATGAGGTAAGGTTGTTAAGAATTCCTCATATTTTTTTGAAATTATTGCTTCTTTTCTGTACGACATTATTTATTAAAATTTTAATTTTTCATTTTCATTCCATATTCCCCATGTTTGGCCTACATCTCCTTCATGATGTATCTTCCAGGCTTCATCAAATGAGGAGAAATAGAATATTTTAATTTCCTCCATTCTTGCCCAATTGTTTACATTAATAAAGTACTTCATCGTATTAAACTCTGAAGGCTGAGCATTTTCCGTACTTTCACCATAACTTGGCCAACCTGTTTCGGATATTATAACGGGTTTTCCCTTTGCTTTTTCTTTGACCGAATCATACATAAGTCTTAAGTAACTTGGAGATAAATGATTGTCAACTCCTTCCCAAAATGGATAACAGTTGATTAGAATAACATCGCAAGCATCTATAAGTGATGGGTGCTCATGGAAAATAGCGTAGGAGTCTACGTAGCCAACTTGAATATCTGGTAATTCTTTTTTTACTTGCGCTATATATTTTAATATTTCTTCAATCGATAATTCATTGCGTAATAAAGTTTCATTACCTACAGCAGCGATATCAACATAGCCTGATTTTGCTAATGTTATAAGCTGTTGTATCTCTTTTTCGTTTTCAAGCTTGTCTAAGCCTATTGATGCTCCTACCATTGTTTTGAGATCATTTTGTTTTGCAATTTTAGGAGTCAACTCATTACCTTTACGACAAGAAAACGATCGGATCCAACTTGTATAAGGTTTTATGATTTCAATTCTTCTTTGTATTTGCTCTTTTGATAGTTCATCATTGATGTCCTGTTTTTTCATATAAGGGCTAAAACACATACCATGCATTCCTTTGCGAAGCATATTGTGAAATGCTTTTTTCATATCATATGATAAATATTCAGAAAAATCTATATCATATCTTAAGTTGGGTTCAAGTCTCAAGTCAGATAGAGATGAAAGTTTTTTATTATGATATCGTACTGAACTGACACGCTTAGGTTTGTTTCTTTCTTCAAGTTGAGTACTGATTTCATTAACTCTTTTTTCATTCAGATCGTATCTCCACATTACTATAAATGCCCCTAAAGCTGTGGAAGCCGGAACAATTATATCTGCAATTCTGAGATTATACATCGTTTCCATAGTCTGGACATCTGCATCAGAGTCAAATCCTACAACACTGAGTATAATACCGCTAAGTACTAAGGCGATAGACTGTCCGATTTTTACCATTAACCAATAAATAGCCGCAAAAGTTCCTTCTCTTCTAGGAGCTCCATTTTCTAATTCATCCAGGTCGCAAACATCTGCCGTCATCGACATCATTAGCGTAAATAAGCCTCCCATACCAAATGCAAAGAGAGGTATTGGCAAAAAGATGAGCCATGGAACACCATCTTCTACATTAATGGTAAACCAGGAGGCGCCTATAGTTTCTAAGTAAGGATTTAGAAAATTAAAAACTATTCCTAAACCTTCGGTTAAGGCTTTACCTAAGTCGGTTTGATTAAACTCTTCATTCAGTTCTACATCAAATCCCCACCATTTTAAAGTATAGCCAACAATAGATAAAAAAGTGGATAATAAAAAAGCATTCCTCTTTCCAATCTTCGTTGCTATTTTTGAGATAATAGGTATTACGATAAAAGCTGTTACAATTGCATTGATCGTATTAAACCAAGCCGGCCAGGTACCAGCCATTTCGTAACTGCCACCATACATGTAAAAAACTATTATAAATACCGCAAATGCAGCGACTAATTGAAAGCCGTTGAAGACTAAAAAAGTTGCGCCACAAAGTTTCATAAACGGCTTGTTTTTAGTGACTTTTACAATTCCCTGGAAAAGTTTCTCTAGATTTTTAGATAATGTTTTAAATGTGATTCGTTCGCGATCTTCCATATCACCCGCATCAACCCCTTTGCAGAAAAAGGAGGGCAGGAGACCAAAAACGACGGTCATTGAGCCTACGATCAAAGCCATGGTTCTTACGCCTTCTGTTTTTGTGTTAAAGGTATCTGAATCCGGAATTATAACATATAACCATGGTACAATCATCCATGCGATTTGACCCATTGTATTTGAAAAAGCCATTAAGCGTGTGCGCTCATTATAATCTGGCGTCATCTCATAACCTAAGCCAACAAGCGGTGTAGCAAACATGGTATTACCAATCAAAAACAAAACCTGAAGAATCATGACGTGCCAAATAATATAGGTTTCAGAAGCATTATCATCAAGTTGCCACATTAAGAAAAATAAGATTCCACTTAGTATTGAACCAAAAAATATGTAGGGACGGCGTCGGCCAAATTTAGATTTTGTATTATCTGAAATAAAACCCATAATCGGATCTGTAATGGCATCAAAAATCCTCGGTAAACCACCAAGTAATCCAGCCCATAAAGGATCAACTCCCCATGCTGTGAGCAAAAAAAACTGTATAAAAACACCTAATGTTCCAGGTAATACATTTAATATAAAATGACCGGCTCCAAACGCTGCCTTTTCACCTATTGGAACCTTATGAGCTTTAGATGTTTTTTTATCAGCCATAATCTCTAATCTTTATTGTTTATAATGACTGTTTGAAGAGCCTGCGGATTTATAGATATAGTCTTATCATAACTATTTAAGTTAATATCATAGATTTTTTCCTCCTTTGTAGGATTAAAAACAATTACGGCTATAGAACCATCTTCATTTTGAGCAGCTGTTACTTGTAGTTTTTCGTCAGTTGATTCTAAACCTATTCTTTTAGCACCGGGCCTTACAAATTTGCTGAAATGCGCCATGGTATAATAAAGCGGTGTAAAGTAAACTTCATCTTTTT
>Ga0102930_1000172_pt1 | contig 21341 bp, 17 predicted proteins | sample SalPon1_B_H2O_MG_FD_84514 | JGI IMG/M metagenome (GOLD analysis project Ga0102930, IMG submission 84514) | Salt pond water microbial communities from South San Francisco under conditions of wetland restoration - Salt Pond MetaG R1_B_H2O_MG | ecosystem: Environmental > Aquatic > Non-marine Saline... | reverse complement strand
GGTGACAGCCGCTTGTCAGTTCCGGGGCGCAAGGCTACCATCCGCGGATTAAGCCGCAGGTGAGGAAAGGTTGATGTTCCAGGGCAGCATGGTTGCGATGGTGACACCGATGCATGATGACGGCGCCCTGGACGAAGCGGGGCTCGAGCGTCTGGTCGAGTTTCATATCGCCGAGGGCACGGACGCCATTGTCGCGGTCGGGACGACGGGTGAATCCGCCACGCTGGATCATGATGAGCACCAGCATGTGATGCGTCGGGTGGTGGAGATCGCCGCGAACCGAATTACGGTGATGGGGGGCTGTGGAGCCAACTCGACCCGAGAGGCTGAGCAGCTTACCCGCTGTGCCATGGATGCCGGCTGTGAGGCAGCGCTGCTGGTCACGCCCTATTACAACAAGCCAATGCAGGAAGGGCTCTTTCAGCATTTCTCGCACTTGGCCAAGGCGGTGCCCATGCCGCAAATTCTTTATAACGTGCCGGGTCGAACGGGCTGCGACCTCCTGCCTGAGACCGTCGATCGTCTTGCTGATATCCCCAATATCGTGGGCATCAAGGAGGCCTCAGGAAGCTTAGAGCGCGCCGAAGAGGTCATCGAGCGCTGCGGTGATCGTCTGGACGTTTATTGTGGCGAAGACGCTCGAAACCTGGCGCTGATGAATGCGGGCGCCAAGGGGTGCGTTTCCGTCACCGCAAACGTGGCCCCCGCTTTGATGCACCGGATGTGCATGGCGGCGCTCGAGGGCGATCAGAGCGAGGCGGAGGCGGTCGATGCCCGCTTGGCGGCTCTGCATAATGCGCTTTTCTTGGAGTCCAACCCGATTCCCGTGAAATGGGCGCTGAGTGAAATGGGCCTGATTGGTGCCAAAATGCGTCTACCACTGACCCCGTTGTCTGAACAGCATTATGAAACGGTTCGACAGGCCCTCAAGCTGGCGGATGCGCTGTGAAGTCATTCATTCGGTTGACATTTTTGGCGATCATTACAGGTGGTTTGGCTGGCTGCAGCGGGTTCGGCAGCGAGCCGACTGAGGCTGAGCGCACGGCCGAGCGCTTGCGCACACCTCCAAACCTCCTTGAAAGCGCTCGCCAGAACGACCGTGACGCGTTTGCAGACACGATGGCGTCAGGCGATAGCGATCAATCAACAGCGCCTGATGAGCAGGCATCAACCGGTCGTGATCCGGCCTCATTCCTGACAACGCACGACGGCGCTGTGGTGCTGGAGACCGGGCTACCCCTGGATGCCGGTTGGGCTATTCTCGGGCGTGCATTGGATCGCAGTGGCTTCGCGCTCATTGAGTCGGATGGCACCAACTACACCCACCTCATCCGGTACGACATTAATGCCGTCGTTGGGCTCGAAGACGACGCCGATGCCGAGCCAGTCACTGAGGAGCGTGGCGTGCTCGACCGCCTGGCCTTCTGGCGTGATGCACCTGACACCGGTGTACAGCGCTATCAGCTGCGTGTCAGCGAGCGAGAGAAGGGCTCAAGGATCTCGGTCGAGCAACTTTCAGGCGACCCGGCGCCCAGGCGGGCTGCCCGTCAGGTGCTGCTGGTTGTCGCTGAACAGCTGAAACCCTGATCCAGCCAGAATGATGATTTTCATTGCACACGCCCCCCGTGAGCCGGTGGGCGACGCGCGTCTGGTCGCGCGGGTACGTGACATTGTGCCGAGCATGGGCGCATTGACGGTCCGCCCGGTCTTTTTTGTGGACACACAGCGTGCACTGACGATGACAGAGTCGGATCGGCTGCGGGCGCTCCTTGAGGCCGAACCGCTGGAGGCGGCTGCCCCTCAGGGGACCGTATCGATTGAGCCCGGCGTCCACGTCGTGCCGCGGTTGGGTACGATTTCACCCTGGGCGAGTAAAGCGACTGACATCGCGCATCAGTGTGGCCTTGATGCGGTTCGCCATATCGAGCGTGGGTTGCATTACACATTGACCGATGCCCATGGCCAGCCGTTAGATCCCGGCCGTTTGCCGGCCCTGGCTGATGCCCTGCACGACCGCATGACCGAGTCGGTGCTCGAGAGCCTGGACGACGCTGAGGCGCTCTTCGCAAGCCATGCGCCGCAGCCCTTAGGCCAGGTGGAGCTTTTAACGGGTGGGCGGGATGCGCTAGCAGCCGCAGATCAGACCCTGGGCCTTGCGCTGTCGAGCGATGAAGTGGACTACTTGCTTGAGAACTACACGGCGCTGGGGCGTAACCCTACCGACGTGGAACTGATGATGTTTGCGCAGGCGAATTCCGAGCACTGCCGGCACAAGATCTTCAACGCGGATTGGGTGATCGATGGCGAGACGATGCCGGACACCCTGTTTGCCATGATTCGCCACACCCATGCGGAGCGCCCCGAGGGCGTGCTCTCGGCCTACAGCGACAATGCCGCCGTCATTGCCGGCGGTGAAATCAACCGGTTCACACCCGGGATAGACGGTGGCTATCGCCATTGTGACGAGCTGGGACACCTGGTGATGAAAGTGGAAACCCACAATCATCCAACCGCGATTTCGCCATTCGCTGGCGCTGCGACGGGTGTCGGTGGCGAGATTCGTGATGAGGCAGCCACCGGACGCGGAGCGCGCACGCGGGCCGGGCTATCCGGATTTTCGGTTTCCAATTTGCGGATTCCTGGTGCTGAGCAGCCTTGGGAGGTGGATCATGGCCGCCCGGATCGCCTCGCATCCGCGCTTGAAATTATGCTCGATGGGCCCATCGGCGCTGCGCGTTATGGCAACGAGTTTGGACGTCCCCAGCTAACCGGCTATTTCAGAACCTACGAGCAGGTGGTGCCTGGCCCCGATAGCGAGGAAATCCGCGGTTATCACAAGCCAGTCATGATCGCGGGTGGCATGGGTACGATTCGCCCGGATCAGGTGGTCAAAGGGATCGCGCCTGCAGGCTCACCCGTGGTGGTGCTCGGTGGCCCAGCGATGTTGATTGGCCTGGGGGGCGGTGCCGCCTCGTCTGTGGCGAGTGGGCAGAGCGATGAGGCACTGGATTTTGCCTCGGTCCAGCGCAGTAATCCGGAAATGGAGCGCCGCTGCCAGGAGGTCATTGATGCTTGCTGGGGGCTGGGTGAGGACAGCCCCATCATTGCGATTCATGACGTGGGCGCGGGCGGGCTCTCGAATGCGTTGCCCGAGTTGCTGGATGACTCTGATCGCGGTGGGCGACTGGAGTTGCGCACTATCCCGTGTGCCGAGGCGGGTCTCTCGCCGCTCGAGATTTGGTGTAACGAGGCCCAGGAGCGCTATGTGCTGGCGCTGGATGTGGATCGTTTGGCGGTCTTTCAGCAGATTTGCGAGCGTGAGCGGGCCCCGTTTGCGGTGGTGGGCGAGACCACGGATGCGCGGGAGCTTATTGTCGGTGATGCGGAGTTCGACAATCATCCGGTGCACATCCCGATGGATTTGCTGTTGGGTAAACCGCCAAAGATGCGCCGTGAGGTTATCCGACAGACCCCAGCCGCTCGCCCCCTGGTTATGGATGGCGTGAGTCTGGCTGAGGCGATTGACCGGGTGTTGCGTCTGCCGACCGTGGCCAGTAAAGAATTTCTGATCACCATTGCTGATCGCACGGTGACGGGGCTGACGGCACGAGACCAGATGGTCGGTCGCTGGCAGGTGCCGGTCGCCGATTACGCCATGACGGTTGGGGATTACCAGGGCTATCGGGGTGAGGCCATGGCCATGGGCGAGCGCAGTCCCGTGGCGCTGCTTGATGCGCCCGCCTCAGGTCGGATGGCGATTGGCGAGGCGCTGACGAACCTCATGGGTGCACCGGTGGGTGCGTTGAGCCAGGTTAACTTGTCAGCCAACTGGATGGCTGCCTGCGGTCATCCAGGTGAGGATGCTCGGCTTTATGACACGGTCAAGGCAGTGGGGCATGCGCTCTGTCCAGCGCTGGGCATCGCCATTCCAGTGGGCAAGGATTCGTTGTCCATGAAGACGGTTTGGGACGAGGCGGGCGGACAGCGCGCTGTCACCTCGCCCCTAACACTGGTGATTTCCGCATTTGCCCCAGTCAATGATGTCCGATTAGGGGTAACGCCCGCGCTCGAGCCTGATCCACAGAGCACCTTGTACTTACTGGATTTGGGTGGCGGGCGCCGACTCGGTGGTTCCGCCCTCGCGCAGGTCTATGGCCAGTTGGGTGACTCGCCCCCAGATCTTGATGACCCGAGCGTCTTTGCCCAGGGCTTTGACACGGTTCAATCGCTGCTCGCCGAGGGGTGGATTCAGGCATTGCACGATGTCTCGGATGGCGGCTTGCTGGCGACGCTGGCGGAAATGGCCTTCGCCGGGCGTACCGGCGTTGCGGTCGACCTCTCGCTGCTTGATGACGCACCACTGGCCGCGGCCTTCGCCGAGGAGCTGGGTGTTGTCCTTCAGGTCGGGGCAGGGGACCGCGAGCGTGTTGAGGCCGCTTTCGAGGCGGTCGGGCTTGGTGGGCGGTTTACCCGCCTGGGTCGACCGACCGAGGCCCGGCATTTGGTGGTGCGCCACCACGGAGCGGTTGTGCTGGATGAGTCGCTCGTCGATCTTGAGCATGCCTGGCATGAGACCAGTTACCAGCTTCAGTCTCTGCGCGATGACCCCACCTGTGCCCAGGAGGCCCATGACCGGCTCATGGACGAAGCTGACCCGGGCCTTCGAGCCACTCTCAGTTTTAACCCGGCCGAGGACATCGCGGCGCCTTATATTGCCCACACAGCCCGACCGCGGATTGCTGTGCTGCGAGAACAGGGCGTCAACAGCCACGTAGAGATGGCGGCCGCTTTCGAGCGTGCGGGTTTCGAGCCTCGGGATATTCATACCACCGATTTACTGGCCCAACCGGATCTGCTGGATGATTGTCAGGCGTTAGTGGCGTGTGGCGGGTTCTCGTACGGCGACGTTCTAGGAGCCGGTCGGGGTTGGGCGCGCAAGATTTTGTTCAACCCCCAGCTGCGGGCGGCATTTGAAGGCTTTTTCGCCCGCCCGGATACGCTTGCGCTCGGTGTGTGCAATGGCTGCCAGATGCTCTCAGCGCTCCGCGAAATCATCCCGGGCACTTCCCTGTGGCCAGATTTCGTAGCCAATCGCTCGCATCAGTACGAAGCCCGTCTTAGCATGGTAGAGGTGCTGCCTTCGCGCTCAGTTTGGTTTGAAGGAATGGCCGGCTCCCAGTTGCCCATCGTGGTAGCCCACGGTGAGGGGCGGGCCGCCTTCGCGGATGACACGGGCCCCCGGAAAGCATTGTCAGCAGGGCTTGTCGGTCTGCGCTACATTGATGGGCAGGACAGCCCGGCGGACACCTATCCGGCCAACCCGAACGGCTCGCCGTTGGGTGTAACGGGCCTGTGCAATGCCGATGGCCGGGTGACGATTACGATGCCTCACCCGGAGCGCGTGTTTCGCACACTTCAGCATAGCTGGTACCCCGGTGAATGGGGGGAGGATGGGCCGTGGATGAGGTTGTTCCGCAACGCCCGCTGTGCGCTCGGCTAAGGCGATAATGCCATAGGAGCGAGAACCATGTTGATCAAGAAACGCCGTCAGCGTGATGTGCTGCCCTCAGAGATTACGCCAGAGTCAATCTACCGGGATCGCCGACGGTTTCTGCGGACGTCTGCCCTCGCCGCTGCCGGGACACTGCTTGCCCCGGGCTGGAGCGTGGCAAAGCCCATGGAAGATCTCGATGCCTTGGGCGACCTGCCGAGCAGTCCCTTGAGCACGGGTGAGGAACAAAACACCCTCGAGCAAATTACGACCTACAACAACTTCTTCGAATTCGGGACGGATAAGGAGGATCCGATGCGCCTGGCGCCTAAGCGCCTGGCGCACCGGCCCTGGACGCTTACGGTAACGGGTGAGGCGGAGAACACAGGCGAGTTCGAGTTCGACGACTTCATGAAAGGACTCACCGTGGAGGAGCGCATTTATCGCCTGCGCTGTGTGGAGGCCTGGTCCATGGTGATCCCCTGGGCCGGCGTGCCGCTGGCGGAGGTGATCCGCCGCGCCAACCCCAATTCCCGGGCGAAGTACGTCAAGTTCTACACCAAGCACGACCCGGAGGTTTTCCCGGCGCAACGTGCCCGCGGCATGTCGTTTCTGGCGAGTATCGATTGGCCGTATACCGAGGGATTACGCATAGACGAGGCCATGAATCCGCTGACGCTGCTCGCTACGGGCCTCTATGGCCGGGAGATGCCCTCGCAGAACGGTGCGCCGATTCGCCTGGTGGTGCCTTGGAAATATGGCTTTAAGAGCATCAAATCGGTGGTGCAAATTCACTTCCAGGAGACAGAGCCCGAGTGTACGTGGAATCAGCTTGCACCCAGCGAATACGGGTTTTATGCCAACGTGAATCCTGACGTCGATCATCCGCGCTGGAGCCAAGCGCGGGAGCGGCGAATCGGTGAGCTCTTCAAGCAGGACACGCTGATGTTTAACGGCTACGGCGAGGAGGTAGCGGACCTCTATGCCGGTATGGACCTTCGCAAAAACTTCTAGTCCGTTCCCAATGAAGGGTCTGCGCGTTGGGGTGTTTGCACTGTGTGCGTTGCCCGCATTGCTGCTGAGCCTGGGTTTTTTTCAAGGCACGCTCGGCGCGAATCCGGTGGAGCGGCTGTTAAACGGCACCGGGGCCTGGGGGCTGCGGTTTTTGCTGGTCACGTTGGCCGTCACGCCTCTGCGCTGGGCGACCGGTTTAGCCTGGGTGGTTCGGCTGCGCCGTCAGATCGGGCTTTGGGCGTTTTTCTATGCCACCGCGCATTTCAGCCTCTTCGCGGTGTTTGAGCATGGCCTTAGCCTCACCGCGATTGTCTCGGATATCTACCAGCGCCCATTCATTTTGGTCGGCGCGAGTGCTTTGCTTCTACTTTTGCCACTGGCACTGACTTCCACTCAGGGGTGGATCCGACGTCTGGGGCGCAACTGGAAACGGCTGCACTGGCTGATCTATCCCGCGGCCATTCTTGGTGTCGTGCATTTCTTCTGGCTTATCAAAGCCGATCGCTGGACCGAACCCTTGATCTATGCGGCTATTCTCGCGGTCCTGCTCGGTTGGCGTGCGCTCAGACGGGGCAGAGCGGGCCGCTAATCCAATCTGCGGGCGCCGACCCAGTCGCGAGCAAATTGCCAGGCAACGCGGCCACTGCGTGAGCCACGCTCAAGGGCGAAGCGCAAGGCATCCGCCCGCCACTCAGCATCAGTCGGTGGGTCGCCCGGCGTCATTGCCGCGATCCAGGCCGCGCAAATGTCCAGATAGCGCTGCTGATCGAACGGATGGAATGACAGCCACAGGCCAAAGCGCTCGGACAGTGAAATCTTTTCCTCGACGGCCTCACCGTGATGTATCTCACCGTCCACGACCCGCGCCTGCGCGTTTTCGGAGAAATACTCGGGCAGCAGATGGCGGCGGTTCGAGGTGGCGTAGATCAGCAAATTGTCTGGGGGCGCGGTCACTGAGCCATCCAGCGCGGCCTTGAGTGCCTTGTAGCTGGGGTCATTGGCTTCAAAGGACAAATCATCGCAGAAGAGAATGAACCGCTCTGGCCGGTCACTGATGGCCCGGACAATGGCGGGTAGGGCAACCAGATGCTGGGGATCCACTTCAATCAGCCGCAATCCGTCGGCGGCGTATTCGTTGAGCAACGCCTTGATGAGCGAAGACTTCCCCGTGCCCCGGGCGCCTGAGAGCAATAGGTTGTTGGCGGGTAGCCCAGCCATGAACTGGCGAGTATTCCGATCCGCGGCGGCCTTTTGCCGTTCGATATGCTGCAGTGAGGCGAGGCGGATAGCGTGAGTTGCTGGGAGCGGCGCCAGGGTTCCGCGGTGATCTGAGGCGGGAATCCACTGAAAGGCGATGGCCGCGTGCCAGTCAAGCGCCGGCGCGGGTGGCGGTAATAAGGGTTCAATGCGGTCGATTAACCGATTGAGACGCTCGGCAATACGGTCGATAGGATCCATGGCCCTCATGTTAGCCTCTCGCCATGGAAAAGACAGTCGGCAACCTTGAGCGCGTCCATATCGTCGCCGACCCCCTGATCGCTGGTCATATTGAATCAGTCCTCGCGGACCGCGGCATCCATTGCATGGTGCGCAATCGGCATTTGATCGGTGGAGCCGGAGAAATTCCGCCGCTGGAAGCCTGGCCCGAGATTTGGGTCGATCGCGAGGATGCCTCGATCGCTCGGCAGCTCATTCATGAGGTCCTCGAGCCTGAGGGGCCCACGCCTGAGGCCTGGGTGTGTCCGAACTGTGGTGAGTGGATCGAGGGTCAGTTTGCCGAATGCTGGCACTGCGGCGCGGTGGCGCCATGATTCAGCTTCGGGACATCACACTGCGCCGCGGGCCAGATCCGTTACTCGAAGACACCCGGCTGACCCTGCACCCCGGCAGCAAGCTGGGTCTGGTGGGCGCTAACGGCACCGGCAAGAGCACGCTGTTCAGTCTGCTGCTGGGCGAGCTCACGGTGGATGCTGGCGAGGTCGCCATGCCGGCCAATTGGCGCCTCTCGCATATGGCACAGGAGACGCCAGCGCTGCCAAGGCCCGCCATTGAGTTTGTGCTGGATGGTGATGAGGCCCTGCGCGCCGCGGAGGCCGAAGTGGCCGCGGCTGAGGCCAGTGAGGCTGGTGAGCGGATTGCGCATGCCTACGCAGGCCTCGAGGCCGTTGGTGGCTATGATGCACCCGCTCGCGCGGGCATTCTGCTAAATGGTCTGGGGTTCGAGGCCGCTGTGCATCAGCACCCGGTCGCTGAGTTCTCTGGGGGCTGGCGGGTCCGACTGAATTTGGCTCGGGCTTTGATGAGTCCTGCTGACCTGCTGCTACTTGATGAGCCGACCAATCACCTGGACCTTGAGGCCGTGCTGTGGCTGGAACAATGGCTACAAGCGTTCTCGGGCACCCTGTTGCTGATCGCGCATGATCGCGATTTTCTGGATAACGTGGCCGAAGGCATCGTGCATATCGAGCATCGGCAAATTCACCAGTACACCGGCGGCTACAGTGCCTTTGAGCGTCAACGGGGCGAGCGCCTTGCCCAACAGCAGGCGCTGCATGACCGTCAGCAGCGTGAAATTGCCCACATGGAGGCGTTTATCACCCGCTTTCGCGCCAAGGCCACCAAGGCGCGGGCAGCGCAAAGTCGGATCAAGGCCCTCGAGCGCATGGAGCGTGTGGCGCCGGCGCATGTGGATTCGCCGTTTCACTTTACCTTCCCTGAGGCCCCGAGGGCGGGCAATCCGTTGCTCAGCCTCGAGTCGGTATCCCTTGGCTATGAGGACCATGCGCTGCTCGCGGGTCTAGAGCTTAGCCTTGCGCCGGGTGATCGCGTCGGGCTGCTCGGCCGCAATGGCATGGGCAAATCCACGCTGATTCGGGCGCTCGCGGATGAGAGCGAGCCTATGGCCGGTGAGATCCGGCGCGCCCGGCAGCTGCGGATTGGCTATTTCGCGCAACACCAGCTTGAGCAGCTCGACATGTCCGCGAGCCCGGTCCAGCACTTGGCGCGGCTGGCGCCGGAGGCGACACCTCAGCGTCTGCGGGATTTTATCGGTGGATTTGGCTTTCGTGGTGACCAGGCTCTTGACCCGGTTGCGCCGCTATCGGGAGGTGAGCGCGCGCGGCTGGTCCTGGCGCTTCTGGTCTGGTCGGCGCCCAACCTCCTATTACTCGATGAGCCCACCAATCATCTCGATCTGGAGATGCGGCATGCGCTCAATGTCGCCTTGCAGGGCTTTGAGGGGGCGGTGGTGGTGGTCTCTCATGACCGGTATTTACTTGAAACCACGGTCTCGGATTATTGGCTCGTCAACGCTGGCTGCGTTACGGCATTTGATGGGGATCTTGAGGATTACCGGCGGTGGCTGGCTCGAGATCAGCGTGAGCGCAACGCAGCCCGCCGACAGGGCGCCACCCCAGCTCCGCAGGGTGTGGAGGACTCTCGCGCTCGGCGTCAAGCAACGGCTGAGGCTAAGGCCGTTCTGCGGCCGCTGCGTCAACGGGTGACCTTGGCGGTCAAGGTGATGGAGCGCGTTGATGCTGAGCTCGCTGCCATAGAGACCCAGCTCGCTGATCCGTCACTTTATGAGGTGGAGTCGCGGGACGCGCTTGATGATCTCCTGCGCCGGCAGGGTCAGATTCGGCAGCAAAAGAGCGAGGCCGAAGCAGAGTGGATGGCCGCTGAAGAGGCGCTTGAAATGGCGGAGCAAACGACCGCTTGAGTGGGCCTGGGAGCCGTGGATAGGGGCTTTGCGCTGTCCTGCTCCTCTGGGTATCCTCGATAGCTACACCCAGATACAACCATCCAGAGCGGGGGTCTTGAACATGAAAACGAATGGCAAGCTTTTGGGGGCGATGAGCGCTCTGTCCGTTGTCATGCTCGCCGGTGCGGCTCAGGCAGAACCGCTGCGTGTCGGTGCGCTGATGCCGATGACGGGCGACCTGCAAGCCTATGGTGAGAGCTCTCGCAATGGGGTTGAACTTGCGATCCAGGAAATCAACGCCGCTGGTGGTGTCATGGGGGAGTTGGTTGAGCTTGAGGTCTCAGATACACAAACTGAGCCACAGGCCGGCGTCGACGCGGCGCAGCGATTGGTCTCCATTAACGGGGTATCAGCGATTGTCGGTGCGCTGTCGAGCGGCGTCACGATTCCAGTGGCGAGCAGTGTCACCTCGTCAGAAGGGGTGCCACAGATCTCTAACGCCTCCACTTCGCCGGTCATGACCGATTTGGACGATAATGATTTTCTTTTCCGAACGGTGCCCTCTGATGCCTTTCAGGGGATCGCCCTTGCGGAGGTTGCCGCTGAAAAAGGGATTGAGAGTGCCGCCGTGCTGTATATCAATAATGACTATGGCGAAGGCCTAGCGGATGCATTCGAGTCGGCATTTGAGGCTCGCGGCGGTGAGGTGGTGGGTCTGAGCGGGTATGAGCCGGGTCTGGCCTCCTATCGCGGTGATCTTGGTCAGGTCTCTGATGGCGAGTCGCCCTTGTTGCTGATCGGCTACCCGGAGAATGGCCAGACGATTCTGCGCCAGGCGCTCGAGGGGGGTCACTTCTCTGCGTTCATGTTCACTGACGGCATGAAGTCACCACAGATCGTTGAGAATCTTGGGGCCCAATATCTGAATGGCAGTTTTGGCACCGCCGCGGAAGCGCGGGACGACACGGATGCCGCGCGGCATTTCAACAGCGCTTATGAGTCTGCGTATGGTGAAGTACCACCCGTGCCCTACATCGATACGGCCTATGATGCCGCCTACCTGATCAGCCTCGCCGCGGTAAGTGCTGAGAGCACCGAACCAGCCGCGATTCGTGATCATCTGCGCGCGGTGAACGACCCGGATGGTGAAACGGTTGGGCCAGGCGACTTCGCCGAGGCGGTTGAGCTGCTTGAGGCGGGTACGGCAATCAACTACCAGGGTGCCTCAGGACCGGTGGACTTCGACGATAACGGGGATGTGGGTGGCACATTCGCGCACTGGGAAATCCGGAACGGCGAATATGTCACGGAGCGGGTCTTCGAGCCTTCGCTTTAGGCCCTCCGCGAAATCGGCCCAAGCCACGGGGTGAGTTAACGCCCCGCCCCCGGCATGCGCGGACGTTTCTCGGGGAGCAGGCCCTGCGGCCGGCTGACGAGAATGATCTGCAGCAGCACGCCGATGAGGAAGATGCGGAACGCGCTCTCACTGCCGATGAGCGCGGTGGGCATGAGGCCAGCGAGTATCTCGGTCGAGGACCAGATGATCCACACCACCAGGGCACCGAGCAGCACGCCGCGATTGTTGCCGCTGCCCCCCGCGATGAGCATGACCCAGACGAGGAATGTGCCATACAGGGGGCGGAAGGCCTCAGGGCTGATGAAGCCCACGAAATGGGCATAGAGCCCACCACCCAAAGCCATGATGCAGGAGCCGACCACAAAGGCCTCAAGCCGGAATCGGGCGACATCTTTGCCAGCTGCCGCCGTCGCTGCTTCGTTGTCGCGGATTGCCCGCAGCACACGGCCCCAGGGTGAGCGTTGGGCAATCTCCACCAGCCAGTAAGTGCCAGCGACGAACAGGGTGACGATCAGCAGGTATCCGGCATTACCGACGTTAAAGGGCGTATCAATGCCGGGAATACCCCGAGTGCCATTGCTCAACCAGCCTTCGTTGAGAAAGAACAGTCGGATGATTTCGGCAATGCCAATCGTAGCGATGGCCAGGTAGTCCGTGCGCAAGCGGGCGGTGATGCGGCCGATAACCCAGGCGATGGGAATCGTCACGATGACCGCACCAACAAGACCGGCGAGGAAAGGCAGATCGAAGCCGCCCAGCCAATCGTCACTGGGGCCCGTCGTTAAAATCGCGCTGGTGTAGGCGCCCACAGCAAAAAAACCCGCGACGCCGATATTGAACTGCCCGGTCATGCCCCACTGCATATTCAGTCCAAGCACCAGCACGGCATAGATCCCGACCAGGTTGAGGAAGAAGACGGAATAAGCGAGTAGGGAGAGCCAATCCATCAGAGCGACCCCCGGATAATGCCCTGTGGCCGAACAATGAGTGTGGCCACCATGATGGCGAAAGCCACCGCCGGTTTGTAGGCCCCCGGGATGATCAATGTGGAGAGCTCCATCGCGCAGCCGATGACTAGCCCGCCCACGATGGCCCCGTAGGGTCGACCAATGCCACCTAGGATGGTGGCGGCAAAAATGGGCAACAGAAGTGTCCAGCCCATCACTGGGTGAAGGCGGGTATCCATACCAAGGAGCACACCGGCCGCAGCAGCGAGCGCGCCGCCAATCGCCCAGGTCCACATAATGACCCGATCAGCCGGGATACCGGTGATCAGCGCGAGATCCATGTTATCGCTCATTGCGCGCATCGCCTTGCCCATGCGGGTATGGGTAAGGAATAGATGAACCAGAAAAACCAAAATGGCGGCCGCGGCAAAAATCAGCAAATGATCCGGTTTGAGGGTCAGTGGGCCAATGCGCCACGGCATCTGGATGCCTGTTTGGTAGACCTGGTTGCTGCTGCCCCAGATCATCTGGATCAGTGAGCGGAGCACCAGTGCCGTTGCGAATGACGAGATCAGCAAAATAACCGGTTGGACCCGCCGAATCCGGCGATAGACCACTTGGTCGATGCCGACTGCAAGCCCAGCTGTCATCAACATCGCGACGGGTAGGGCAGCCAGAACGGGCAAGTTGAAGACCGTCACGACAGTCAGTGCGAAATACGCGCCGATGGCCATGAAGTCACCATGGGCAAAGTGGGCGAAACGAAGCACACCAAAAATCATGGTGGCACCCACGGCGCCCAGGGCCAGAATGCTGCCGAGCAGGATGCCGTTGATCAAGAGTTGGGCGATTTCGGCCATGTGCTTACCCGCCCAGAAACATTTCAGCGACTTCCGGGTTGGCGAGGAGCGCCGGACCGCTGTCTTCGTAGCGGTTTTCTCCGGTGGCCAGTACATAGCCGCGGTTGGCAATAGCCAGGGCCTGGCGGGCGTTTTGCTCGACCATCAGTACGCCGATGCCGAGCTGGTTGATATCCTGGATGCGCGAGATGGTCTCGTCTATCAGGCGAGGCGACAGGCCTGCCGTGGGCTCGTCCAGCATCAGCAGATGCGGGTTAATCATCAAAGCCCGCCCCATGGCCACCATTTGCCGCTCACCGCCCGACATCAGCCCAGCGGGTTGCTGGCGGCGCTCCTGCAGTTTTGGGAAAATCGCAAAGACTTTTTCAAGCCGCGATGCAAGGTCGCCGGGGACGGCATAGGCCCCTAACTCCAGATTCTCAAGCACTGACAGCGAGGGAAAGACATTGGACTCCTGAGGGACGTAGGCAATACCGCGGTTGGCCATCCGCTCAGCCGGCTGGTGGGTAATGACTTCTCCCATGTATTCAACCTGGCCCTGGCGGATCGGGACCAAACCAAATAACGCCTTCATCGCTGTGGATTTACCCGCCCCATTCGGACCGACAATGACAACGATCTCATCCGCTTCCACGCGTAAATGCGTACCGCGAAGGATGTCTACGCCGCCGTAGCCGGCGTAAAGCCCATCGGCTTTGATCAGACTCACGTCAAGCCGCTCCCGCCTGGCCACTGGCACCCGTGCCGAGATAGGCCTCCCGCACCTCTGGGTTCTCTCTGAGCGTGGCCATATCACCGGAGGCGATTAGCGCCCCGTTGGCCATGACCATGACGGGATCACAGAGTCGGGCGATAAGGTCCATATCATGTTCAATGACACAGAAGGTATAACCGCGCTCGCGATTCAAGCGCTCGATTGCTTCGGCAAGCTTGCCGAGCAGCGTGCGATTAACCCCTGCGCCGGGCTCGTCAAGCAGTACGGCCTTTGCATTAGTCATCATGGTTCGGCCGAGATCGAGGAGCTTTTTCTGACCCCCGGACAGGTTGCCGGCAAGCTCATCGCGCAGATGGCCGATTTCGAGGAAATCGAGCACCTCGTCAGCCTGGCGCAGAATGTCGCGGTCCTCGCGAATGACCTTGCCCCACGTGAGCCAGCTTTTGATGAGCGTCTCGCCTCGCTGGGCGGCGGGCACGAGCATGAGATTTTCCCGTACGGTCATACGAGAGAACTCGTGGGGAATCTGGAAGGTACGGACCAAGCCTTTGTGGAACAGCGCGTGCGTGGGCAAGCCCGTGATGTCTTCGCCTGCTAGGATGATGCGGCCGCTGTCGGGGGCAATGTCCCCTGCAATCATATTGAACAGCGTGGACTTGCCGGCCCCGTTGGGCCCGATAAGGCCCGTGATGCTGCCGGTCTCCACGGTGAAAGAAACCTCACGGACTGCCTGCAGGCCACCAAATGCCCGGGAAATCCGCTCGATTTCGATCACCGTGTTCTCCTTGGTCTGATGCGCGCCGCGTTATTCGTGGACGTGTCCGTGCTCGAGCTCTTCGTCCGACGCCTCGCGAACGTCGGAGACTTTCACCTTGAAGTTTAAGGTCTGACCGGCGAGTGGGTGATTGGCATCCACCGTCACGCTGTCGCCGCTGACGGCGGCCACGGTGACGACCTGAGTGCCAGACTGCGTCTGCGCCTGAAAGCGCATGCCGGTCTCAACGTTCTCGACCCCTTCAAACATGCTTTTCGGCACGTCCTGCTGCAGGCGATCATCGCGCTCGCCGTAGGCCTCCTCCGGCGGGACAGTGACGTCGACATCCTCACCCGCCGTCTTGCCCTCCAGGGCGGTCTCTAGGCCTGGGATGATGTTGCCCGCACCATGCAGATACTGCAGGGGCTGGCCTTCCGGGGAGGCGTCGAGCACCTCGCCCTCGGTGTCGCGCAGGGTGTAATCAATGGCAACCACTGCATTTTTTGCAATCTGCATGCAAACCTCTGAGGCAAATTTGAATGAACGCGTAGTGTAAACACGTGCCTTGTCACGGACAAACGGCCCCCAGCTGTTCAGGTACGCTGCAAGTGGTTAGGCTCTTCGAGCGTTGAGCCATGTGCGAATGTAAGGGGTGCGAGTTGTCCGTATCGACGACCAATTCACTGGGTAGTGGCATGCCCGATCATGCCCGGGGGCTTTTGATTGCCCTGGGCGGTGTGTTGCTGATCAGTTTTGATGCCTTGCTCGTCCGCCTGGCGGCTGCCCCGCACTGGGACATCATATTCTGGCGAGGCTGGTTAATCTGTCTGACGCTGCTCGCGTGGATGCTAGTGAGTGGCCATCGTTTGCGACTGCCACCTGCGAGGCGTGATCGCTGGCTGATCATCAGTGCCGTGCTCATGCTCTCTGGCAATACGACTTTGTTTGTGCTGTCGGTGTCACATACAGCGGCAGCGAACACGGTGGTTATCCTGGCGGCTTCACCGTTTTTCGCTGCGCTATTCTCCGGCCTGTTTCTTAAAGAGCCGGTCGCCTTGCGGACGTGGGTCGCCATTCTGGTAGCTGTCTCAGGTGTGTTCATCGTTTTCGGTGGTGGAGTGGGTGGTGGCACGGGGCTGGGTGATTTCTACGCCTTGCTGCTCGCGCTCTTTGTGGGGGGGCAACTCACCATCCTGCGTCGTTTCCCGACCATTCCGCGGCTGCCGTTGATTGCCATTAGTGGGGCCGTTGCTGGGTTGATGGCATTCCCCTTTGCCACCCCGCTTTCCTTAACGCCCCAGACGTATTGGGTGGTGGGTGTTATGGGCATTGCACAGATGCCACTCGCCATGGTCATGATGGCGGTGGCCACCCGTTACCTGCCCTCACCGGAGGTCAGTCTTTGTTTGCTACTTGAGACCGTCCTCGGGCCAATCTGGGTGTGGTGGGTATTAGCCGAAGCCGTCCCCTCGCTCACCCTGGTCGGCGGTGGCCTGATTCTGGCAACGGTGGGCACCCATGCCTGGCTTGCCCTTCGAGAGGAGAAAACCTGATGTCGCCCGCTACCCAAGCGCGGATAACGCCACCCGTTGCCGCCCGACGGCCGGTCACAGAGACCCGCCATGGGCAGACTCGAGAAGATCCTTATGCCTGGTTGCGGGACCCGCACTGGCGCGAGGCGATGGCGGATCCAGCGCGATTAGATCCGGCCATCCGTAGCTACCTGACCGCAGAAAATGACTACGCAGCAGCACAGATGGCGGACACTGAGACACTCCAGGCCACGTTGGTGGCGGAGCTGCGTGGGCGCATTCGAGAAGATGATCAGAGCGTGCCGGCTCGTGATGGCCCCTGGGCGTACTACACCCGATACCGCACGGGTGGGCAGCATCCGCTCGTTTGTCGTCAGCCTAGCGAAGGTGGTGCAGAACAGATTCTGCTGGACGGTGATGCTGAGGCCGAGGGGAGCGCGTATTTTCGCCTGGGGTGTGCCGTGCACAGTCCCGATCATCGTTTTCTGGCTTATGCGGTCGATCGCTCCGGGGCGGAGTCGTTCACGCTTCAGATTCGGGATCTCATCACCCAAGAGATACTGGCGGATCGCATTGAACACGGCCGTGGCGACCTGGCTTGGTCAAGCGACAGTCAAGCGTTTTTCTACACGGTGCATGACGAGGAGCACCGTCCGCGCTGGGTCTATTGCCATTGGCTCGGTGACCCGGCCGACGCAGATGCGCTGATTTATACCGAGGCAGACCCCGGCTTTTTCCTGGGTGTGGATCGCACCGAGAGCGGCCGATATCTGCTGATTGATAGTCACGATCATACGACCTCTGAGGTGCGCTATGTGCCGGCTGATCAGCCGACGACCGCACCCCGGTTGATCGCGGAGCGGGAACCCGGTGTTGAATACTCGGTGACGGACCATGGGGATGATTGGCTCATCCTGACGAATGCGGAGGCAGCTGAAGACTTCATGATCGCCCGAGCGCCCATTACGGCTGTGGGCCGCGGGGCGTGGACACCGCTGGTCCCTGAGCGATCAGGCTGCCTGATCGAGGCCATGCTGGTGTTCGAGGACTGGCTTGTGCGCCAAGAGTTGGAAGACGCCGAGTCGCGTATTGTCATCCGTGCTCTTGCCAGTGGCGAAGAGCATGTTATCGAGCAGCCTGATCCCTGCGTTGAAGTCGGGCTCGTGGCGGGGATGGAGTACCGCACCCAAATCCTGCGTTTTGCCATGAGCGGTTTCACCCAGCCCAATCAGATCTTTGACTATGACATGGTGACGCGTGAGCGCGTGCTGAGGAAAACGCAGGAAATCCCCTCGGGTCATGATCCTGCGGACTACGTGTCCCGACGCTTGATGGCCACTGCAACGGACGGTGAACAGGTACCGATTTCCCTGTTCCATCGCGCCGACCTCACGCCGGACGCGACAACGCCACTGTTGCTGTATGGCTATGGGGCATATGGCATCAGTGAGCTACCGGGGTTTAGTCCGAATCGACGCTCATTGGTGGACCGCGGGTTTGTCTATGCCGTTGCACATGTTCGAGGTGGACGTGAGCGCGGTTACCGGTGGTATCGCCAGGGGCGGCAGGCCGCGAAGATGAATACCTTTACCGATTACATTGCTTGTGCCGAGGCTTTGATTGACGCGGGATATACCGGGGAGGGTCGGATTGCGGCCCACGGGGGCAGCGCAGGTGGGATGCTCGTCGGCGCCGTCCTCAATCAGCGCCCGGAGCTTTTTCATGCCGCATTGGCCGATGTGCCCTTTGTCGACGTGCTCAACACCATGCTGGATCCCAGTCTGCCGCTGACGCCACCGGAGTGGCCTGAATGGGGTAATCCGATCGAAGACCCGAAGGCCTATGCCGATATTGCCGCTTATTCGCCTTACGACAATATTTCGCCGCGGTCCTACCCCCACATGCTCGTGACAGCTGGCGTGTCTGATCCGCGCGTGACGTATTGGGAGCCAGCGAAATGGGTCGCGCGTCTGCGCGCTGAGGGCAACCCATCAGGTCAGTTGCTGCTGCGCACGAACATGAGTGCCGGGCACGGTGGTCCCGGCGGGCGGTTTCAGCACCTCGAGGAGGTCGCCGTCCGGTATGCGTTTTTGCTCAAGGCCTATTCGATCGTGGAATAGAGCTCAGCGTAAGCATCACGAAGCTGGTTTTTCTGCACCTTACCCATCGCGTTGCGCGGGAGCGAATCGACAAACATCACTTCTTTTGGCTGTTTGAAGCGGGCAAGCCTTCCCGAGAGCGCTTCCATGATGGCCGCTTTGGTGGGCTCGGCGCCCGCTGCGGGCACAACGATGGCGGTGACACCCTCACCAAAATCGGGGTGCGGGACGCCAATGACCGCTGATTCCTCAACATCTGGATGCTCATCGATGATCTGCTCAACCTCGCGAGGGTAGACGTTGTATCCCCCGGAGATGACGAGATCCTTGCCGCGGCCCACGATTTGGAGATAGCCCTGGCTATCGACCATGCCAAGATCGCCGGTCATGAACCAGCCATCGGCGCGGAGCTCTTCAGCGGTTTTTTCTGGCATGCGCCAGTAACCGGCGAAGACATTCGGTCCACGCACCTCAATCATGCCCACCTCTCCCTGTGGTAAGGCCTCACCGCGCTCGGGCTGGGTGATCCGAATCTCGACGCCAGGCAGGGGGAAGCCGACAGTCCCGGCTCGGCGCGCTTCGTCATAGGGGTTAGAGCTGTTCATGCCAGTCTCAGTCATGCCATAGCGCTCGAGAATCGCCACACCGGTTCGCTCAGAAAAGGCCTGGTGCGTCTCGGCGGTGAGCGGCGCTGAGCCAGAAACGAAAAGCCGCATCGCTGCGACAGCGTGGTGATCCAGACGCGGTGATTTGAGCAACCGGCTATAGAAGGTGGGCACGCCCATCAGTACCGTCCCATCCGCCATGGCATCGATGACTTCATCGGCGTCAAACCGTGGCAGATAGAGCATGGACGCCCCACTGGCCAGAACCGTGTTGCAGGCAACGAAAAGGCCATGGATATGGAAGATCGGCAGGGCATGAATGAGTCGGTCCGTTGCCTTGAATCGCCAGGTCTCAACGAGGGCCTCAGCATTGCTGCGCAGGTTGCCGTGGGTCAGCATTGCGCCTTTCGAGCGTCCGGTTGTGCCGGAGGTGTAGAGGATGCTGGCGAGGTCATCGGCGCCGCAGAGGGCAATGCCTTCAAACGGCTCGGCCTTGGCGGCCTGGTCCATCAGGTGACCACCGCCATCGGCGTCAAGCGTGGCGAGGGCGGTGCGCGGCTGGGCAGCACACAGCGTTTGCGCTTCCGCTTCATCCTGCGGCCGACAGACAAACAGCGCAGGCTCGGCATCGCCGAGGAAGTAGGTCACTTCCTCGCCGGTATAGGCCGTGTTCAGCGGTAAATAGACGGCGCCCATGCGCAGGCATGCCAGGTAGAGCAGGATGGTCTCAGGGCTTTTCTCAACCTGCACGGCGACCCGGTCGCCCTGTTCGACGCCCAGCGCAACCAGTGCACCAGCGAGCCGCGCAGTCAGTGTGGGTAGCTCGCCGTAGCGAATCACTTGGCCTGCCGGGGTGGTCAGGAAGGTTGCCTGGGGCTGGCGATCGATGACGGTCTGAAAGTGCTGGTAGAGATTGTCGCTCATGGCGCCGGGTTCTCCTGGATCATCTTTCGGGCGCGCCGCAGCAGGTCGCGCACATTGCTGGACAAAGTGATGTGGCCATCGGCACTGAAGCGCTCGTGGTTGCGCTCAATTTCTTCGGGCACGTAAAGGTAGTTGACCATCATTCCAAAGGCGCTCTGTAGGCCCTTGGTCGAGTGATCGCCGAGAAAGTTGATGCGCTCGAGTCGGGCGCCATTACCGAGGTGAAAATTGGCGACTGGATCACGCGGGGTTGTGCCGCGGCGTTTTACCGCAGCGAGGTAATGTGCAGCGAGTGCCCGAAGGGGCTCTTGCAGTGCCTCGGTCGCCTCGGTATCGGCAAGCCAGTCATCCGTGTTGAGCGGCTTGAGTGCCGCTTTGGTCTCCGCATCGAGCATGGCCGGCTCGGTATCGCGCAGCTCTTCGAGCCAGCGCCGAAACCCGGGCATCGGCGAGAGCGTTACAAAATGCCGCAGTTGCGGTAGCTCACGGGAGAGTTCGGTGACCACCTGTTTAATCAGGAAATTGCCGAACGAGATGCCACGAAGGCCACGCTGGCAATTGCTAATGCCGTAGAAGGCGGCCGTTGTGAAGGGGCCGTCATCAGCCGCGCCATCCGTGTCTTCATCAAGGATGGCCTGAACATGCGACGGGATTTTGGGTTCAAGCGCCACTTCGACGAAGATCAGCGGCTCATCACCCGTGGCGGGATGAAAAAAAGCAAAACAGCGCCGGTCGCGCTGGTCGAGCCGCCGCCGAAGGTCTTGCCAGTCGCTGATGGCATGAACGGCCTCGTAGGCGATGATCTTTTCCAGAATGGCGGCAGGTGTCTGCCAGTCAATTCGCCGTAATACCAGAAACCCCCGATTGAACCAGGAGCCGAAGAGATGCTGAAAATCGGCATCCACCGCGGCCAGGTTGTCATCGTCACCCAGGCCCTCGATCAGCGTTTCACGCATGCGAACGAGCTCAAGCGTGCCGCCGGCAGGTAGGTTTAGCCGACGTAAAAGTTCTTGACGGCGGGGCTCGCAGGCGGAAAACAGGCGCCCCAAACTGGCCTCGTCGCCGTTCGATTGCCAGGTGCGGTACGCCGCCTCGATGGACTTCGGATCAGCCGAAAAGTCACGGGCGAGCGTGCGAAAAAAAGCGTGTTTTTCATCGGTGTCGAGGCTTTTGTAAAGCTCAAGTGCCCGTTGCGCGAGTGCAATGCTCGAGGCCTCTCCATCGCTTGCCATTAGCGTGTGGCAGGCCTCCGTCAGCTCAGCGGCTGAGCCCGGTTGGCTTCGCTGCCGACCCCGTCGCATCGCGCGGCTATCCCGCTGGGTGATGGTTTGGAGCAGGTCCTG
>Ga0102930_1000171_pt1 | contig 21377 bp, 21 predicted proteins | sample SalPon1_B_H2O_MG_FD_84514 | JGI IMG/M metagenome (GOLD analysis project Ga0102930, IMG submission 84514) | Salt pond water microbial communities from South San Francisco under conditions of wetland restoration - Salt Pond MetaG R1_B_H2O_MG | ecosystem: Environmental > Aquatic > Non-marine Saline... | reverse complement strand
GGTCATCTCCTGGTTCGGGTCGACCGGCTCGCGCACGCGTACCAGCTCGCCGCGCGCCTCGAGGTAGTCGAGGAAGCGGCGCAGGTCCGTCAGGGCGGCCCGATGGGCCCGGCTCGCCTCAGCGACCATCGGCGGCGGCCGGCTCCGGCGGAATCACCTGGCCCTCGAGGCCCGCGCGCGCCAGGGCGCGCTCGTAGAGCACGGCCGCCTCGCTGCTGTCACGCAGCCGGGCGTGCACGCGCGCGGCGACCGCGAGATAGCGCAGGTCCTGGTCCAATGGCCCCAGCCGGCCGATCCAGATCTGCGCCGTGCCGGGGTCCGACTCGGCCAGCGCCAACCGGGCCATGGCGTAGGCAAACGCCGCCCGCTCGCGTGCACGACCCACGTCGGCGGCCTCGGCCGGCTCGGACCAGTCGTCCGGCACCACCTTGAGCAGGTGCTTGCGGGCCTCGGCCGGGTCGTCGTGCGGCACCTCGGCCCAGGCCTGCAGGGTGGTGGCCTCCAGCGTCCGCGACAGGCGCTTTTCCAGCACGCGCGCCGCCGCCTCGGAGGCGCCGACCCGCACCAGGGCCTGAGCGTAGGCGACCGTGACCGGTCCGCTGTCGACCGCGGACCGGTTCGCCTCCGCCCACAGGCGCGAGAGACGGTCCGCGTCGCGGGCCCGCGCGGCCGACTCGATCCGGCCGAGCAGGACCCGCCGCTCGAGGCGCAGCAGCTCGTCACCGGTCAGGCGCTTGTCCTTGATGCGCCGCAGTGTCGGCAGCAGGGCGGCAAGCGTCTCGATGTCGTCGCCCATCTCCAGCAACTGCGCCCGGATCAGCATGACCGCCTCGTCGCGCGGGTGGGTGTCGATCAGGGGATCGAGCATCGTCTGCGCCCACTCCACCTCCTCGAGGGCGATCAGCCGCTGCACGATGTGCAGGCGCAGGAACTCGGCGAACTTGGGGAAGCGGCGGTCGACCGTCTCGAACAGGTCGCCGACCTCGGCGCGGATGGCGTCGCGGTGCTGGCCCGGCATGCCCTTGCGCGACGGGTCGAGGCCATCGAGCAGCGCGTCGATCGCCACCTGGAAATGCATCGGCGGCAGGCTGCCGTCTTCCACCCCGGCCAGCGCGTAGCGCTGCGCCAGTTCGGCCTGGCCGCGCTGACGCTCGGCCCAGGCGCGCAGCAGCTTGTCGTCGGCCCCGCGCCGGCGCTGGCGGGCCGAACGGCGGGCCAGGCGCTCGGGCAGGTGGAGCACGCCGGCGAGCAGCCGCCAGAGCACCTGTAGCACCAGCAGTGCCGCCACGGCCATCAGCAGCAGGCCGACTGCCGTGGTCTCCACGCGCCAGCCGGCGATCTCGACCATGGCGACGCCCGCATCGGGCAGGAAATAGATGCCCGCCGCCACGAGGGCGACCAGCAAGAGAATCCAGACGATCACGCGTTTCATGACTGCGCCTCCTTGCCGGTCTCATCGGTGCGCGCCTTCTCGTGGGCCGACGCCCGCTCCCAGGCCCGCAGCACCGCGTCCAGGGAGGGGAACTCGCGGCTGGTGAAGCGACCGCGGACCTGCTCGAACGCCTTCAGCGTCGCCGCCGGACCGGGGGCGTCGACCGCGTAGTGGGCCTCGAGCCAGTCGCTCGCCTCGTCGAGCGTGGTGGTCAGCGCCTCCCGGTCACGCGAGAGCAGCGACTCGCGCACCGCGGTCAGCCAGAGGCGCATCTCGCGGTCGGTCGCCACCCGTTCGCGCAGGCGGACCGGCGTGTCCGACCGGGTCACGCTCACCTGCCGCGACAGCCAGTCGGTGCTCGCCGCCCATGCCTTCTGGTACCAGGCCGCGTCGGCCGGCAGCCCGGCGGCATCCACGGCCGGTGCCCCCTCGGGCGCCGGCTCGGTGGCGGGCGCATCCCGGCCGGCCAGCGGCCACTCGTCCACCCGGTCGGCCTGGCGCCGCAAGGCCAGCGCCTGGCCGACCCGGTCGCCTTCGCCGGCCCGGTCGATCGTCGCGATCGCGTCGCTGATCGCCGAGCGCAGCGGCAGCCAGTGCGGCCGCGACAGGGCCGCCACGCGTTCGTCGGCCAGTTCGAGGGCGAGCATCGCCCCCTCGGGGTCCCGCGCGATCACCAGTCGCTCCTGGGCGCGCGTGAGCAGGAACCCGACCTCCGCCGTCTTCCAGGCGATCTCGCCGCGGGCGAGACGGTCGTCGATGCGCGCGACCCGCTGGTCGAGGCTGTCCTGGCGGTCGGCGAGCTGTTCGAGCTGCTCGCCGAGCGCCGATTCGACCTCGGCGCGGATCGCCTCGTCACGCTGCTCGAGGGTGTCGATCGCCGAGCTCGTCTCGGCCAGATCGCCGGAGACCGCGTCGATGCGTTCGGCGAGCTGTTGCTGCTGGGACTGGCTGGACTCGCTCAGGGCGCGACGCTCCTGGTCGAGCTGCCAGAGCTGCCAGCCGCCGGCAGCGGCGAGTGCGAACAGCAGGGCGACCGCGGCAACCAGCCACGGCATCGCCTTGCCCGGGCGCGGCGCCGATCCCGTACCGGACGGCGCCCCGGCAGTGGCCGACGGCCCCTTGCCGGCGCCGCCGGTACCGCTCATGCCGGCATCCTTTTCCCGCGAGGTCGAAGCGGTGCTCGTCGCACCCGGCTTGGCCGCCGTCTTCTCGTCCTGCTTACCGGCCGCCTTGTCGCCGGCGCCGCTTTTCGGGGCCGCGCTCGAGGAGGCCGAGCCGCCGCCCTTGCCTCGCCGGGATCGCCGGCTCGACGAGCGCTCCCCGGACGACTTCGAGGACGTGGATGTCTGGGCCGTTCCGCTTTCCTGGGCGGGCATCCCGGTCGATGCCGGGGTCGTCGACTCGGTCGACTTGTCGGCGGCCTGCTCCTCGGTCTGCTTGTCGCCTTGCTTCTTTTCCATTGCGCGTCCCCAGTGTGCGTGCTGTCGGCCGCCCGGCCGGACGGGTCAGGGCCGGGTCGCCGCTACGACGATTGCCTCTCGGTGATCACCCTCCAGGCGGCTGCGGCGAGCCGTGCCGGGGCGGGGCCGCCGGCCAGCGCGATCGGGCCGCGGAACCCGAGCGCTCGTGCCCGGTCGCGCGCCCGCTCGTTGATCACCAGCAGGGTCGAGTCTAGCAGCAAGGACCGTTCGGCATCCCCGGCCGGCGCCAGCGCGGCGAGGCAGTCGAGTGCCTGCGGGGCGGTGACGATCCAGAGCCGGTCGCTGCCGGCCGGCAGGGGTGTGGCCATCGCCTGGGCGCACTCGCGTCGGTAGACGGCGACGAAACGCGGTCGCGCCCCGCGCGCGGCCAATGCCTCGGCGAGCAGCTCGCGCCCGGTCTCGCCGCGGATGATCCAGACCCGGCGACCCGGCATCGACAGGCCGTCGAGCCGCCCGAGCAACCCCTCGCTGTCCTCGCTGTCGGTCGGCAGGAGGACATCCTCGCGGCCCGCGACCGACAGCGCCCGCCCGGTGGCGGCGCCGACGGCGCCGACGTGCCGGGCCGGCCACTCGGCCAGCGGGCAGAGCTCGGCGGCCGCCGTGACCGCACGCGGACTGACGAACACCACCAGGTCGTCCGCGTGCATCGCGGCCAGCGCCTGCGGCAGATCGCCCCCTCCCGGCAAGCGCCGGATGGCCAGCAGCGGCAGCCGCGTGAGATGCGGCCCCGCCACCTCGTCCGGTCGCGCCGCTTCCAGTGCCGCCTGCAACTCGGCGTTGCTGCCCTCCGGCCGGGTGAGAACCACCTCGCGGATGGCGGGCAGGACGCGGTCCGACGAGGGGGTCAGTTCTTTCCCGGCGCCTCGGTCTCGATACCCACTTGCGCGAGGATCTTGTCGGCACCGGCGCGCAGCACGCGCTCGGCCAGCTCGATGCCCAGCGCCTCCGCCTCTCCGCGCGGCCCGGTGATCTCGTCACGCAGGGTCTCGGAGCCGTCGGGGCGGCCGACCAGCCCACGCAGCCACAGCTGGTCGTCCTCGACCAGCAGGGCGTGCCCGCCGATCGGCACCTGGCAGCCACCGTTCAGGCGAGTGTTGAAGGCCCGCTCGGCGGTCACGCGCGTGGTGGTGTCACGGTCGACCAGCGGGTCGATCAGGGCGTGCACCTCGGCGTCGTCACTGCGCGCCTCGATGCCCAGCGCCCCCTGACCCATGGCCGGCAGGGATTCCTCGGCGGTCAGGCGGTGGGTGATGCGGTCGGCCAGCTCGGCGCGCTTGAGGCCCGAGGCGGCCAGGATGATCGCGTCGTATTCACCGTCGTCGAGCTTGCGCAGACGGGTGTGGATGTTGCCGCGCAGGGTCTTGACCTCCAGCGCCGGGAAGCGCTCGCGCACCTGGGTCTCGCGGCGCAGGCTGGAGGTGCCCACCACGCTGCCGGCCGGCATCTCGTCGAGGTTGCCGTACTTGTTGGAGACAAAGGCATCGTGCGGGTCGTCGCCCTCGAGGATGGCGATCAGCTCCAGGCCGTCCGGGAACTGCATCGGCACGTCCTTCATCGAGTGGACCGCGATATCCGCACGATCCTCGAGCATCGCGACCTCGAGTTCCTTGACGAACAACGCCTTGCCGCCGATCTTCGACAGCGGGCTGTCGAGCAGCTGGTCGCCGCGGGTGGTCATCTTCACCAGCTCGACCTCGAGCCCCGGGTTGCGCTTCTTCAGCTCGGCGGCCACGAATTCGGCCTGCCACAGCGCCAGCAGGCTGGCCCGGGTCGCTATACGCAGCACGCGGCCTTCGGAAAATGCCTTGCTCATCTATCATCCTCGTCGTTCGGGTACCGGAAGGCCCGAGCCGCCGCCCGGACCATCGCGAAAGGTGCCTCATGGTAACCCGGATGCCGCGCACGGACACGCCCCGACCCCGGAACCGGTGCGCCCCGCGCATGGTCCAAAACGCATACAATCCTTCGCACACCCGAGGCAACCGTGACCGCCATGTTCCCCATCCACCCGAAACGCATCGCCGTCGAACGCATCACCACACTGCTGCTGGCCCCGCTGGCCTCGATCTTCCTCCTGGGGATGGCCAGTCCCTCGGTCCAGGGCAGCGAGTCCGGCGCCGCCGTCGACGCGCCGGCCGCCCAAGAGCGGGACTCGGTGCCGCTGATGGACGACCTGCGCGATGTCGGCCACGACCTGGAGATCCTCCAGGAGCGGCAGATCCCGATGCTGCTGTTCTTCCACGCCACCTACTGCACCTACTGCCGCACCGTGGACGAGGAGTTCCTGCAGGACATGGCCGAGGGCGAGGCCTACGCGGGCCGGCTGCTGATCCGGCGCGTGGAAATCGACTCGGACACCCCCGAGATCGACTGGCAGGGCACCTCCTACACGCCGGTCGAGTTCGCCCGCTTGCAGGGGGTGCAACTCGTGCCGCAGGTGATGTATTTCGCCCCGGACGGCCGCCAGGTGGTCGACGAGCTCAAGGGCGTGACCGTGCCCGACTTCTACCCCGCCTACCTCGACCAGCGACTGGAGGCGGCCGAACGCTGCATCGAGGAGCCGACCCTGCCGGTGTGCACCGAGGGCATCGACCGCCCCCGTCGCGACCTCGCCGCGCCCTGAGGGCAGGGGCCGACCCGTGAGTGGCCAACCCATGGGTGGCCAACCGGTTGACCTGACTAACAAATCGCAGCGATTCACTCTGGCATTGGCCCCGGGGCTGGTCCATGCTCGGAGAACCGGCAGCCATCGACGCTGTCGTACTGTCTACGCGGTGCAAGTCGCGTGAACCCCAACGAGAGGATGTGACGAGATGAAAAACCAAGCCCAGAAAACCCAGGCCAAGAAAAGCCAGACTAGGAAACAGCTGCTGATCGGCTCGACCGCCCTGGCTACCGCACTGGCCGGTTCGACTGCCATGGCGGCCGCCAACGGCAACCCGTTCGCCTCCCAGTCCACCCACGCGGGCACCTTCCAGACCGCGGAGATGGCCTGCGGCGCCGGCCAGTGCGGCAGCAGCATGGACGAGGAGAAGGGCGACGAGGAAAAGGACGAGTCCTGATCCCGCCTCGTGCCGGCATCGGTCGCCACGACCGGTGCCACGACTGACGGCCGCCGGTCCCGAGCCGGCGGCCCACGATTCCCCGGCCGGTGGCAACACGCCATCGGTCACCAAGCGTTCCGGGAGGCCTGCCATGAGCCCCCAATCCGCCAGTCCCAGCGTTACCCATGACGTTCCCGTCGGCATCGGCCTGCGCCGCGGTCCGCTCATGCGCGAGATCGAGGAGCAGCGCCCCGACGTCGACTTCCTCGAAGTCGCCCCCGAGAACTGGCTGCGCTTTGGCGGGCCGGTCAAGGAACGCTTCAAGGCCCTGCTCGAGGACTACCCGCTCTATACCCACGGCCTGTCACTATCGATCGGCGGCCCGGCGGAACTGGACCTCGAGTTCGTCGATGCGGTGGGCGTATTCCTCGACGAGTACCAACCGGCGCTCTACAGCGAGCACCTGTCGTTCTGCTCGGACAACGCCCACCTCTACGACCTGATGCCGATCCCCTTCACCGAGGAGGCGATCGACCACGTCGTCGCGCGCATCGACACGGTGCAGCAGCGCCTCGGCCGCCGGCTGGTGCTGGAGAACGTCTCCTACTACTCGCCGGTCGAATCCACCATGGACGAGCAGACGTTCATCCTGAAAATCCTCGAACGCTCGGGCTGCAACCTGCTGCTCGACGTGAACAACGTGTTCGTCAACAGCGTCAACCACGGCTACGACCCCTACGCCTTCATCGACGCCATGCCCGCCGACCGAGTGCGCTACCTGCATGTCGCCGGCCACCATCAGGTCGAGGAAGACCTGATCATCGACAGCCACGGCGCGCCGGTCAGCGCGCCGGTCTGGGACCTGCTCGAGCACACCTACCGCCACGTCGGCCCGGTGCCGACCCTGCTCGAACGCGACTTCGACATCCCGCCGCTCGAGGAGCTGATGGGCGAGGTCGCGGAGATCCACCGCGCCGCCCAGCGCGCACTCGGCAGCAAGGCCGCCTGATGGGCGCGAGTTTCAAGGAAACCCAGGCGGCGTTCACACGCTACGTGCGCGACCCGGAGGCCAACCCGCCGCCCCCGGGTAGCCGGCCCGAGCGGATGGCCTGGTACGCGACACTGTTCTTCAACAACATCGACGGCACGCTGGAGAACGCCTTCCCGGCGCTGCGCGCTAGCCTCGATGGGAAGCGCTGGCAGGGACTGACCCGGCCCTTCTTCCGCGACCACCCGGCCCATTCGCCGATCCTGCGCGATCTACCGGCCGAGTTCGTCGACTTCCTGCAGGAGAAACCTGAGCTGGCCGACTGGCAGCGCGAGCTGGCCGCCTACGAGCTGGCCCGCTTCGAGCTGATGGCCGAGGACGCCGAGCCCGCCCCGCCCGACCTCGATGCACAAGGCGACCTGCTCGACGGTCGACCGGTAGTCTCCTCGCTGGTCCGCCTGATGGTGACCGCCTACCCGGTTGACCGGATCGCCGCGACGCTCGAGGCCGGCGAGACCGCCGAGGTTCCGCCGGCCGGCATGCACCACCTGGCCCTGCACCGCGACGCCCACGGCGCGCCGTTCGCGCTGAACCTCACCCCCGGCAGCGCGCAGCTGCTGCTGGCACTCACCGAGGCCGAGGATCAGACCGGCGAGGCGATCGTCGCGCAACTGGCCGAGGCCTTCGGCCGGCGGGCCGAGGAACTGCACGGCTTTGCCGCCGAGCAGTTGGAACAATGGCGGGCACAGGGCATCCTGCTGGGAGCGCGCCCGCCGGACTAGGCGGGCACGGACAAACACAGCGAGTCATGACGATTCCAGGGAGGGAGTCACCATGCCCATCACCGACTGGCCGACCACCGAGCGGCCACGCGAACGCCTGCTCGCCCGCGGGCCGGCGAGCCTCTCCGATGCCGAACTGCTGGCGATCTTCCTGCGTACCGGGGTGGCCGGTCGCTCGGCGGTCGATCTCGCCCGCGACCTGTTAACGCACTTCGGCTCGATCAGCGCGCTGCTGAATGCCTCACGGGAAGACTTCTCCCGCGCCCGCGGGCTGGGGGACGCCAAGTTCTGCCAGTTGCAGGCGGTGCTCGAACTCGCCCGGCGCCACTTCGCCGAAGAACTGCGCGTCGGGCCGGACATCGCCAGCCCACAGGCGGTGTTCCGCTTCCTGCAGGCCGAGCTCGACGGTGAGACCCAAGAGGTCTTCGGCGCGCTGTACCTGGACAACCGCCACCGGGTGCTCGCCTTCGAGCGATTGTTCTTCGGCACCATCGACCAGGCCGCCGTCCACCCGCGCGAGGTGGTCCGCGCCGTGATGCGCCACAACGCCGCGGCCGTGATCCTCGCCCACAACCATCCCTCCGGCGTCGCCGAACCCAGCAGCGCCGATCGGCGCCTGACCGAACGACTGCGCGGGGCGCTGAATCTCATCGACGTGCGCCTGCTCGATCACGTGGTGGTGGGACGGCCCTGCATCTCGATGGCCGAGCGCGGGCTGCTGTAGCGCCGTCGGCTCAGGAAGGAACGACACGGCAACAGGCGGGCCGCCCCGCCTGCCGCGGCTCAGCCGCGCTCGATCCGTTCGTGGGCCTGCTGCTCCAGCGACTCGAGCACCTCGAACACCTCGAACACCTCGACGCTGGCCTGCTCGGCCTCCTGGTAGGCCTCGACGATGCGGTTCTGCAGCGCCTTGTCGCTCTGCCAACCCTGCTGCGCCAGCTCCAGTGCCTCGCGGACCTGCTGATGCACGTCCCGGTGCGGCGCCTTGAGATCACCGTAGGCCGGCAGGTCGCGGTAGAGCTGGTAGCCCTCGCCCGAGTCGTACCACGGGCCCAGCCGGCAGCTGTGTTCGTCGACCAGCACCGCCTGGGCCTCGCTCGAATCGTGGCCGCTGGTGAAGGCCATGTAGCCGTTCTGCTTGTAGATCATGTGATCGACCTTCACCGTCGAGGTGAAGCTGCTGACCCGCACCTTCTGCACGGCCTTTGTCGCCACCGCGGTCTGCTCGACGAAGTGGTTCAGGGTCTCCCGCAGCGCGCCGATGTGGCCGCTGAGAATCTCGGCGTTGTCGCTCAACTCGGTCTGGTTGGTGGGGATGTGCTCCGAGCTCCGCCGGAATTCGCGCACGATGCTGTCGACCTCCTCGGTCGCCCCCTTGGTCCGGGAGGCGAGGCTGCGCACCTGGTCGGCGACCACCGCGAAGCCGCGGCCGTGTTCGCCGGCGCGCGCCGCCCGCTCGGTCACGTGGTGGCAGGGCGGCCCTGCATCTCGCTGGCCGAGCGCGGGCCGCGGCGGGAGCGACTTGAGCGACGAATGCAGAAAACGACACCCGGCCCCATCGCGCCTGAAGGCGCTCCCACGGCGGGGCGGCTTGGGCGCGGGATCAGTTGCCGGTTGAGTCCGAACCGGCCTCCCAGCCGGTACGCCAGTCGATCGGATCGAGGCCGTGGGATTCGAGAAACGCGTTGATGCGCGAGAAGGGCTTCGAGCCGAAAAAGCCGCGGTAGGCGGACAGCGGCGAGGGGTGCGGGCTCTTGATCACGAGATGCTCGGGGCGGTGGACGTGCGCGGCCTTCTTCTGCGCCTGCGCGCCCCAGAAGACGAACACGATCGGGCGCGACTGTTCGGCGAGCACGCGGATGGCGTGATCGGTCAGCTTCTCCCAGCCCATGCCCTGGTGCGAGGCCGGCTGGCCGGAGGCGACGGTGAGCACGGCGTTGAGCAGCAGCACGCCCTGGTCGGCCCAGTGGGTGAGATCGCCGTTGCTGTTCCGGATGCCGAGATCGCTTTCCAGCTCCTTGAAGATGTTCAGCAAGGATTTCGGCAGCGGGCGGACGTCCGGACGCACCGAGAAGCACAGGCCGTTGGCATGACCCGGGGTGGGGTACGGGTCCTGGCCGAGGATCACCACCCGCACCTGGTCGAGCGGGGTATGGTTGAAGGCGCGGAACCACTCGTCGGGCTTGGGGTGGATGACGGTGCCGCGCTGGCCCTGTTCCAGCAGCCGTGCGCGCAGCTGCTGCATGGGCGTATCGAGCAGGACCGGGGCGAGCGCCTCGCGCCAGGCCGGCTCCATCTGCACGCGTTCGAGGGCACTTTCAGTCATAAACACCCCGTAAGACAGTCATGAGCCGCCCGAGCGCAAGGAGCCGCGGAGTGAGCGACGAGACACATCGGATAGATAGGCGAGGAGCGAGTGACGGAATGGCAGGAATGCCATTCCGGACGCAAGCTTCGCTTGTGCTCGTGAGGGACATGGACGTCCCGAATCCGCACGCAACGCCGCGATCGGGTGGCGCAATAGGTTTTCATGGCATCAACCGATCAATGCGCCAGCCGTCGCCATCACGGACGTAGGCGAACCGATCGTGCAGACGCGAGGCGCGCCCCTGCCAGAACTCCCACTCGCGCGGCACGACGCGGTAACCGCCCCAGGCGGGATTGCGCGGCACCTCGCCCTCGGGGTAGCGCTCGGCCATCGCCTCGAAGCGTGCTTCGAGGGCCTCGCGCGACTCGATCGGCGCGCTCTGCGTGGAGGAGATCGCTGCCAGCCGCGAGCCGCGCGGGCGCTGGCGGAAGTAAGCCTCGTTGTCCTCCTCGCTCAACCGTTCGACCGTGCCGGCCACGCGCACCTGCCGGTCGACCTCCGGCCAGAAGAACGTGATCGCCGCGCGCGGGTTGGCATCCAGCTCCTGACCCTTGCGGCTGCGGCTGTCGGTGTAGAAGCACAGGCCGTGGGCGTCGAAGTGCTTCAAGAGCACGTAGCGTGCCGAGGGCCAGCCCTCGGCATCGACGGTGGAGACGCACATCGCGGTGGGGTCGAAGTTGCCCGCCTCGCGCGCGGCGATCAGCCACTGGGCCAGCTGGTCGACCGGGTCGTCGGCCAGGTCGTGGCGATCGAGTTCGCCGTGGAGGTAGTCGCGCCGGTCGGCACGGTGATCGAATTCGCCCGCCATGGGTGCTCCTGATACGAGAGGTTTGCCGTGCGAGACTATAGGTAACCGCCACGCGGATCGCCAACGGTCGGACGGCTCACCCGTCGGACCGGCCTCGCGAATCACACGTTGCCAGAAAGGACCGTCCCGATGAGTCGACCCCTGCACCTGTTTCTGTTCCACGGCCTCGGCGCCGACGGCGACGACCTCGCCCCCGTCAGCGACCTGATCACCCAGCGCGTGGCGCTCACCGACCACCACTGGCAGGTCCACCGCCCGGACGCACCGGTCTCGCCGGTGACCATCAACGGCGGCCTGCCCATGCCTAGCTGGTTCGACCTGCTGCCCGAGGCCGACGGCAGCATCGGCGTCGATACCGACGCGCTCGCCGGCATCACCTTCGACCTGCAACAGCAGGTGCAGGACACGGTCGGCGACGACCCCTACATCCTCGGCGGCTTCTCGCAGGGCGGCGTGCTCGCCAACCGCCTGATGCTGACCCTGCCGCGCCCGCCGCTGGCCGCCGTGCTGCTCTCCACCTGGCTGCCCGCCCCCGAGCAGATCGAGCGACCCACCGACGGCCGCGACCCGGCGGTGTTCATCGGCCACGGCGAGCACGACACCCTGATCCCGGTGCGCGCTGCTGGCCGGCTGAATACCTTTCTGCAGGATTGCGGGCTGACCAATGTCACCGAGCGGCATTACCCGGTCGAGCACGGGATTTTGCCGGAAGAACTAGACGACATCACCTCATGGCTCAGCCAGTTTAAATATAATCGGTTATAAAATATTAATCAATTTACCTGGGCAAAAAAAACTGCGACCAGACACACCTATTAAAATTTCCGGAAAGTTGCCCGTCATTGGAGTCAATATGGAAGCCATAAGAAACCGCTCCATTATCCGCTGGATGATACTCTTGCCAGCGTCTATTATTACCGCTGTAGGCGGATACTTATTAACCCGAGCGTTTATTTTTCTCCAAAGCTATTTAGGGTTAATGTCCGACAGTGTATACATATATGGATTCATAAACATCGCCTCTCACGCCCTCCTTGGATATCTTTTTGTTGCGATGGCGACGGCAATTGCGCCAGCAGGGCGACCGGCTGTTTCAGTAACTCTGTTTGCCATACTTTCTGCAATGGCAGGAACATCCGCCTTCGGATTGCTTCTAGGCGCGAAAAATCTGATTGATTACATTGATATTGCAAGCGTTCTATTCATAATAGCTGGCGGCGGAATCTACTTGTATAGATTTTTCGAACACAAAGAGGTTCTTTTTTGGAGGGAAGACCCGGGAGAGCGCAATAAAGTATAATTATTATGTTCGACCGCCAAACCAACCAATCGATAAAAAATAGCGTAATAAGCACTACCACGCTATATTCACTATCTTTCACACGACGCTCGATGGTGAAAATTTAGACCTAATTGCCACCAATAGACCACTCCACGAACCTTAATCCCAGTTAAGCAATCTTGAACGCCTCCAGCGCCGCTCTCGCCGCCTCGGCGCGGGCACGGACCAGTTCGCCCGGCAGGCCGCAGGCCGCCATGAACCCGTCGAGGGTGAGCACTTCGAGGACGTCTTTCTCGATGTGGCTGGAGAGTGCCTACAGCTAAACGAGCGGCAAGTCGACCAGATCGCAGGCCGGTTTCGTGAGATGCCACCCTTTCGTGAGGCATACTCAGACCGAGTGAAAGACCGGAGGTGACCGATGGATACGAAACAATTGCTCGACGAGGCGACGTCCCTCCCGGTGGAGGAACGTGCGCTGCTCGTGGATTCCCTGCTGAAGAGCCTGAACCAACCGAAGACCGAGGTGGACGATCAGTGGGTGAAGGAGGCGCGGCAGCGGCTGGCCGAAATCCGTTCCGGTACTGTGACCCCGGTGCCCGCCGATGACGTGTTCCGAAACCTTTGGGATCGCCTGCGGGGATGAGGGTCGCCTTCCATCCGGCCGCTGCGGAGGAACTGGAAGCGGCGGCGGTGCATTACGAATCGCTCGAACCGGGACTCGGCCAGGATTTTGCCCTCGAGATCCACTCGGCAATCCAACGTGCCGTCGAGTACCCGCATGCATGGCCACAGCTGGACGAGACCGTCAGACGAACATTGGCAAGACGATTCCCGTATGGCGTCCTCTACCTCCACGAGGCAGATGAACTGCTGGTATTGGCGGTCATGCACCTGCACCGCCAACCCGGCTACTGGAAAGAACGCCGCTAAGCGCTCACCGGGATGGCGTAGGCTCAAGCGATCTTGAACGCCTCCAGCGCCGCCCGCGCGGCCACGGCCCGGGCGCGGACGCGCTTGGGCGCGGTGCCGCCCGGCAGGTCGCGGGCGGCCATGGAGCCGTCGACGGTCAGCACCTCGAAGACGTCCTCGCCGATGTGACCGGAGAGCGCCTGCAGCTCGACCAGTGACAGGTCGGCCAGATCGCAACCCTTGTCGGTGGCCTGGCGCACGGCCTTACCGACGATCTCGTGGGCATCACGGAAGGCCACACCCTGGCGGACGAGGTAGTCGGCCAGATCCGTGGCGGTGGAAAAGCCCTGGCGGGCCGCCTCGCGCATGCGCTCGCGGTTGGGCTCGATGGCCGGGACCATGTCGGCAAACGCCCGCAGCGAGCCCATCAGGGTGTCGACGGTGTCGAAGATGGGCTCCTTGTCCTCTTGGTTGTCCTTGTTGTAGGCCAGGGGCTGGCTCTTCATCAGGGTAAGCAGGGAGAACAGGCTGCCGTAGACGCGGCCGGTCTTGCCGCGCACCAGCTCCGGCACGTCCGGGTTCTTCTTCTGCGGCATGATCGAGCTGCCGGTGCAGAAGCGGTCGGGCAGTTCGATGAAGTTGAACTGCGCCGAGGTCCACAGCACCAGCTCCTCGCTGATGCGCGACAGGTGCATCATCAGCGTGGAGGCGGCGGCGAGGAATTCGATCTGGAAGTCGCGATCGGAGACCGCGTCGAGCGAGTTCTCGCTGATGCCGTCGAAGCCGAGCTCCTTGGCCACCCAGTCGCGGTCGAGCGGGTAGGAGGTGCCGGCGAGTGCCGCCGAACCCAGCGGCATGATGTTGATGCGCTTTCTCGTGTCGATCATCCGCTCGACGTCGCGCTCGAGCATGTCGTGCCAGGCCAGCAGGTGGTGGCCGAAGCTGACCGGCTGGGCGACCTGCAGGTGGGTAAAGCCGGGCATGACCGTCTCAGCCTCGGCCTCGGCGAGGTCCACCAGCCCGCGGCGCAGGCGGTTGGCCTCCTCGATGATCGCGTCGACCGCGCGGCGCATGAACAGGCGGATGTCGGTGGCGACTTGGTCGTTGCGCGAGCGGCCGGTGTGGAGCTTCTTGCCGACGTCGCCGATGCGGTCGATCAGACGCGCCTCGATGTTCATGTGCACGTCCTCGAGCTCCACCGACCAGGCCAGATCGCCGCGCTCGATGTCGCTACGGATGTCCTCGAGCCCGCGGACGATCTTCTTGGCCTCGTCGTCGCTGATCACGCCGACGCGCGCGAGCATGCGGGCATGGGCGATCGAGCCGGTGATGTCCTCGTCATAGAGGCGCTGGTCGAAGCCGATCGAGGCGGTGAAGGCCTCGACGAAGGCGTCGGTGGGCTCGGAGAAGCGGCCGCCCCAGAGCTTGGTAGCCGGGTTGTCGTCGCGATCGGTCATGGTGGTCCTCGAAGAAGTCGGTTCGCTCGGTCGGCCGGCGCCGGCCGCGATGGGAATTCGAAAGTGGCGCAAGTATATCGCAGCCACCGGCCGCGACCCGAGGGTGCCCCTCGCGCAGGGGCGCCCTCAGTGGGGGCGACACGGCTATTCGCCTCGGGGTTCCTGAGGCAGAATGGGACACATCGGGCCATCGACTCGGGCCATCGACGCGAAAGGAGTCGCCGCTTGAAGCCATCAACCGCCAGTCAGGGCACGGGGGCGACCCGTCGGGACCACGACGGGGAGCGCACCCTGCTGCCCGCCGCGCTGCCGGCGTTCTGCACGGCACGGGTGATCCTGATCACGCTCGCGCTGGGGGCGGCGCTCTCGCTGCTGCTCTCGCTGGTGCCGGGCGTGGCCGAGGAACGCTGGAGCCGTTTCGGCACGACGCTGTGGCTGGTCACCTGGATCGCGCTGGTGACCGTGGCGCTGCTGTGCGCGGGCCGCCGCTGGCTGCAGCGCCTGCCGCTCGCCGTGCTGCTGACCACGGTGGTCGTGCTGCTGCTCGCGGTGACGGCCGCCAGCAGTGCGGTGGCGTTCTCCACGCTGCAGTCGGTCGGCTGGCAGCCGCACGAGACGGCGACGCGCTTCGTGCTGCACAACCTCGCCATCGCCCTGCTCGTAGGCCTGCTGGGCATCTGGGTGTTCTCGCTGCACCTGGCAAACGCCCGCCAGATCAATGCCGCGGCGCAGGCCGAGCTGGCCGCCCTGCACGCGCGCATCCGGCCGCACTTTCTCTTCAACAGCCTCAACACGGTCGCCGAACTGATCCACGACCGCCCCCAGGCCGCCGAGCAGGCGGTGCTCGATCTCTCGCGGGTGTTCCGCGCGGCGATGTCCGCCGACGAGCAGGTCTCGCTTGCCGAAGAGGTCGAGCTGGCGCGTCGCTACCTCGACCTGGAGCAATGGCGGCTGGGCGAGCGGCTGGCCGTCGACTGGCAGCTGCCCGAGCCGCTGCCCGAGGCGCACCTGCCGGTCCTGACGCTGCAGCCCCTGGTGGAGAACGCCGTGCGCCACAGCGTCGAGCGCCAGCGCTCGCCGGGCGCGATCCGCATCGAGTGCCAGCCCGGACGGCGGTCGATCAGCCTGGTGATCGAGAACGACCTGGTCCCCGGCGAGGACCGCCACGGCAACGGCATGGCGCTGGCGAACATCGCCGACCGGCTGGCGCTGCTGTTCGGCGAGGCCGCGTCATTGCGCGCCGGGCCCGTGGACGGTCGCTTCCGCGTCAAGGTCGTGATCCCCGTCGAGGAGGAGACGTGATGTTGCGCGCGCTGATCGTCGACGACGAGCCGCTCGCCCGCGGGCGGCTGCGCCGGTTGCTGGACGGGCTGGGCGGCATCGAGGTGGTCGGCGAGGCCGGCAACGCCGTGGAGGCCCGCGAAGCGATGCGCGCGACGCCGGACGTGGTCTTCCTCGACATCGAGATGCCCGGCGAGGACGGCATCCGCCTGGCCCGGCGACTGCGGGAGGCGGACCTGCCCCCGGCGATCATCTACACCACCGCGCACCCCGACCGTGCCCTCTCGGCGAGCGAGACCGCGCCGGCCGGCTACCTGCTCAAGCCGGTCGAACCGGACGCCCTTCGCGCGGCAATCGACCGGGCCGCGCAGCCGACGCGCTGCCAGCAGGCCGACCGGCCGACCCTGAGCGTCCGGCTGGGGCGCGAGGAACTCTGCCTGGGTGTCGAGCACCTGCTCGCCGCGCTCGCCGAGGACAAGGCCACGCACCTGTACTTCCTCGACCCGGCCGACGGCCGCCGCCGCGAGGCCTGGATCGAGACGAGTCTCAACGAGCTCGAGGCACGCTTCGACCATCGCCTGCTGCGCCTGCACCGCAACAGCCTCGCCAACCCCCGCCACATCGCCTCGGTCACGCGCGAGGACGGCCTGCACCACTGCCACCTCCGCCACCTCGACGAGCCGCTGACCATCAGTCGTCGCGCCTGGCGCACGGTGCGCGCCGCACTCGAGGGGCAAGCGTAGGGAAACCCGTTCGTGGGTCGGCTTGTCGCATCTGTGCGACACTGGAACGCGTTGCCGCCGGCCGGGGTTCGGTCCGGCGGCCCACCGGGAGGCCGACGATGATGCGATGGCTCGACGAGCTCTGGTTCCTGACGCTGGAGGCCGCCCCCTGGCTGCTGCTGGGGCTGGTGATCGCCGCGCTGATCAAGGCGTTCTCCGACCGGCTGGCGATCGCCCGCTACCTCTCGGGCGAGTCGGCCGGCGCCACCGTGCGCGCCTCGCTGATCGGCGCGCCGCTGCCACTGTGTTCCTGCGGCGTGGTCCCGGCGGTTCTGGGGCTGCGCTCGGCCGGCGCCGGGCGCGCGCCCTCGATGGCCTTCCTGGTCGCCACCCCGGAGACCGGGCCGGACTCGATCAGCGTCAGCTACGGTCTGCTCGGCCCGGTCTACGCCATCGCGCGTCCGATCGCCGCCATCCTCGGCGCGATCGTCACCGGCCTGATCAGCGGACGCTTCGGCGGACCCGCCCCGGCCGAGGCCACCACGGGCGCCACCGCCGGGGCGGCCGCCTCCGACTGCTGCGGGGAGGACACGACGACCCCCGCCAGCTGCTGCGGGTCCGCGACGGCGACCAGCACCAGCTGCTGTGACTCGACGCCGTCGGTCACCGGCCACTGCGACAGCGAACCGGCCGCGGACAGCGGCTGCTGCGGCTCGGAGACCGGCACGCCGGCAGGCGCACCCCGCCCCACCCGCGAGCGGCTCGCCCACGGCTTCAACTACGCCTTCGGCCAGGTCCTGCTCGACATCATGCCGTGGATGATCTTCGGCCTCGCGGTGGCCGCCACGGCGGTGGTGCTGATCCCCGAGGGGTTCTTCGACCAGCCCTGGGGCGTGGTGGGCAGCTACCTGCTGATGGCAGTGATCGGCGTGCCAATGTATGTCTGCGCCACCGCCTCGACCCCGATCGCCGCCGGCCTGCTGGTGGCGGGGATGTCGCCGGGCGCCGCGCTGGTCTTCCTGCTGGCCGGCCCGGCGACCAACATCGGCACGCTCGGCATCCTCAGGCAGCACTTCGGCACCCGCCTGATCGGCCTGTACCTCGCCGGCGTGATCGGCTGCGCCCTGATCGCGGGCATCACGCTCGACCTGCTCTGGCACCAGTTCGACTGGGCGCTGCCCGCCTCGGCACCGGCCGGTCACGCCATGGCGTCCGACTGGCTGGCCATGGGCGCGCTGGCGGTGATCGTGCTCGCGACCCTGTCCGCCTACTGGCGTCGTTGGCGGCAAAACCAGATGCCGGAGGAGGGAACCTGTGGCTGTTCGGAATCACGGGATGGACCTCGGTGATCGCGACACGATCACGCTGGGGCTGATCAGCGACACGCACGGCACGCTCGACTGCCGGTTGCTGCCCATGCTGGCCGAGTGCGACGTGGTGGTCCACGCCGGCGACCTGCTCGAGCCGGCCGAGCTTTGCCAGATCACCTCGCGCACCGGCCACGTGGTGGTCGTGCGCGGCAACAACGACACCGCCTCGCAGTGGCCCGCCGGCACCGACACGCTGCTCGACAGCCTCCCCGAGCAGGCCGAAATCACCCTGCCCGGCGGGCTGCTGGTGGTCGAGCACGGCCACCGCGTCAATCCCGCGCGCACCCGCCACGCACGCCTGCGTCGCCGTCACCCCAAGGCGCGCGCGATCGTCTACGGCCACACCCACCGCCGCGTGATCGACACCGACGAGACCCCGTGGGTGCTCAACCCGGGGGCGGCCGGTCGCCAGCGGGCCTACGGTGGACCGGGGTTCCTGCGACTGGTCGCCAGCCGCAGCGGCTGGAGCGTCGAGGCGGTCGCCCTCCCCAAGCACGCGCGCGGCACGTACACTTCCCGCAACCCAGATTGCTGAAGAGCGACCATGACGAACGTGCTGGGCGTGGGCATCGCCACGCTGGACATCATCAACGAGCTGGATCACTACCCGGAAGAGGACAGCGAGCAGCGCGCCCTGTCCCAGCGGGTCGAACTGGGCGGCAACGTGGCGAACAGCCTGCGGGTGCTGCGCCAGTTCGGGCATCCCTGCGAGTTCGCCGGGGTCCTTGCGGACGACGCCGACGGCCGGCGCATCGCCGAGCTGATGGGCCGCTACGGCATCGACACTCGGCATGCCCGTGAGGTCGAGGGCCACGCGCCCACCTCCTACATCACAGCCAACCGGGCCACGGGCAGCCGGACGATCGTCCACCACCGGGACCTGCCGGAGTTCGACCTGGGATCGTTCATGGCGATCGACCCGAGCCGCTACGACTGGCTGCATTTCGAGGCGCGCGCCTGCGACGAGACCGCCGCCATGCTCGCGCTGGCCCGGGCGCAGGTCACCGACCAGCCGATCTCGCTCGAGGTGGAAAAGGACCGCGACCAACTCGACCAGCTGTGGTCGTTCCCCGACGTGATCTTTCTCTCCCGGGCATTCGCCGGCGAGCGCGGCTTCGACGACCCGGCCGCCTTCCTCGCCGAGGCACGCGGCTGGGCGCCACAGGCGATCCTCGTACTGGGCTGGGGCAGCGGCGGAGCCTGGCTGTCGCTGCCCGACGAGACCGGGCCGACTCATGTCCCGGCCGAACCGGTCGATACCATTGTGGACAGCATTGCGGCCGGTGATACGCTGATCGCTGGCTTCATCCACGCGCGTTCGCGTGGCCGCGGCTCGCGGGAATCGCTCGAATTCGCGGCAAGACTGGCCGAACGCAAGCTGGCGCAGGCCGGTCTTGCCGGGCTGGGTCCGGAAGACTCGGCCGCGGACCCGCGTCTGCTCTGCCGACTCGAGGATCTCGAGAACGTCGACGCCCTCGGGGTGTGGCCCGGCGGCCGCTCACAGGGACCGGCGCCGCTGATCGTCACCCGCGAGGGCGAGCAGGTCTGCGCCTGGCGCAATGTCTGTCCGCACAACGGCTCGCCGTTGTCACGCGAGCGGCACGACTTCCTCGAGACCCGCGAGGGCCGGCGGGAGTTGCGCTGCAACGTGCACCAGGCCTATTTCCGGCTGACGGACGGCCTGTGCACCGCCGGCCCTTGCGAAGGCCAACGGCTCGAACCGGTCCAGCTCAAACGGATCGACAATCGCTTCTACCTGGCAGATCGGTAGCGCTGAGGAAATCGGATCGGATGAAGGATCTCCACAAGCACATCACGCACTGGCTGGAAGACTGGCCGGACCCGTTGATCGGGCGCGGCCGCGACGGCCGGCTGCAGCTGATCAACGAGGCCGCTCGCACGATGGAGCTGGGCGGCAAGCTGGAAGGGCTGTTCGAGCCGGCCGACGCCGACTCGCCGCCGCGCCTGATCTGCCACCCGGAAGGCGACCGACAGCGCATCTACCGTCACCAGCCGCTGGGCCATCACCCCGACGCCGATGCACCCGTCAGGGAACTGCACCTGCTCCAGGACGTGACTGGCGAACGCCGCGCCGAAGCCCAGCTGGCCGAAAACGAGCGCCTGATCCGCGTGCTCATCGACACCAGCCCGGACAGGATCGTCATCAAGAGCGCGCGGGGCCAATGGCTACTCGCCAACCGGGCGGCGCTGGACCTGTTCCACCTGGAGGGACTGCCCTGGTGGGGCCGTGACGACGACGCCCTGGGCCAACTGACCGACCCGACCTTCCGTGATGCCTTCTACCGCTGCCGGCAGTCCGACCAGCGGGCCTGGGCGGCCGGCGAGATGCGCCAGGAGACCGAGGTGGTCGTCTCGCTCGACGGCGAAGAGCAGGTCTTCGACACCATCAAGCAACCGGTCTTCGACGCCGACGGCAAGCGCCACGCGCTGATCGTCATCGCCCGCGACATCACCACGCAACTCAAAACCCAGGCGGAGTACGAGGACCTCGCGATCCACGACGAGCTGACCCACCTCTACAATCGCCGCTTCTTTCAGATCGAGGCCCAACGCCGGCTGGACGAACTGGGCCGGGAGAATCGCCACGCGGCGGTGGTCATGCTCGACCTCGACCGATTCCGAACCATCAACGACTGTCACGGCCACGACGAGGGCGACCAGGTCATCTGCCAGATGGCCAACCGCCTGCGCGATCTCGGTGCTCGCCAGGACTGGCTGGTCGCACGGCTCTCCGGCGACGAGTTCGCCATTCTCGCCTGCGATCTCGGCCCGGAAAACGGCCTCGAGATCCTCGGCCAGGAACTACGCGAGACGATGCTGCGTTCGTTCGAGCTCGAGGCGGCGAGCCTCAACCTGACGGCCAGTGGCGGCATCGCCTACTGGCCCATGCACAGCCGCCATATCTCCCAACTGCTCAGCCAGGCCGACGCGGCCATGTTCGAGGCGAAGAAGAACGAGCGGGAGCCGTTGTCGGAATTCAGCCCCCGCCTGTCGGAACGGCAGATCTGGCGCTCGGAGATGCTCGGTGCACTGCGCGACAGCCTGGAGAACGACCACTTCCATCTCGTCTACCAGATCCAGCAGGACGCCCTCGGCCTGGCCGTCACCGGCGTCGAGGCCCTGCTGCGCTGGGACGCGCCCGACCGGCAACTGCAGTGCGGCCCGCAGGATTTCATCCCCTTCCTCGAGCAATCGGGGCTGATCGTCGAGGTCGGCGGCTGGGTGATGACCGAGGCCGCCTGCCAGGCCGCGCGCTGGGGCGAGGAGACCGGCCAACGCATCACCGTCTCCGTGAACGTCTCCAGCGTGCAACTGCACGCCCCCTGTTTCGCCGACCGGGTCGCCCGCGCGCTGGAGATCTCGGGACTGCCTGCCGACTTGCTGGAACTGGAACTCACCGAGACGGCGCTGGTCCACGACCCGGAGCAGGCG
>Ga0102930_1000169_pt1 | contig 21402 bp, 20 predicted proteins | sample SalPon1_B_H2O_MG_FD_84514 | JGI IMG/M metagenome (GOLD analysis project Ga0102930, IMG submission 84514) | Salt pond water microbial communities from South San Francisco under conditions of wetland restoration - Salt Pond MetaG R1_B_H2O_MG | ecosystem: Environmental > Aquatic > Non-marine Saline... | reverse complement strand
GGAAGAAAACAAATGACCTTATGCGATGACTGCCTAGAGATGGTGCCGATTGTCAGACGAATGAAAGACGTTACGGGGGAGAAGCTCCGACCATTGGCTTTATGCCCCGCATGTGCCCTTAGAAGAAAGGAGAAACGGAATGAGTGACAAGTCGCTCGGTGAAGAATTGGCGGAGTACATTGAGGCGCTGTCGGACGAGTTACTTGACGTGATCGAGTATTACGAGAACCGGGGGCGGTTTGACGACAAATCGAAAGACAAGCTAGTTCGGGTGCTGCATGGCCTCGAGCCTATCCAGCGCTTTGTCCGGCATGCGGAGTACGAGAAAGATGATTGAAAAGACGATAAGCATTGGCCCGATATGCGCTGATCTGAAAGCCAAGGGCGAGCATGAGGCGGCTGAAACGATTGAGCGGATTGCGGACAGCAACGCGGAGCTGGGTGACAACAATATCGTGCTTGATCGTATGGTGGCTGAGTTGCTGGACGTGCTGGACAAAATACTGGCAGGAGGTTTGCCAGATAATCGGGAAGAAGCAGAGAAAGTTATGGCTAGGGCTACGGGAGAAATGGAATGAGTTTGATTACCTATGACCAGCTTTGTGATCTGGTGTTTGAAGCGACTCTTGAAGGCGCGGACACTGACCAAGTCAACGCAGCCAGCGTTGATCTTCACTTGGGAGATACGTTGCTGGTTGAGAGATACGGCGGCGTTTCTGTTGACCTGTCTAAAAAGGAGAAGCCGCCTATGGAACAGGCGCCTCTGGGCGAGGACGGTCTATGGTGGCTGGAGCCTGGTGAGTTTGCGCTGGCGGAGACCCGTGAGGTTTTTAACCTGCCCGACTGGATCGCCTGCGAGTTCAAACTGAAATCGTCTCTTGCTCGCGCTGGTCTGAATCATGTGCTGGCTGGCTGGGCTGACCCCGGATTCAATGATGCGACGCTGACGCTTGAGCTTATCAATGCGCTACGAAAGAACTGTCTTGGGTTAAAACCCGGCATGAAGATTGGGCAGGTTGTTTTCTGGCAAGGGGAGCGTGTTCCGCCTGACGCAAGTTATTCAGTGCGCGGTCGCTACAACGGCCAGCGTGGGGCGACTGCGAGCAAGGGGGTTTGGTGATGCGTGTTGAGGGGTTTCTGGACAAGGCTAAGGATGAGCTTGTGGACAGGGCCGCGCAGAGGGACTCGCCTGATGGAGAGCGGAGCATGAGGCGGTGTGTTGAGGCGTTCAATGCGCTGTATGGGACGAGCCTGACGGAGACTCAGGGCTGGCAGTTCATGAGTCTGCTGAAAAAGGCCAGGAGTGTGCAGGGCGAGTATCGTGAAGATGACTACGTGGATGACGTTGCCTATGCGGCGTTAGCAGGCGAGGCTGAGAGCATGTAGGCGTTTTATCGCGTTCCTTTTGGACAAAAAGGGGTGCCCCCTAAAGGGGCGCCCCTTTTTTATCAGGTCGGCCTCTTTGCGCACTCGACGCCACCGTACTGCGAGTTCTCGCACTCGAATTTTGAGTCGTAGCAGTCAGAGGTGAGTTCTTCGGTGAATCTACCGACACGGCACCAGCGCTCGCCGGAGAGCGTCTCGTAAGCAATGAACCCGACGAGGGCCAGGATGAGGGTCAGCAGGGTGATGATGACGTTCTGACGGTTCAACACGGGCTCCAGTGTATGTGTGGACATACGAGTCTTGTTGACTGTCGTGTCGCCGTCAAGCGAGTGGCTGGACTACTTTTTCTTGCGGTTTTTCTTACTGTTCGGGAAGCCGCGCTTCATGGCTCGGTAGGACTTCTCGGAGACCGTGCTGTTTTTCTTCGAGCGGCTGGTGCCAGCACGGCGGCGCTTGTTGATGTTCTCGTAGAGACTCATGACTGATTCCTTACTGAAAGACGCCCTTCTGGGCAAGCATGATGCCATGCTCGTCGTGTGGCTCGTAGGCAGGGCCATCGGTGAGTGATTGCCATGTTTCGAGCATTGTTGCCCGCTGCCTGACCGACTCGATCTTCTCCTTTGAGAGATAATTGTAGTAGGGAGTTTCCACAAGCTCCTCGCTGGCAGCGACGATTCGCTCGAACGACTGCATGACTATGACTGCATAGTCTTCGACTTCGGGCCAGTCTGAGGGGCGTTCGTGGACGGGGATGAATGGCGTGTCTGTACGTTCTGGATGGTATGACTTGAGCCAGACGCCGAAGTGCTTTTTGTTCTGTTCCTCTGTCCACTGCGCAAGCTGTTCCGGCGACAGGCCTTCGATGTTGGTCAGGGCAATGATGTGGGTCTGGTTGGCGCTCGGTGGGAACGTCGCCTTGATCTGGGTGACGATTTCGAGATCGTCAGTCAGATGAATCATTGCCTGGCCTGACTCCCATTCGTGGCCAGCGAACGGGCAGACTGGCATGCCGCCATGCTCTAGGGACTGGGTTTCGAGGCAGTTGTTCGACCATTTGAATAGGTCGTGTGCGATTAGCGTAGCGGTCTTTTCCCACTGATCCATGCGACAAGTACCTTTCGTTCGCCGAGCCATACAGGTGTTGCTCGGTGGAGTAAGTGGCTGGGGAATACGGTCATGCAACCGCGCTGGCGAAGCGGCCCTGACTTGGGGCCATCGCCCTTGATTTGAAGGCGCCCGCCCAGGTGGTCTCTTGGGCCAGTCAAGTTGATGATGGCCGTTAGCTTTCTGCGTTTGACCGGATCGCTTCCGTTGTCAGTATGCCAGCGAAAGAAATTGAGTGGGCCATACCGCAGGTATTGAAGGGGTTCCATCGAGTCGACTTCAAAGCCAAAGCGCTTGTCGTTGACCTGGCTCACTGTGTTCCAGATTCGGGAGAAAAGGTGGTCCGTGTTCCGGTTCTGATGGAGCCAGCCTGATGTGCAGCGCCTGACGGTATTGCGGCTGATGCTCGACTCGCCGTCGGGAGAGAGGACTTGGGCAGCGCCTGCTTCGATGTGATCGGTCATTCGGACGATCTGGTCCATCTGCTCGTGAGTGAAAACGCTCGGGAATGTGGCGAACTCGTTAATGTGCATGAGTTATCCGTGAGTGTTTTTGAGGTAGTGCTTGTAGAGCTCAAGGAAGTCGTCGAGGCGCATGTGTACAAGGCTGTCTCCTGTCCGTTCGTAGTTTCTTCGCTCGATGACGACAGGATGCTCAGGGGCGTATGACTCGGTTGCATTGCGCTCGGCCTGCTCGAGCGCTCGGCGGCTGTTGAGGCGCTCTACGCGTTTCGCTTCGATGAATAGGCCAGGAGTGCCGATGATGTCGCAAATGGCTGGCATATCGACTAGACCACCGCCTGACAGGGGTGCTCTCGAGGCTTCGAGGCCAGTTGCGGTGTTGATGTAGCAGGCAAGCTCGCGCTCGTAATTACTGCCCTTTCGCTGCGCGCTGCTCAATCTTCATATCCCATTTCGGCTCTGCACGGGCGGCAGAAGTACCAATTCTTAGGGCGCCTCTCAGTGCTTCCGCAGGCCATGCACGGGCGTTCCCATTGAGCGACTTCGAACTCTCTGCTGAGGACGTATTTCGCGCCGCTGAACTGCTGGAGGCCCTCTCGGGCGAGGATGCGCTTGAGGGTGTCGACGCAACACCCTATCTCGCTGGCCATGTGGGTGTAGGTGTACTCGTGGTGATGCTGATGAAGCCAGCTTCTGTCTGCGTCACTCAGGTTGACGGTTTTGGGCACGGCTACCACCTCCTGCGTTGAAGGGTGGTGCAGGACCTCAGCCGGTTCCCGAGTCGAATCAGAAAAATAGAGTGAGGCCAAGCACCTACAGCGATAGTAGACACCTTGAGACACCTATTCAAGCACTGGGGTGTTGAAAGTTGCAGAGCCCCGTGTTAAAAAAGACGCGACTAAAGTCGCTCTTATTCGAGCGTCGTCGACCCCTCTTGGGGTCGCCGACGCGAAGAAAAAGATAAAAAGACTTGTTGGAGAGAAAGTCAGAATGACTTTCCTTAGTCTTTTTTAACATCATGCGAGAAATTTTATGAGCGAGCCCCGCTACATCGGCGTTGATCCGGGCATGTCCGGCGCCATCGTTGTCATGGACCAGTCGGCTGGATTCATCGACTACTGCCTTTGCCCCAAAACCGTCGTCGGCAAATCGAACCGCGTCGACGTCCCTTCCCTCGCCGCCTTTCTACGTGAGCAGGAAGACATCACTGGCGCTTTCATCGAGAAAGTTGGGGCAATGCCCGGACAGGGCGTCAGCTCCATGTTCTCTTTTGGCCACTCGGCTGGCGCGGCCGAAGGGTGCGTCGCTGCAATGGGCATACCGATCACTCATGTGACTCCTCAGTCCTGGAAGAAAAAGTTCTCTTTCGTGGGCAGCGACAAGGACGCTCCCCGCTCCAAAGCAGCGTTGCGCTACCCGGATGTCGATGTACTGAGGAAGAAAGGCAAAGGCCAAGCAGTCGCGGACGCCATATTCATCGCGCTGGCCGGGATGGGGTATTCGTTTTGAAGCCAGAAGAAAAAGCTGAGCGTTACCGGCAGTGGAAAGCAAGCAAAGAGACCGCTGAGCCGCTCATGAAGCCGGTTGCGGAGGAAGATAAACCGCCTCTACCTGAAGAGCCTGAAATGTCAGACGCAGAGGCGGTTCGAAGGCAGCGGAATCGAGAGCAGTACCCGGATATTGCCGCCTTTTACGATGACTGTCGGCGCTACTTCGGCGCCGACGTTGCCATCATTGATCTCAAAGAAGTCAAACCTCCAGCCAATCCTTGATGAGACGAGCCGGTCGTCTCAGGATGGCCGCGATGTTCTCTGGCTCCCATCCATCGAGGGCCATGTCCTTGGCCCGCTGCTTGGATGAGCGACTCGAGACGAGATATTGGTCGTTGGTATGATTGTTGTCGCCAAACCCGAGCCATTGAACCCGGTCATGCAAATCAGTCCACTCGCGCACCTTGCCGTATCGCGCTTCTACGACCATTCCAAGGCGCCCGTCAGTAGGTAGCTTCCCTTCCAACTGACTCCACACCGGCTGCTCATAATCGCCGTCATACAGACCTGCGTTTTGCTTGGCCGTCTGCTGGTCATCGAAGACCTGGGTGATCCTGATCTGCGTCTCGAGAACGGTAAGCTGGTTGGTGCTGCCTGCCTCACGGCCAATGCCGCTTTCCCCCGGCTTGTTGCTGTGATGCACAAGGATGACGGCCAGTCCGGCGTTTCTCAGGCGTGTAGCCAGCTTGTTGATCTGCGCCCACTCGTCGGCATTGTTTTCCTGCAACCCCGGATAGGCGCTTCTGATCGTGTCGAGAACGACCACGTCGGGTTCTGACCACTCGATCCAGCCCTGGAGGCGCTGGAGCCCCTCTTTCCGACGAAGATCAACGTCTGCATCGTCGACGAATGGCGTCCAGATGTTGAAACGATCCTGCGTATCTCCGTGGACGTTCCTCAGCTCCATGAGGCGTCGGGCGATGGTGCCCATACCCATTTCCCAGTCCATGTACAGCACACGGGCTGGTCTGGCTATCTCGTATGGCCCGAAATATTTCCGACCGCTGGCCAATGCTGCCATTGCATGCTGAACGAACAGGCTCTTGCCGTGGCCGGAGTACCCATAGACCTGAACGATGGTGCTTTTTGGAAGCCATGGCTCGATCAAGTATTCCTTGTTACCTGACTCCTCAAGGAGTTGTTCGGCATCCGCCATGCGGATGAGCCGCTTGCCCGTCGCTGGCTCAGACTGCTGAGCCTGGTGAACATAGGGCTTGTAGATGTAATTGCCTTCCTCGTCGAAGCGGTCGGGATGATTCCTGCGCTCCGCAATCTCCATCGACTCGCAGGTGGCCTCGAACTCGCTCTCTGGCAGGTTCTCATCGAAGAACTCACGCATGAAGGCATAGCCACGAAGCCTTAGATCAGGGCCAAAGTAGCCTTCAAGGATGGACTCGCTGATGTAGCGCATGACGCGCTCGTTGCGCCCGTTGCCGAGTCCCGTCGGGATCGACATGGTGCGGGGGAAGTTTTCGCGGACGAAGTGCGCCGTCCGATCCCACTCACTGAGAAACTCGTCGATGGCCTCGAATCCGCTCAGATCGAGATCGGAGAAGTGGAAATCGTTGTTCGGGTCGCGCTCGTGGAGCGTGGGCCGCCAGTCCTCCCATAGCGGCATGTCGTCGTAGTCGAGCGCAGTCGTGTCGTAGTCCCACGAGTAGTTGTTCGACGGCGGGAGCAGCGCATAACTACCGTCGCCCCGGAAATCCAGCCCCTGTATGCGAGGCCAGTCTGCGCCGCGACTGTTGATCCCCGCTCGTGGACCGCGACGAATCCCGTCACGCGGGTGACGAAAGTATAGGTGACTACCCCGCTTGGTTTTCGCCCTGATCCATGAGCGCATACCGGCATCGAAAGCGGCATGCTCGGCGTCTTCATTGTCGCAGTCCACGACGACTACACCGGATATGGCGCCGGTGACGAGCGCAATGTCGTAATCAGGCCATTTGGTCCACCACTCCTCTACTTCCTCCTCAGTGGGCTGGCGCTCCTGGAATTCTTTCCATGCAATCGCTGGCCGCTTGCCCTCCGGTTTGATCGGGATAACCGACCAGCCGCGTTCCAGATACTCATGCGCTGCGTCTAGCTTGCTTGTCATTTGTCACCTCAAAGTAAGCGTCAATATCTACCTGTGGATAGGCGGTCTTGATTTGCTCGAGGACCCGGCCGGAAATGTACTTACGTCTGATCCAGCCATAAGGAGCTGTCCGTGGGACGCCGATTGACTTGGCCAGATGTGAAGCACCGCCCAGGTCCTCGACCAATGCTTCGATGTTGATTCGGTATTCCACCACTCGCTCCTGAACGGGTTGCGTCTCTAGGTGTATGGTGTACGATACACCCAATGACACCTCACTGACACCCTCAACTAAGGAGGAACGATGGTTGATGAAACCGACCCGTGGCGACTTTTCTCATCCGCTAGCCGAAGCAAAGAGCCTGCTGAAAGCGAGTCAGACGACTCAATCGAGTCCCGTATTGAACGCTTGGCTCAGGAATATGCAGAACTTGAGAAGCACCGAGCGGCGATTGTTGAACGCATGGGCTTCCTCACGAGTGAGATTGCGCACTATGCGCCCGAAGACGCCGATGAGCACACTTGGAACACCGAAGCAGCAGATGTCTCGGTAGTTCGCGAGGAGCGCTGGACATGGAATCAGGGGGTGCTTCGCGAAATCCTCGGTTCTGATACCGGGCAATGGCCCTCGTACGTGAGGCGGACGCTTCATGTCGACAAGCGCGCATTCAAAAAGCTGGACGCTGAAGAACAGGAGCGTCTCAAGCCAGCCCTCACCAGAAATCTCCAGAAACCCAAGGTCAAGGTGAAGCCCAATGTTCAAAACGATGCAGACTAGCCATATCCAGCATCATGGCCCAACCAAGGTGTTGCTATACGCGCATCACGGCTACGGCAAGACATTCCAGTGCCGCTACTACCAGGCCCGGTACGGAAAGGGTCTCATCCTTTCCGGCGAGTCGGGTTTGAAGTCCGTGGAAGACGTCGACATCGACTATGTGCCGTTCACCTCATGGGACGGGAAGCATGACCCGGACAATGGCGTGTTCTCGTTCCGGGGCATTATCAAGATGCTCAACTCCGAAGAATTTCGGGAAGCTGGCTACAAGTGGATTGCGATTGACTCACTGACGGAGCTCTCCGAACGGTTGGTCGAGCACCTCGAGCACGAATTCAAGGACGTGACCAACGCATTCGCCATGTGGGGTGAATACAACCGCATGATGATTGGCGCCCTCAAGTGGATTCGCGACATGGACATGCACGTCTATGTGACCTGTCTGGCGAAAGAGGAGAAGGACGCCAACGACGTGACTCAATACTGGCCGCTCGTTAAGGGCCAGGCAGTAGCCAAGCAGATCCCGGCGCTTTTCGATCACGTTCTCTGCGGCGTTCGTGTCACTGAAAAGACCAGCGAAGGCATCCCGAAGGTCAAGCGCTTTGTCGTTACAGACGAGGTTTCAGGCTGGCACGGGAAGGTTCGCGATCCACGCAACCGACTGAAACCGTATGAGCAGGTTCAGGACATCACCGAACTATTCGCCCGTATGGCTCGAGAGGACGAGCAGACGAGCACAAACACTACCGATGACAAGGAGACGCAGTAATGTCTGACTGGAACGGCTTTCCATCGCTCGATCTTTCCGGCGTCGAGGAAGACAAGGGGTATCGCCGCCTTGAACCCGGCGAGTACATCGTCAAATGCACTGAAGCGAAGGTTGAATCTGTTGGCGATACCTCCAACAAGAAACTGGTCGCTGAGTTTTCGGCTGACGATGGCAACATCCGCCATAACTTCAACATCCACCACTCCAACAGCCAGGCTCAGGAGATTGGCCTCCGCCAGCTCAAGACGTTTCTTGTGTCTTCAGGCCATCCCAACCCGGACAAACCCGGCGACGTGACGTCGATGGTTGGCTTGACCTGCAAGGTTTACGTCGGGATGGGCAAGCCGTGGCGTGACCGGAATGGTGTCGAGCGTCAGAACGCGGAGATTAAGCGGTTCATGCCTGTAGGCGATGGTCAGGAATCTGCTGGCGCCAGCGCGCCCAGCACTCAGGACCCGGATGACCGAATCCCGTTTTAACATCTGACCGTTCAAGGGGAGCATCGCGCTCCCCTTGAGGAGAATCCTCAGTGGACGCACAAGAAATCATCGAAGCAATCGACGATGGATACGAGCGTGAATCGGAAGGAAAGTCGAGGGCGTACATCGGCGCCAGCATTGTCGGCAACTCGTGCGAGGCGGTACTGGCATTTAATCTCCGAGGCTTTCCTAATGATCCCCCGGCGCCAAAGCTGAAACGCATCTTCCAGCTTGGCCACGTTCTTGAAGACATGGTCGTTAGCGATCTCAAGAAAAAGGCCAGGGTGAATGTTTTCGAAGTTGATGGGCTGACTGGCAAGCAGCATGCCTACGAGGCGCTAGGCGGCCATATCAAATCCCACATGGATGGCCATATCGAGATCAATGGAGAGGTCCATGTCCTCGAGGTGAAGTCGATGAATGACGCCAGCTTTGAGAAATTCAGGAAGAACGGCGTCAAGATCAGTCACCCCCAGTACCACGCTCAGGTAACACTGATGATGGGCATGTCTGGCATGAAAAAGACATTTCTCATCGCAGTGAACAAGAACACAAGCGAGTACCACGCAGAGATCGTCGCCTACGATGATCTTGAATATGGCTTTCTCGAGGAGAAAGTAAACCGTGTCCTTTCTGGACAGGCACGGAAAATATCAGAAGACGAGACCGATTGGCGCTGTCGTGGGTGCTTTAAGCGAGGTGTCTGTTGGGGCGACCGCGAAGTCCCAGTTGCTTGCTCAACTTGTCAGTACGCCTCGCCTTTGGCCGACGGCGGGTGGCACTGCCACAAACATGACACAAGGGCGACCGCTCCATGCAGTGACTACCAGCGTTACGCGCCGATCCCGAAACAATCATGAGCACAGAGGTTGTCATCATGACCATGGATGAATTGCTGGACTCGTTCTATGACGTGAAGATCAAGGCTGCGAATGTTCAGCGCGAGATCGACGACATGAACAACATCATCGACTCAGTCACTGACCGGCTCAATGAGCTGGACCGTATGCCAGAGTCGTACAGGAAAACGCAGGAATGGAAAGACAGCTACGTTCGCGCTCGCGACAAGCGTAGGCTTACAAGAGACCAGATTTCAGAGCGGCTCCAGCAGCTCCGGCATCTTGAGGCAAGCGCCGAAGCGACTCGTTTGACTATCGAGTTTGGAGCGATCGAAGGGGGCTGAGCCCCCTTCTCTTATTGCAGAGAACTGGTAAACCCGCCCCCACCGCTGTCGCGAGACGACTCTCCTGCCACGTTGTCGACAATCCCTTCTCTGACAGACCTGAGTCCGCCAAGAACAGGAATCCGTGTAGCTGCCTCTCGAGCGGCGGCGCGCTCCTTGGCGTTACTGTCGTCGTTGCTATCGAGAAGGCCAGCACCGATCTTCACTCCGCTTATCGCAGCGCCGTATGACGGTCCAGCGAATGTTGAAGTCACCCTGACTTCGCCATAGCTTCCGTTGTCGACTTGTGTTGCGACGTTGTAGATCACGTCGCCGATCAGGCCGAGCCCGCCCATCTGCATCATGCCGTCGACATACCAGCCGAGGAACTCATCCTTGGAACCATGAATGTCAGCGTTGTACCCCATGGATTCGAGGACGTTAGTCAGGTTTCGCTCACGAAGCTCAGCATCCCGGCCGTCATCGCCGCCACGCATCTGCACGATGTCTTTCGTGGCAAGCGCCCCGGACCCGAATGCAGGGCCAAGCGTTGCGAGGTAGAGCAGCGGCCGGATATTGCCATCCCTCGCCTCTTTCACAAGATCACGTCCCATTCGGGCCATCATCAGCGGGAAAGACTTGAGCTGGAAGATCAACGCGCCCCATGGCGTCTGCGCCCACATCGGCACGTCGTTCGGGTTGGGCACGAAGATCGCGTCGTCTGCAAACTTGAGGATGCCAAGGCGTACCTGGTCGTCTGTCTCGAGCAGCTTGCGGTTGGAAAGACTCTCCCTCGCCTTTGACCCGGTTGGCAGATACTCACCCAGGCCATAGCGATTCAGGAACCGGGCCGCCTCCTTGTAAGCGCGGTTCTGATTCGCGATTGGCTGGTTGGCCTTGTGGTTCTTGACCGCCTTGGTCTGCATGGTCTTGAAGGTCTCATGGCCAACAGCGCCAGCGATCCGACGGTTCATGTCTGTCCAGGGCGTCAGCATGGTGGCGTTGAAGAAGCTGTTCGACAGCTTGTTATCGACAGCCCCGTACATGTAGATCATCCGCTCATGGACAATGCTCTCCATGGCAACGCCGACGTTCTCGAGCATGCGGCGGTAGTCGGGGTCCTGGGCATACTGTTTCACCGCCTTCGACCAGCTCTGCATCGACCCTGAACGGATCATCGGCAGGGCAACGTCACCGAGGGAAGTGAGCGTTGTGAAGCCAAGCAGGCTGATGTTGTTGAAAGAGCGCATGAACTTCGAGAAGTTGCGGACGCCTTCACCGCCCGTACCGAGCAGCGGCTTTTTCATCGCAATGTCCATCGACGACTCGAGGAAAGCAAAGTCCTTCTGTTCGAGGTCAGACGGCTTGCCTTTGAAGTCGTCCAGCGCCCCAAGGATGGAATCAACGCGGCGCGCATAGGTCTCCGAGCGAAGACCTTCTGTCGTCTTCGGGGCGATCTCCTCAAGCATCTGCCTGGCAGCGGCCGTGCCCTTTTCCTGGTGTGCTGCCACCAGCTCTTTTACGAAAGAACGCGCACGACCCTGGTCGCCCTCGAAAGGCATGGGCGCAGTTTCTGTCACTGTTGGCTCGACGACATACCCGTCTTCCGTGATTGCGCGGGTGTCGCGCCGGAACACCTTGTTGTTGGATAGAAGACGAGCAATACCGTCAGCGCCCTGCTCTGCGGTCATCAGGTAGTCGTAGAAGCCATGATTGTTCACGCCAAACTTCTCGGCATGACTGATTTTTCGAGTGCTCCCTTCCATGTATTTAACGAGAAGCGACTCGATGTCGTCTTCGAGGAAGCCTTCCAGCATCTCCATGGCTTCCGGGTGCTTTTCGAGCTCGACAACACGGCTGTAGTCGACATTCTCGAAGCGAGGGCTGCGGGAACCGCCCCGCACCGGGACGAATGTCCCGTCTGCCTCATTCCCGGCAAGGCGCTCGTAAATGCCAAGGGCGAAGTCCTTTGCTTCGTCACTCGATGCCTCCTGACCACGAGAAGCCTTCTCCATGAAGTAATACTGCTCCATGCCAGCGAGAAACTGGTCGCGGTTCTTGCGGATGCGCTCAGGGCGCCAGACCTGCGGCATGTAGTTGGGGCCACGGTCGCCGACGTGAATGCCAAGGCGCATCATTTCATTGCGCTCATTGACCATGTAACGGCGGATGCTCTGGTAGACCTCGCGCTCCTGACTGGACAGTGCTTTTTCCTGCCTCGATCCATCGCCCCGGCGAAGCGCCCGGACAATGCGGCCATAGCTCTTTGGCTGCTCCTGTTTGATGCTGCCAGTCGACTCCCTGGCCCAAGCTCGAACCTTTCCGTCTGCGTCTGGAAGTGCGCGAAGCGCATGATGGATCGGCATGTACTTCTTCGCGAACTGATTGTGCAGGTCCGGGAAGTGACCCTTGTACCAGTCAGCAACCCAGCGTGCGCCAAGGTCGCGCATCCTCGAGGACTGAGACTGGAGGAACCAGAACGGCGACTGCTTGCGCATCGACTGTTCTTCTTTGGTGTCGAGACGGCGCCCGCGCATCTTCGACATGACTGCGCTGGTCAGCGAAGGTGTGGCGCCGCGAGTCTCGAGCGACTCACCAAAGCGGCCCGGATTGATTGACTCGATATTCTCCACGTTCTCGTTGATGATGCTGTCCACTACGGCGCCAACTTCGCCCTTGGGCAGTCCAGCGCTGTCTCGGTAGTAGAGGCGCTCATCCGCAGCGTCAAACTCGGCTGCCTCGATGTGCTTGACGTTGCGGGAATCAAATACAACCAGCCCGTCGTAGACCTTCTGGGACGGTTCATAGGTGTTTCCATTGGCCATGACGTCTGCGTCAGTCGTGTCGACGCTGTTTCGGTGCGTTGCCAGAAGACCGTCATAGCCCATGTCATCCAGCATCTCGTTGATCTCTGTCTTGGCTTGAACCTGGCTTCGGCCGGAACGCTCAAGGACATTCACGAGTGCCTTATAAGTCTGGGCGCCATCTTTCGGGCCGTCGCTGAAAGTGCGAACAAGTGCCCTGTATCCGTCGTTGTTAATGATCTCGACCATGTTCATGTAGTCGAGCATCGACCGAATCAACGGATCATCAATGGAGTCGAAGCGCGCCGTCTCCCGGAAGTCTGCGGGATTGCGGACGCGCGTGTAGAGCGGCATGACGAGCGGGTCAGGCTCGACGCCTGCGGCGGCAAGACGCTTGACGATTGCCTGCTCCTGATCGACCGCTTCGTCCATGATGGTCCGCATCGTTTCGAGGACCATGTCGGGCTTGCCTTCAGCCTTGGCCTGGCCATAATTGGCGCGGCCATCGGCGATCTGGCGACGGACCTGATTCAGCGTAGCCGCGTCTAGGACCAGCTCGTTTTTCTTCTCCTGCGGAAGATCGAGTTCGTCGATCTGGCTCTCGAACGCCCGCTGAGTCGGGCGCCGTGAATAGACCTGATTGGCAACCTCCGGGTTGTCGGCCAGGTAGACGCCAGGGCCAAAGTTGCCCTGATCGCTCACGCGAAGGACTGCGTCAGGGTTGGCGTCACGGCGCAGCTTATCGCCTCGAGGCGTGCCATGGTAGTACGGCACGAAGCTGTCAGACTCCGCGTCGTAAGAAAGCCCGTCGCCAACGTAAGCCTTGATCTTCTGAAGCCTTGCGGCCGGGGAAGACATGATGCTGTCCATAACAGCATCAGGCGCCTCAATCGGCGACATTGCAGGCGACTGGATACGGCTGATTGATACTGGCGACTGGCGCGGGCGCTCGTGCATGTCGCCATAGAACAGGAGGCGCCGGAACTGCTGTTTGATGTCGTTCCGGCCAATCATGCCGTTGACCACGTAGGCAACGTATTCGACGGCACGGTCAATGGCACGTCCAAAAGAGCTGCGCAGCGTCAGGTCGCCAACGTCGCCGTCGACTGCCGCCCGGTGAATGTCCCCCTTGGCAACACGCTCGCCCATGTACTGAGCCAACTGCTCGGCGAACCACTCCTCGGCAAGCAGGTCTTCCTTCGTTGCCGTGATCCGATTCTGGTACTTCGGGCCATAAGCGGCCTCAACACGCTTTTTCGTGCTGTCGTTGGCGAACCGATAGCTCTGGCGGATCGCATCAATCTCGCGCTCCCCAAGGATGCCGGAGCGGGCGACGACATGACCGATCTCGTGCATGACGTCGAACGGTGAGACGTTCCCTTTCGTCAGGCCAATGGCCATGCGGCGCATGTCACGGCGAAGCGTTTTGAACTCGGGCGCCCGCATGTCAGCAAATACAGCATTGCCGACGCTCGTCGGATCGACTCCAGCGAGCTGGGCGATGTCACTGCTGGTCATGACATTACTGTCCTGGATCGTCCCACGGGCAGCCTTGCCCATGAGATTGACCATGCGGTACGTCATCGTCCGAAGCGTCTGCTCGACTTCAGGGTCGCGATGCGTCATGTAGGAAAGCAGCTCACGAACCGATGCGCGGGCGCTCGGCGGGACTGCGTCATTCGTGGCAAGGCCAATGTCGTCGGCCTGCTCCTGTAGGATCGAGCGGTTCGTCTGGCTGAAGACAGGCTGGATCAGCTTCTCGCCAGTCTTCTTGCGCTTCTTGTTGGCTTCTCGGCGACGGAGCTCGAACGAGAGACGGTCGATCTGATTTGAGTCGGACCCTGTAAGCGCCTCAAGCAGCGCAGATTGCAGGTCGGACCCTCCCATGTTCCGAATCTCTGGGGTGATGGCCACCTTTTTTGAAGGAAGCGGAGCAGCCTTTTCCTTGCGAAGCATCTGGATGGCGATCTGGTCGCCGCGCTTTGTGCCGCGATGCTTCATGTACAGCGAGCGAAGATCGTCGAGCGACTTGGTCTTCAACTCCTCTGCAACAGCCGGATCAGTCTTTACGGCTGCCCTCGATGCACGCTTTGCAGGCGGCGTCTTGGCCGTCTTCCTCGCTTCGCGGCTTGCAGCCTCTTTCTTGCGAGTCTGTTTTTTCTTTTCAGCGCGGACTTCCTTTGACGGCGGTTCGGCCTGGGACCCTGCGGACTCAGTTACTTCAGGACGGTGGCCAGGGACCATGTTTCCCGATTCTTTCCGCCGGTAAGAAGCCTCCATGGCTGTTTGCAGATTGCGAACAAGACGGCTGACCGACGCGCCTTCCGGCTGCTTGATGCGGGCAGGAAGACCGCGCTCGGGAGTAAACTGGCCAGCGTAGCCGTTGTGATAGTAGTCCCTGAGCATGTCAGCGACTGCCTGCGGGTCCTCGACTTCAATCGCACCCATGTCCACCCATTCGGGCGGAGTTCTTGATAAATCGCCAGCGCCATCTTCCGATGCAAACGGCTTGCCCGACACGATCTCGTTGATGTCGTCGACTCGCTGATTGATGAGCCGGATGTAGCGCTTGAATGGGTCAAATACGCCGGTGTTCGGACGCTCCTCTGTGCTGCCTCGAGGGGCAGTTGAAAGGAGATAACGGACCAGTTCGCCATGGGCGGTGATGATTGCGTCAGCACTGTCCCGATTGAATGCGTCGTCGATGTCCCTCTGTAGCTGCTGCAACTCGACATACCGCTTCTGGATATGGCGACCAAATTCGGACGATGGCTGAGAGTCGACGCCAAGGCGGACTTTCTGCGCTTCTTCAGGTGGCAGAATCTTGGCGAACAGCGGCTCAAGGTCCGCATCAATCTTGGCGCCGTGATAGAAGCGGTCGAATACCGCCTTCACGTAGCGCGTGATCTGCCGCCAGAAAGACTCGTCTTTCATGATCTCCGGCGCCTGGCCACGCATCGCCCAGAGCTCAAACTGGTTGGCGAACAGCTCCTGCGGAGACTCCATCGAATTGGAGCGGAGGACGTTTGTGCCGCCATTTTCGTCTCTGAAGGTCTGGCGGCCAGGCTTCGGAACAGCTTCGTCGATTGCATCCCGGTCCAGGCTGCCGCTTTCCTTGTAGTAGCGCTCGGCGCTACGCCAGAAGTCAGCGCGGTCTTTCGGCGTGAGAATGTTGAAGTACGCCCAATGGGCGACTTCGTGATAAAGCGTTGCCAGACTGGGTGTTATGGAAGTCTCGTCAGGGGTAAGCCGGATAGCTTCACTGATCCTGCCATCCTGAGTCCCCGAAATGCGGAGCGAATTCTTGCCTTCTCCGTCAATAAACTCAGGTGCCCGGTTCGGATTGCCACCGAGGCGGGTCAACAGGTCCTCGGCGGCACGAACCTCCTCAGTGTTCAGGCCACTGAAAAGGCTGCGTACAGAAGCAATCGACTCGTCGCGGCTTGTCGCGTTGAGGGTGAAGCCCTGCGGTGCTTCAGACTGGATGCGCTCATAGAGAATGCGAAGCCTTTCGGACTTCTCTCTGTGCAACTCAAGAGTCGGCTCCCAGCGCTTGCTCTCCGTTGCTCTCGCGGCAAGGTAAAAGTCTGCGAGCGTGTAGTCCTTGTTCTCGGGGTCTCGAGAGAATTTTGAGTGAGAAAGCCTTATGGCCATCCCCTCGTCTTCGGTGACATCCGTGATCCTGTAGTCGCGGAGATCATCGACATTGAGCGGTCGGCCAGCACCTGTAGCATCGCCCGACTCGTAGAGGCCGCCAGGCTGAGGCGTTTCCCCGGTGTCTGTCTGCTCTAGCTGATTGAAAAGACGCTGACGAGCGCCTCGGCCTCGGACGGCGGACTGGCGCGGCGCGTACCGCGCTTCCCAGTTTGCCGGGTCTGACTTCGGACCCTTGCTACCAATGATGCGGCGAATATCTCCACCCTCATCGGCCTGGCGTGGAGACATCATCCGAACGTCGCTCGGGTCTGTCTTGCTCCTGACGATGAGCAGCTTGTCGCCCCGTGTCAGCGGAATTGCTTCTGGCGCGACGGTCTCTGTGTCTACAGGGCGGGCAACCTGCGGCTCGGGTGTGTCCCCGTTGTCGTTCGCCCGCTTGGTGTCTATCGCCTCGCCACGACGGATAGCGGCGACTGCATCCATGAAGCCAGATGAGTCACCTGACCGGGCGTACTCCGCCATCAGGTCTCGAATCCTGGCTTCAGTGTCTTCAGGCGTTTGCTCCTGGGTCGGCGTCCGATCCTTGGATTTCTGCGGCCCGTCACCACGGACTTCCATGGCCAGTTCGCGTGACTCGTAAGCGCGGCCGGTCATCGGGTCAGCGTAAGCGGTCTCGCCTTTGCCGAAATTCTTCGTGCCTTCCTCGCGAGTCATGACCTTTGTTCGGCCCGTCGTCTGGAATGGCGTGATTCCATTGCCCTGGCGAGCCTTGATGAGCGCCGCTTCAAAGCCAAATTCGCTTGGCCTGACCTGATTGCCACCAGTGACGGTGTACTCTGAGTCGCGGCCAATTCGGGTGCCCCGGCGCAGGAAAGACTGGATACGGCCGGTGTTGGTCCGGCCAGCCTGGGTGAGATTGCCAGCCTCCTCGGTGCGGCGCCCGGTGTTGCGGATCGTATCGCCGCCAGTAGTGGCCTGCGCTTCACCAGACTGAATCTCACCGCGCGCAATCGTATCGGCGGCCTCGTCGGAAAGGTCCGGGTTGTTCTTCCTGATCTCTCGCTTGCGGCGAAGGACTTTCTGCTGGAACGTCTTTGTCTCACCGTCGATATTGCTCCGACTGGCGTTATCGACTGAGTCTTCCGCATCGCTGCGCTTTTTGATCTCGTCGAAAAGCGCCAGCATGTCCTGCGGGTCGGTCTCCCAACCCCGGCTCGAATCGCGGCTGGCGATCTCGATAAACTGGCGGACAACGGCATCATCCGCCTCAAGAATGCCGACCTCGTCGATAATCCTGGACAGTTCTTCCTGAGCTTTCTCCGCATAGGCGTCCTGCGCTTCCTGCGAGCGGGCCTTGCGGCGAACCTCCTCGGTAATGACGCCCTTGGTTACGGCGCCCGACTTGCTCTTGCTCTTGCCATCGAGACGGCGGTAATCAACGCCGTCGGCCAGGGCGCGGCCGCGCTGGCGAGTTGAAATTTTGACGTCTGATGGTGCGGGCAGATTCTTCTCTGGCGCTGCATCGACTTCTGGCTCTGCCGGTGCAGCCTCGGCCTGCGGTGTTGCTTCTGGCTGGCCACCCGTCTCCGCAGTTTCTTCAACCCGAGCAGCGCGCACGTCGCGCAGGACTTTCTTGATCTGACGCTCGGATCGCTGGATCAGACGACCGGAGCGGCCGTACTCAACACGGCCGGACGCAAGAAACGCCTGAAGGTCTGACTCGTTGAGACCCTCTTTCTCGAGCAAGCCAATGATGCGCTCACGCTGTCCATCGCTTGCATATCGGATGGGCTCGTTCTGTGTCTCTGCCTCTGGCTGGGCAGGCTCTGCCGCTTCAGTATCGGCTTCGGGGGCCTCGGGTGCCTCGGGCGCGTCGCCCGAACCCGTTTCAGGATCGGCGCCCTGTTCTGGCTGAGGCGAATCGGTTTCTGATTCAGGCGTGCCATCAGGTGACTCAGCGTTCATTTCTTCACGCATCGCCCGGATGCGCTCGAGAATGGCATCTGCATCCTCGTCAGAATCAGTCTGAGCCATGAGGACGCGAAGGCGGGAGAAGTCGTCTTCAAAACGCGAAAGTCGACGGTCCCGCTGCGACAGGGAACGAACGTCGTTCGTCTCGCCAAGGGCTGCGATCTCATCGCGCTCTTTTTTGAGACGCTCGACCATGCCGCGTAGCTGGGCAACAGCCTGAAGGCGCTGGCGTGTGTCTTTGATGAGGGCTTCGTCTGCGCCACTCATCTGCAAGTCGTCGATGTCTTTTCGGTAGGCGCTGATGTTTGCGTCAAGGACACGGTCTACGTCAGCGAACTCGCGGTCGATAGCCTGTTCCGGCGTTTCTTCCTGTTCGCCTTCCTGCTCGCCCTCGGCCTGCCCTTCCTGGCTTTCTGATTCCTGCGGAGTTCCTTCCTGGCCTTCTACACGAGAAGCTGTCCCACGGCTGATGATTGCTTCAACTTCTTCCGGGGCCAGCGTACTGATCTGCTCAGGCGTGTAGCCGAGTTCTGCTAACTGATCGGCCTGACGTGCGCCCTGACGGCCACCAAAAGCACCCGCCGTTCCACCAATAAGGCCACCAACACCGCCGCCAATACCAGCGCCAAACGCAGTGGCACCTGCCAGTCGCCCGGTGCTGAATTCTTCCTGAAGACCAAGCTGGACGTCCCTGACCTGCTGAGACGTATTGACGGCCGCTTCCTGGCCGCCACTAATGAGCGCCTCTGACTTGGCGCCTGTCTTGGCACCTTCCTTGATACCCGAACGAAGTGCGTTTTGGCCAGCTACCTGAGCCGTGCGGCCAGCAATCCGGGCTTTCGATAGGGCGTTGAGGCCAGGGACGAAATTGATTGGGTCAGAAAAAATGGCGGCAGCAGCGTCGATTGCCGTCTCGCCTGCGCTGCGCTCATCGCTATTCCAGAACCATGGCTGGCTACGGTAAGCCTTCTGGAGTCGACGGAGGCGGCTGCGTTCAGCCTCGCCTGCTGTCGTCGCTTCGACAGCATCCTTGGCAGCGCTTAACGTGTTGAGATCGCCCCAAATCTGATCGCTGTAGAACTTGTCGATCAGATCGTCGTCGTCGAGATTGTTGCCGTACTGTTCGCGGAGGTCCTGAAGAAAGCGTGGGTCCCGGAGGATGGCTTCAGGGTCAGGGTTGTTGGTGTAGTCATCACGCTCGGCGGGATCGAGCGTTACACGGTATTCGTTACCAATGCTCTGCGGGTTTTCAAAAATGCCCATCGCAGCGGTTCTCCAGTTATCCGTAGGCGATAACGCCTACGGTACTGGGGGCGCTGCCTATGGTCGTCCTATCGCCCTTCTCGCCGACGGTTCCCGGAAGTTGATTCAGGCGTGTCAGTGAGGTCGATATTCATGTCGCCAGACCCTCGCCGTGAAGACTGTCCGCCCATCGTTCGAGGCTGTACGAGTGTATCGCCCCTTAAAGCGCCGCTTCGGGTTCCTCCGATGCCAGACTGATCTACAGTTGCCTGACCTTCTTCCTGTCGAGACTGAAGCTGGACGGCCTTTTCGTCTTCAATCTGCACCTTCAGCTCTGCGGCGCGGTTGCGGGCCTGAGCGATAATTCGCTCGGCTTCACGCTGAAGCCTCGAGAATTCCTGCTCGCTCCAGCCACCGTCGCCAGGCTTCAGCCAGATGTTTCGGCTTTGACGGAACTGACGCAGCTTGGTGGCCAGATCGGCCTCAACCTGCTGGATTGTGCGCTGGTAGACCGCAAGCTCTTGTTCCTTTCTGGCAAGACTTTCTGCGTTCTCAACAGATTGCGCTTCAGATTCCAGACCGCTGGCGACGTTAGAAGTCAGCTCATCGCGAAGGAGTTTCGTGTTCTCCCGCATCGTTCCAGCAGGGAACGGATTGCCCGCTTCCATGATCTCGCCCTGACGGTCTTGTACGGGGCGAGCAACCTGACCGAAGGTCGGGTCGGCGGCAATCTCAGACACGGCGCTGGTGGGTGTGATTTCACCATCTTCCAGGCGCCCAAGAATGTCATTGCTCTGAATCGCGCGCTCAAACGCGCCCTGAACGGCTGAAGACCAGTCAAAGCGACGGGCCAGGTTGCTGGCAAGCGTTGCAACCTGCTCGTTAAAGAGCTGGTCATTCGTGTTGAACGCCCGGTCGACATTCTCTTGAGCGTATTCCTGAGCTGCCTCGCGGGAGTTGGCAGCCTGTTTCTGCTCGTACTCTGCGTAGCGCTGATCCTGCGTGCTTTGCATGTCACGAAGCATTGACTCGTAGGTCGCTTCAAGACCGCCTTCACTGAAAGCCAGCTCGTACTCACTCTCAGTTAGGTCGCGCTGGGCAATGTCACGCATGAGGCGAAGCGCTTCCTCTTTATTGCCGCCCCGGACAGCAGCCGAGATACCCGCCCCGATAGGGGTGTTCTCATTCATGAAAACGTCGTTCTTGAACTGCCGGACCAGCGCAAGACGCTGGCTGCGCCTCTTTTCTTCTTCCTGCTGCTGAAGGCGATTGGATCGCTCCTGAGCATTTTGATAAAGGCCGTTCAAAGACTCGTGGTCAGCGCTGGGGAACAGCTCTTTGACGGACTCGACGGGATTCGGGTCGCCCCTTTCAATCGCCGAATCGAGCGCATCGTTGATGGCCATCCTGTTTTTTTGAGCTTCCTGCTGGCGCCTCTTGCGATTCAACTCCTGGATGCGGCTGACAATCGGATTGAGGACAGTCTCGTTGCGGATGTTGAAAGTTTCCGCGATGTCTTTTGCGTCAACCTCCTCACTATCGACCATGTCGACATATTCACGAATCTCGGGAAGTCGGGCCCTGAGCTGTTCGTTGGCCAGCGTGTTGAGTCGGTTGGGCGTGATGTAGGACTGAAGCCTGTTCTTTCCGAACTGCTCCTCTGCTTCCTCGCCGCCAAGTCGCTCGATTAATGTTTCATAGGCGCTGTCGAAGTCGTCATCTTCCATGTTGAGCAAGACGTCGTCAGCCGTGCCCCGCAACTGGCCATCGGTCTGGCCACGGCGTTGCAGACTTTCCAGAAGGCGCTGTTCTTCCTGAGCCTGGCGGACCTTCTCGTTTTGATCGGCCAGCCCACGCAGGACTTCCTCGCTGGGCGCGCCGCCGCGAAGGTAGTTGCTTCCCATCCCATCGCCAGTGTACTGGTCGATGAATGACTGGTACTCATCGAAGGTCGCCGTGGGG
>Ga0102930_1000167_pt1 | contig 21421 bp, 22 predicted proteins | sample SalPon1_B_H2O_MG_FD_84514 | JGI IMG/M metagenome (GOLD analysis project Ga0102930, IMG submission 84514) | Salt pond water microbial communities from South San Francisco under conditions of wetland restoration - Salt Pond MetaG R1_B_H2O_MG | ecosystem: Environmental > Aquatic > Non-marine Saline... | reverse complement strand
TAAAAATGCTGCTTCATTATAAAACAAAAAACCACACCACTAAAGCTAGCTTATCACTAAATAATCTCGAACTTCAATTGCAAGCCAAAGCTTTCGGGTTTGTAAGATAGTTACAAACTACTATTGTGTTTTAGACTTCTTTTGTAAATGTACTGTTTCGAAGTCACAGACTTCGAAGTGCGTGGGCTTCTTGAGTGGTTTTATACTTTATAATATGGGACAGCAAGTTAGAAATATATAGAATTTATTGCATCCATGACTTGAATTTAGCTAAAATTACCACAAATATCAACTTAATACATTCTTACGGGCTGAAATCGGATATATGCTCCGCTTTGTTTTTGCGCTAATTTCTTAAGGTCTTCTTCTACCACTTGTAAAGCCCGTGGATAACCGCCGGTGGTTTGGGCGTCTTTCATCAAGATGGTCAATTCGCCGGCATGGTTGAGTTGGACCGTGCCGGGAAAAACCGGTGCTGTTAAAATGTCGCTTATTTGATGATCGATTGAACTTTCAACTTGAAAAGCCATTCTCGTCAGGTTATCAGCTAATTTCCAGGAGCGATTCAATAATTCTTGCTGATGTTTTTGGGTTAATTGATCTAATTCGGCTCCGGTAAATACATGTATCGTTTCATCATCATAATATTCGGTGTTGACTTTGACCTGAGCAAAATTTTCAGAATCAGATAAATGAAAACCCGATTTCACCGGGAAAGTAACATTTTTGGGCAATCGGCTATTTTGAGTCAGGGACGGATGAAAAGATCGGCTGCCTTCGATAGATGTTGTTTGAATGTCACCGGAAAAGGTCAAATAAGCAAAATTACCCTTATTGATCTTTTGAATATCCAATTCTTGTCCGGCTTTAACCTCAAAGGCTTCATTCAGCGAAACAGCGGTACTGTCCAGATAAACATCAGCGTCTAATGCGGTGATGGCGACCAGCAGATCTTGATCAAATTTTAATTTTGGTCCCAACTTAAATATTTCAACTAAAGCGGCGTTTTGGGCTTTACCTACTAAAAGATTGGCCATACCGCTCAAATATTCATCCATAACCCCGCTTACCGGAATGCCTTTACGGGCGCATAGCGGTCTTCCGGCATCTTGTATCGTATCATATAATCCTTGCCTGATGACCCTAAAACTCATGTTAAATCTATCTCTTTATCTTGATTTTTGATGGCTTGATGTTCTTCTTTTGATATCGGATAGAAAGATAGCCTGTCGCCCGATTTCAATAAAGGTTCCACTTCATCACTAAGCTGTAAAAGATCGATGGGCGAATTCCCGATAATCTGCCAGCCGCCGGGCGATTCTACCGGATAAATACCGGTTTGACAACCGGCGATTCCTACATCGCCTTTTTGAATCCTACTTCTCGCCTTCTCTTTTCGGGGAGCGCAAATTCGCTCGTCTAATCCACCTAAATAAGGAAATCCCGGTAAAAAACCGATAAAGTAAACCTGATAAACCGGCGCATGATGGCGATCGATAACTTCTTTTTCCGATAATTGATTGATCTGCGCGACTTCGGCTACGTCTTTAGCAAATGGCTGTTCATAGCAAACGGGTATCTTGACCTTGGCATTTTCTTTTCCAGCCGATACATTGTCGCTCAGATGAACCGATGCCAGTATTTCTTCGAGTTGATCCGCTTCTTCCCTGATGGATGGTGGATGATCAAGGAACTGAACAGCGATCTCTGCATAAGTATGAAAAACTTCTACCTCTTGGTCTTGCTTTTCATAATAATCGATCAGATAATGGCTTAGTTTCCTGATATGTTGCCCTAATTGCTCATCAATAACCGACTCATAACGAATGCTCAATCGTTTATAATCGATAATGCTGACGCTAGGTTGATAAGCTGGCTTATTGTTCATCACTTAGAGCAAATTGAAGGTTTTCTACAATAGCATTTGAATCACTATGAACGCATAAGGTATCAAACTGAAGGCTTAATTTTTTACCATTAATCGTGGTGATTTGCGCTTTATCGGCTAATTCATCAAGGCGCTTTTTGAATACTTCTTGATCGGTTATAAGCGAAAATGCATCTTTTCTGGGTACTAATGACCCATCATCCTGATAATTTCGATCGGCAAAAACCTCAACCCAATATGGATAATTTCGGGCTTGAGCTTCCTGATGTATAGCCGAATGGGGTGCCACCAAAATTTCTACAGGTTGTTCAAAAGTTTGCTCTAAGAGATTTAACCAGGAATTGGCCAATTCTTTATCGAAGTGTAAATCATTATAAAACCTTCCGTGCGGTTTGATGTGATCCATTTCAACGCCTTTTTGTTGACAGCAATCCTTCATCAATTGAATTTGAGCGGCCAGCGACTCCATCAGCATTTCCTGAGAAATATTTAAAGCCGATCGCCCAAAATTCTCTTGATCCGGATAAGAGGGATGCGCACCAACCTTTACCTGATGCTTTGTAGCCAACTCTAAAGTTTGATCAATGCTCTGTCTATCGCCGGCATGACCGCCACAAGCTATGCTACAGCGCGTAAGATACGGCATTAATGCAGCATCGTTTTTACTACCTTCCCCTACATCAGCGTTAAGCGATAATTTGTTTTTCATGAAAACAGATATATCACAAAGATAGGGAAGTTGTAATAGTTTTCGTTTAATTTAGGGATACTAAGCACAAGCCATACTATGCAATTGCTGATTTTTTCTTTTTAAAATTTACCTTAGTGTGTTTGAAGAAACATATGAATAAGCACCTTATTAAATTAAAGCAAACACATTTTTTACGCTTTATTTTTTGAGTCGATAATAATGGTAACCGGACCATCATTAATCAGTGAAACATCCATCATTTTACCAAATTGACCACTTTCAACTTTTAATGCACTTTCTGTTTTCAGCCGATCAATTAGTAATTCATACAAATATTCTGCTTTTACAGGCGCTGCAGCTTTGATAAAACTGGGTCTATTGCCTTTTTTGGTGGAAGCATGAAGTGTAAATTGACTTACTACAAGCAATTGACCGCCAATATCGTGAACGGATTGATTCATGGGTTTATCATCATCCGGAAAAATGCGCATATTCAGGATTTTTTTGCTAAGCCAGGCTATATCTTCTTCGTCATCGGCATCCTCTACACCAACAAGTAACAATAAGCCCTGGTTGATTTGTCCAACTATTTGATGTTCAACTTTTACTGATGCTGATGTTACTCTTTGTATGACAATTCTCATAATTAGCTATTATAAAGAGGAATATCTCTTGTTCTTGCTTTATCAATACGAAAATAAGGAATTCTATTAAGCGCGAAAATGGAAGTTTAATGTTCAATTAATCTAGTCCGATTAGGATACGAAATTTTACATATAAGACCTGTTAAGCAAAATGCGTTATTTTGGATTAAAACCAAACCGTAGATGATCGATTACATAATCATAGCGATTTTTTATATAAAAATTAAGCAGCTCAAATTGCACATTATAAGAACAAAGCATAGATTTTAAACAGACAATAATGAAAAGAAATGGAATTTTTATCAACCTATCATTCTAAAAGTGCAGATCTGATCACCCATAATAACTAAGATTTAATGATAAATATCTTTGCGGTAATTATCTTCTTCAGAATGCAATATTTTTAAATAGCTTTCATATCTAAAAAAAGGAATCTCATCAGCTTCAACCGCTTCTTTAACAGCGCATTTAGGTTCTTTATCGTGCAAGCAATTATTAAATTTACAATCTTCCTGATAAGAGCGAAACTCCGGAAAATAATCAGCTATTTCAGAATTATCAAAATCAACTAAACCAAAGCCTTTTATACCGGGCGAATCTATAATTTGAGCGCCAAAATCTAAATCAAACATCTCAGCAAATGTCGTAGTATGTTTTCCCTGAATATGTTGTTCGGAAATCTCTTTAACATTTAGTTGCAGCTCTGGTGCGATCAGATTAATAAGTGAACTTTTCCCCACCCCACTATGACCGGCAAATAAAGAGGTTTTACCTTTCATCAACTTCATCACCTGATCGATATTCCGCTCATTGACCACCGATGTTCCCACACAGGTATATCCAATCTCCCGATAGGTGTAAACTATAAACTTCATCTCCGCAAATTCATCCAAATTGTAAGCATCCAGTTTGTTAAAAAGCAACTTAACCGGAATATCATAAGCCTCGGCCGCTACTAAAAATCGATCGATAAAAGTCGTTGAGGTTGGCGGATTGTTGAGCGTAATCATTAAAAAAACCTGATCTATGTTTGCCGCTAAAATTTGAACTTGTTTTGACAATTTCACTGACCTTCTGATAATATAATTCTTCCTATCATATATTTTTTTGATCAATCCAACGGTTTCATCGCCTTTTTTTTCCAATTCAATATCTACAAAATCACCCACCGCTAATGGATTTGTTGATTTCAAACCCTTGAGCCGAATTTTCCCTTTGAGTTTACAATGATGAAACTCATCATTTACTTTAACTAAAAACCAGCTACCGGTTGACCTGTAAACTTGTCCCTGCATGTTTTCGAATGTGATTTAAAATGTGAAACTAAGATATTCTTGATAATTGACCTCTTTTTCCTAAAAATAAATTATGATTAGTCCTAACAAACTAAGATAAAAGATTTTTGATATAAATTTTAATTATTTCACTTTCTGTTTATTATATCAATTCAACACATTAGTAAGATACTGTAAAAATAAACATATCTAATGGCTTAATGAAGATATTTTAAATTTACTCAGATGAGTATAGAACTCTAAATAAAAAAAAGCCATATAATTCAACTTATTTGTAACAAATTCAGATATTTGTCGTCTTACAAAAAAAATCAATTTTGGCAGAAAGAATACTCCAATTAGATCAGCTTACAAAAAAATACGGCAACTTAACCGCTGTCAATAATTTATCATTTAATATTGAAAAAGGGAATATTTATGGTATTTTAGGTCCGAACGGTAGTGGAAAGTCAACTACTCTGGGGATGATACTTAATGTGGTGAATCCGTCATCCGGAAACTTTAGATGGTTTGAAAGCGATATGCCTACTCATGATGCTTTAAAAAAAATAGGCGCCATCATTGAAAATCCCAATTTTTACCCCAATATGTCGGCGTATGAAAATTTGAAACTCGTTTGTAAAATCAAAGAGTTAAATGAGGCTACTATTGATGATAAGCTTGAGATAGTAGGTTTATTAGACCGTAAAAATGATGTGTTTAAGCAGTTTTCACTGGGCATGAAACAGCGTTTAGCCATAGGATCTGCTTTGCTAAATGACCCGGAAATATTGATCTTAGACGAACCTACTAACGGCTTAGACCCGGCCGGAATTCATCAAATAAGAGAAATCATCACCAAAATTGCTAATCAAGGGACTACCATTTTATTAGCCTCTCACCTATTAGATGAAGTAGAAAAAATCTGTACACACGTAGTCATTCTTCGGGAAGGTAAAAACCTTTATACCGGTCGTGTAGATGAAATGAATGCTACCCATGGCTTTATTGAAGTAGCGGGAGAGGATACTGATAAAATAAAAAGCTTCCTGCAATCTTGTGATGAGATAGGTAAAATAAAGGAAATGCCTAAAGGTTTGATAAAAGCTATACTCAGCCAGCCTTTAGAAGCATCTACACTCAATCAAAAAGCCGCTCAACAAAATATCTTTTTTAATCATTTGATCAAACGCAAAGAAAGCTTAGAAGACAGCTTCCTGGAAATCACTAAAAATTAACGTCATCATGCTCAGATTATTTAACATCGAATTTTTCAAGTTCAAACATTCCCGATCAGCTAAAGTTTTAAGCATCATCTATTTTGGTTTGTTTGCCTTTATCGCTCTATTTTCTTCTATCAGATTCAATTTTGGTGTGGTAGATTTTAGGTTGGCAGAACAAGGTATTTTTAACTTTCCATATATCTGGCATTTTAATGCTTATTTTTTGGCTATTCTTAAAATATTTCTTGCCATTGTCATTGTTTCCCTCATGTCTAGTGAATATACCAACAGAACTTTAAAGCAAAACCTGATTGACGGAATGAGCAAATGGGAGTTTATTCAATCTAAGTTTTCCATGATTATTGGGCTTTCATTTGTATCAACTCTGGTTTATTTTATAATCAGTTTAATATTGGGCTTATCTTTTTCAGATTTCACTGAAGCCTCGATTATTTTTAGCGATATGGAGTATATAGCAGCATATTTTGTCAAATTAGTGGGCTTTTTCTCGCTTTGTATGTTTTTAGGAATTTTAGTCAAGCGATCAGCTTTTGCTTTAGGTTTTCTATTTTTAGTTTGGGTCTTAGAAGGTATCATCCGATTATTTATCAACTATCAGGCCAAGCCCCTGGCATTCTTAAAACAGTTTTTGCCTTTAGAAGCTATGAGCAACTTAATTGTAGAGCCGGTTACTAAATTAGATGCCATTAGTACCGCAGCTAATCAACTCAATCCTGAATTTGAAAAGGATTATAGCGTACCCATTACATCCTTACTTATCGTATTGGCATGGACAGCAATTTTTGTTTTTGGATCATATAAATTGTTACAAAAACGAGATTTGTAAAATATTGTTTTATATTTGAGGAAAAGAGTTTTATGCGTTGCTGTCTTGCGATTATCATACTGCTTTTCCCTTTGCTCAGTTTAAGTCAGGGTGAAGCTAATAATTGGTTTTTTGGGAATAATGCAGGTATAAATTTTTCCACTTCGCCGCCTTCGGCTGTAAATAATGGTCAATTAGCTACTAATGAGGGATGCTCCTCCATTTCTGATTCTTCCGGTAATTTGTTATTTTACACAGACGGGCGTAGCATTTGGGATCAGAATCATAACATTATGCCTAATGCTGATTACTTTGGAGGGACCGGCTTAAATGGTGATCCGTCCAGCACCTCAAGTGGGTTAATTGTTCCACATCCATCTAATGATGATTTATATTACGTATTTACTGTAGATGAACCTCATCACGACAATGCCTATGCTTATCCTAATCAGGGTCCGGCAAACCCGGATGGCTCGCCGGCTTCTTTCTATTCAGACGTTACCACTCATTCTGTTCCTCAAGATGATGATGGATTTAACAACGGACTTAATTTTTCCATCGTAGATATGTCTTTGCGAAACGGCTTGGGCGATGTTGTACAGGGAGAAAGAAACAACGAATTAATCACCTATAACCCAAATGATAGCCAAGAAATCAAGTATAAATGTTCAGAAAAAATAACAGCCGTTCAAGGTGCTGATTGCTCTTCTACCTGGCTAATAAGTCATTTTATTGACAAATTCTATGCTTTTAAAATAGATGAAAATGGGGTGAATGAAAATCCGATTATATCACAAACCGGCCCAATCGTACCTTTAAATGGCTACAGAAGAAGTGCTATAGGCTACTTAAAAGCATCTCCGGATGGTAGTAAGCTAATCGCTGCTAATAATACTACTCAATATAATCAAATTGGCCTTTCTGATGCCGGTGATGGTAATGTCTATTTATATGATTTTGATAATGATTCCGGACAGGTATCTAATGCCATTTCGCTTATCGAAGATGTCAATGCTTATGGCGTAGAATTTTCAGCAGATGCTTCTAAAGCTTACGCCACAGTAAACAGATCACCCGAAAATTTAAGTTTGTTACAATGGGATTTAGAAGCTAATGATATCAGTGCTTCACAAACACCCATCAATGGGGTATCTGGCCAGGTTGCTTCCGCTTTACAATTAGCTCCTAATGGAAAAATTTATAAAACGGTTTTCGGTAGTACTACTTTAGCTGTCATCAACAATCCTAATAATCAGGCAGCTAATGTTAATTACACAGAGAACACGAACGCTGAAGCTATTGAATTATCCAGTGCTGCAACTTTTGGTTTGCCGCCTTTTACTCAATCATTGTTCACCTCTAGAATCGATATTATTGATGATATATCTGATGAAATTGCTACTGAAGCAAACCTTTGTTCGGATACCTCCATGACCTTATCTTATGATGATATTAGCGGCGCCACCTATAACTGGTTTAGAGAAGGTAATCCACTCAACGAAACTTCTAATCAAATTAGTATTCAAGCGCCGGATAATGTAAACTTTCCATTTCAAGAAACCTACACCTTAGAAGTTGATCTAAACGATGGGAGTTGCCCATTAAGGGGAATTGCCAATATCACCTATTACGAAGTCCCCCAAGCTAATAATTCCGATTTGGTTAGTTGTGTTACTGATTTAGACAACCAAACATCCCAATTTAACTTAACCGAAGCCGAAAATGATTTAATCCCTGACAATGGCGTAGGTAGTAATTTTAATTTTAGTTATTTTACAAGTTTAGGTGATGCACAAGATCAGATCAATCCGATAGCTAATACTTCAGACTACACCAATACTTCAGCACCACAAATCATATACGTACGTGTAGAAAACAATACTACAGGTTGTGCTGATATCAGTGAGCTAAGCCTGCAAGTTGATGATATAGCTATTATAGACGAGCAACTGAATCTTTGTGATATTCATGAAGACGGCATTAGAAGTTTTGATCTTACCGAAATCAATGATGAGAACAATTTAGAGGTTATTAATTTTTATTTAACCGAAAATGAAGCCTTAGAGCGAGTAAACCCCATTCAAAATACAACTGATTTTAGCATCACAAACCCGTATGAGCAGGATATTTATTTTAGAAATAATCAAAATGATTCCTGTGATGACCTGGGAATACTTACATTAAATGTAGATGAATTACCGGAAGTCAACGAAAATAAGGAAGTTATTTATTGCACAAACACATTTCCGGAAACCATCAACATCAACTCTACCTATGTAGATAACACCAGTGGATACAGCTTTTTATGGGAACCTACCGGTGAAACAACTCCCCAAATAGCAATCAATGAAGTCGGGGAGTATACTTTCACCGTTTTAGATGAGTCTACCGGTTGTCAAAACACCCGGACTTTTAGCGTTGTTCCGTCAAATATTGCATTTTTTGAATTAGAAATTGAAGAAGTTCAGGCAAATAATACTACGGAAGTCATTATACTTCCAGAAAGTTTAGGAGATTATGAATATGCCATTGATAACATAAACGGTCCATATCAGGATGAAAATATTTTTGAACAAATACCCATGGGCGTTCATACAATTTATGTACGAGATAAAAATGGCTGTGGCATTAGCTCTAGAGAGTTTGGTGTATTAGGCATACCGGAATATTTCACCCCAAATCAAGACGGCTATAACGATTACTGGCAGTTAGAAGGTTTGTTTAAAGATTCAGATTTTGAAGCTGTAATTTATGTTTTTGATAGATATGGTAAATTACTAACCTCCTTTTCACCGCGCTCTAAAGGCTGGGATGGTTATTATAACGGCAATCCTATGCCTTCTAATGACTATTGGTATCGCGTAGAGTTAGCTAATGGAAAAGTGTTCAAGGGTAATTTTACATTGAAGCGGTAAATTTTATAATTATAGGAAAAGTTATGTGTATTTTGAAACTTCGTACCAAATTAACCTCATTATATCTTTAACAAATTATAGCTCGAAAACAGAAATGAATAAGTCAAATTATTCCTATATAAATCAATTAAAGTTTAGTAGACTTATCCGACCAAGATATGAGATCTTACATAAACTTTAAACGGCTTAATATCAGTTAATTAAATATAATAAAAGCAATTTATTAAAGTTCTAGCATTTACATACTATAGAATGGGGATTATAAAATTAAGCAGCTCAAATCGCTCATCATAGTAAAACGCATAGATTGTATAGATCGTTATTGGACAATAATAATTTTTACTTAGATAAATATTTCCACAATTTGCTTGTAATGTTAAAAAATTGTAACATTACAACACAATTTTAGTATATGGAAAGTCAATTATCTGATGAAAATAATGAGAAAGTAATAGATAACCCGCGACTAAGTATTTATGCTGCATTACTACCCGTTGTTGCTTTAGTAGGAATGTTAGCTTTTAATGTATTTGTTTTTGGCGATGATGCTTTAAGTGGTTCAAATCAATTTATCTTACTGTTAGGCGGAGCTGTAGCAGCCCTGGTAGGTGTTTATTATCAGGTAAGTTACAAAACCATGGTAGAAGAAGTATCACAAAACATCAAATCTACTACCGGCTCCATTCTTATTTTGCTTATGGTAGGTGCCTTAGCCGGAACCTGGCTACTCAGTGGCATAATTCCTACTATGATCTATTACGGATTACAATTGCTAAGTCCTGGTATATTTTTAGCAGCTTGTGTAATAATTTGCGCTTTGATATCAGTGGCAACAGGCAGCAGTTGGACTACTTCAGCCACCGTTGGGATCGCTTTAATTGGAATTGCAAAGGCATTAGATATTTCAATAGGAATGACCGCCGGAGCAATACTTTCCGGCGCCTATTTTGGAGATAAACTTTCACCGTTGAGCGATACAACTAACCTGGCGCCTGCCATGGCCGGAACTGATCTTTTTACGCACATTCGCTATATGACTTTTACAACAGTTCCTACCATAATTATAACTTTAATCGTTTTCATCATTATTGGATTAAATTTAAATACCAATGGTAATGCGGATATTCAGCCTATACTTACATCTATAGAATCTTGTTTTAATATTTCGCCCTGGTTATTTGTAGTTCCCATTATCGTCATCGCAATGATAGTGGTCAAAACGCCACCCTTAATCGCCCTCTTAATCGGAACATTATTAGCTGCCTTAGCAGCTTTGATCTTTCAACCTAATTTGGTTTTGTTAGTATCCCAAGCGGAAGAGCTGAATTTTATGACAGGTTATAAAGGCATTTTAACTGCAATAACCACTGATATTGATATACCGACTGCTAATAAATTATTAGAAGACCTCTTTGTTGCTTCCGGTATGGCCGGCATGCTTTCAACTATTTGGCTGATTATTTGTGCTATGGTTTTTGGCGGTATTATGGATGCAATAGGAGCTTTGTCTAAAATAAGTGAAGCTTTGCTTAATCTTTTCCATACCACTTTTGGTTTATTTACCAGTACTGTGGTCAGCTGCTTAGCTTTAAATGCAACTGCCTCAGATCAATACTTAGCTATTGTAGTTCCCGGGAAGATGTTTAAAAAAGCCTATCAAGATAAAAATTTAGCACCTGAAAATTTAAGCAGAAGTTTAGAAGATTCCGGAACTGTTACTTCAGTACTAATTCCTTACAATACATGCGGAGCTTATCACTCTGGTGTATTAGGAGTTCCGGTAGTTGATTATTTATTTTATGCCATTTTTAATTACTTAAGCCCGTTTATGACACTTACATTTGCAGCATTTAAAATTAAAATTAGACAATTAAAAACCCCAATTAATGCCTAAAGTAGACATTTTAGCCATAGGCGCTCATCCGGATGATATAGAACTCAGCTGTTCGGGCTTATTAGCCAAAGAAATTGACAGAGGTAAAAGCGTGGCTTTATTAGACTTAACACAAGGAGAATTAGGAACTAACGGCGATGAAAAGACCCGTAAACAAGAAGCTTACAATGCGGCCACAACTCTTGGGGCCACAACTCGACGAAATTTAGCGATGCCGGATGCTTTTTTTGAAAACAATAAGGAAAACCAAGTCTTAATCATTGAACAAATTCGTGATTTTCAGCCGGATATAGTTTTATGCAACGCACTTGATGATCGTCATATTGATCATCCAAAAGCTGCTAAATTAGTACATGATGCTTGTTTCTTAAGTGGGTTAGCGAAAATTGAAACGCAATTTAATAATCAACAACAGCTTAAATGGAGACCTAAGCATGTATTACATTACATACAATGGTATGATATGGAACCGGATGTAATCATTGATATTTCCGGTTATATCCATAAAAAAATAGAAGTTGTTAAGGCTTATCAATCTCAATTTTATCAGCCCGGATCACAACAATCTAAAACCCCTATATCTTCTAAAAATTTCTTTGATAGTGTAGAATACAGAGCCAGAAACTTAGGTAGGATTATTGGAACTGAACATGCAGAAGGTTATTTGGTAAAAAAACCTATTGCTATTAATTCTGTTGATGATTTAATTTAAAGAAAGTTTTACATTTGAAATAATTGATTAAATTTGCAATTCTAAATGGTGGTCGTAGCTCAGTTGGTTAGAGCATCGGTTTGTGGTACCGAGGGTCGTGGGTTCGAGCCCCATTGACCACCCTAAAAAATCCCGCTTAATGCGGGATTTTTTTTATATCAAAAAACTACAGATAAAAAATATTAGACTAAAACCAAAACAGCTCAATGCTACTTTCTTTAATTCAGGGTCTAGTGCTTTTGGTTGTTTATTTTTGATAACTTTTATCATATGAATCATTAGCGGAACATAAACTATAAAAGCGAGATATAAATATGATTCCAACTGATAGAACCCGTAAAAAATCAACATGAGAGCCAATGAACAAAGTATCAAACTGATATGGTAAATTTTTGAACCCTGATCACCTAACTGTATAGCCAGCGTCATTTTCTTAGCTTTTAAATCGCTTTTACGATCTCTCATATTATTTAGATTTAGCACAGCCACACTTAACATTCCGATAGCTGTCGCCGGTAAAAAATACATAAATATGAAGCTTTGAGAATACAAGTAGAATACTCCTATAACGCTTACCCAACCAAAAAATAAGAAAACAAATAAATCGCCTAAGCCACTATAACCATAAGCATGCTTTCCTACGGTATATTTAATAGCTGCTACAATGCTTAACACAGCTAATGCAAAGTAGATGCCTAAGGCCTCTAAATTTTCAAAATTAAAGGCATAGCTAATTAGTAAAAAAGCCATAATCAGAGCGATAACTGCATTGACTATCACAGCTTTTTTGAGTGCTTTATCGGTTAAAGCGCCACTTTGAATGGCTCGTTGAGGCCCTAAACGGTCTTCATTGTCGGTTCCTTTAACACCATCTCCGTAATCATTTGCATAGTTTGATAAAATCTGAAAACTTAAAGTTGTAGCAATGGCTAAAGCAAATATAATCCAATTGAAAGTATGTTCAACAACTGCAATTGCACTACCGGTGAGTATGCCTGCAATGGATAATGGTAATGTTCTAGGTCTGGCGGCTGATATCCAAACTTTAACAGCATTTCTCATTTTAAATTCCGGTATAATTATGCGGCGTTAATGATTTCATTTCCTGCTTTACAGAATCTTTTATCTTTAAATGATCTATAAAAGCATGAATTTTTTGTTGGTCAATTTTATCATTAGTCCGCGTAAGGTCTTTAAGTGTTTCATATGGATTAGGGTAGTTTTCCCTTCTCAATATAGTTTGAATAGCTTCTGCCAGGACAGACCAATTTTCTTCTAAATCCTGATTGATTTTTGATTGATTTAACTCTAATTTATTCAGGCCTTTTAAAGTAGATTGAAAGCTAATCAAGATATGTCCAAAAGGTGTTCCTATATTTCTTAAGACTGTACTATCAGTCAAATCTCTCTGAAGTCTGCTAATAGGCAATTTTGCTGAAAGATGCTCTAAAAGCGCATTTGCAATGCCTAAATTACCTTCGCTGTTTTCAAAATCAATAGGATTAACTTTATGCGGCATTGCAGAAGAACCTACTTCATTTTTACTGATTTTTTGCTTAAAATATCCCATAGAAATATATTGCCAGCAATCTCTATTAAAATCTATAAGAATGGTATTGATGCGTTTTAAGGTATCAAAAAATGCGCCTAAATGATCATAATGTTCTATTTGTGTGGTAGGAAATGAGTAATGCAGACCTAATTGATCTTCAACAAATGAACGCCCAAATGCTTCCCAATTTACGGATGGAAATGCTATGTGATGGGCATTATAATTCCCTGTTGCACCACCAAATTTGGCAGGCATAGGGAGATTTTTTAAAATATTGATCTGTTGATTTAATCGTTCTTTAAAAACCTTAAACTCTTTGCCTAAACGAGTAGGACTGGCCGGTTGACCATGTGTGCGAGCAAGCATAGAAGTCGATTTCCATTCTTCTATTTGATGATCAAGCTTTTCCATGAGTTTATTTATCATAGGTAAATAAACCTCATTATATGCTAACTTGATAGAGTAAGGAATCGCAGTATTATTAATATCTTGTGAAGTTAAACCTAAATGAACAAATTCTTTATAAGCTCCTAAATTTAGATTTTCTAACTGGTCTTTTACAAAATATTCAACTGCTTTTACATCATGATTGGTTATTTTTTCAGTTGATTTAATATTTTCAGCATCAGATAGGTCAAATGCAGCAACTACATTTCTAAGATTAGCTATTTGATCAGCTGAAAATGATGGTGCGGGTACTTTTTCCAGTTGCACCAATTGGATTAGATATTCGATTTCTATATGAACGCGATATTTAATCAGCGCAAATTCACTAAAATATCTACTAAGATCTTTGGTTTTATTATAATATCTACCATCAATAGGTGATATAGAAAGTAATTCACTCATAAGTTTATTTTGATTGGGTTAGCTGAGTATAAAGCTGTTTCATACCACTAACGGCCTTATCTTTAATTATTTTCAGGTTTTCAGTAGGTTGAACTTGTGGATCCGGATCAATCAAGTAAATTTTTGCATCTTGAGGTAGATCATTTATCAATCCGGCAGCAGGGTAAACTTGTAATGATGTACCAATAACTAGTGCGCAGTCAGCTTTTTCACAAACCTGCATAGCGGTAGGTATCATAGGAACAGCTTCCCCAAACCAGACCACATGCGGCCTTAATTGATTACCCTTTTCATCGGTATCACCTAAATGAATATCTTCCAATTGATCGTAAATTTTGCCCGAATCGTTTACACTTTTAGACTTGAGCAATTCCCCATGCAAATGGATGACATCACTACTTCCGGCTTGCTCATGTAAATTATCAACATTCTGCGTAATTACCGTAACTTCAAAATATTGTTCAAGGGCTGCAATATATTGATGAGCGTCATTAGGTTTTGCTTCCAGTAATTGTTTACGCCTTTTATTATAAAAATCTAGGACTTTTTTAGGGTTTTCTTCAAAAGCTTGGGGCGTTGCAATTTCTTCAATGGAGTGGTTTTCCCATAGTCCATCCTGATCTCTAAAAGTATTTAATCCGCTTTCCTTACTAACACCAGCACCACTAAGTACTACCAGTTTTTTCATAACTTTAGCGTTTTATAGCTTTATAATCTTCATAACAGCTGCCCATAGCATCTAGTACCTGAAGATCATTAGCTTCTTGAACGAATTTTCTTGAAAAGTTGCATCTTTTTAATATTTCTTCAATAGTCGTTTTATTAATTTGTAAAACAGCTGCTAAGGTTTCTCTATCGTATTTATCCTGAAGCAAATTTCTGATATTTTTATTATCTTTCATCCGCTGGATACGTTTCATTTGTTTGGGTCTGTTCCCAAAAATGTTATAAAGTAAATCAGCTGGATTAGTAATAGATTCTACGGTTTCTGCAAACGAGCTTTTATCTTTATCTCCAGCTTCATAGCCGTAATCTAATCCGGAAATTTGGTAGCGATAGGTGTCATAAATAGGAATATTTCGGGCATCAATTTCTAAATAACCTGTCAGTTTAATATTTTTAACGGTTACTTCTTCTAGAGCTATGGCTTTTTCAGTCATCTTTATTTTTACATCCCCATATTTTAACCAATCTTTTGTAACTTTTACCTGCATATTTCTATAACCTAAATAGGAAAAATACAAGGTATCGTTCATTTTAGCTCTAATTCTAAAATCACCTTCCTGACTGGTAGTTGTCCCTTTTACTGTGTTGATATTGATAATATTAGCACCTTGTAATGGTTTTTCATTAGCTGCATTAACCACTTTACCTACTATCGTATCAAGCTGATTTTCCTGACTAAATCCTAGTAGTGGGCATAAAATTAAACTGAAAAATAAAAATTGTCTAAGCATAATTTTAAATAAATTGGAAAAATAAAAAAAGCCTGTGTTTATCCCAAATATTTCCTATGGTTTATCTCTTTTTTCTGCGTCTTTTAAACGAACTTTTAATATTGTCTTCTCTTTTAACTTTTTTTCTTTTTCTTTTAGGTTTGTCTTTAGAGACTTGCACTTCTACCTTTCTTCCCTGATAGTCCTGATTCCGGAAATGTTGTAACACTTTCTCCTGAAGATCAACAGGCGTGTTAAAAAATGAAAAAGTTCCCATTACATCAACTTTCTGAACACTTTCGCCTTCATTAAGCTGATCTTTTAGATAATCTTTTAATTTCATCCAATTAAAACCGTCTTTTTCTCCTAAATTGATAAAAAACCGGGTTTCGTCACCAAAGTTATTTGATTTCTTCCCCTTTTCCGGCTTTCTTAATTGACCTTCCGATTGATAATATTGGCTGAAACGATTAAACTCTACGGCAAGGAATTTTTTAATCAGGCTTTCTTTATCCTCATCTTCAAAAGTTTCCAAAATTCCAGGCATATATTGATTAATCTTATCATCCGTTTTTGCCTCTTTAACCTGATTGACTAATTTTAACAATTGCTGATTGATAATATATTCTACAGATGGTAGCTCTGATTCTTTAAAATTTTGACCTATAATTTTTTGAAGTCGCTTAATGGTCTTTAATTCACTTTTTGTCAGAATGATCAATGATTTACCTGATTTCCCGGCACGTCCGGTTCTACCGGATCTGTGGGTATAAACTTCAATTTCATCTGGTAATTGGTAATGAATAACTCTTGTAATGTCATCAACATCAATGCCTCGTGCGGCTACATCAGTTGCAACAAGTAGCTTGATTTGTTTTTTTCTAAAGCTATTCATCACCAAGTCCCGTTGTTGCTGACTTAGATCTCCATGAATAGCATTTGAATTATATCCGTTTTCAACTAACTGATCAGCGACTTTTTGGGTATCGCGTTTCGTTCTACAAAAAATAATGGCGGTTAGATTAGGATTTGCATCTACCAATCGTTTTAATGCTTTAAACCGATCATTTCTATTAACAACAAAATATTCATGGCTAACATTCTTTGTTCCCTCATTTTTAGCACCTACGGTGATTTCAATAGGCTGTTCCATAAACTTACCGGCGATTTTTGCTACTTCTTTAGGCATGGTAGCACTAAATAACCAGGTGTCTTTTTCTGATGGTGTATGAGATAAAATGCTGGTAATATCTTCATAAAAACCCATGTTAAGCATCTCATCAGCTTCATCTAAAATGCAGTATTCCAGTTGATTGATTTTTATAAGATTTCTATTGATCATATCTTTCATCCTTCCCGGTGTAGCCACTACAATTTGAGCGCCCCTTTTAATAGACTTAGCTTGCTGATCAATGCTGGCACCCCCATAAATAGACACTATGTTGGTACCCTCCATCATTTGGGAGTAGGATTGCATTTCTTTGGTGATTTGTAAACAAAGTTCACGTGTAGGCGATAAAATCAAACCTTGGGTATGCTTTTGAGTAGGATCAATTTTTTGAAGCAATGGAAAACCAAATGCAGCAGTTTTGCCTGTTCCGGTTTGTGCTAATGCGATTAAATCTGTACTAGGATGTTCAAGTAATACGGGAATAACTTTTGACTGAACTTCTGTAGGTTGCTCAAAACCAATTTTTTGAGCTGTTTGGGTGAGCTTATCATTTAAGCTCAGATTGTTAAATTTCGACATATATTATTATATGCGCAAACTTACTTAATATTTTGTAAGTAAGTGATGTACGCGAGGTTAAGTTTTAAAAAGCATTTCTCTTATGCTTTGATTAAGTATTTAGCTAATTTATAAGCTTTATAAGCTCTTTTAACTCGTTGTTTCTTCTTCTTTAATTTACATAATTTATAACAAATCATAGTTTTTTTACAAATATAAGTGCAAAATACTAAGCTTTATTGTTAATTACTCGTTAAGTAATTTATTTTTTAATTCCTTGAAATTCATTGTTTTCTGATCACCGTTTTGCATATTCTTAAGGGAGAACAATTCATTTTCAATTTCTTCTTCTCCAATAATGATCACGTATGGTATTGAATTTTTATCGGCAAATTGAAATTGTTTTTTTAGTTTAACTGCATCCGGGTAAATATCAACAGAAACGCCAAGGCGTCTAAGCTTCATAGCTGTTTGTTGAGCTAATTTGGTAGATGTTTCGTTAAAGTTAACAAATAAAGCATTGATATTTTGTTTGATATGAGCCGGAAAAAGGTCAAGCTCTTCCATACATAAGAAGATTCTGTCTAAACCAAAGGAAATTCCCATACCGGAAAGATCTTTAAGGCCAAAAACACCGGTTAAGTCGTCATATCTTCCGCCACCACCAATTGAGCCTACACCTACTTTTTCAGGTGCTTTTACTTCTAAAATTGATCCTGTATAATAGTCTAAACCTCTGGCCAGGGTCACATCTAGTTGAAGGGGTATGTAGTGTTCAGATATTGACGCAATGTTTTGCCAAATAAATTTTAAATCTTCAATTCCACTTTGAGCAATATCAATATCCTGGAAAAGTTGTTCTAATTGTTTAAGCTGCTCATCAAAATCACCTTTAATGCTAAAAAGCGGTTGAATTTTTTGAATAGATTCCTGAGTAATACCCTGATTGAGCATCTCCTGCTCAACTCTTTCCTTACCGATTTTATCTAATTTATCTAAAGCTACGGTCATAGGAATTAACTTATCTTCCTGACCAATCAATTCCGCTAGTCCGGCTAAAATTTTTCTGTGATTAATCTGAATACTAAAATCATGTATTTGGAGATCCTGAAAAACTTCCTGATAAAGATGGATGCATTCTACTTCGTACCACAAGCTTTTGCTGCCAATAGCATCCGCATCACATTGGTAAAATTCACGATATCTGCCTTTTTGAGGTCTATCAGCACGCCAAACAGGCTGAATTTGAAATCTTTTGAACGGAAAGCTTATATCATGTTGATGTTGAGCTACATACCTGGCAAAAGGCACCGTTAAATCATACCTCAGAGATTTCTCTGTTATTTCATCAGCTAAATCTGCACTTTTCCCTTGATTGATGCTTTCAGGAGAAGCCTTTTTTAAAAAATCACCTGAGTTAAGTACTCTAAATATCAGTCTATCTCCTTCATCACCATATTTACCTAAAAGGGTTGAATTTTTTTCAATACTGGGCGTTTGCAATTCATTAAATCCAAATCTTTTGAAATGCTTCTGAACACAATTTATAATAAAATTTCGTTTGGCGAGCGTTTCGGGATCAAAGTCTCGCATGCCTTTAGGTAAAGCGGGTTTATTGCTCATTTTGTATTTTACTGATTATTTTATCAAAATAGGTGTAAAGTTCTCCTTTTGTTATAGCTGCACCTTGCTTGATCAAAGCGAAAATATCTTTATTTCTATCTTCCTTAAGTGCTTTTGAAGATGTATACATTTCTACATCATCATCTAACAAATGCTCTTTTAGCCATTGATAACCTTCTGTGGTATTTAGGTCAATATTAGGATGATTAACTTTTATACCAATTAGGTGAATTAAATTTTGTTCAAATTTGAACAAATAAATTTGATTGGGAGAAAAATGCTCTAGATAATCTACTTTATTAAGAACGCCTTCCCAGACCAAGTCGCTAAATATATCGAGTTCTTCTTCTGCAGCTTTAGGCTTTTCTTTCTTTATTTGCTGCCATTCCTCTGCATCGATGCCCTGAGTCGCTAAAAATTTAGAAAACTCTTGGTTTAATTCCTCTAACTGTTCTTTTGTAAGTCTTTCGTATTTCATAAAAAAAGGCATATTTAAAAAAACTCTTTAGAAACCAGTTTATCATGAGCTATGAACCAAATGATTTCTAAAAAGAAAAATTAAAAATATGCCAATATTTTAATTAAAGATTATTTATTAAGCTTCACTTACCACATCAAAAGTTAAATCTTTAACGACCTCTCTGTGAAACCTAAGTTGCGCATCGTATTGACCTAATCTTTTAATATTGCCTCCTTGAATAGATATATATTTTTTATCTAATTCAATGCCGTTCTTTTCTAATTCTTCACTAAGGTTAGCATTAGTAATACTACCAAAAAGCTTATCATCTTTTCCGGCTTTAGCCGTCAATTTAAAATCTTCAAGCTGATCTATTTTGTCGGCTTGTTTTTGAGCTTGTTCAATGATTTTCTTTTCTTTAAAAGCTCTTTGTTTCAGCTTTTCCTGAAGTTGTTTTTTAGCTGAAGGTGTGGCTAATTCAGCAAATCCCTGAGGGATTAAATAATTTCTTGCATAACCATTCTTAACTTCTACAACATCATCAGTAAAGCCTAATTTGTCTACATCTTTTTTTAGTATAATTTCCATTATAATATCTTTTATTTGATTAAATCACCTGTATAAGGGATAAGTGCTAAGTGACGAGCTCTTTTAATTGCTTTAGATACTTTTCGTTGATATTTTAAAGAAGTACCTGTTAGTCTTCTAGGTAAGATTTTCCCTTGTTCATTTACCAAATCAAGTAAGAAATCAGGGTTTTTGTAATCAACATATTTTATACCAGCTTTTTTAAAACGGCAATAGCGTTTTTTAGAGGTGGTTTCTATATCTAAAGGTGTAAGATAACGAATTTCGCCTTCGTTTTTTACTTTGGATTGTTCTTCAATACTAGCCATAATTAGTTTTCTTTTTTGTCTTGTTTTCTTCTTTTAACTCTTTCTCTAGCCCATTCGATGGCATGTTTATCAAGCTTAATCGTTAAAAAACGCATAACACGCTCATCTCTTCTAAACATGGTTTCTAATGGATCGATGTATTGACCCTCAACTTTGTATTCAAGCAATTGATAAAAACCGCTTTTCTTACCTTCAATGGTATAAGCTAATTTTTTGAGCCCCCAATCTTCTTTGTTAATGATTTCTGCGCCTTTATCCGTCAGAAAATCTTCGTACTTTTTTACTGCTTCCTTTATCTGTTCGTCAGATAAAACGGGATTTAAAATGAAAACAGTTTCGTATTGATTCATTTGTTATTATTTTAAATTAATTTTGCAAAATTACATTTTTATTTTTGTAAGTCAAATTATATAAACTTTTATTTGGGTTGTTAGTTAGAAGATTTTCAAATATATCCGAAATTTTTCAAAAATACACTTAAAACTAAGCGCTACCTCTTATTTAATTGAAATAGTTATGTTTGTATGTCAAATTTATATTTTCAAATAGTCTTCACTTTGTTTTCTATCAATCGGTTTTCACCTTTTTTTCACAATGGTTTTTAAATCATCACAGATGTAATTTAAACTAATATAATACAAGTGTTAATTCCTTATTTTTTTTATAGAAATTACTCAAAGCTGTTTGTTTATCGCTATGGAATCTTTTCATCAATTCTAAGATTAGATAGCTTATTATAGCGATAAAAATCTGTGTTTTATGGCATTTTAGGAAGCCCTAAATAGCTTTTGATCTGTATCATCTGGCAG